>Ga0316188_10000870_pt1 | contig 13972 bp, 11 predicted proteins | sample Phiworburrow1_MG_FD_204933 | JGI IMG/M metagenome (GOLD analysis project Ga0316188, IMG submission 204933) | Coastal sediment microbial communities from Maine, United States - Phippsburg worm burrow 1 | ecosystem: Environmental > Aquatic > Marine > Coastal > Sediment | place: USA: Maine...
CTTCGCGGCCGGCTCGGCGGGCGTCGCGACGGGCGCCGGGATGGCGGGGGATTGGTTGCTCATGACTGCTCTTCCTGTTCCACGATCGATGGTTTTCGCTACTGGTATTCAGCAGGCGTCTCGAACATCTCGATCAGGTCCCGTTTGATGTCGATGTATTCACGCTTGTTGATCAAGTCCTGCTGGGTTCGCGGCCTCTCCCCCGGCAGGTCGATGATCGCTCGCACCCGACCCGGCGACGGGGTCAAAGCGATGATCCGGTCGCCCAGCAGCAGCGCCTCGTCGATGCTGTGCGTCACGAAGAGGATGGTCTTGCGGGTCATGGTCCAGATCTCGGCAATCTGTTTCTGCATGCTGATCCGGGTGAACTGGTCGAGTGCCCCGAACGGCTCGTCCATCAGCAGCGTCCTCGGCTCGACGGCCAGCGCCCTCGCGATCGCCACGCGTTGACGCATCCCACCGGACAACTGGTGCGGGTACTTGCCCTCGCTTCCATCCAGGTGGACCACCTGGATCCATCGCTGCGCGATGACCCGGCTTTCCTCTTTCGCGATCCCCTTGTTGGCAAGGCCGAACATCACGTTCTCGAGGACGTTCAGCCAGGGAAACAGGCCGTACTCCTGGAACACCAGGGTCCTGTCCATGCCCGGTCCGTTCACCACCCGGCCGTTGACGGACACCGTCCCGCTGGTCGGCCGCGCCAGGCCGGCGACCATCTGCAGGAGGGTCGATTTGCCGCAACCGCTCGGCCCCAGAAGGACGCAGAACTGGCCGCTTGCCGCCTCGAAAGAAACGTTCTCGAGCGCGACAGCGGCCGGCGCGTTGCCCGCACCCGGAAACACCATCGACACCCCGTCGATCGAAATACCGGACGAAGTCGTTTCACTGGCTGCAATCGGATCGGGCTTGCGAGCATGGGCGAAGCGGGTCTCGAGGTCGCCAGCCATCGGCTGGTTCATCACTGCTGTCATCTGTCTACTCCTTGGGTGTCCGATGTCGAAATGCCCTGGCCTTATCCGGCCTGGCCCCCTGCGGTGACCGGGCGAAAGCCCTCCCTAAGCTGTTCGCGGTCGACCTTGCCGTTGCCGAGCAGCGGCAGTTCATCGACGAACAGGAAGTGCCGGGGCACCTTGTACGTTGCGAGCCCGCAGCGCCGCAGGTGGTCTTGAAGGTCGTCTGTCGAAGTCTCCTGCCCCCACCGGCTCACCACATAAGCGCAGGGCACTTCGCCCATCACTTCGTCGACAACCCCTACGACGGCCACGTTGAGCACGGCAGGGTGCTGCATCACTGCCCGCTCCACCTCGAGAGGCAGGATCTTGTTGCCCCCGCGATTGATGATGTCCTTCTTGCGGCCCAGCAACGTGAGCGTGCCGTCCTCCGCGAACACCGCAAGGTCTCCGGTGTGGTACCAGCCGACACCGCCCGGGCCCGACCAGGCCTTTCGGCTGCCCTCTTCGTCACCGTAATAACCTGAGGCGCCCAGCGCGCTTCGGACGATCAGCTCGCCCTTCTGGCCGCGGGCCACTTCGCGACCGTCGTCGTCGATCACGCGGCAGGTGATGCCGGTCGGCGGCAGGCCGACTCCCTGGGACAGCCTTCGTTCCCGGGGGTCACCGGGCCGGCACTCGGCAAAGACCCCGGTTTCCATGCTGCCGGCCGCAGCAAGCACCGGGCATCCGAAGATCCGCTCTACTTTTTCCCGGACACCGGGGGTCAGCTGGGCAGTTCCGACCCGGATTGCCCGCAACGACGACAGATCGAACCGTCCCGCCAGCTCCACGTCGGTCAGCTTGACCAGGACTGGAGGCACGGTGCTGACGATCGTGATGCGCTCCGACTCGATCGTGGCGAGCAGCCGCTCCGGCCGGAATTCATCGGCGAGCACCGTGCGGACCGGGCACGAGAGCCCCCATACGCTGGCGTAGAGCCCCGCATAGCCGCTGAGCGGCGCGAATACGCCGATGACGTCGCTCGGCTCGAGTTGCATGTCTTCCACGCCCACGCGTGACGTCAGCAGCTGCGCGGCCCCCTGCCATTCCACCAGCTTCGGCAGGCCGGTGCTGCCGCTCGAGGTCAGCAGCCAGGACACCTCGTCGGATGCGAATCCCGGCAGCGGCACTGAAGCAGAGGGACCGGCCTGCTGGTCCAGGAGCGTTTCCACCCGGACGTAGCCGGTGCGCGCGGACGCCCCCACGGTCAGGATCTCCCGCAGTCCTGCCGTCCGTTCCCTGCAGGCTTCGTGGATCGAGATCAGGTCAGCGCCCTTGAAGCCATCGGCCACGATGCAGGCGGCCGGCCTGGCCCGCTCCACGGCCCTGGCCACCTCGCGTTCCCGCCATTGCATCGGGATGAGCGTGCCGATCAGGCCGGCGCGCTGCAGCGCATAGCGGATCACGATCGCGATGTTGCTATTGGGGATCTGCGCAAAGACGATCTCGTCCTTGCGCAGCTCCAGCGACAGAAGCGCCCGGGCCAGCGACAGGCTCATCGCGTCAACGTCCGCCCAGGTGATGCGGCTGTCACCATCGACGTACGCCACGAGCGACGGATACTGCTTCGCGAGGGAGCTGATCCGCTCTCCCATCGTCTCGCGGGTCCAAAGGCCGGCGTCCTGGGCAGCGGCCTTCGTGTGCATCAACATGGGCGATGCCATCAATACCTCTGTCTGTTCATTTGAGTTGCGAGGGGGTGCGGGGCGCGGCGCGCCGGCCTATTCGACGACTGCAGCATCCAGGTACTGATAGTCGACGTAGCGCTCGGGCCATCCCGGCACTTCCTGCTTGAGCACGCCGGTTTCGATCATGAGGCTCTGGATCTTGCGCATCGAATCCATCGGGACCTTGCCGTCCCTGGGTCCCGGCGTGAGCACCATCGCCTTCGCGACGTCCGCGTCGTACTTCGCGAACTTGGCCGTGATGAGCTTGGCTTCATCCATGTTCTTCCACGTCCAGTTCAGGGCTCGCTTGTAGGCGCGCAGGAAGCGGACGACGGCGTCCCGCTTGGCTTCTGCGTAGTCGCGCGACGCGAGAATCATGATGCCGCCGGCGCCCCAGGGCTTGTCGCTCTTCGGCGAAAGCAGCTTCTCCACGTCGGTGTCGGTGTACAGCGTCCGCAGCTTGTACTTGCTGCGCGCGATCGAATAGAACGGCTCCCAGACGAAGGCGCCATCGACAGTACGGGAGCCGACCGCGCCCGGCATCATCTCGAACCCGAGGGTGGTGTAGGTCATGTCCTTGGGCGTGAGGCCGTTCTCCAGCAGGATGCGCCTCGTGTACAGCTCCGGGCTTGTTCCGAGCCCATTGCCGGCTGCGATCTTCTTGCCCTTCAGGTCCTTGATGGTGCGGATGTCCGAATCCTCCCGAACGACGAAGAACCCGGACGGAAGGACGCGATCGGACTTCACATAGCCGCTGCTCAGGAAGTCCTCGCTGCCATTGCTGAACAGCGAGGTGATCGCGATGATCTCCTGGGATTTCGAGCGGCCGCGACTCACGTAGTTCAGGTAAGGAACCGTAGCGGACGCGCCGAAGTCGATCTCCTTCGCAGCGATAGCGGTGATGTTTTGTGGCCCCGACGCGAAGGGGATCAGCTCCGCATCGATTTTCTCCGCTTCGAAGAATCCCTTTTCCTGCGCAACGAACAAGGCCGTCGCGGGCGTGCCCTGGACCCAGCCCATCTTCAGTTTGATCCGTTCCGACGCCTGCGCCGGGGTGGTAGCGAACACACCGATGACCAGGGCGGTGAACATCCCTGCGAGTACGGCGGTGACCCGTCCTCTTGCGTACTTCTCGATCTGCATGGAAACCAGCTCCTTGGGTTGATGGATTGCGGATGGGAAAAGTGGCAGCGGCATTCAGCTGCCTTTGAACTCGGGGTCGCGCTTGCTGTGGAACGCCTCCACGCCCTCCCGGAAGTCATCGCTCGAGCGCAGGCGGCTGTAGCAATGGCCCTCGAGCTCGATCGCCGTGGAGAGCGAGGCGTCTTCCGTGTCGTTCAGCAGCTTCTTCGCCGTCCGCTGGGCGAGCGGCGAGAACGCGCAAAGCTCTTTCACCAGCGCATCGGTCGCGGCTTCGAGCTGGTCGTCCGCCACGCAGTCCACCGCGATGCCCCAGTCGAAGGCCTGGCGTCCCGAGATGCGGCGCGATCGCATGACGACATCTTTCGTCCGCCCGATACCGATCATCTTCTGCAGCCGCGCCGAACCACCGGATCCCGGGATCTGCCCCAGCTTCTGCTCGGGAAGGGCATATCGCGTGGTCTCGGATGCGATGCGGAAATCGCAGGCCAGGGAGAATTCGAACCCCACGCCGAAGCAGTAGCCGCGGTTGGCAGCGACGACCGGCTTCCCGCAACGAGCCGGCGCGGCGATGTTCCAGGCGAGCTTCGAGACGTGCTCGGGCGACGCCTCGAGGAAGCCCTTGATGTCGCCACCGCTCGAAAAATGGCTGCCGGTGGCGCGAACGACGATCACGCGCACGCGCTCATCGCGGTCGAGCGCCTCGAATGTCTCGCGCAGCTGGTCGCGCTGCGCCATGGAAACGACGTTGTACGGGGGGCGATCGAGGACGATGTCGGCTCGCATGTCCTGCGGGTTGACCGCGACGTAGTAGCCGTCCTTCTTGTCGATCGATATGTTCTCAGCTGTCATGGAAATATCTTCCGCTCTCATGGCCTTCACTTTCCGGTGTAGGCGGGGGTGGTTTTGTCGGCATACGCCTGGAGGCCGATCCGGCTGTCCTGCGTCGCCATGCAGATCGCGTAGAGCTTCTTCTCGTAGTCGATGCCGCTCAGCAGATCGCTTTCGGTCGACTTGAGTACGGCGTCGCGCCCCGCCGCAAAGGCGACCGGCGATCGCGAGCCGAGCAGGCGGGCGATCTCCTGGGCCCGGGGCATCAGTCCGTCTTGCGGCAGCACTTCCGTGACAAGGCCGATCCGCTCGGCCTGCTGCGCGCTGACCGGCTCGCCGGTGAGGACCATCTGCATGGCCCACCCCAGGCCCACCAGGCGGTAGAGGCGCTGCGTGCCGCCGCTGCCGGGAATCTGGCCCAGTTTGATTTCGGGAAGTGCCAGCCGGGCATTCGAGCTCGCGATACGCACGGTGCAACCGAGAATGAGCTCCAGGCCGCCCCCGAAGCAGTAGCCGTTGATTGCCGCCACGGTCGGTTTCGCGAGGCGCTCGATCGTCGTGGGCAGGATCTTTCGCAGTTCGGAGGCGCGCCCGAGTTCGCTGTACAGCGTCCGCTCGGACAGCTCCGGAATGTTGGTTCCGGCCGAGAACGATTTCGCGCCCTCCCCCGTGATCACGAGCGCCCTCACACGGGGGTCTGCTTCGGCGGCGAGCACGGATTCGAGCAGTTCGGCACGCATCTGCATGGACAGCGCGTTGTGGTGCTCGATCCAGCTCAGGGTGATTCGCAGCACATCGTCATCGACGTGCAGCTTGACGTGCTCGTATTCCTTGTAGTGGCTAGTCAATCTTGGCTCCTGATTCCTGTACGGTCCTGCGCCAGCGGACCGTCTCGCGTTCGATGAATGTGCCGAATTCCTCCGGTGAGTTGGTTTGCGGCACGAGCCCCTTGTCCAGCAGGTTCTTGCGAACCGTCGAGTCCGCCAGCACCTCGCGAACCGCCTCGTTGAGCTGCTTCACGACCTCGGGAGGCGTCTTGTGCGGCGCGAACATGCCGAACCATCCTTCGGAGTCGTAGTCCTTCACGCCGAGCTCGGCCATCGTCGGCACGGCAGGCAGCACGGCGGATCGCTCACGGGTCGTCACCGCGAGCGCGCGGACGTGACCCGAGTGGATCTGGGCGAGGATGTTGGGCACCAGCTGGTACATCGAATCGATCTGGCCGCCCACGAGATCCGCAACCGCCTGGTTTGCCGCCCGATACGGAACGTGCGTCATCCGAATGCCGGTCGCCGTCTCGAATTGCGTGGCCGCCAGATGCTGGGAACTGCCGTTGCCGATGGATCCGTACGTGACGTGTCCGGGATGCTTCTTCGCATGGGCAATGAACCCTTTGACATCGCCGGCAGGGAACTTCCTGCTGACGACCAGGACGTTGGGCACCGTCGCCAGCAATGAGATCGGCGCGAAGTCCTTGCCTGGATCGAAGGGCAGCGTCGGGTACAGCGAGGGATTGATGACCATCGGCCCCGACGCGTTGATGAGGAGCACATGCCCATCCGGGGAAGCCTTTGCCGCGAACTCGGTTCCGATGTTCCCACCGGCTCCGCTGCGGTTCTCCACGACAAACGGCTGGCCGAAACGAGCCGCCAGCTTCTCGCCGAGAACGCGCGCCAGCAGGTCAGGAACGCCACCCGCGGGAAAAGGAACGATGACCTTCACGGGCCGCACCGGCCACGCCTCAGCGGCGGCATTGCCCGAAAGAAGGCTTGCGCTTCCTGCGATGAGTAGCGCGGCCAAGTTTCTTCGGGTGAGCATGGGGTGAAGCCTCCTGTTTGACGGCCTGATTCTGGAAGTCGCCAGACATAAGGTCAATCCTAATTTGCTCTATATCTTCTTAATTCATGCTTATACTTTCGGCGTCCCTTCAGCGTCATCAGAGGTGAATCGAGATGAGTTTCAGCCTTCGGCAGATCGAAGTCATTCGAGCGGTCATCCGCACCGGATCCCTCACCGATGCGGCTCGATTCCTGGGTGTCTCTCAACCTGCGGTCAGCTCCACACTCAAGCAGGCTGCCGAGGTAGCGAGCTTTCCGCTGTTCCGGCGAGAGCAGGGCCGCCTGGCGCCCACGTCCGAGGCGCTTGCGCTATTGCCCGACCTGGACCGGATCGTCCAGACCGTCGTTCGGCTCGAAGCCCTGATGAATGACGTGCGCGTGGGCAGCGCCGGCAGCGTCCGCATCGCCGTCACGCCGGCACTGGCCACCAGCCTCATGCCGGCGGCCCTCCAGGCGTTCGGCGCACGCCACCCCAACGTCCGTATCGTGGTGGACACGCTGCTGAATGCGGACTCCGTGGACAGCGTGCGGGCCGGCATGGCTGACCTCGCGCTCGTCATGTCTTCGAACGACGTCTGGGGTGCGAAGACGACGACCGTCTGGGATGCGGCCCTGGTTTGCGTGGTGCATGCCAGCGACCCGCTGGCGGAGTACCCCAGCATCTCGCCTGAGGACCTTCAGGGCCAGCGCCTGATTTCCTTCAGCCGCTCGATCCCGCTCGGCGCCTTGGTCGACGATGCATTTCGCAAGCGCGGCGTTCGACGCGAAGTGGCCGTCGAAGTCGGCCCGTCCGCGCTCGCCTGCGCCCTGGTAGCTTCCGGCGCCGGCTGTGCGGTTGTCGATCCGTTCTCCCCGCGCCAGTTCGCGCATATGCCGATTCGCATGCTGCCGTTCGAACCCAGCACGCGCATCGCGGCCCAGCTGGTCGTGCATGAAACCCGGCCGCTCTCACGCGCGGCGCATGCCTTTCGCGCGGCGCTCCAGCAGACCGTCCGGTCCTGGGCCACTGAAACGGAAGCGTCCGTCAAGGGTCATCACGCGCGGCTGGATCGAGAGAGGGCCGGCACGCGAAAAAAATCTGCAAAGCTGCGTAGCGAACCGTGAAATGGAGGCGGGAGCAGGTTGGCGTGCCCCGGCTTGCCGCCGCGGGCCTGTTCACCGAAGCCTCAGCCGGGAGCCTGCAGTTACCTGTGCACGGTCACGGTGTCGAGGAGGTTTCTTGCTGCCGCTTGCATGGCCGGCGCCCTGGCGGGCAGTGGAAGAGCGATCGCGAGCCCTACGCGCTCGAAACGAGTGCCAAGGGCGTTTTTCCCGTCGGCGATGTCCGGTCCGTTCATGGGTATTTTGGCCCTGGGCTTAGTCGATGCTCCCACGGTTGCGGCGAGTGTCAAGCCTTCCTCGATGTCGGCCTTGCCAGCCGGGCCAAATCGAATGTGAAGGCAAGGTTGCCAGGGTGCCGGACGGGTCGAAGCCAATGGCTATCTTTCAGCCGCGCAATGTAATCCGCCCCTGGTTCACCAAAGCGTGGTGCCGGCGCGCCGAGTGATCGAAGCTTGTCCATCACATAGGCTTGACCTGAGGCGAGCGCGGTGGCGTTACTCCGCGGCATGACGCTGTGTGTGCTCTCAAAGATCGCAGTGGGTTCGTCCGGCGGCGCGTCTGACCACAGCAGTCGCTCAAGCTTCACGCAATTGCGAGCGTCAGGTGGCCCACCGGTCGCCGAGTGGGCTTGACCTTGATCTCGATGTCGTAGCCCAGGCGGTTCAGGCAATCCATCAACTTCCGCTCGGACAGGTTGGCAAAGTCTCCTCGCAGCATCGCGGACACCTTGGGCTGAGGGATGCCCATGCGGTGGCCGGCTTCTTCCTGCGTCAGGCCGAGCTTGCGAATGGCCCGAGTGATTTCGATTACCAAGCCCGATTTGATCTTGAGTTTCTCGGCCTCGGGCAGACCCAGATCGGCAAATACGTTGCCCGAGCCGGTTTCACTTTCGGCACCTTCAATGACGCGCTTTGCCATGTTCCATCTCCTTGGCGAGCGCCTCGGCCACCTTCAGCCGGGCGCGAATGATCTCCATGTCCTCCTTCGGCGTAGCAATTCCGCTCTTGCTCTTTTTCTGGAAGCAGTGCAGGACAAACACGGCTTCCTCGAACTTGACCGTGTAGACCGCCCGGTAAGTCCCGCCTGCAGCATCCTCGACGACTTCCAGCACACCAGCGCCGCCAAAGCCCTGGAGAACCTTCGCCGCCCCGTGCTGTTCCCCATGCTGGGCGAAGTCCAGGGCATGGCCGAAGAACTTTCGCACCGGTGTCGGAAGCGCCATCAGGTCTTTCTTGCTGCTTGCGATCCAGACGAGCGGCCTAGCTTGGTCTAGCATGGAGAATTATGCCTGAACTGATATGAATTGACGCGGAGGGTGACCCGAACTTCGGCTTCAGGTTTCCCACCCGGACCTCCCCTCGATCGAGAGTCGTCCGACGGGAATGGCACTCCAGCGATCAACAGTGTCAAATTTCATCAGAGGGCGTTGGGCAGAGGAAGATCGTGCGAAGAAGCTTGCCGAGTTCATCGGCTGCCTTGTGCATCGTGTCGCCGATCGCCGCGCTACCGAGTTTGTCGAGTGCTTCTTTCGCTGAGAGGTTACCGCCCCGGATGGATGCGATCAGGCGCAACAACTCGTCCCAACCCTTCACGATGGCGCGTTCGGACACGTGCGCGATCTTCAGCCGGTCCAAGTTTTCTGCGAGCTCAAACCCGCGCGGCAGGAAGATCTTTCGCTCGGCGAGGTTTTGCAGCCGCACGCACAGATCAAAGCCCAAGAGCTTTGCCACGGCCATGGCGACGTTCGTGTAGCCATGCGTGTCGACCGCGAGCAGCAATAGTCGAATGCCATCAGTTGTGTTGGTGTTGTAGTCCTCGACCCCTTGGACGGCGGGTCCGGCCTGTCGTTCATTTAGGATGACAGGCTGGTCGTAGAAGACACCGTAAGAGCCCATCACGTGTGTATAGATCCCGGCGGCCCGCGTTCCGCGGCGAGGCTCCAAACGCGCGTTGTACAGGTGCCGCGACGCGTCCAGCGACATCATGTCGGCGGAGGCCTTGTCTCCCTTGCCCCACAGCTCGGCGATGGCATGCTTGCGCTGAAAAGCCACAATTCGATCATTGGCACGGCGAAGACGGCCATGTCCTTCCAGCGATCTCATGGCGGCCAAGATGTGCGAGACCTCGAGGCCCGGTATCATCGCGGCGACCCCCCTGGCGTCGTTCTCTGTGCCGTGCGCCAGCAGCGCGCCGTACAACGCCGTGAGATCTTGAGATGTCTTCGCACGGCTACCCAATAGCGCCTCGCTAAATCCGACGTGAGCATCGAGCTCAACGAGCAAATCGCCGAACTGAGCTTCGCCAATGATGTCGAACATCGCATCGCGATTTCGAGTCGCTTCCGGGTCAGCGTCCATGGCCACGATGGCCGGCAACCGCACGTGCCCGGCGCTATCGACCTCCACCGTTCCTTTGCTGATTGCGGTGGAGAGTTCGCCCAGGCAGACCTCGAGCGCTGCGTGAACGCGCTCCAAATATTTTTGCGGATCGGGGGTCAAGCTCAGGGCCCTGATCAGCGACACGCGATCCTTCTTCCAGTCTTCCGCGGTAATGAGAAGGTCTTGGCGATTCCGATGGCTCCAGCTGTGGTCGACCCAAATACGACCGCCGCGCAAGCCCCGGCGCACCGATGTCATGGCGCAGGCGCGCAGAGCGCCGAGCGCTTTCTTCCGATCCCCCTGATTGAGCAGGTCGTGCCAAACAGGGTCTGCGATGCCGACGTCGAAATCACCGGGGAGTTCTTTGATTCCTTGCAGCTCTAAGTCGCGAAGAGCCTTGACCTGTTTGAGTGCCCGCAGCGACCACTTGTCGACGCCGAGCGACTTCAGGTGCGAGATTTTTCCAGTCACATCGATCAGGGACGCCGGGCCGTGTTTGCCGGGCGCCGTTCTCAGCCATTCAAGTACCGTGCCGCCACCGGGACCCTTTCGCTTCGAGAACACATTCGCTATGGCTTTCCTCAGCTCGGGAGCCTCGATGTCGGCGCGCACGACAGCGAGCGCCGCAGCTTCGTGAGCGGCGAATGCGCCCCGCGCCGCATCACGCAGGACGCGGTCACCGGGCAGAAGGTGCTTGCGGCCGAAAAGCCAATGCTCCGCTCCGCTTCTTTGGTTAACTCATCGACCGAGGCGGCCGTCCTAGTAGGGAAAAACCCGGCTGGGCGCCGCGAGGGTTTACGCGCATCTCTAACCGCTACGTTCTGCACTGAAACCGAGATCACCCCTCCAAGGGCGCTGTGGCCGCCGGGTGTTTAAGCCAGAACGCCTCCAGCGCTTTCTTTGAAATGACGTGCACAGATCATTATATAGCAATTTGCGATATTACGCGACTATCGCTGGCCCCACAAGTGAGAATTGCCAGCCGAAGCAGCGGTCAGGCCGACTTGCGGCCGGCAGAGGAGCCCGTGCTCAGCAGCAGTTCCGCATACCGCGACACGCCGAATTTGAACGTGCCCCGAAAATTCACATGCGCGAAATGAGCCGGCCCCATGCGCGACAGCCAGGCATCCTCGATCTGCTGGCTGGAGCGCCGCCACCGATCCGCCGTCTCCTGCATATGGTGCGTGTTCCACGCCAACACCAGGTTGGTGAGCAACGTGTGCGAGCCGGAAATCGCGATCATTTCGTCGCGCCGCCGGCCTCGTTCCGGCGCCACCTTGCCGTAGTAGACCGCGCGCTGCAGCTGGTGCACCGACTCTCCGCGGTTCAGGATCGTGTGGATCTCCCGGCGAAATTCGGGATTGCTGAAGTAGTCGCACAGGAACAGTGTTCGCAACAGCCGGCCGAGCTGGTCGGCAGCCCGATGCACGGGGTCCCCATGCGCAGCACTGCCGAATCGATGCAGGAGCACATTGGCGCTGACCCGGCCGCTGCGAACGGAAGCCACCATGCGCAGGTACTCGTCCCACCCGGTGCGAATCGCCTTCAGGGACACATCGCGCACAAGCACCTGGTCCAGACCTTCCGGCGCCTCCAGGCTGCGAGGCAGGAACAACTTGCGCTCAGCCAAGTCACGCAGGCGCGGACACAGGTCGAAGCCCAGCCCTTTGGCAACCGCCATGCCGACATTTGTGTAACCATGCGTGTCCACGGCCAGCAGTGACAGGCGCACACGTTCGTTGCTGTCGTTGTACCGAACCACGCCTTCGATCGCCGGGCCGGCTTGGCGCTCGTTCAAGACGATCGGCTGGTCGTAGATGATGCCGTGCTGGTCCAGCACGTGGGTGTACAGGCCCACGGCATGCGTGCGCCGGCGCGGATCGATTCGTGCCGTGTAGAGGTGCCTGGAGGCATCCAGGCTCATCATGTCGCTCGAAGCCGTCTTGCCGCTGCCCCAAAGTTCTGCGATGGAGTGCTTTCCCTGAAACTCGACCACGCATTCGTTGGCTCGGCGCAGGCGCCCGGTCGCTTCCAGGGCGCGCATCGCCACGGAAACCAGATCTGGATCGAGCTGCGGCGTCATGGCCGCCACGCTCTTGGCGTCGATTTCGGTGCCGTGGGCGATCAGCGCGGCATACAGGGCTATCAGTTCGCGTTCGTCGCGCGCGCGCCGCGCCAAGAGGATTTCACTGAAGTTGGTCTGGGCGTCCATCTCCAGCAGCAGGTCGGGAAACTGCACGTCGCCGATGTCCTTGAACATCAGGTCGCGCGTGCGCTTGGGATCGATCTCCTCGGGCAGGGCTTGCAGCGCCGGCAGGTGCAGCATGCCCTGGGCGTCGATTGTCAGCTTGCCCTGCTGTTTAGCTTCGGCCACGGCCGCCAGGCCGACCTGGATGTTCTTCAGGAGCGGCTCGAGAAAGGCATCGGCCTCGGCGGGCAGGCCCAGAATGGACAGATGCCGCTCGCGGTCCGACGCCCAGTCAGCCGGCGCGATCAGCATTTGATCGCGTTCGCGGTAGGAGAAGCTGTGGTCGATCCAGACCGTGCCGCGCCGCAGGCCCTTGCGCAACCCGACCATGGCGCAGGCCTCCAGCGCCTTCAAAGCGCGTCGGCGATCCGGGTCATCCACCAAGTCGCGCCAGGGCTTGTCAACGGGGAAGGCTTGGTCCTGCGGAAGTTCGTTGAGCTTGCCGGCGTAAATCTCCTTCAGCGACGCGAGCAGCTTCAAACTGTTGTCGTTGGGCCGCCCCTGGAAGTCCAGATCCCGCAGGCTGCTCAGAAGTCCCCGGATGCGGGCGGGCTCGTCTGTGAGCAGCTGTCGAACGTTGGCGGCGTGGCTGCTGGCCGAAGGCAGGCCCAAGTCCGCCACCAGCTCGCCGATGGCCGCCAGTCGCTCTTCAGCGGGCCGGCCAATGTCGTCCACCAGCGTCTTGATGGACACCAGTCGGTCGCGATATTCGGCCGACGAGCGCGCTTGCCGCACCTGGGTCTTGTCGTAGGCCTGGCGCACCAGGTCTGAGACGCGCCGGCCGGCTTGGTAGATCACGCTGTCTGTGAGTTCGAGCAGTGTGACGCGCAGAAAGAAAACCAGCTCGACCGTCTGAGTCGATTCACGCAGCTTGCTTGTCATCACCGGACGGCGAGCTTGCACGGCTTGCGCGTAGCCGCGCTGCTTTTCTAAAGGGATGGCTTGCAGCGGCCATTCATGGGCGCCAAGACCCTTCAGATATTTGATCTTTTCGAGCGTCTCGGTCAGAGCTGTCGGGCTGTGGCGTTTGGGGGGTGTCTTGAGCCACTCAAGGACCGATCCTTTTGAGTCCGAGTGTTGGGTGCGGACGATCGATTGGCAACGCTTCAGATTCGTGTCCGTGATTGCAGCACGGATGGTCTTGAGGATCTCGGCCTCGACGCGCGCGTAGCATTGGCGGGCCAAGTCCCGCACTTGGCGGTCGCTAGGAATCAGTATCTTGCGTTCGTACAGCCAACGGCACGCCGCCGTCACCAGCTCGTCAACCGAAACTACCTCATTGGCCTGCGCGGTCAGATAGGCAACAAGAAGATCGCTGCCGGCCTTGTCCACCTCTGTGAGACCCAGATATTTCTTGACCCAGGCCTGGTGCTCATAGTGCGTCGGCCTGCGTTTGTAGATCGATCGCAGTGTCGCAATTGACGGTGCATCGATGTGGAGCTTCTCGGCGACATGGCGCAGCAGCACCCGTGGCAATGCAGAGATTCGATCAAGCGGGCGGCCAGACGCCCGCAGAAACAGCAGTAACACCGCCACGCCGGCTCGTCGATCGCCTCTGAATTGGCCGTTGATTGCCCCGACGTCGGCAGCGGTCAGCTGGAAGTTTTGCTGAAGATCGAAATCGGTCAGACGGCTTGGGAGGCTGTCGGCACCTACGTAGCGAAGTCTGTAGTCGGGCATGGGACCACCTTGGCAGCACGGAAGAGCGCGTCACTTTACCCGGTTTGCCGATTAGGGTCGGTGGTCCGGCTGCCGTCAAAATGAGAGCGACAGAAAT
>Ga0316188_10000873_pt1 | contig 13956 bp, 11 predicted proteins | sample Phiworburrow1_MG_FD_204933 | JGI IMG/M metagenome (GOLD analysis project Ga0316188, IMG submission 204933) | Coastal sediment microbial communities from Maine, United States - Phippsburg worm burrow 1 | ecosystem: Environmental > Aquatic > Marine > Coastal > Sediment | place: USA: Maine...
CTCAATGCTATCGATCAGGTAAATGCACAGGTCTGATTCATCGAAAAACTCACCGTTTAACTCCCAGCCGGAAGCAGAGACGATTTCTTTTAATCGTTCTTTTTTTTGCTTCGCTTTTAGCCGCTTCATGAAATCAGCGACGTTATCATTCACCATTGGTTATCACACTAACTCGATTTCATGATCAATCTGACAGCAGAGAAGGACCAGTCCTCATAATACGTTCGTACCGCATAAAATATGCTCCTTTTTTCGCTTTCTGGTAATGCTACAAGCCCTGGCGCCGGATCAAAAACCGTTTTAACGATCATATGCATCGCTGGCTCGCCAAATGTTTGGGCTGCAGCGCTATAAATGATTTTAAACATTTCTGTCGCAACTGATCGACGCTGTCCGTTGATCACGAGCTCTGGTGCGCCAATATCACGCATGCCAACCGTGTAGCTGTAACCATCTTCATGTTTGATGTATAACGCATCGTTGTTGATGACTTGCCTGATAACCTCATTATGCATCGCAATGCCATTGGTAAAGTGACTCAGCTCCATTGTATCCTCCCGGTAGTAAAGCGTTGCTTTCAACTTACAATAGCTTTTATAACTAGCAACCTTAAAAAAAATCCGTATCATTAATACAGCAAACGGCTGCAATAGTTGTTCTTACCATTTAGCCGTTAGCTAGCCATTAACCTGGCATCCTGAAATTTTCTCAAAATTTTTTCTTACCCCATTTTCCGATTATAGCTTAAAGACGTGATAATGTTCTATTATCACGTCTTATATATTACACTTATATTCATTGTTTTTACACTGTTTCATGTTATATTTAGTTTGACTTTATTAATAGCAGATATATACCGCTCGTTGGCATGCGCTATCAAGCGTGATGCCAGCAACCACCGATTGAGGACAGACATTATGGCCAGACCGTCCGTTATTGCCATCAAAGACATTGAAGACGCCGTCGATACGCTCAACGGTCTCGGCAAACCCATCAATCCCTATCAGGTCCGTACCTTGCTCGGTAAAGGCTCGGAAGCGAAAATTGCGTATTTCTTAAAAGGACTGGACATCGATATCGAGTACCAGGACGAAGACCCGGTAACCAAACGCCTGGTCAGCCTGATCCGCCCGGTGGTCTTAGAATTAAATGACCAGTACGATGAATTGGTGGCAAAAGAGAAAAAAGGCTTAGAAGATGCGCTGGAGAAGGAAAAACAAAAATCTGCTCAACGTGAAGATGAAAGAAATGAGGCGCAAAACAACCATAAACAAGCGACGCTTCGCATTACCGCGCTCGAAAAATCCCTCCTTGAAGCCAATCAGGCCCAGGCCGACAAAAACGACAAATTATCAAAAGCAGAACAATCCAATGAAAACTTAAAACAAGCGCTGGTCGCCGCTGAAAATGCATTGATTGAGGTCAGGCGTCACCAGGAACAACTGCAGGCAGAACACACCACATTAGTTCATGCGCTTAAAAATGAGCATGCTGAAACCCTCAAGGGATATAAAAAAGCGCTTGAACAATCCAATACCAGCATCCAGCAAACCCGTGATCAAGTAGCTGATGCTGAGAACAAAAATAAGACGCTTGCTGGCACCATTGATGAACTGAAAGAACAACTGAATAAAAGTCGCCAGGAAAACGCTGGGATAATTAGCAAAATTACCGAAAGCAATAAACAGCTCACCGACCTGAAAAATCAAAACAAGCGCCAGGCAGCAGAATTAGAGAAACGGCAGAAAATCATCGATGGAGGCAAACAGGAACTCGCCGCAGCGAAGCAAACCATTATTGGCTTAAAGGAACATCAGGGGATAAATTCGACACTACAGGCAAACAACCAACAACTTACTGTCGACAATGAAAAACTGCGTACTGAAGTCGAAGTTTTAAGGACTGTTGTAGATAGGATTACTAAAAATAAAAATGAGTAACACCCCATGTAGTTAGTTAGATGTAAAACGTTGCTTTTACAATTCTATATTGTTGGATCCCCTATCACTCTGAGTTGAGCGTATTGCTACTTCCCTTCAATCAATTTAATCCACTCATTGGTTACCTCACGCTCAGCTGACCATATCGTCATGTTTGGTGGGGCACCGCGGTTGCCAAGGATCAGCATCAAGTAACGGTGCCTATCCTCTCTGAACGCTTCAAGGTATTCCTCCGTTGTTCGACGATCCTTCTGAGAAGGAGTAGGCCACGACTCTGGATGCGTATGCCACAGCCCAACGGCATGCATGCCAGAAGCAAATTGCAGCACTCGATCCTTTGTGGCTGCCTCAATGTCGGGGTTGTAGGAATAACGCCCTCGATGATCACCCTTGTTGGGTCCGGTTGCTGCTGAGATAACTAGGCCGTGGGTATCCGTGTCAACTGAGTAGATTTCACCACCCGCCTCTCTCTGCCAAAACCTTCGTTGTGCGTGGGCGTAAATGTGATCGATAACCCTATCCGTTAAGATTACATAGCGCCGGTAGTCCGGGTAGAAAAAAAGCCTATTACTCATGGGAATAAACGCTCAATTATTATTCCATCCTGCGACTGTGCTTTTAGTGCCCACTCACGCAGTTTAAGTCCTTCCCAATGTTCATCTAGATAGCGCTGACCACGCACCCAACTTATAATTTGAGACTCGATTACTGAGTGCTCAAGTAATTTCAAAGATTGTTCAGCAACCAAAGCAATCGCATGTGCGGCAGCTGCTGCAGTATAGCTCTGAAAGCGGCTACTGCATCCCGGTTCCAACTGGATAACTTCATCGGGCCAAGTTATTGCTTGCAGATTTTTCATAGGATCCGTAAAACCCTGCATCCAAGTTGCGCCTGCTGGTAACATGCAGACATGCGCCGCTGCGACATAAGGTTCCATCCAACCAATTAGTAATGGACAAGAATGCTGCAGACGGGCTTGGTCTAAATACCAGCGCACATCTGACTCTCCCGTCATATCCAGAATTAGATCAAAATTAGTGAGAGAATTTTCACGAAGCCATCGTTCCGCCGACATCTTCTTAGCCGTAACAAGAGTGGCGGGATGTCCAAGATTAACCCTTTCAGCCACAGCCTCAGCCTTTGGTCTATCAAGTGACTCAGCACCCAACAAGTGTCTGCCAATATTAGTCGTTTCCATATTTTCTGGATCCACCAACGTAATGAACCCGATACCTGCCTTAGCAAGATGATCAACAACTGGGCTACCCAGTGCGCCCGCCCCGAAAACCAGTACATGTTGTGACAGCCGTTGAGTGACTACAGGATGTTGGTCACGTCCAACAGTCCAAGAGGGATCAACTCGAGTTACGCTGAGCGGAAGCGGTTTACTCAATGAGGGAAACGACCGCTTCTGCGCCCCATATTCCACAATCGTAGGGGGGCCGCCAGGAAGGAGATAAGCGAATCCACACATCAGATTACGTAGCAAGACAATGCGATGCACCCCACGCCCATGTAAGCGCGGCGGCCGCCTGAACTGCTCGCGCTGTGGTTTGCTTAGACGCCCATTGAGCAACCGCTCAAAATCTGCGTTATTACTAGGCCAGGTTGATGGCGTAAATGTATGTGAAATAGGTATATCCGCCACCAGCACCCGAATACGTTGCTTAGCCTTGCTCCCTAAGGATTGGATTACTCGGTTGGTAATTGCCTGTTTGCCATTATTGGCAACCACCAACCGACCGGGCAATAGCAGTAGACCTTCCATCACATTTGGTTGGTTTGGGCATTCATCTACTGTCCAGACGGCACAAACAGGATCCCGATTAGAGCGTTTTTGGCTAACCGCGATCGTCCAGTAGTTCAACGATTCCTTAGAAAAGTCTTCATCTAACTTACCCGCCAACCAAGGCTGCAGAAATTGATCGTGGTACGCAAGAAGCAATAAATGGATTCGTTCCTCCGCAGTATGTCCTTGGCCAGGACCGGGATCACCCTCAATGCACAATGCACCGGTAATCTCCACATGAGGGACACGTAGTACCGCGTCCGGTGAAAGAATAATACTTGCGGTTTCGTGCTCTGGAAACCCTCGTGGCAACAGTAACTCAGCCCAGGCGAATTCACGTCCCCACGGCAACTCAGGCAGTTGGAGCCGATACGCTGTGGCACCTCGTTCGCGCTTTTTTGGGTTGAGGATCAGGCATGGAAAATCCTTCTGGATACTGGATAAATCCAAGCTCACCCGCTAATCTCCTCATGCCAAGCCGGATGTTTTAGGGACAGCTGGTGGTGGTCTACGGGTCTTTGGCGTCAATCCTGATCCCCCTGGGCCACTGGGGCTGACGGTTTCATGATTGCATCCGAAGATTCGACGGACTTCACGTCGAATCTCCTGCTCATCATTTATCGCTAGGATAATACGGATGTCCCCAGCAAGTGTGTCGCACCAAATCTGAAATGCATCATGTCGTTTGCCACCATCCCCATTCCAGCGCTCAGCGAAGTTTTCGCCAGGAACAGTAGGATTGTCTACATGGTATTCGCCATCTATAACATCTACCATGCCCGGCAGCAGCTCTGCGAGATCTGCAAGAAGTTGCATTGGATGAGTATAGGACCTATCAAGGTCAGCCAACCCAGCGTAACAAGCAGTGAGCAGTGTCACAATAATGACTGAGATTGGTTTGTACTCCTTATCGATGATACTACGATGGATGCACATGTCTCTGTGACGCTTAAAAAGCCGTATAGACAGTCGCAGGGTATCTGTAATCTCAATATCCTGGTCAGGCACAGGGGTAATGCCAGCTGCTTCGAGGAAACTATCAGCTTTCATAAGTAAATATTGAATCAATTGTCGTTGCGCGGTGTCGTTGACCCAGCTGGAGAATCCTGCGGGGTTTGAGGTCTTCCACTTCTCAGTTGGGCTATCGACCACTGCAAGTGCCGTGCTTAAATACTCCTTCGAGGGCAGATATTTTGGCGCCATAGATGCTAGAGTATCTTCAGGTACTGTCTCCAATGGAACGGATGGTGTGAATTCTAGATAGAATGGCTTCCCAGCGTAGTTAATATTCCAGCAACGCTTCTTTGCTGTAGCCGAATATCTTTGCAAACCGTCACCAATCTTATTGAAAAAGCCAACCGGATTCACGACATCAACATGGGAGATATCTACCTGACAGACAGCATCGATATCAAACTTGTCACGACCAGGTGACCGTATCAGTGTCTGAGTACGAGCAGAACCTTGCGGTATCACCTCAATTAATTCATCTGACCACCCGAGTTCTCTTATCAGGTGCTTCGCCACATCGGTGTAAGCAGCAGCTGCGGCATCGATATCCTCCTCAGGCACGGTTATGTGCTGATTCACGTAATTTAGTTCACGCACCCATGGACCATAAGCACGCAGGTTGTCCGAAATATCTTCCAAAGAGAGATCTTTCGTTATAGTAGACAGAGCCTCGGTCAGTTGTATGCGACGACCGCTCTCGGCATTTAATACAAGTGTTGCGTTCTTCGTGATGGCCATTCTTTGGCTCCTTACCTAATCATGATTGTTTTGACCTGAGTACCGGCACTCGCCGTCACATCATGGCCACTGATGGAAAACGCCGCACAAAAGGGAGTGTCCCGGCTGGCGCGGTCGTAAATAGTGTATGTTGGATGATGCCCTGCTTGTAGCATTTGGCCAAAACAAAATACAGAACTGGCCGGACTAATGGCGATCAAGCGTACCTCACTAGCCCGCATAACATCCTGCACATGGTTGATGGCTTGCCGTGCGACGCTCCTAAACTGATCAAGATCATCTGGGTGACTAATACAGGTACCACTCGGATTTTGTATTCTGATACGTACCCATGGCATTCGACCAGTATCAATCTCAACAGCCAGACTCGCTGGTAGGGCTCCCTCATCAAGGTTTGCGGTGAGCTCAATAGTGATGAGTACCTCTCTCGCTTGATTTTGTGATAAACCATCTACGCTAAATGTACCCACTGGTTGAGGCGTTGCTTCTGGATCCCATCGCCATGTTCCTCGTTGACGATGATACTGGAACACTCGGACAGCCCGTGCCTCACCTATGATGCGTCCAGCTAGAACCATTGTGGCTATGTGATGTAAAGGAAAGACTGCCAGTTCATCTATGACAGCAGCATGATAGTCGCTGAAACTATTTACCAATGTTTGGATATCTAGCTCATGTTCGCTGAGGTACTGAACCCAAAACTCTGGGGTACGACGATCATCGCGCTGACAACGCCGGATATGATGATCTACCTTGGGTAGCATGGCACGGCCAGTATCCAATATTGCATCAATCAAATCCGATTCATTGAAATAAGTCGGTACTTGAGCCAAATTCGCATGCAGTGTTATCGCTTTAGTACGAGGAAACGACAATGAATCCAAATAGTGGTGAACTAAATCACGATGAGCCTGCCGCATTTCGTAAAGTCTGTCGGCAGGGTATTCGGCTGGCGCAAAACAGTCAATCAAACGATGATGCGCATCGCACATCAGCATGATGTTCTCAGCGTTATCAGAGAGTCTGTGGGAGTCGGCCGCATTGCCACGAGGGCCATTTTGGTCAGACGCAACAATATGAGCTAGGTAACCAACACGAGCCGATTTGTTATAGAGCGGAATGCTGGTCAGATTTTTCCCGCATCCTGTATACATGCAACGTCCACCGGCGTCCGCCCAAACTTGCCATGCAGTTTTTTGGGTGATTGGCGTACCTCGCCCCGGTGCTCGCCCTAGGCTCTGCAATCGGGTGTCAACGAGAACAGCAATATCACTCTGATTTATGGATGTTAGATGCCATGTTGGGTCTGCAGAGTGAGCTGCAGACAGGGCTGCCAATGACATCTCCTTCTGCTGCAAGAGCCCTCGCCGAGCTAATTTCCTCAGAGCTGTCTTAGATTTTTTCTCCGGATCAGATGTATACAAAGAGGCTGTATTATCATCTAAATTAAAGACCTTACATAAATACTGTGCATGCAAATAGCCAATAGTGTGCCCAGCATTTAAACACTGATTAATCCAATCTGCCAAGGCCTCGTCATCCATATTTTCCTGGATGGGTGTGGCCATATTGGCGGGCATGGAAGATTGAGTAGGGGCATTCATTCTTGTTATTAGGTAGGACAATCCTATGACTAAAGGTAGTAAAACAGTGAATGGAGGGGCTATTAACCCTATTTTAACTATAAATTTAAGCTTTCGGAAAAATCTTCTTCATACACGTTCTAACTGTCTTAATAGATTCATGTTGTTATAACATCATACTAAATGGTGTATTTTTATCTTGTTTTATTCGACTGCGATAAAACTGAACCAGCTAAAGATTTAGTTTCATCATTATATTTATTACTTTTTATTACCTTAGATGCAAGATCTTCCATATCTGCGCCCGTTTGTTTTTTGTTTCGACTTTGAGCTAGTGCAGAAGCAGCTAAGCTTTTAGCTGTTTTAGATGAGTTTTTATCATTAAGAGTTTTTGCAGCTTGTGTTGCAACTTTTTTTGAGGTTTTTTTAGTATTTTTAGTCATTTCCCGACCTGTATAATTATTAAAATAATTCCATTACTGATACTGTGGATTATTCCGTCGATTTCAAGGGCAATACAAAAATTAATGTATTTTAGGCTAACATGTACTCAATAGTGATATGCAAAACAACTTAAAAAGCGAATATTTGCTCGACATATTAAGCGAATTTATGTATAACGCAATAAGCGATATATCTAACCGCTTAAAAAGCGAATAATAAAGCAATAAATGGCAAAACCCTCAGAAAAATTGGCTGAATCCCTCGATGTGCTTCATGCACTTCAAGAGCAAGGCGTTATCGCGATACGCTCAAGCGATCTGTCGCGTACCCATCGTGAGCGGCTTTGCCAGAATGGTTTCCTGCAAGAGGTCATGAAGGGCTGGTACATCCCTGCCCGCCCCGATGAAACACCTGGTGAAAGCACGGTCTGGTACGCGTCCTTCTGGCGATTTTGTGCCGCTTACCTGCAGCACCTTAAAGGCAATGACTGGTGCCTCTCACCGGAGCAATCCCTATTACTTCATGCAGAAAACTGGACGGTACCAAGACAACTTTTAGTCAGGGCTTCTAAAGCACGCAACAATATCACTGCTCTCCCACATGATACCTCACTGCTAGATGTACGCTCTACCCTGCCAGAAAACAAAGATATTGTAGAAAAAGATAGTTTACGCCTATTCTCGCTAACAGCGGCTCTGGTTGCATGCGCGCCTGGAACTTTTAGACAAAACCCAACTGATATGCGCGCCGCATTATCAATAGTACGCGATGCATCCGAAGTGCTAGACCGGCTACTCGAAGGCGGTCACAGCACTATCGCAGGACGTCTGGCTGGCGCATTTCGAAATATTGGCCGTGACCGTATTGCTGATGATATTGTAAACACCATGCGCGCTGCCGGATATAAAATTCGCGAAGCTGATCCTTTCGAAACACAAGTCCCGATGATCCTATCTTCGAGAGAACAATCCCCTTACGTCAATCGTATCCGCTTGATGTGGCAAGAAATGCGAGAACAGGTTATCGAGCGCTTTCCAGTAGCACCTGGACTGCCAAAGGATGCAAAAGCCTATCTTAAACATGTCGAGGATGTTTATGTCACAGATGCTTATCACTCCCTTTCAATTGAAGGTTATCGAGTAAGCCCTGAATTAATCGAGCGTGTACGTAGTGGTAGCTGGAATCCAGATATAAATGAAAGTGACATTGAACATCGAAATGCTCTCGCCGCACGTGGATACTGGCAGGCATATCAAGCAGTACGAGAAAGTATTGAAAATGTCCTACATGGAGATGACCCCGGTGACATAGCGAGTAATGATCACCGTATCTGGTATCGAGAAATGTTTGCACCTGGCGTCACTGCGGGTATTCTTCGGCCGGCTGACCTTGCCGGTTATAGAAATGGCCCCGTTTATATCCGCAGATCGATGCATGTCCCACCAAGTCGGGATGCGGTCAGCGATGCGATGCCCGCACTCTTTGACTTATTGCGTGAAGAGACAGAGCCTTGCGTTCGTGTTGTCCTCGGGCACTTTATTTTTGTATATATTCATCCTTATATGGACGGCAATGGTCGTATGGCGCGGTTTTTGATGAATGTCATGCTTGCGAGTGGCGGTTATCCATGGACGGTTGTTCCAATAGAAAAACGTACTCCCTATATGGCGGCATTAGAAGAAGCCAGTGTTAACCAGAATATCAACTCTTTCGCCAATTTTTTAGCTCAATTAGTTGATGAGAGATTGAAGGGTAAGTCAATACCAGAAATTCCCTCTTCAAACTAATAGTAAGGAATATACCTAATTACGCAGCATATTATCTTAAGTAATCTCAAGGCATAGATTATCAACAAAACACATAGGTCACATGTAGTAACCATACCTAATTTGCGGCGTATCTGAAGGACTCAGATACTTCATTATTTCTCCAACCTTGCGGGAGCAACCAAGTGTCACTGGATATTTGCCGTCAAACTGCGTGTTATTCCAATTCATCTTGGTTAGCCCAAGAATTTCTTTGGCAATAAAACTCGGAGACTCTTCTGATTTCACAATCCTCAATTCAATAGGCTGGGGAACGTAAAGACCGGGGTACGTCTGGTAGTACCAAACCGATCCTCTCGTGTAGAGTAATTGTCGACCTTCTTCCAATTGAGCCAAAGTACCCCTGTATGGCGGATAATTGCCGTTTCGAAACAACCGGAGCTGAGAATCCATAACAGTAACAAAATCTACAGTGTCAATATTTAGCTCATTTGCAGCCGATTCCAAGCCTTTAATTTCTTCATCGCTGAAATTCGATGACTTATGAACAACAACGCGAGCCGGAAATGTTCTTAGTGCAACGCGATACTCATTAAGCGCTGCAAGTAAAAGATCATGGGACTGTTGCGCCGTGAGCCTGGGCACTCTATCATGTTTATCTATTTCTACAGGCGTTCCCCTCAAAATGAGTCCATTGCCAAGCTCGTCGAATATTTGAGCCAGGCTAGTATTCAATGTTTGTCGATCCCTACTTCGATAGAACGAAATACCGACCGCGCAGGACGATACTTTCATGTTATCCTGATCTAATTTCCATGGAATTGTCGGCCCAGATTTGTAATACACGGCCGTGCAAAAATTCCATGCTTTAGTCGCATCATCCTGCTGACCCGCCACTTTAGTCTCATCCAATGAAGTATGCTTAATAAGCTGCAATGGCTTGCCAAGCGGCATGGCTTTTGCCTTTAATGCACGACGAAAGTTAAGTTCTTCATATTTTTCTTCCTTGACTTCAAGAGTCTCCTCACCCATACGCTCTTCGGTAGCAATTACCTTAAACAGACTTTCTGGTATCACGCACACTATGACATCTACATGCCTATTCTGAGCCAGAAACTTGATATTTTCATAGTAAAGCTCAATGGCTTTATTCACTCTATCAGTTCGATTTTTTATGCCAACAACGTCTTTAACTTCCGAGTTTTTTAGTGATCGTGCGAGATCACTGGAGAAATGTATATCCGCGCCAAACCCGCTTGATTGGCTAAAGCCACAAAACGGTAATCTGAGATTTTCTTGTCTTACTTCCGATGGTGCGGAGATGACACCACGACATCGAGTAATCCACTTATCAAGCAAATCAACACTATGAGATGTTCCTATACCACCAACATTGATTTCCTTTCGCCGTGTTGTCTGCGTTTGATCAAATACACCATATTCTGCTATCCCCCGCCGAGGGCATATATGTGTGCCATTAGCGAAAAGTAATCGTGGTTCTAACAAGTGCTCTATATTCATAGGAAACCGAACCTTCCTTGATCAGAATCGTCCTCGTCCATCACGACTAAAGACTCCCATAAATCCTCGTTTAGTGACCTGCCTCCGCCAAACTCCAATATCTGCCCGAAAGTAATATGAGGCGAAGTCGCTGCATTTTCGGAAAAAAGATCATCTGCATCTAAATCCCTTAACCATGAACAAAGAAATCGGAATTGATCAAATATCGACCGATTCTTCTCCATTCTCTTAAGGCCGCTAAGCAGCTTGTCACCAAAATTCGACTGCCTATAACTATCTCCATAGCTAAAGAACCAGTCTGGCGTTATCGCAACGTACCATTCATCTGCCACTGTGAGGAAGTTCAAAGAAAACGCAAAATGCCGTGTGGAGAGAACCTTTTCAGGCTCGTTTCTTTTGAATTTTCGTTCAAAAACAGTTCTGGTTGCCTTTTTCTGACCGACCCAATTCTCAGTTCGTGTATTGTCTGAATCATCTAATGGCAAGAAGATAAAAACGCCTTCTTCATGCTTCCAGAGAACGCGATTCCTAAAGAGCTTTTGCTGCAACCCGAATCTAAGTAGAGATTTGAATACACGCTCATGATCTTCATCAATTGAGTAGTAGTCACTTGGCTCGAAAGGCTCGACTGTCCCCTCATCAAATAGAAACTCAAATGGGTTATTATGGTCTTCAAGATTATGAAATGTTATAAGCCTGCCACCACTTACTTCATAATCTGAAGGGACACTCCGCATAAGACTTCGCACATATGTTCCAACTCGTTTTCTTTGGTTCCGCACCTTTTTACCGTCAAATACCTCTGGTAATATTTCCGCTATGTATAGTGTTTGTGGAAAATACAACTCCAACATATTAGCGGCTAGTATTTCCAGAGGCTCTTCCGGTGGATCAAAATCTTGTTCTGCCAAGCCCACATCACAGCCTCGCATATAAGCACCTAGAATATCTACAGCACTTTTTAAAGCTTTGGGAGTAGCACTAGCGGCCTTGGTTGCAAGGTCAGTAAAATCCAATATATCAGAGCCTACATCGAATGCGATTTTTTCTTCACATACCTTGCTAATACTATCCTTTGAATAACTTCCTTGTTTACGAGTTAGAATATAGATAATTATCCTGTCGTACTTTTCATGAAGATTGTGTTTTATAATCTTTCTGATGGAATCCTTTATTTTCTCCAACGACTTATCTGATGTAACTTGAATCCCCACTCTAGCATTATCATCAGCAAGGTCTATTCCAGGGAAGTTATTTTTTTCATCATCATTTAAGTTTCTAAGATCTTTGAAGTCATAAAGTTCTTTAAATATCCCACAAAAAACATCTTCGCATATTTTGTTGATGTCAAAGTGACCCATTGCCACAGAAATCTCCACCTCTTGGGAAACTTTAGTAAGCTCTTCGCGGAACTGATTAATGACTCTTACATGCTTCAAACTCTACACCTATTCACTACTCGACATAACCCATCATCCCATCAACATCCGTTGATTTGATATATTGGGCTGGGTTTTTGTTGTCTTTTGCAATTTCATCAAAATGCTTTTCGCCGCATTTGATCTTCGCCCCCTCATGGTGACGAAGATCATCCCACCAGGTACTGCCTTTGGTTTCAACGACGAAATAGAGTTTTTCTTCACCATCATTTTCCACCACTACTGCCCAGTCGGGATTATAGGTTCCAAGTGGTGTTGGTATTTTGAACCATGATGGTAGTTTGGCGTAAACTTTGACCCTTTCGTTTTTTTCTAGGTCTTCAGCAAAGGTTTTCTCTATTCCTGCGGAGTCATAAACCACATGGGTATATACTGATTTCTGAGTTTCTAGTGTATTTTTTAGATAACCTTTTAGCTCTTCTTGCTGAAATAATTCTTGAGCGTAAAAGTGATCATCACCAACTTTTGTGTATCTAATGCCATCAACGAGTGCCAGGCGCTTAGTTCGGTTAATAGCTTCTGAGCAATAATCTATATATTGTTGAGGGTTTCTCGCAAAGTCTTGTAGCCTACGACTATCTCTAAGTATCTGAACGATACTCTTTCGTGTGAGTTGAGTCTTATCCTGTAAGTCCGTAATAATATCCGGCAATTCAATGTCATTTTCATGAATGGTGGTAAAGCCTGAAGTTGATGTTTCATCTGCCGTTACACCACCCTTTCCAATGGCTATATCTGCTTTTCTAAATTGCGCTCTTGTTTTAGTAATTGGAGAGCAATTTTGAATGGCTTCAGCGCAGTCATTAATCAACTTGAGATTATCAAATTCAACACGATATGTTGTTTTGTATTTGATGCGATTCCACAGCTCTTTGAATTCATCACTTTGAAGAACCGCTTCACGAGTTCTTATGGTTTTACGATCATCTGCATTCTTAATGTCTAGTTTACCTGCCAATTTTCGAAGAATAGCTTGCACATCGCTTAAAATACTTTCCGCCTGTCCATCACCATGAGCGTCGATTATTTCTTTTTTGATGTCCTCAGAAACCTTAAAACTCCCATCTTTAAGCGCTGCACGAAGTTTATCTTGCACTTTCCCCTTGGCATCAACAAAATCTTCATCTTTTAGGAACTGCCAGATCTTATCGGATTGTTCAACGCCTAAAGGCGATATTTCACCCTTATTGTTTGTCGTTTGTATAGTTGCAAACTGATGAGGCTCCACAATGCCAAAATGAATACCCGTATCCTGTTCAATTTCTTTTTGCAGGTTTTCAGCAAACTTTTCGTAATTTTCAGTGGCAATAACAGTAAGGGTATTAATCTCATTACCACGTAAGCGCATACCGCTTTGGTTTACGCACAAGCGTAAGCCACGACCTATAGTCTGTCGACGTTCACGCTCACTACCCATGTCACGAAGTGTGCATATCTGGAAGACGTTAGGGTTATCCCAGCCTTCTTTGAGTGCAGAGTGTGAGAATATAAACTTAAGCTTTGTGTCAAAGCTCAATAGTTTCTCTTTTTCTTTCATAATCAAGCCATAGGCACGCTCTGCGTTGTCCCTATTAGCCTGGTTGTTTTCTGCTGTTTCTACTGAACGGCCCTTTTTATCTATAGAGAAATAACCATTATGAACTTCAGGTGCATCAGTATCGAGATCAATTTCTTTAAACAAGCTTTGGTAGTCAGTGGATTTAGCCAGTTTACGATATTCCTCTT
>Ga0316188_10000874_pt1 | contig 13955 bp, 10 predicted proteins | sample Phiworburrow1_MG_FD_204933 | JGI IMG/M metagenome (GOLD analysis project Ga0316188, IMG submission 204933) | Coastal sediment microbial communities from Maine, United States - Phippsburg worm burrow 1 | ecosystem: Environmental > Aquatic > Marine > Coastal > Sediment | place: USA: Maine...
TCCGCAACATCATCCAGATAGTCGATACCTTCACCCTCCGGAAAGTCATCATTGTCTTGGTCGGTTTCATGGGTCGTTATGGCTGCCGCTGCCTCGGCTTTCGCATCCGCATCCGCATCCGCAACACGTTGATTGTGCGTGTCTTCCACCAGCTGACATCGCGCCGCGGAATCGTCATGGTCGTTCTCCCGGTTCTTTGTGGCTGCCGCTGCCTCGGCTTTCGCATCCGCATCCGCAACACGTTGATTGTGCGTGTCTTCCACCGACTGACATCGCGCCGCGGAATCGTCATGGTCGTTCTCCCGGTACTTTGTGGCTGCCGCTGCCTCGGCTTTCGCATCGGCGACACGTTGATTGTGCGTGTCTTCCACCGACTGACATCGCGCCGCGGAATCATCGCGCCACATGTTATCCTGGGTCGTAGTGGCTTCCATCTCGCGAGCAGGCAGACGCTGGACGTGCGTGTCTTTCACCAGCTGACATAGCGACGCAAAATCGTTGACGCGATGCACGTTTTCCTGGGTCGTTGTGCCATCCATCTCGCGACGCGAAGCGCAACGCTGGACGTGCGTGTCTTCGACCAGCTGGAGTTCGACGGCGCGCCGCACGTTTTCCTGGCTCATTGTGGATTCCATCGTGCGACGCGATGTTGCGACACGTTTGCCGTGCGTGTCTACAACCAGTTGGCATATCGCTGTGGGGTCGGCGTTGCGGCCCACGTCTTCCTGGGTCGCGGTGGCTGCCACATGATTAGCCTTGCGCCACTCGCCGGCACGCTGGGCGTGCGTGTTTTCAACCATCCTATATAGCAACGCAGGATCGGCTTCGCGCCGAAGGTCTTCCTGTGACTTCGTGGGTGCCGACGACGCCTTTGCAGTCTCTGACCTCGCGTCCGCGGCGGCGACACGCTGGATGTGAGCGGATTCAACCAGCTTGGAGAGCGCCGCTGGATCGTCTTCGCCACCCACGTCTTCCTCCATCACCAGCTCTGGAGACGCGTCCGCGGCGGCAACACGCTGGATGTGCGCGGCTTCAATCAGCTGAATTAGCGCCGCTGGATTAGCGTCCTGGGTCTTTTTGGCTTCCATCACCGCCGCCGCTTGAGCCTCGCGGCGCGCGTCCTCAGCAACGCCACGCTCGGTGTGCATATCTTCCACTAGAAGAAATATCGCCGCGGAAAAGGGATTGCGGACCACGTCTTCGGGGGTCTTTGCGGCTGGTGCCGCCTTTTGAACGCGGCCCCGCTGGTGGTGCGTGTCTTCTACCATCAGGCGCCTTTCTTCCGCTCGGGTCTCGTCGTGCGCCTTCCGCTTGGAGGCCAGCTGGCCGGCATCATCATCGTTATCTATCTTACGTTTTGAGCGCCGCCCGTCCGGCAAACTTTGGACTTCCGTAGCGCTCCTTCCTTGGAGGCGCCTGCTTCTTCGTGGTGGCATTACCTTGGCGTCTTTCTTCGATCTCGCCATGCTGGAGATTCCGGTGCTGCGCTTCTTTGAACCACCCAATACAAGCAAAACTTGTAACTCCAAGCAAAATTGACCCGTTTTTTCCACGCTCATCCCATGAAAACCACACGATAAAGAGGGTCGAAACGGCCGATGCCCACGTGATTCGCCTGAATTGAGACAGGCTCACCCTATACCGTTAAGAATTCTCGCCAAAGTTCGGCTGATTTAGCGACGATCACCTGATGACGCGACAAATGACGCGAAAGTCCTTTATTTTAATTTTTACGGACGCGAAGTCCTTTATTTTATTTTTTACAGCATCAGGTGAGTTCGCGCTATGGGTCATCTGTTTGATCACCTGATTGCTCTTCTGTTTGTGGTTGTCAAATCAGGTAAGTTGGTGAAAAATCCCCTGATTATTTGTTTATCTTAGTGAGAACGATTGAAATCAGGTGATTCAGGCAAAACATCCAAAAGGCTAGTAGGGTGATCGTAGCTGGCAACCCCTGATGTTCTGCCGCTGGAATTGAAGTTGTTACCGGTATTCTCCAGAAAAGATGCGATTGTTGCAGCAACACCTGGAGGATCTTTCGAGCTTCCACCCGACTTGGAGGAGCTTATGAGCTGGCCACAATATATTTCCACCCTTGTAACATGACGGATAGGCCTCCTACAGTCAGCATGGCTGGTTGGACCGGTGGCCGCCCCGACGCGGCCGATCTGTATGCAAGGTTGGGGCTGCTAAGGTCGAAGCCACCGTCACCTGGCTCCGTTAGGTTAGAAGACAGCCCGCCGAGGGGGTCTGGGCAAACGGACAGCTGTGACGGCCCACAACCACAAGACTTGTTGCCCGCGCCTACCAGCGGACGATACGTCGGAACCATGCCGGAGGCGTCATCCGATCTGTATGCAAGGTTAGGGCTGCTAAGGTCGAAGCCACCGTCACCTGGCTCCGTTAGGTTCGAAGACAGTCCGCCGAAGGGGTCTGGGCAAACGGACAGCTGTGACGGCCCACAACCACAAGACTTGTTGCCCGTGCCTACCAGCGGTCCAAGCGATACCCCAGTAGAACAGAACACTAGCATGGACATTGACTCAAGCATGGACATTAGCGGCGACGATATGACGCCGTCCCTTGTTGGTCGCGACGACTTCCGCGGGATATGGCGCCAGGTCAGTCGCGCCAACATCGACAGGGAACTGATGCCGCCGCCGCCTCCTCAGCGTAGCTTCGCGAGTATTACTAAACATATTCCACCGGCTCTTGCGCATCGCCCTGCACGAGTGTCTCTACCACCTTCCGACATTGCAACCCCCGATAGCCGTTCATCCCAAGCAAGCCAACAAGATAACGCTGGGTACATAACACCAGCCAGTCAAAATGATGCTACCCTTCTTTACGACGCGATATCGCAGTTGAACAACGCCCTGACGGTGCACCAGGGTACCCTTGAGCTAACAAAGGATGCCGAGTTCAATAAAGCTCTCAGCGACGTTGCAGCTCGCGTCTCGTTGCTGCAGACCCCGTCAAAACACACGGACATTCGTCTGGGTACACCATCCACTGGGTCGAATGTACGCCCAAGAGAACCATACGTTGGGACTCCGATTTGTAAAGGGATCAACCAGATCTTGACGGCCGCACCAGGATCTGGACGCCAAAAGGGATGGTCCGCTTCCGAAGACGAAGAATGTCGTCGTTTTATCGAGGAGGGTCTTGGAAGGCTGGACGGGCCTTTGAGAAAGGTAGACGAACGATACGAGGAATCGCTGCGAGCGTGCTACAGTTATATTCGTTCCTCGAATAGCAGCAAGCTGAACGCGGACGGAGGAGACACAAACGCTGAGCTGAACGAAAGTTCGTTGCAAGTCGTCGCCGATGTTTTGATGAGTCATTACGGTCTGGATGAAAACTCCATCGTGGTGGACATTGGAGCGGCTTACAATGTGGCGATGACCCACATTGCTCAATTCGCAAAGTGTCGCGTTTGGGGCATCGAACATGTTGCTCCACGCGCGTATTTGTACGCCGCCAACTTCCTAGAGGCAGCGTATGACGCCAAGGGCAAAGGGACGCTGGAAAACAGCCGCATAGCCTACGTACCCGCTAATGCATTTCACTTCAAAACATTAGGCGACGCTACTCATGCTTATGTAAACGACGAAGCCTTCCCCGACCATCTGGTGAAAGAGACTATGTCCGCATGCTTCAGAACTGTGTCACTCCAGGTGGTAATGTCCACGAAAGCAGGCAAGTATCCTGAATACGACGAAATCTGGCTTCATCATGGCTTCCGCCGCGACTGTAGTATACCCGTGAAAAAACACGGTAGCGGCGAGGTCTCACATGCCATCATTTACGTGCGAAATTCACCCCCCTTAATGTACCCCACCAATGCTTGGAACCGCCACCTGAATGGGATTTTCGACGAATATTTGCAGCCAATGTGGTCGGGCGATCCCGTCCAACAGAAGAAGTGCCTGGAGAAGCTGCTCCATTTGTCCTCGCGGTACATGGCATTCGCCAAGAGGCGCCGCAGTGAAAGCAAAAAGCTGTCCGACGATGAGGACGGATACGGCGGCAACAACCCTAACTGGGAATATGTGTACGAATGGACAAGATTTGACAGAGGCAACCCTGATCCACGCTGCTTTACGCAGCCGTTCCGTACTAGGGAGTTCACGGGTTGTTATCATCAGCCGTATCATTGCTCTTGTCTTGACTGCTATCGGAAGCTGAAACACCGCACCATACTTGTTGTCGCAGCGGTGTACTACGACGTCGATACCGGCGTCGACCCAGTCGGGGTTCTTACCAACCAGCTGAAGAAGAAGAAAAATAGAGGACTTACAGCAGCTATCGCCCGCGACACTGTACGGTGTAAAGTGATCGAACGCGACGCCTTCTGCGACTACGAAGTCTACACCATGGCCCCGAAGGTGGTCGAAGCGGAGATCACTCCACGCCAAGATCGACACATCAAAACCCGCATTGGATACCCCGACATGCAGGAACTAGTCGCAGAAAAGGTAAAGTCGGCCCCTGTTCACTTTGTGGTCATCGACCCAGTGTATATGCCGCGGGCATTTGTCGCAACCAATTTTTCGGGAGTGGCAAAGGGGTTGCACGAGTTGTGGTTCGGACAGATGAGCGACGAATTCAAATGTATTGTCGTTCCGTTCCACAAAGATTTCTTGGATCTGCTGTGCCAAGAATCGTTCGAGGGTGTGGTCCGGACAGCTGAATATATTCAGATCTTTGCGCTGGACGACGAAGAATGTATGGACCCATGGAACCACGCTGGGTTTCGTCTGACCGACCAGCAGTGGGAAACGTTCGGCAAGGAAAGAGTCACAAAATCTATGTGCACCAAATCGGAGTACGGCCAACTCCCTCAATCCTACCTGAAAACAACCATGGACCATTACATTGACGACATAATTGCTCCCTTTCAATGGAACAAGCCCCACTGTTTGTGGCTTTCGGTTGGGAGGGACGAAGGATGCTGTGGTGGGGGCGGAGAAATGAATCTGGTGGAAATAGAAAGCAACAAGTTTTTGTTTGGTCGTGGACGTTGTCCTTTTGACGAAACGCACCTGCAATGGGGCTACGATCCTCTCCTGAAAGTCTATCCCCCGGCAAAGCCTTGGAATAGCGGCAAAGACTAGTTCCTGCCTCGATCTGAATGTTTGTTCTTTGGTAACCATATCTGTAGCATCTGGCATGGTCGACAATAAATAATAGTTAAATGTGATGAGCTTGATATTAAGGCTGAGAGTTATTACATTTCATCGTAATAGGGTGAGACAGAGGACATTTTCCTCTAATAACCAGGGTGGTCTTTCCCCAAATCACCGTGTTCGGTAGTGGACGGTCCATTCGCAATCACCTGTTTTTGATCCGCATAGGGTGGGACATTTGTCTTTTTCCGCGTGACGTCAGGTGAGTTGGCCAGAAATCTCCTGACGGCGTATGCTTTTTCACGCTCCACCGAGTTTTCCAGTGGTGGTTCAAATCAATCTAATCTACAGGCCCGACATTGTCCAAGAGACCGCCAGTGGCAGTCTCTTCTCTACCATGGCTCGCTCCAAGCAACAATGCAGCCAGATCCGACGCATATTGCGGCCGTCGGCTACCGCCCCCGAGTGGTCCGGCCATCGACCCGTGGCAAGTCATTCCGGGGCGCGTAAACTGCGCCCGTCGCTGACCCGTCACCTTACTACTCCAAAAGGGCAGCGACACAATACCCAAAACGAAAAGGAGATCCGTCGCCTTCGAGATACCGACAAACCGGCCATCCCAAAGGGACCATTCGACCGCATGGTTCGAGAACTAACTCGCGACTTGTTAGTGGACCTTAAATGGTCCACCAACGCCATGGCGGCCCTTCACGAAGCGTCCGAGGACCACATCGTGACGGTGATGGGTCACGCGAACGAGGCGGCGCGTTCTAACGGACGCAAAACTATTACGAAGAAAGACTTTGAGTTGGTAAAGGATCTTGCCTAATGGTTAATTGGTAAAAAACAGTATGGTGAACTATTGTACGTTGAAATAAATTTATAGTTCCGAATAAAACAACACGGCCCGTCTCATTCTTCGCTGTCTAGGATTCCTCAATCGCGCCGGCTGCATGGAGGGCTTTCGTGCCATCGGGGTACACCGAATATTTTTCCGGATACTTGAAGTAACTGACCAGACCGCAGTCGAAGATTTCTTTGGCATTTTTGCACATCTCCGTGGCTTCTTCCGAATTCAAGCCCGACGTGGCAGTTTCCAAGGCAGAGTTCAAGAACTCCTTCATGGATTTGATCTTTTTCTTGTTGCTCTCGTGCTCGTCCATGTTCAGGTTCTGCAATTTCACTGCGTCGTCTGCCTTGAGTTTCTTGAAGGCTTTCGATTCGTCCAAGATTACTTTGATCTTGCGCTTGCGGTCATCGGCGAGTTCGGCGCCGCCACCGCCGCCACCGACGACACCGCCGCCACCGCCGCCACCACCGCCACCGACGACGCCACCGCCGCGGCCGGCGTTGTTATTTTCAATGACTGGTGCCATGGTTGGTTAATGATGTTGCGAAATGATTTGTTGATGTGCTTTGGACTGAACGACGATTCGGTCGGTTCCGTACTAATAGTGTTGGATTCATCCAATCCACCGTGTGCAGGGTCAATCCACCGAGCGTGTGCGTCACGTTTTTCTCCAATGAAAATCACCTGATCGGAGGTGACATCGAATTAGTCTGTTCAGGTGAGTTCAGTTAATCTCACCTGAGTCACGTTTTTCTCCAATGACAATCACCTGATCGGAGGTGAAATTGAATTAGTCTGTTCAGGTGAGTTCAGTTGATCTCACCTGAGTCAGTGTGAGGTTGGCGAAATGAAATCAGGTGAGAACATCACAAAACGGCTGATGACGCCCCAGATCAGGGGAGTTCGGCTACCATCCAACGCCAGAATCAGGTTATTTTTCGCCACGTCAATAGGTCCTGGGCCAAACCAATGACAGAAACCGACATCTCTGTCGTTTCATGCACGCACTCACGCTGTGCAACAGAATACAAGAGTGCAGTGTTTTCAGCAAAGGCAAGATTCTTTTTCAAAGCCCCGCAAACAATGGCAGAGCAATCGGTGTGTCAGATGCCCGAAGGATGGGGCGGTGAATTCTCCGCGGCACTTCGCTATGACGGCGGACGCAAGGTCGCGTGCGTCAGGCTGGAAGGGGACAACAGTTGGCGGTTGGAGGCATACGAGCAGCAGAACGGCACGGCGTGGCGATTGATCGAAATCAGGGCCCCCGATCGTGGAGCTTGGCTGCAGGCCATCCAAGAATTTAACCAGCAAGCACCCAACCCGTTTATCAACGAATCCGAATACAACGGGCCAAGCCATGATCAACCCGTTCGTATCTTCGTGCTCTCGGACGCGGACAACATGGCCATGACAGTCGTGTGCTGCCGTCAATCTGTCCACATCTGGACCGAAGACGGTACGTACCGGGTCCACCTTCTCCGTGTCGAAGGATCCTATTTTGCCTTTTACAATGGCACGGTCTTCGTGTCGCACGCGGCGGGTATCTTCTACTTGTCCCTTTCTGACGGGATAATGGATCACCTTGCCGTCGCAGACGACTTCTTTCGCCGTTTGAGAGATGAACATGGCTGCATCGAAGAACTTGCGGTAAATCGGATCGGAATATTTGCAGTGACCGTAAACAAGCTTCTTCCCGCGATGCCGTGTATTGTCACATTCCTCGTTGAGCGAGAGGGTGGCCTTGATAGAATCCAGGAACTTGGAACATACGAGGGCGATTACTCCGGCTTGCATTTTTCCAGCAGCCGACCAGATAAGATGATTGCTATCGAACATTTCCCACGGCCTCGCGGCCTGGCTTGGTCGTTTGCGCCAGTGACGCTGGATTTTTATAACCTTTTTAACAATGCGAAAGTTACTGGACGGCGAGATCAGCAAAACGGCATTTTCCGTCCGACAATTGTCGGCATATCGGACACCCGCATCTTGATTTATAGCCCGGGATCAGGAACGGTCAGCGCCTACGACGGAGCAGCGATGACGAACGTGCGCACTCTGCCCATGGGACAGACCAGAACACACCTATTAGGAGGTGAGATTATGCTCGTCGGCAACCGTCAAGAGGCAACGCTTGTTCTCTGGAACAGAGTCCTGGTTGTTACTCTTTAATCGTACTGGCGTATGAGTGTGTTGCGGATCGTTAAAAATAATTTGGATCCATTTGGATTATACTAAAGGTTAAGTTATATTTATCGTCATCGGCTCTAGTGGTAGAGATCACGTTGGATATATCAAGATTATCGGTCAGGGAAAGCTCCCGAATACCGGCGTTTTGTTGCAGTGCCCGAAATATTTGAGTTCGAAACAACCGGACTAGGTGATCTGGGACAGCCCGCCACCGATATGGATATATCGTTGGAGCGACACCGACAAAATTGACCGTTCTTAACCCTTCCCGACGTGCCAAACCTTCCAGCAAGGGCTCCCAATCGATACCGATATGACAATCATCGCCCCTGGGTGATATATTTGTCGTCTTTGATAGGTTCTTGATTCCCCGACCGCGCGGAAAGTACTGAATGGCCTTGGCGCGCTGCTGTTTGAGGCTGTAGTAGTTGCCGACGATGCAGCAGGTTTCGGCGCGGTAGTGTTCGACGGTGACGGCCGTGTGGGCGAGCTGGCGGAGGGCGGCGCCGTCCTTATGGACTGTGATTGGAGGCGGTAGGGCATGTGGTGGTGCGGGTCCGTCAAGAGGCACTTGCCCTGCGCAAGCTCGCGCAATGTGGATTCGCAACCTGCGCAGCGCATATTGCGGAACAGCGTTGTCAAGGGTAGCGGACAGTTCAGTTTCTCGCGGTCATCTCGGGGCGGATGTTCTTCCGAGCAACAATGGTCTCAACATCCTTTCCGCCAAAACCGTCCGCCACCAACTTCAACGTATGAAACAGAGGGGTTCTGCCAGCATTCGATGTCATGGCAAGTGCATAGCACCAAAGGTTTTCGGGCACCAACCAGCGATCCTTTGTCCTCCATTCGCACAGTTTCGCATTGCGCTCTGTGCAGCATTTCAGGGTATGTTCATTGGAGCGCAACCACGCCGAGTTAGAGTTACATCCCTCGATGGCTACATTTTGTAGGTAAACATTCTTCTTGATCGCATGGAGAAAGCGTTGTCGATCATCTTGTTTCAGCACATCACCAGTGACCAATGTTAACGAGTTGACCCTGAGGAACGTCAAAGCGTCGGCGATCCTTGGTACTGAAAATGATCCAGAGTTGGTCTCCAGGGTCAAACGTACCAACGAAGAACTATTCGAAAGGGCAGCCAGGACTCCTTCTGTTCCGTTTAACCTGCGCGTGGAAAGATGCAAAGACTGAATGGGCGATTTTGGCCGGGCCAAAGCCTGCCGAAAAGCTTCCAACACACTAGTGTGGCTAAGCAACTGGCCACACTGGTGGAGTTCTAAGCGCGACACCTGGGTGTTTTTTAGAAACTCCGAAAAGGGCCGTATGTTCCTCTCGTACGAGAGAGACTCCAAGCTGACGCCTTGGAAGCGGATATCATTAAGAGTCGCATTCCGGCTCAATTCACGGAAAAGATCTTCGCTTAAGCGTACGTCTTCGAGTTTCATGACTTCGATTGTGAAGGCAGGACTCTGCAGGTACTGCGCCAAGAGGGTTTCCGATATTGTATCCGGCTTTACTGCAAGCTCCACTAATGGGGACCGGCCACTGTCCGACTGGCGCGAAGCAAGTCCTTGTAGAATGATATTTATGTGCTCGACGGGAATGGATCTGAGCGATAGGGTCCGAAGGTTGGTCGTACACTGCAGCGCATCGGCCAGCTTAGCGTAGCACTCGGCCGGGGCCCGGCACGAGTGCAGGGATAGCTGGTCCACAGAAGGAGCGCCATTCAAGAAAGATATAAGAGCACCATCGTCGTCCTCCGTGGTAGAGAACAGGCCGGAAATATCCAGATTGTCAGAAAGGCCCAGCGACCGAATACTTGCGTTCCGTTTCAGCGCAGGAAATATTCCAGCTCGAAGCAACCGCAGAATATGATCAGGCACGGTGATGTTTCGTCGTAGCCCGACGGCGACACCGAGGATGTAGACCTCGCTTAAATCCTCTCGACCTTCCAAAGTTTCCAGAAGGGGCTCCCACTCGATATCGGGTGGAAGCGCATCGTCCCACGCCGAAAATTCCGCCGGATTGGGGAGGATGAGCCCTACACAGGGGGCGGTGCTGTTGGCTTTCATCGCTAGCGTCGCGGTTTTCACTTGTTCTGAATCCTGGAAAAGTTGCAGCGTGAGCATAAGCACTTTGTCATTCCGTAGGCCGCCGATCATCTCCGCGAAGGTCGTATGGTACGGCATAACCTCTAGACTGTATTCCGATTGAAATTTTGAGAAACTACTTGCATAATAATCATGCTCTATTGCTTTCGAATGAGACTCTGTACGTACGTCACTCTCAGATCTCATCATCATTGAATCCTTCTCCGAGTTTGCGTCTAGCAGCTCCATCTTCCAAAGCCGCTCACATGCATCACAATCGCGAGATCCAAACAAAATCAAGAGTTTCTCTAGGGTGAGATCAGCTAGAATGACCTGACCCAATGTTCAAATAGTCATTATCAATCAGGTGAGATCGTCCGAGATCAGGGGTTCACGACACTTCAAGAGTTTCTGCTCAGGTGAGATTAGCTTAAATCACCTGATCTAACGTTCAAATAGTCATTATCAATCAGGTGAGATCGTCCGCGATCAGGGGTTTATCAATCAGGTGAGATCGTCCGCGATCAGGGGATCACGACACTTCAACCGGTTATGGGGCCAAAAGCCCTCTCCGTGATCAGGTGATATGGCCACATTTTGGTTCCGCGCCGTCTATCGTCGATCCGCCCACGATTTTCGTGGCGATTGGAGTCTTTCCATCGCGCTCAATGAACATTACTGTTCGAGTACTGCATTCGAACGCAAGCAAATCATGGAAGCAACGCAAGTGGTAACTCGGATTGGCCGGGACGTCGGCGAAATCCGTGCGGCATTTCGCTCTGACGACGGACTCCAGCTCTGGGTGGCAAAAACCGCAAAAGACTGGTCGTGGACGGTGGAAAAATTCGAGGTTGTGAACCAGGCCTGGCAAGTAACTGGCGTGCACGTCGCGGACCGCCAGCTTTGGGATCAGGCCATCCAGCGTTACAACGGAACAATTCGAAACCCAGCGGCAAACGAGGAATTGGATTACAAACAAACGCACGACCGTCCTATGCGCATCATGTCGTACTCAGAAGCTGACCAGTCTACCTCGATTGTACTCTGTTGCAATCAATCCGTGCACATCTGGACAGAACGGGGAGAATACCGGGTTTTCATTAGCCTTGTATATGGACAGGATTTTGCCTTGCTCCATCGCAAGGTGTACATGTCGCACGCGCCTGGTGTCTTTTACATCGACCTTCATACTGGGATGATGGGACACGTGGGATTCCTTACCAACCCTCTGCAGAATCAACTGGAAGAGCATCTTCAAAATAATCGTTCTTTTATTGAGGGAATTGCGATCCGGCAGGATGGATTGTTCGCTCTTACGGTGGATGGTCGTGAACCGCATATCCTCACATTTCTCGTCTTGGACGAACCACGCGGATTGAGAATCGATTTTTCTAATCAACATATGGGCCTTTACGAGTGCGTGCAGTTTCCTCGGAGCCGTCCTTCCAAGATGGTGGCCCTCGAATTGTTTGATCACCCCAGCCGTGGCGATTTTCTCTTTGCACCAGTAACTATCGATCCCCAAAACCCCTTTGTGGATAAAGTAACTGGTACGATGGCGGAGTGTTTTTCATGGTTTTATCAAAAGATTGTTGGGGTTTCGGGCAACCTGATATTGATCCACAGGAAACAACCACGTGATACCCGAGCCTATGTCGGAACGGCAATGGCTATGGGACAAGCTCTGCCTGTACATAACTCGCATCTCCTGGATGGCGAGATTACGGAAATTGGCAACCGTCAGGTGGCAATGCAGGTTTATACGGATCAAGTCGTATTGTTTTCCATTTGATTATTATATTATGGCGAATAAAGGAGTGAAAGTGGATTATATTCGAACTATCCATATAATTAATTATTAATTGATTTAAGTGGTTTTATGCTTGACGTACCATCTAAACTGCTGGGGTAGCCATTAACCGGGGATTAAATACAAAACGATACTGTCATCCGGAGAAGGGGGTCCATCTTCGATTTCTAATTTTGTATGCATTAAACGTCTATGCACTTTGGCAAGTCGCACCCAGCCTCTGGTACGAACGACAATACGACGTGTCGATTCATGCACCCGGTGCAACCACGTGGCGATTAACTGCATGTCAAAAGATGTGGCCCACGAATTTCGCGAGCTCACCGACTTCAGATGGACCGCGGCATAGTCTCCAGCTGAGTTCAGACCAATTCTCTTATTGACCAAAACTCCGTTTACCGAGTTCACCAGTCGTGCCACATCGGGTCGCCCAAAGAGCCGCAGAGTTCTTTGCGGAGGCGCGGCCACAGACAGCGATCCTTTTTCCTGAAGAATATATCAGGTTCTTGCAGCATATTGCCAATGGAATCAAAGCCGCATAGCCCCTCGCCACTGTTAACAATGAAGGGGATCGAGTGTCTGGTACCTGGGAGAAGATCCACATGCTCGTCATTCACCCGGATCATGCTCTTCGCGGTAGTCATACGAAAGCATACGTAGGTCCACTGCTGACCTTACTCGAAAACAACAAGAGAAGCAGCCAAAGGTATAGCAAGTATTGGTCTGGATCAGATCGAAGGTTGTAGGAATGCAACAAAAGTCGTAGTTGTATTCTCTGAAGACTTTCTCACCCCTTTCGTTTTAAAGTGGGGAAACTTCATTCCGAGACAGGGGACTTGGGTTTAAACCAGGTGATTCACACTTACCAAATCGATCGACAATCACGTGATTGTATTATAAATCACGTGACTCTTTTTAAATCGATTTGAAACCAGGTGATTCTCACTTACATATTCGATGGACAATCACGTGATTTGATCCTGAATCAGGTGACTCCTTTTTAACTCAAATTGAAATCAGCTGACTCGTACTTACCAAATTGATCGACGATCACCTGATTCGACTAGATATCACGTGACTCGTCTTTGCTCCATCGTTCGAGGATCACGTGATCGGCTGACCTCATTTCAGGCAATCCTACATGGAACCATCCATTTGCAATCACTTTGCACCTTGGCGAATGGCCACCGCAGCCGCTGGTCAACATGGATCTCTCTTTCCAAACAGACGATGCACTAGCTGAAGAATCCCCCCCCTCGGAGACGTGGGAAAATCTCGGCCATACGCTCGAGTATTCCTTGCGGGAAGCAAGGGTGAACCAAGATGAGAGAATTCCAGCGGAAATTGAGCAATTACTCCGGAAGGCAGCAAACATGGCCCAGCTTCCTATCTATCAAAAGGAAGAGCGCGGAACCAACCGCTTCCGCGTTCTGGTTTACAACTCCATGCTGCTTTTTCATCGATTTCCCAAAGTACAGGAAGAAGGTCTTCGGTTCTACCGCTTCATGTCCGCGTACAACCAACCGTACGTCGACTCAGCTGCTGGTCTCTTCTACATTGACCTCATTGTCGAGACTTTGCGCGTATACAAAAAAAACCTGAACGTTCAGCTGCACGGCATAGCGTCCCTGGTAAACATTTGCCGCCAATCGCGCGACGTGGCGGTCGCCATGTTAGATATGGACCATGGCGTGCAAGTGTTGGTCGACGCTACTCGGGAATATTCGCGTGAGCATCACAACGAAAACGGAAGCGGACACGCAATCTACACAAAGGCGGTTTTTTTAATTCGTTATCTGAAGTCGATGGATTACGATGGTACTGCTCTCGACTCAATCGATGAGTTCGACGAGCAATATTACGCATGACTTCACCGGTGGCTGTTTGCT
>Ga0316188_10000875_pt1 | contig 13954 bp, 13 predicted proteins | sample Phiworburrow1_MG_FD_204933 | JGI IMG/M metagenome (GOLD analysis project Ga0316188, IMG submission 204933) | Coastal sediment microbial communities from Maine, United States - Phippsburg worm burrow 1 | ecosystem: Environmental > Aquatic > Marine > Coastal > Sediment | place: USA: Maine...
CCAAGCCTTCCTGCCGTTCCCCCCGGAACTTCCAGCACGCCAGCGACGGGCGCGGGGCTTTCCATCCAGTCGGTCGATAGCGGTATCGCGGATTCGATCATGCCGACGATCCGCCCGTCCGGCGCGACGAACAAGAGATCGAGCGACACATAGGTGTTCTGCATCCAGAAATACACGAACCGCGCGGGGTAGGAGACGAACAGCATCCCCCGATCCGCTTCGAGTTCGCGCACGAACATCAGTCCCTGGGACCGTCGCATCGGCGTGTCGGCAATCCAGACCCTGAACCTGTGCAGCGTCCCGCCGCTGGCGATCTGCAGCTGCGAGGTCGGGAAATTCGTCAGCGGCTCGGCATCGCGCTGGTCGAGGGCCAGCGCAGCCCAGGGCAGCAGCACGGCAAGCGACAGGGCGGCGATCCGCGTGACTATCCTGGTTGTGTTCATTTCTTTGCGTCGTCGGTCGGGTTGACGGCCGGCGTGTCTCCGAGGACTGCCTGGCCAAGAAAATCAAAGCGCGTGATGAGGACGGATCCGCTCTCGTCAAGCGATCGCGCAGGCTCGGTGCAGAATCCACGCGCCTGGACTTCCCAGAGACGCGGACCGTCGAGCGGGCCTGAGAGCAGCCGCTGGGTCACCTCGTCGAGCGTGCAGCGCTGTGCGCCGCGGGTCCCGTAGATCCTGCCGGCCGATTCGTGCAAGACAGTGATATTGACCGGGACCGCCCGGCCGTTCTCGCCCTCGGCGAGCCGGGGAGGGGCGAACACGATTGCCAGCGTACTGCCGTCCGGCAGGCTGCCGGCGAAACGCAGGCGCAGTCCCAGGCCGTCCGGTCGCATCATGCCCGTGCAGGTCAGTTCCGGCTGGTGCCAGTCCAGATCGACATTGAGCTCGCCGCGCAGCCGGGCCGTGAGGAACCCGCGGCCGTCCCCGAGGCAGGACGCAGCGACCGGAGGCGATTCCGTCGCTCCCTGCGGGCCGGCCAGTGCCAGCATCGCGACCAGGGCAATCATGGGCTTGAGTCAACTCCTCTTGCGACACGACCCGCACGATGGACCCCGTCAGTCGTCGCGCGATTGCGCGACCAGCAGGTGCTTGGCGAGTCCGCCGTGCATGGTGCCAATACCGCGGATCAAATGCAGCACCAGCGTCAGCAACAGGATGCCCAGCGGCACGGCGACCAGGCCGATGGCTGGCTCGGCGGTCACGAGGACGCCATCCATGTGGATGCCCCCGCCCTCGAGCAGCAGCGCGCTCAGCGGGCCGAGGATCAGCGAGAGCCCGGCGGCCAGGCCGGCGATGGCGACCGTGAAGTAGAGGATGCCGAGAGGCAGCATCAGCAGGAAGTAGAGCATGGTGGTCCAGGTCCGCCGGTCTCCAAGCATGTCCTTGATGCGCTCCATCATCGGCTGGCCCTTCTGCGGGTAGCGCGGCCGGCGCGGCATGCGCTGGCCCAGCAGTCCCTCGACGAGCCGTCCTTCGGCCAGCGCCAATACGCGGGTGAACCCGACGAACAGCAGGAAAAACGGGATGCCGATGATCAGAATCGCCAGGCCCAGCGAGAGCGACAGGCCGGTGACCGTCACCGTGAAGTAGACGATGCCCGTGCCGATCGCCAGCAGCGCATAGAACAGGGCGGTCCAGGTGCGGGACTCCGCGTAGACGCCGAAGAACCGGCCGAGCACCGTGCGATGCTCCTTCGGCTTCGGCGGCGCGAGGGCTTCACGGACCCGCTTCTCGGTGCTGCGGTAGGCCTCGGCAACTTCCCTTGGCGCGCCGTAGGTGCTGGCAATCAGTTCCAGGACGTCGGCTTCGCTCTTGCCGGGATTGGCACCGATTTCCGCCCGGAGATATTCCTCGGCGTCATACAGCGCATCCTGGATCAGGGCCGGGTCTTCGCCCGAAAGCGCCTCCTTCAGTGCCTTCAGGTACTGCTCGATCGAGCGCGGCGCGCCTGCAGTATTCATGTTCTTGCCCCCGTTGATTCGGTGAAGTCATTGACGAAATCGCGAGTGTCGCACCAGATGTCGCGCCACTGCTGGAAGGTGGCCCGGCCGGTGCTGGTGATGCGGTAGTAGCGGCGTGGCGGGCCAGAGTAGGACGGCACGACCCGACTGGCCAGCAGGCCGGCCGCCGACAGCGTGCGCAGGACGGGATACAGGGCACCCTGCTTTACGAGGGCTCCGGCACCGCCCTCGCGCTGCAGCCGCTTCGCGATCTGGTAGCCGTAGAGATCCTCTTCAGCGCGATCCAGAATCGCCAGCAGGACCAGCGCGACGAGACCGGCGCTCAGCTCCTTCTGGAACTTTCGGGCGAGCGGATCCTGCGCATTTGCCCCGCCCGCAACGGATTCCGCCCCGATATTTTCACTGTCATCCATAAGGCAGTCCATAGCAGTATGGTGTCAAGCATAGTACGAACTTAATAATAGTCAAGAACTGAAGCTCCGAACCGGGCCCGTCGGGCCGGCAGGCCTGTGTGCCGGACCCGGGACCCAGGCGGGTCGACGCGCATCAACGCGCTTGCGGGGCGGCAACGGGCCGCTACCATAAGGGCGGAAGAAAAAATCGGAGATGTTCATGATAAGCGGCACGACCAGTCGCCGGCGCTCGGGACGATTTGTCAGCCGCCTCACCCGTGGAACGCTCGCCATCATCATGGCCGGGGGGCGCGGCGAACGGCTCAAGCACCTGACCGAGCATCGCTGCAAGCCGGCAACGCCGTTCGGCGGCAAGTTCAAGATCATCGATTTCGTGCTGTCGAACTGCGTCAACTCCGGCATCCGGCAGATCGCGATCCTGACCCAGTACAAGTCTCATTCCTTGATCCAGCACGTCCAGCGAGGCTGGTCCTACCTGCGGGGTGAGTTCGGCGAGTTCGTCGACGTCGTGCCGGCGCAGCAGCAGGTCGGCGAGCACTGGTACCGGGGGACGGCCGACGCGGTCTTCCAGAACCTCGACTACATCCGTGAGCATCGTCCGATGCACGTCCTGGTGCTGGCAGGCGACCACGTCTACAAGATGGACTATGGCCCGATGGTGGCCTACCACGTCGAGAAGGGCGCCGACATTACCGTGGGAGTCGTCGAGGTGCCCGTCGCAGAGGCGCGCGAATTCGGCGTGATGACCATCTCGGCTGACAACAAGGTCATCAATTTTGCAGAGAAGCCGGAGGCACCGGATCCGATACCCGGGCGCGAGGGCATAGCGCTGGCCTCGATGGGCATCTACGTCTTCAAGACCCGGCTGCTGGAACGCATGCTCGAAGAGGACGCTTTCAACCCGGAGTCGAAGCATGACTTCGGCAAGAACATCATCCCTTCGGCAATCCACAGTCGTTCGGTGTTCGCCTACCCGTTCCAGGACGTCAGGACCCGCGCGCAGAGTTACTGGCGCGACGTCGGCAACGTCGATGCCTTCTACGAAGCGAACCTCGAGCTGGTGCACGTGGCGCCCGAGCTGAACCTGTACGACGCCCAGTGGCCTATCTGGACCTACCAGGAGCAGCAGCCGCCGGCCAAGTTCGTGCTGGACGAAGAGGGCCGGCGCGGCCATGCGATCAATTCGATGGTGGCGGGCGGCTGCATCATCTCCGGTGCCGAGCTGCGCGAGTCCTTGCTGTTCTCCAATGTTCGGGTCGAGGAAAGATCGCTGGTCGAACGCTCCGTTGTCCTGCCGAACGCGCGCATCGGCTTTGACTGCCGCATTCGTCGCGCCGTCATCGACGAGGATTGCGAGGTCCCGGATGGCTGCGTGATCGGCTACGACACCGAGCAGGATGCGAAGCGCTTCTACATCACGAAGAAAGGGGTCGTGTTGGTGACCGCCGACATGTTCCGCGGCGAGACTTGAGCAGCACCTCCGACCCGCGACTGAAAGTGGTGCTGTGCTGGCACATGCACCAGCCGCAATACCGGGACCTGAAGTCGGGCAGGCAGCTGCGGCCCTGGGCCTACCTGCACGGGATCAAGGACTACGTGGACATGGCGGTCCACCTGGAATCGGTGCCCGACGCCTGTGCGGTCGTCAATTTCTCGCCGGTCCTGCTCGAGCAGCTCGACGAGTACAGTTCGCAACTGTCGTTGCACCTGCGCAGCGGCGCGCCGCTCGGCGACCCGGTGCTGGCATTGCTCACGCCTCAGGGCGTGCCGGCGGACCGGACCGCGTGGCCGGAGCTCATCCGTTCCTGCCTGCGTGGGCACCCGGAAAACCTGATCGGCCGATTCGAGCCCTACCGCGACCTGGCCAGGCTGGCCACGCAGCTGCTCGAGTCCGACTCACTGGAGAACGCATCCGGACAGCTGCTGACCGACCTGGCGGCCTGGTTCCACCTGGCCTGGTTCGGTGAAACGGTACACCGCGGCGACCCGCGGGTGCAGGCGCTGGTCCGTCGCAGCGGGCACTTCAGTGCCGCCGACCTGCGTACGCTCCTGGAGTGCATCGCCGACGTCCTGGCCGGGCTGGTTCCGCGCTTTCGCCGGCTGGCGGGCAGCGGCAAGGTGGAACTGTCGGTGTCGCCCTGGGGACACCCGATCCTGCCCCTGCTGTTCGAATTCTCCGACGCCCGGGAGGCAGACCCGGATATCGACTTGCCGCGCACGGCAAGGTACCCGGGCGGGGCGGACCGGGCGCGGTGGCATGTTGCACGCGCGGTCCAGGCGTTCAGTCGCTCGTTCGGCGTGCGCCCGCAAGGTTGCTGGCCGCCAGAGGGCGCCCTCAGCGCCGCCTCCATGAGCCTGCTGCAAACCTTCGGGTTCGACTGGTTGGCGAGCGGCGAGCCGGTATTGCGCCGCGCGCTGCAGCTCAACGATCCTGGCCAGAGCCCGGCGCGCGACGAACTCAGCAGCGCCTATCGGCTCGATGCCGGGCGCGCCGCCTGTTTCTTCTGCGATGACGAGTTGTCCGACCTGATCGGGTTCAGCTACAGCAAGTGGCACGGCGATGATGCCGCCGCCGACTTTGTCGGCCGCCTGGACCGCATCGCCGCCGGCCAGGAAGACAATTCGCACCGCGTGGTGTCGGTCGTCGTCGATGGCGCCAATGCATGGGAATACTATCCGTTCAACGGCTTCTACTTTCTCAGGGCGTTGTACCAGCGGTTGGCGACGCATCCGCGCCTGAAGCTGACGACCTTCAGCGACTGCCTGCGCGACGGCGTGGCCGTACGGGAGCTCAAGCGGCTGGTGGCCGGCAGCTGGATCCAGGGCAGCCTCTCCAGCTGGATCGGCAGCCCGTCGCGCAACCGGGCGTGGGACATGCTCTGCGAGGCCAAGAGCCTGTTCGACCAGGTGGTCGTGGAGGGTGGGCTGAGCGAAGACGAGCAGCGCGCGGCGGAGGAGCAGCTCGGCGTGTGCGAAGGCTCCGACTGGTTCTGGCGGTCGGCGGACCGGCTGGCCGAGGAGCCCGAGGACCGTTTTGATCCGATCTTCCGTCGGCACCTCCTGAATCTCTATGCGTTGCTTGGCGAAGCACCGCCCGGCAGCCTGGCGCAACCGGCTGAGTGACGGTCCGGCCGCGTCACCCCGCAGGGCCGGGACAGCGAGTGAGCATTCGCCCAAGGACGGCCGATGGTGGCCTTATACTGAAAGCCGGGGTGACCGGGAGAGGCCGATGAAGCGGGCGATCGAAGGATGGGAAACGGCTGCGGCGCTGCGCTGGGTCGGCGTGGCGATCGTCGCGCTGGCGATCGCCTGCGCGGGGTGTGCGATGCTGCCCAAGCTCGAAACGCCCCGCTTGTCGCTGGTCGGCATCAAGTTCCAGGACATGACCTTCTTCGAGCAACGGCTGCTCGTGCGCCTGCGCGTGCAGAATCCCAATGACATGGTGCTGCCAATCAAGGGGATCGACGTGAACTTCGAGCTGGCCGGTGAGGATTTTGCCGAAGGCATCAGTGCGCGTGCCTTCGAGGTTCCCGCCTTCGGCGAGGCGGAGTTCGACATGAGCGTCACCGCGAATGCGGCGACGGCGTTGCTGCGTATCCTCGATCGTAACCGCGGCAAGCAGGTCGACTCGCTGGACTACCGCCTCCGCGGCACGCTGAAGACGGGCATCCGTTTCCTGGGATCGGTGCCCTTCGACGAGAAAGGCAAGGTCGCGCTCGACTCGCTGACGGGCAGGGACAAAGGCGGCGGCAAGGACAAGTCGGGTGCGGCCGGCAGCGGGGGCGCCAGCAGCTGATGCGCTTCATGACCGCTTTTGCTGCGCCCCGGCGTATAGCTCGAGGTAGCGCTCGAATTGCCGGTCCCAGCTGAAGTCTTCGGCCATCCCGTTGGCCACCAGCCGCGACCACTGCTCACGGTCGGCGTAAAGCCCGCAGATCCTGGAGAGTGCCCAGCGCACGGCGCCGGTATCGGCGTCCTGGAACACGATGCCGGTGCCTTCGCCGCTGGTGGTCTCGTAGTGCTTCACCGAATCCGCGAGACCGCCGGTGCGCCGCACGATGGGCACCGTGCCGTAGCGCAGGCTGTACATCTGGTTCAGGCCGCAGGGTTCGTACCTGGAAGGCATCAGGAAGGCGTCGCAGCCGGCTTCGATCCAGTGCGCGAGTTCCTCGTCATGTCCCTGGCGAAACGCGACCGCGCGCGGGTGCAACGCAGCCAGGCGCGCAAAGAACTCCTCGCAGTGGCGCTCGCCGCTGCCGAGCACCGCCAGCGCGAGGTCGCCGCGTGACACGGCTTCCGGCAGGACCTCGAACAGCAAGTCCACACCCTTCTGCCATGCAAAGCGCGTGACGATGCCCACTAGCGGCCGCCCGACGCCCGGGTCCAGACCCAGTCGTTCGCATAGCGCCTCGCGCATGCGCGCCTTGCCGGAAAGATCGTTCGCGGAGAAGTGCCATGGCAGGTAGCGATCGGTCGCCGGATCCCACTCCCTTGCATCGACACCGTTGAGGATCCCGGCTATCGGCTCGCCGCGCGCGCGCAATATCCCGTCCAGACCCATGCCCTGTTCGGGCGTGCATATTTCCTTCGCATAGGTCGGACTGACGGTGCTGACCACGTCGGCGTCCCGCAATCCCTGCCCAAGCAGGTTGATCCGGCCCTCGGCGAGTTCGCCGGCATCGAGCATCCCGACCGCTTCGCCAAGCCCGAGCTCACCGGCCGCCGCTGCGGGGAGCACGCCCTGGTAGCCCAGGTTGTGGATGGTCAGGACCGAACGGGTCCGCTGAAACAGCGGATCTGCGACCCGGACCGACTTCAGGTACAGCGGCAGCAACGCGGTGTGCCAGTCGTGGCAGTGCAGGATGTCCGGGGAGAACTGCAGGCGCCGGCAGGCCTCCAGCGACGCGAGGCAGAGCAGCAGGAAGCGCAGGTGCTCATCCGGCCCGTTGCCATAGAAGCCAGGTCGCGCGTACAAGGCCGGACAGTCCACCAGCATCAGGTCCGGCAGGCTGCGACCGCGCCGGCCACGCAGCACCGAATAGCCATAGCGCTGCGCGCCGAAGGCCAGTTCCAGGCCTTGCAGTCCCGCGATCGGCTCGATCGTCACGCCGTCGCGGTCGAGGTCCGCGTACAGCGGCAGGCAGGGAAGCACGCGATGTCCCTGATCATGCAGCAAGCGCGTCAAGGCCGCCGCCACGTCGGCCAGGCCGCCGACCTTGGCGTGGGGCGCCAGTTCCGCAGTGACGAAGCACACCGAGAGTGTCATGGGGTGAGTTTATAAGAGGTGCCAGGCACATGCCTGTCCCCGACGCGGGGACGGGCATGTGCCTGGCACCTTCGTACAGCAAGAATCGGGTTGCCTGCCGGGGCCGTCGGCCGCATCGTTGGCATCCTCACGCACGGCAGGGCTTTGGTATGCAGGCGTCAGATCCGCAACACTTCCAGCGCATGGCACGGGTCATCCGCTACATCGACGAGCACTACACCCGGCAGCCCTCGCTGGAGGTGCTGGCCAAGGTCGCCGGTTTGAGCTCCGCCCACTTCTCGCGGGAGTTTCGCCGTTGGGCGGGGCTGGCACCGACCCAGTACGTCCGCTTGCTGTCCCTGCGCGCGGCCAAGCGGACGCTGGAGGGCGACGCCTCGATCATCGCCGCGGCCTGGGAAGCGGGCCTGTCTGGCGGCGGGCGGCTGCACGATCTGTTCGTGACCTTCGAGGCGATGACGCCGGGCGAGTACCGGTCGCGGGGCGAGGGCCTGGTGCTGCGCTACGGGCTGGCCCAGACGCCCTTTGGCGAGGCCCTGCTGGCGACGACGCCGCGCGGACTGGCGGTCCTGGAGTTCATCGGCGGGCCGGGTGGGGAAGTGGAGAAGGGACTGCGGCGGCGCTGGCCGGCGGCCCGGCTGTTGCGGGATGACGCGCAGGCCGGGAAGGTCGCCCGCCAGGTGTTCGTCACGCGCGCGGGGGAATTGCCCCTGCACGTGCGTGGCACGAATTTCCAGGTCAGGGTCTGGGAGGCGCTGCTGGAGCTGGGTGGTCGTGGTCCGCTCAGCTACGGACGCCTCGCGGCGGCGATCGGCCAGCCGGGGGCTGCGCGCGCCGTGGGCCAGGCGGTTGGCGCCAACCCGGTGGCGTGGATGATCCCGTGCCATCGGGTGCTGCGCGCCGGGGGCGGGCTCGGCGGTTACCGGTGGGGTATAGACCGAAAGCGGGCCATGCTTGCCTGGGAATTATCCCAGGTGAGCGCATGATGAGACGGTTCAGCCGGGGCCGGGCTCGGGTTCCGCTCCGGCCTCGTCCGTGTGCTCGCTGGCCGGCGCCTTGCCTGACCTGGCGGCGAACATGCCAAGCATGCTTTCCTGCATGCGGGTCCAGAGCTCCATGTTCTTGCGCGCCATCTCGGCCATCGCATTCATGGGCGGCGGCGCGGCATTCAGCATCTGGGAGACCTGCTGCTGCAGGGACTCCTGCTGCTTCATGAAGGCCTCGACGCTCGTCTCGAGGTAGCGGGACATGAAATCCTGCATCGGTCCGCCGTAGAAGCGAATGATCGACTCCAGCAGCTGGGTGGTCAGGATCGGATGGCCGAACTGTTCCTGCTCCGATATGACCTGGAGCAGGATCAGCCGGGTGATGTCCTCGTTGGTCTTGTCCTCGACCACGCGGATGCGTTCACCCTCGACGATCATCTGGCGGATGTCGCCCAGGGTGACGTGCCTGCTGATCGACGCGTCGTAAAGCCGCCGGTTGGCGTATTTCTTGATCAGGCGTTCGGTGCTCATGCGCCGAGTGTAACGGATCGTAGTGCACTGCGTTAATTGCGGCGCAACAGCGCCTGACGCCGCGGGAAGCGGGCCGGGTAGCGCGTGCAGGGCACTGCTGCCGACACGCGCGGGCGAGGCACCCGGAACGCCGGGCAATGAAAAGGGACGGCGGCCCGGAGGCGCGCCGTCCCGAGGGGGTCTCGTCGGCAGGTCGCTTAAGCGGCCTTCTTCGCGATCGCGGCGTAGTCGGCCGCGGCCTTGTCGTACCACTTGGTCAGCTCGGCCTGCTGCTCGGTGGCCAGCTTGACCAGGTCCTGCGAACGCTGGGTGGTCTTCTCGACCAGCTGCGTGGTCAGCTCGACCTGCCTGGCGGCCAGTTCGTTGACGTCCTTGACCTGCGCGGGCAGCTGCAGCTGCTTGATGGCGATTTCGAGCATCTCGCCGGCGAAGGCATACTGCTGCCTGGCAACGCGCTCAAAGCCCTGCACAGCCAGGTCGTTGAACTTGGCGGCCGGCGCAAAGGCCTTCTTGGACGCATCAATGAATACGTTGAAATCGAAAGTGGGATTGGTCATGTTGGTCTCCTTGGCGATTCGGGTTTTCGGTGCGGGCACCGGCCTGGCGGTCGTTACCTGCCTTGCCGTCCGGGTTCTGGAAGTCGGTTTTGTCTTCACGATGGGGCACAGTATAGACGGCAATTTTGTGCAGTGCAACAAAATCTTCTGAGTCGGCTCGAGGTCCCGTTTCCAACGGCATATGTAGACACTAAAATACGATAAAACAATAGGTTAGAGTAATCCGGGTTATCGATGACGGAAGGCGGGAGAGGATCGAGGGCCGGACGAAATGATGCACTGCACTAGGGGCCTGAGGGCCCGTGGAGGTTCCAGATGAGCGATCGAGATCCGCAAGCGGCCTGGCTGGATGCCTGGGCATCCACCCAGCGTGACCTCTGGCAGAAGATGCTCTCCGGCCAGGCGCCGACGCCCGCGGTGCCGGGGCCGACCCAGTTCATGCAGTTTTTCGGGCAGCCGCTGCCGGAGTCCTCGCAGGACGTGACCCGCAAGATGATGGACTTCGGTGAGGGCTATCTCGGGGTGGCCCGGGAGTTCTGGAAGCTGGTCGAATCGACCGGTGCGGCGGGCGGCGCAAGCCCGGAGCAGAAGCTGAAGCGCGATCTCGAGGCGCTGCAGTCCAGTTTCACCCAGGGATTCGCCAGGCTCTACGGCGCGGGACCGCTCGGCGCGGATCTGCTCGGGGCATGGCAGAAGATGGCCGGACCGGCTGCATCGGCTGACAGTCCGATGCCGGCCTGGCCGGGCCTGCCGGCACTGGGGATCACTCGCGAGAGGCAGGAGGCAATGGAGCGGCTCGGCAAGGCGGCCATGCGCTACCAGCAGGCACTCGGGCGTTACGGCGAGCTGCTGGGCAGGGTTTCCTCGGACGCGGTCGAGCGGCTCACGCGGCGCATTACGCGCATTGCCAGGCCGGACGAGCAGATCGGCAGCTTCCGCGCGATGTACGACCTGTGGGTCGAGTGTGGCGAGGAAGCCTTTGCGGCCGCGGCGCATGGCACCGAGTTCGCCAAGGCCCAGTCGGATGTCAACGACGCCCTCATGGAACTGAAGGCCGAGCAGCAGAAACAGGTCGAGGACTGGGCCCGGGCACTCGACTTGCCCACCCGTACAGAGATGAACACGCTGCTCAAGCGCGTCAATACGCTGCGGCGCAGGCTGCGCGAGGTCGAGGAGGAGCTGGAGTCGGGCCGGCGCAAGAAGAGCAAGTGAACCCCTTCTCGATCGACAGTGCCAAGGCGCTGGAGGAGATCTCGGCCTTCAGTAGCAAGCTTGCCGAAGGCGCACGGGCGGTTGCCGGCATCGGCGAGGTCGAGGTCGGCTGCTCCGCGAAGGACGCGGTTTACGCAGAGGACAAGCTGACCCTCTATCGTTACCGGCCGCTGGCGCCCGACTCCGGACTTGCACCGGTCCTCATTTGCTACGCGCTGGTCAACCGGCCCTACATGGTGGACCTGCAGCAGGACAGGTCACTCGTGCGCGGCCTGCTCGAGCGGGGTCTCGATGTCTATCTGATCGACTGGGGCTATCCCGACGGCGCCGACCGCTTTCTGGAGATCGACGACTACGTGAACGGCTACCTGGACCGCTGCGTGGACCAGGTCCGCCAGGCCGCCGGCTGCAAGGCTATCAACCTCATCGGTATCTGCCAGGGCGGGACTTTCAGCCTCTGCTACACGGCGCTGCATCAGGAGAAGGTCGCCAACCTCATCACCATGGTGACCCCGGTTGATTTCCAGACGCCTGAGAACCTCCTCTCGAAGTGGGCGCGGGACCTGGACGTCGACCGCATGGTCGATGTCATGGGGAACATTCCTGGCGAGTTGCTGAACGTCACTTTCCTGTCGCTGATGCCTTTCCGGTTGACCAGCCAGAAGTACGTCGCGCTGGGCGACATCATCGACGACACGCGGCAGCTGGAAAATTTCCTGCGCATGGAGAAATGGATCTTCGACAGCCCGGACCAGGCGGGCGCGGCGTTTCGCCAGTTCATCAAGTGGATGTACCAGGAGAACAGGCTGGTCAAGGGCGCACTGGAACTCGGTGGCCAGCCGGTGGACCTGACCCGAGTCCGTTGCCCGGTCTTCAACATCTACGCGACTCAGGACCACCTGGTTCCGCCGTCCGCCTCGGTGCCCATCGAGGCGCTGGTCGGTAGCGGCGATTACAGCGCCTTTGCCTTCCCGGGAGGGCATATCGGCATTTACGTGAGCGGCCGGGCCCGCCAGGTGCCGCAGGCGATCGGCGACTGGCTTCTCGCTCACCGCGAGCCGGGACGGCCCGCCCGACGGCGCAGGAAGAAAGCGGTGGGCAGTGGGCAGTGAGCGGTGAGCGGTGAGCCGTTAGTGGTGCGTCGTGAGTGGTGAGTCGTGAGTGGTGAGTCGTGAGCAGAGAGCAACGGTGCCTGGCTCCCGTAGGGTGCCTGGCACCTCTTCCGGAGAGCGAGCCGCGATCCTTTGGCCGCGGGTCGCTGCATCCGGAATCGAGGGCTGCGCGAAAGGTCTGGATAGCGCGCTGACGGGACCGGGTGCGACAATGCCCGGCTGTTGAATCCCGGGAACACTGGAAGAAAGCTGCATGCGGTCTCGACTGCTCATTGCCGGAATCGTTGCCGCCATCGTGGTGGCGCTGGCCTATGTCTATGTCAGCCGGCGTCCCGGACTGCTGGCCGTCTCGCCGCCGCCCAGTGCAGCGACTGCTGCTGCCCCGGCCCAGGGCCCTGCGCTCAGCCAGCAGGCGGTCGGTGTAGTGACGGCAGTCGTCGAGAACCTGCCGCTCGCGATCCAGATCGAGGCTCTGGGAACCGCGCGGGCGAGCGAGGCCGTGGACATCACCTCGAAGATCGCCAACATGATCACGGCCGTGCGTTTCGTCGAAGGCCAGCGCGTAAAGCGCGGCGACGTCCTGGTGGAGCTCGACGGGGCCCAGGCACGCGCCGACCTGGCGGCGGCCGAGGCGGCGCTCAAGGAGAGCGAGTCCACCTATAAGCGCAGTCGCGACCTGTATGCACGCCAGGCGCTGTCGGAGTCGCAACTGGAGCAGATCGAGGCCACGTTTTCAGGTAACCAGGCCCGGGTGGCTGCCGCGCGCGCGCGGGTCGCCGACACGGTGATCCGGGCGCCCTTCGGCGGTCGCGTCGGCCTGCGGCAGGTCAGCGTCGGCAGCCTGATCAGCCCCGGCATGAGCATCACCACGCTCGACGACACCAGCGTGATGAAGCTCGACTTTGCAGTCCCGGAAACCTTCGTCGCCGTCCTCGAGCCCGGCCTGCCCGTGGCCGCGACCAGCATCGCCTATCCGGGTCGCAGCTTCGACGGCAAGGTGGTCTCTCTCGATTCGCGCGTCGATCCGGTGTCCCGCTCGGTGATGGTACGCGCCGGGATCCCGAACCAGGATGGCCTGCTCAAGCCGGGCATGTTCCTGGCGGTGCGGCTGTCGCGCGAGCCGACCCCGGCCCTCGTAGTCCCCGAGTCGGCCCTCGTCCCCGAGCGAGGCAGCGTGTTCGTGTTCGTGGTCCAGGACGGCGTGGCGGTGCGCCGCCAGGTCACGGTTGGTCGCCGTGAACCCGGCCGGGTCGAACTGGTCAGCGGCGTGGCTGCGGGAGACCGGGTCGTCGTACAGGGCACACAGAAGATCCGTGACGGCAGTCCGGTGAGCGAGGCCGGCAAGCCGCAGCCCGGCCCGGCCTGAGCGGCCCCGGACGCCGATGAAGATCTCAGAAATCTCGATCCACCGGCCCGTGTTCGCCACGGTCGTCAGCCTGATGCTGGTGATCCTCGGGCTCGTGTCCTTGTCCAACCTCGCGGTGCGCGAATACCCGGACATCGACGCCCCGGTCGTGTCCATAGACACCAGCTACCGGGGTGCCGGGGCGAACATCGTCGAGGAAAAGATCACGCAGCTGATCGAGGACCGGATCGCCGGACTCGAGGGAATCGACAAGATCCGCTCCTCGTCCCGCGACGAGCGCTCGGACATCACAGTGGAGTTCACCGCGGATCGTGACGTGGACGCCGCCACCAACGATATCCGCGACCGTGTCTCGCGCGTGGCCGACGACCTGCCGCCAGAGGCGGACCCGCCCGACATCGCCAAGGCCGAGGCGGATGCCGAGCCGATCCTGTGGCTCAACCTGATCAGCAACCGCCTGTCCTCGCTGGAGCTGACCGACTATGCGGAGCGGGTGCTGGTGGACCAGCTGGCGGCGTCGCCGGGCGTGGCGATGGTGCGCATCGGCGGCG
>Ga0316188_10000876_pt1 | contig 13954 bp, 14 predicted proteins | sample Phiworburrow1_MG_FD_204933 | JGI IMG/M metagenome (GOLD analysis project Ga0316188, IMG submission 204933) | Coastal sediment microbial communities from Maine, United States - Phippsburg worm burrow 1 | ecosystem: Environmental > Aquatic > Marine > Coastal > Sediment | place: USA: Maine...
CACTGCGCGAGCGGCAGCGAACACTCCGCCTCGATGTCGGAGATGTCTCCGAGGCCCTTGCGAAGGCAGAGCAGCACCGCGAGCAGCTCGAGGATGCGATCTCGACAGCGAAGGATCGGCTATCGATCCTTGCCGTTGAGTTGGCCGAGATCCGTGTCCGCTTGGAGTCGAGTGAGGAAGGTCTGCGGCGAGACGCGGATGCATCGCTTGATGAGGCGCTTGGTGAGCCACGCCCGGAACTCAGAGAAGGAATCGTTCCGTCGGAGCGCCTCGCCAGCCTCGAAGCCGATCTTCGGAGGATGGGTCCTATCAATCCCTTGGCCGCGGCTGAGTACGGGGACCTAGCGGGCGAGGTGACGCTCCTCGACGAGCAGCTTGTCGACCTCGACGGGTCGCGCAGCGAGTTGAGGAAGGTCATCTCCGCACTCGACGAGGAGATGTCGAGCCTGTTCATGATCGCATTCGAGGAGATCTCGAGGTTGTACCAGGAGAACTTCGTACAGGTGTTCCCCGGCGGTCGGGGAGGGCTCCGTCTTGTCGATCCCAGCCATCCGCTCGAATCCGGTGTGGAGGTGGAGGCACAGCCTCATGGGAAGAAGGTCGGCAGGCTGGCGCTTCTCTCCGGTGGAGAACAGAGTCTGGCCGCCCTGGCGTTTCTGTTTGCCGTGTTCCGCGCCCGACCGAGTCCCTTCTACGTCCTTGACGAGGTCGAGGCGGCGCTCGACGACGCGAACCTCCACCGCTTCCTGAGGCTCGTGGACACGCTGCGCTCGTCGGCACAACTCGTGATCATCACCCACCAGCAACAGACGATGGAAGCCGCCGATATGCTGTACGGCGTCACGATGGAACCCGGCGAGTCGTCGAAAGTCCTCGCACGACGTATGGCGCGAGTCGCCGTCTAGGAGCGCCCTGAGCAGCGGCATTGCCCGGCATGCTCCTAGGGTTCCCGTCCGTTAGGAGTATCCGTGGACACCAGCATTTGGATTGTGCTCGTTGCAGCGATCGCCATCATCGCGGTCGCTGCGTTCGTTGTCGTCAACCGATCGCACGATAGGGGACCTTCCTCATCGCCAGGAGTGGAAGCCCCGGAACGCGGACTCCGAACCAAGCTGGTCCGCACCCGATCGGCCATCGGCGGTCGACTCAGCGATCTCTTCGGATCCAGCACCCTTGACGAGAACTTCTGGAGTGAACTCGAGGAGGCGTTGATTGCTGCCGACGTCGGCGTATCGACGGCATCGACCGTCGTGAATGATGTGCGAAGCCAGCATCCTGATGATGGCGATGCAGCGCGGCGGTTGCTCGAGGAGTCCCTGATCGGTCAACTATCGGGGCGCGATCGATCCCTGCACCTCGAGGGGAAGCCGGCCGTGGTTCTCGTCGTCGGCGTGAACGGCACGGGGAAGACGACCTCGATCGCCAAGATCGCCGGTCTGCTCGGAGAAGACGGCCGAACCGCCGTCCTCGGCTCCGCCGACACGTTCCGGGCCGCCGCGGACGAGCAGCTTCGCACCTGGGCCGAACGGGTTGGGGTCCAGGTCGTCTCCGGGGCGCCGGGTTCCGATCCCGCCGCCGTGGCATACGACGCATACCGAACGGCCGCGGATTCCGGCGCCGACGTCGTGCTCATAGATACGGCAGGGCGACTGCACTCGAAGACGAACCTCATGGATGAACTCGCCAAAGTGGCGCGCGTGCTTCGCCGCGAAGCGGGGGAGATCGGCGAGGTCCTACTCGTCCTCGACGGAACCACCGGCCAGAACGGGATCAGCCAGGCACGAAGCTTCGCCGCATCCGTCGGTGTGACCGGGATTATTCTCACGAAACTCGACGGCACGGCCCGAGGAGGCGTAGCGATCGCTGTGGAACAGGAACTCGACGTCCCCGTCAAATACATCGGCGTCGGTGAAGGGATCCACGACCTCGTACCATTCGAACCGACAACATTCATCGAAGCACTGCTGGAGCCATGACCGAATCGCAACGACTCATCGCAGAGGCCCGGAACGCAGCCGAGCGCTCCCACTCGCCGTACTCCAAATTTCGCGTCGGCGCCGTGGTCGTCGCTTCCGACGGCACCGAGTACCGGGGATGCAACGTCGAGAACGCGGCGTACGGAGCATCAATCTGCGCGGAGGCGAATGCAATCACCACCGCCGTTGCCAATGGCGTACGCGAGATCGATACCATCGCCGTCGCGTGCCTCGATGGCGAGGGATGCTCCCCGTGTGGCAACTGCCGTCAACTCATGAGAGAGTTCAGCGCCAAACGCGTGATCTTGACCAACGAAACCGGAGCCCCCGTCGAATATGCACTCGACGCGCTGCTCCCGATGTCGTTCGGACCGGAAAATTTGGAAGCGAGTAGAGAGTAGAGAGGAGAGAGACTCGAGCGTCCCGTCGAGGTCCGGTCTCTCTACGCTCTACTCTCTACTCGTCGCCCTACCGGGCTTTCAACGCCTCGGTCAGCTTCGGGATCACTTGGTGCAGATCGCCCACAATGCCGAGGTCGGCTACGGCGAAGATCGGGGCTTCGGCGTCCTTGTTGACGGCGATGATCGTGCCGGAGTCCTTCATCCCGACGAGGTGCTGCATCGCACCGGACACGCCTGCGGAGATGTAGACGGCGGGCTTGACCGTCTTACCGGTCTGCCCGACCTGGAGCCTCGACGGAACCCACCCGGCATCGATGACGGCCCGGGTAGCTCCCACCGCCGCGTTGAGTTGAAGCGCTAGCTCCTCGATGACGGTCCACTTCTCTGCGCTGCCGACGCCGCGGCCACCGGCCACAACGATGCCGGCTACCTCAAGGTCCGGTCCCTCGCTCTCTTCAACATGTGACTCGGTAATGACGGCAGACCCCGCATGGCCGACGTCGGGCATCGAAACGGATACGACCGTGGGGACGCCACCATCCGACGCTTCCGCCGGAAATGCCTTGGGGCGTATGAGGACGAGCGCGGGTGCCGCGCCGGTGGTCTCGGTGATGACGGCCTCGGTTCCACCAAGGATCTCGCTGGTCACTCGCACCGAGCCGTCAACGGAGACGTCGATGGCATTTGAGAGCACCGGTCGGCCAATCCGAGCCGAAAGCCGCCCGGCGACGTCGCGGTCGGTGTTCCCCATGCCGAACATGATGAGATCGGCACCATGCTCCTCGGCGAGCACTGCGAGCGCGGCTGCTGCGGGGGCGGACGGAAGACGGTCTCCGGTGGCGAGGTGATACACCGTCGTGGCACCGTGAGAGCCGAGTTCCGCGTACGCGGCGTCCGATCCTGTACCGATGTGGAATACCGTGGTGTCTCCAAACGACCGAGCCTTCGTCAGGAGTTCGAGAGCGGAGGCGGAGGCGTGCCCGTCGAGTTCTTCGCTGAATACCCAGGTCGTCATCTAGATCACCTTCGCTTGCTCGAGGAGGGCGACGATCTTGAGATACGCCTCACCGTCGTCTTCAACGATCTCTCCCGCTTCGCGGGCAGGGACCGAGATCACCGAGGTGATCCTCTGTCCGGCGCCGGAATCTCCTACCTGATCGGCGCTGAATCCGAGGTCCTCGGCTGTGAGCTTGTCGATCGGTTTCTTCTTGGCCTGCATGATCCCCTTGAACGTGGGATAGCGGGGTTCAACGACGCCGGAGGTAACGGACAGGAGCGCCGGGAGTGGCGCTTCAACTACGTCGTAGCCCCCTGCGGTCTGCTGTTCGACACGAATCCCGGCGTCGGTTGCGTCGACCTTGCGAGCGAACGTCAGCGACGGCACGTCGAGCAGTTCGGCGATCTGCTGGGGAACGACACCGGTGTACCCGTCGGTGGATTCCGTTCCTGCGATCACGAGGTCGAATCCTTCTCGCTCAATCGCCGCTGCGAGCACCCGCGACGTCGTCAGGGCATCGGATCCGCCGAGGGTCTCGTCATCGATGATGACCGCTTTGTCAGCGCCCATCGCCAGTGCCTGGCGGATTCCCTGAAGGGAACCGGACGGGGACATCGAGAACAACGTGACCGACCCGTCGTCTCCTTCGGCGAGTTGGAGCCCGACCTCGACGCCGAACCGATCGGTGTCGTCGAGGACCTGGTCATTCGGACGGACCACGCGATGGGTGTCCGGATCCAGGGCATATGGCGTCGCCGGGTCTGGGATCTGTTTCACACAGACCGCGATTCTCATGACGTTGCCGCTCCTTGGCTGGGGTGCTGAGATGATACCCCAACTTTGAGCGTGGACTCAAAAACGGGCGTCAGCCGGCGACGAGGAGCGGGAGGAGCGCGTCGAGCACGGAGGTGAAACGCTCCCTTGCCTCGGCCGCCGTTTCGGTGACTTCTTCGTGTGACAGCGGCGTATCCGTGATGCCCGCTGCGTAATTGGTCACCAGCGAGATTCCGGCAACTTCGACACCCATATGGTTGAGGGCGATCGCTTCGGGCACCGTCGACATGCCGACGAGGTCGCCGCCGGCCCTCCTCACCATCTCGATCTCGGCGGGTGTTTCGTAGCTGGGTCCAAGGAACCACGCATAGACGCCCTCGCGGTATGCGACGGACGAAGCTTCGAATGCACGCTCCATGAGACCTCGGAGGCGCTTCGAGTAGACCTCGCTCATGTCGGGGAATCGCGGGCCGAGCCGGTCGTCGTTCATGCCGACGAGTGGGTTTCTCGCCGTGTAGTTGAGATGGTCGCGGATCGCGACGAGGTCGCCGGGCGAGAGACCGTCGCCGAGACCGCCCGCGGCGTTCGTGAGGAGCACCGACGAAGCGCCGGCGAGCGCGGCGGTGCGGACGCCGAACACGACCTCGTCGAGTTCCCAGCCTTCGTACGTGTGGACACGTCCGGCGAAGAGCAACACGGCTCCGTCGCCGACGGGAGCTGAGAAGAGGCTCCCGCCGTGACCGACGACACGCGGTTCGGGGAAGAAAGGGATCTCCGAGTAGGGGATCTTGATCGCATTGTCGAGGGATCCGGCGTAGTCGCTCAGACCCGACCCAAGAACCACCGCCGCGTCGTGGTGTTCTCGACCGGTTCGTTCGGCAATCGCGGCCGCGGCGGCTTGCAGGTCTTCGTAGCTCATCTCACCTCTAGCAGGATCAGCGGTCGGGACGGCTGTGGTTCTTCGGACACCACCCATGCGGTCTCGAGGACCTGCAGGCAAGCGCCAAGCTGATCGTCCGTGTTGTAGCGTACGGTTCCGAGCGCATCACCTACATCGACGGGATCCCCGACCTTCGCGTGGATGGTGATTCCGACCCCGGGATCGACGTCGTCGTCCTTCACTTGACGACCGGCGCCGAGCCGCACTGCGGAACGTCCAACCGCAAGTGCATCGCAGCGTTCGACGAAGCCTGCGCGGTCGGCGACGACGGTGTGGACGCTTGCGGCGGACGGCAGGAGTGACGGGTCTTCGAGCACGTTCGGATCTCCGCCCTGTGCCTCGATGACCTTCGCCAACACCTCCAAGCCGGAACCGGATTCAACCGCACCTTCCAGTCGCGACCTCGCCTCCGCCCGGTCTGCCGCAACGCCACCGAGGACCAGCATCTCCTCCCCGAGGCGGAAGGTGAGTTCGGTCGTGTCGGGCGGTCCGTCACCGCGGAGCACCGCAATCGATTCGATAACCTCATTCGCGTTCCCGACCTCGCGTCCGAGCGGTTGGTCCATGTCGGTGAGGAACCCGACGACCGGCGTGCCGTGGGATCGCCCGATACCGACCATGGTCTCCGCCAATTCCATTCCGGATGCGACGTCCTTCATCCACGCCCCGGAGCCGATCTTGACGTCGAGAACCAGACCGTCGAGGTCTTCGGCGAGCTTCTTCGACATGATGGAGGAGGAGATGAGGGGAATCGACGGCACCGTGCCGCTTGCATCACGCAATGCGTAGATCCGCCGATCAGCAGGAGCCAACGTCTCGGACTGGCCTGCCAAGACGAGGCCGAGTTCGTCGAGTTGACGGGTGAAGACGTCGGGTTCGAGACGTGTCCTGAACCCCGGGATCGCTTCGAGTTTGTCGAGTGTGCCGCCGGTGTGGCCGAGGCCGCGTCCGGACATCATCGGGACGGCGACTCCACACGCCGCGGCAAGCGGCGCCAGCGTGATGCTGATCTTGTCTCCGACACCGCCGGTCGAGTGTTTGTCGATCTTGGGCATGGACGTGCCGGAGAGATCGAGCACATCACCCGAGTACAGCATGGCGTCGGTCCACGCCGCGAGTTCGCGGCTGTTCAGTCCTCGAAAGATGATCGCCATCAGGAGCGAGGAGAGTTGGTAGTCGGGGATCCGGTACGCCGTGTAGCCGGTGATGATCCACTTCAGCTCCTCGGCGGTGAGGACTCCACCATCACGTTTGGTCCGGATCAGCTCCGGCATGCTGTAGCTCATGAACCCTCCGATTCGGGGCGTGTATTGTCGCGCAATCTGACGCGACCATTGTTGACCGCGACTCCTTCGCTCCTCAACAGTTCGGTCTGTCGTTGTTCCAGCCCCGGGGCGAGTCGTCCCGACTTGGCGACGACGCGCCACCACGGAAGACCTGGTGTCGAGCGGACGAGGTTGCCGACGGCACGGGCGGCACCGGGAAATCCCGCCTCCTCTGCGACCTCGCCGTACGACACGACTTCGCCGGGTTCGAGCCGTTCGAGCACCCTGGCGACCTCTTCGCCGAAGTCCTTCATCGCTTCCTCGCCTTTGCGAAGGCATCGGCGTCGTACGAACGAGTGAGCTCTTGCTTCATCGCCCGCGAGCAGAACGGATGACTCAAAGCGTCCCGAACAGCCGATCGCCCATGTCTCCAAGACCGGGCACGATGTAGGCACGATCGTTGAGTTCGCGGTCGTGGGCTGCGGCGACGATATGAACGTCGGGGTGATCGTCGTACATCCGGCGGACTCCATCGGGCGCCGTAACCACGCAGAGGGCGGTGATGTCGCGCGCCCCGGATGATTTGACCTTGTCGACGGCCCATGAGAGCGACCCACCCGTTGCGAGCATCGGTTCGAGAATGAAGACCGATGCGTTGGACAGGTCGGGGAGGCGGAAGTAGTACTCCTGCGGAAGTGCCGTCTCCTCGTCGCGCTGCACACCGGCGAAGCCGACCTTGCAGTCGGGGATCATGTCGAGAACCGCATCGAGCATCCCGAGGCCGGCCCGCAACACGGCCACCGCGACCACGTCGTGGATGCGGTAGCCGATGGTCGTCTCCATCGGTGTTCGGACTTCGATCTCGGCAAGCGGCAAACGCTTCGTTGCTTCATGCACCAGGCTGTACGTGAGACCACGGGCCGCGGCCCGGAACAGCTCAGGTCGGGTGTCCTCGGCACGGAGGACGGTCAGATAGTGTCGGGCCAGCGGATGATCGATCACAGTGAGATTCATGTCGTGAGTCTCGCACGTCGCGTGTCTCGCTGCGAGCCGTAGACTCACGGTTCCATGTTCGATTCCCTCTCCAGCCGGTTGAACGACGCCTTCTCGCGATTGCGCGGCAAGGGCCGTCTCTCGGAATCTGACGTGAACGATGCCCTTCGCGAGGTGCGGATCGCCCTTCTCGAGGCTGATGTCAACGTGTCGGTCGTGAAATCAATGCTGGCGCGCGTGAAAGAACGGGCCGTCGACACCGAGGTGACGAAGAGCCTCACTCCGGGTCAGCAGGTCATCAAGATCGTTCACGAAGAGCTGATCGTCACTCTCGGCGCCGAGGAGGTGCCGCTGGTTCGACCGGCCGCCCCGCCGCTCGTCATCCTCATGGTCGGTCTGCAGGGCTCCGGCAAGACCACGACGGCGGCGAAGCTGGCGAAACACGTGAAGAGCAAGGGGAAACGCCCCATGCTCGTCGCTGCAGATCTTCAGCGCCCGGCGGCGATCGACCAACTCGAGTCCCTGGGGAAGAGGATCGACGTCCCCGTCTACGTTGATCGCAAAGCCAAGGCCCCGAGGCTCGTCAAGGCCGCCTTGAAGGAAGCGAGGACCGACGGCGCGAACGTGGTGATCATTGATACTGCCGGTCGCCTGCAGGTCGACAAGGACCTCATGAAGGAACTGGCCGCGGTGCGCAAGGCTGTGGATCCGGATGAGGTCCTCCTAGTACTGGATGCGATGACCGGTCAGGAAGCCGTGAACGTCGCGAACGGCTTTCTCGAATACACCGATCTCACCGGCCTTGTTCTGACCAAACTCGACGGGGATGCGCGCGGCGGCGCCGCCATCTCCGCGCGTGAGGTGACCGGGCAGCCGATCAAGTTTGTCGGTGTGGGCGAGGGCATCGACGAGCTCGATGTCTTCTACCCGGAGCGCATGGCGTCACGGATCCTGGGAATGGGTGACGTGCTGTCGCTCATCGAGAAGGCCGAGACGATCTATGACGAACAGGAGGCTGAGCAAGCGGCAGCCAAGATGTTGGATGCCTCTTTCAACCTCGAAGATTTCCTCCATCAGTTCCAGCAGATCAAGAAGATGGGGTCATTGCAGCAGCTGGTTGGTATGCTCCCGGGCGCCGGATCGGCACTGCGCGACGTCGAGATCGACGACCGTCAACTCGCTCGCGTCGAGGCCATCATCCGGTCGATGACCACCGCGGAGCGCCGGGATCCCAAGACCATCAACGGGAGCCGCAAGCGTCGCATCGCAAGGGGTTCGGGGACGCGGCCGCAGGACGTCAACGTGTTGCTCAAGCAGTTCTCCGAAACACAGAAGATGATGAAGGCATTCGCCGGAGGCAAGAGCCCAATTCCCGGGCTTACCCTGCCGGGGATGAGCCGCAAGAAGAAGAGGTAGACATGCCGGTGAAGATCCGCCTGACGCGGATGGGTAAGAAGAAGCAGCCCTCGTATCGCGTCGTGGTGATCGACTCACGCAAGCAGCGCGATGGCAAGTACATCGAGCAGATCGGCCGGTACGACGCCCGCGAGAATCCGTCACTCATTGAGATCGACAACGCTCGGGCGGTCGACTGGCTCCAGAAAGGCGCACAGCCGACGGACCGAGCGAAGAAGTTGCTCGAGATCTCCGGTGCCTGGACCGAGTTCAGGGTCGCCAGGGGTGATATTCATGTCGTCGTCGACAAACCGAAGAAGAAGGCCGAGCCGAAGCCCGTGATTCTCGACGAGATCGTTCAAGAGGCAGCCGCAGAGGCAGCCCTAGAGACAGCTGCAGAGGCCGAAGCCGAACTCACCGAAGAGGTCGTGGTGGCCGAAGAAGTCGTGGTGGCTGAAGAGGTCGTAGCAGAGGGATCGGACGAAGCATGAAGCAAGGCGAAATTGTCGAAAAGGTCGTGACCTACGTCGTCACACAGATCGTTGACGACGCCGATTCCGTCAAAGTCGAGATCGTGGCGGACGGCGACGATGCCATCGTTGCCGAGGTCCGCACCGCCAAGTCGGACATGGGGCGTGTCATCGGTCGCCGCGGTCGTGTGGCTCGGGCGATTCGCTCCGTCGCATCGGTCGCAGGCGAAGAAGAGGGCGTCTCCGTCGAGGTCGACTTCCTCGACTGACGTGGTACCGATTCTTGTCGGATACGTACGCCGGGCACACGGCATCAACGGTGCCGTTGTTGTGCGCCCGCTCACAGACGATCCAAACGGCCGTTGGCTTCCCGGAGCCGAGTTGGCCAGCGATGACACCCCGTCGATTGCGTACACCATCGCGCAGGTCGGTCCGCACAAGGACGGACTCCTTGTTCGATTCGAAGGTGTCTCCGATCGCGAAGCCGCGGAGGCGCTGCGTGGAACGTCGTTCACGATCGCGGCCGATGAGCGGCGTGACCTCGACTCCGAGGAGTTCTGGCCCGACGATCTGGTCGGATGCACCGTCGTCGACGCGGCCGGTGAGTCCCTCGGAACGGTTGAGTCGGTCGTATTTGGAGCCGCTCAGGATCGTCTCTCGGTCCGCACTCCGGACGGAAGTGTCGAGGTTCCTTTCGTCGACGCCATTGTTCCCATCGTGGATCTGGACGCCCGCCGCATCGTGATGACACCGCCGATCGGCCTCTTCCCTTCGAATGAGGAACCTGGGTAGACGGACGACCGCGAGCGACATTGTCGTATCCTGGAATCCGTGCCGTACGACCCGCACCACCACGTTCGCATCGTGACCGCCACGTCGTTGTTCGACGGCCACGACGCCGCCATCAACATCATGAGGCGTCTTCTCCAGTCGACCGGTGCGGAGGTCATCCACCTCGGTCACAACCGCTCGGCTGCCGACATAGCGTCCGCGGCCATCGAAGAGGACGCTCAAGCAGTCGCCATCACGTCGTACCAGGGCGGGCACATGGAGTTCTTCCGATACGTGCGCAGCCTGCTCGACGAGGCAGGCGCAACCCATGTGAAGATCTTCGGCGGCGGCGGGGGAACGATCCTGCCGCAGGAAGCGGAGGAGTTGGAACGATCGGGGATCGAGAGGATCTACTCGCCCGACGACGGACGGGATCTCGGACTCCAGGGCATGATCGACGATCTGCTCGAACGCGCCGATTTCCCGGTGGTAAGCGATGCGCCACTCGACCCGGCCGATCTCAGCCCCGCCACCCCCGGTCTGCTCGGGCGAATGATCTCAACGGTTGAGCAGGACGCCGACAGCGACCTTGTGTCGGCGGCACGAGAGGCAGGTGCCGGGAGCGACGCACCAGTGATCGGGATTACCGGCACCGGTGGGGCCGGCAAGTCGTCACTCATCGACGAAATCGTGGTGAGGTACCTCGCCGATTTCTCCGAACGGACCGTGGCCATTGTTTCGGTAGATCCCTCGCGGCGACGCTCGGGTGGCGCCCTGCTCGGCGACCGCATCCGCATGAACTCCGTCACTCATCCCCGTGTGTTCATGCGGTCCCTCGCTACCCGGCAGGCGAACCTCGCGCTCTCCCCACACGTTGCCTCGACCGTGGATCTCGTCAAGGCGGCCGGGTACGACCTCGTCATCCTCGAGACGTCGGGGATTGGGCAGGCCGACACCGAGATCGTGGATCACGCCGATCTTGCCCTCTATGTGATGACGCCCGAATACGGTGCCGCGAGCCAGCTCGAGAAGGTCGACATGCTCGACTTCGCCGACCTGATCGTCGTGAACAAGGCCGATCGGCGCGGCGCCGAAGATGCCGTTCGCGACGTTCGCAAGCAGTACCGACGAAACCACGGAGCCTTCGAGTCGACAGACGAAGAGCTTCCGATCTACGCGACCGTGGCATCCCATTTCAACGATGCGGGCACCAACCGCTTCTACCGGGCGCTCATGGGAGCCGTCGACCTTCGAGCGCACGGCCGGTTCGCCTCGACGATCGAACTCCCCACGGATCATGGGGGCGAGCGGCCGATCATCCCGAAGGACCGCGTCAGGTACCTCTCAGAGATCTCCGACACGATCCGGACCTACAACCGGAGCGTCGATGAGCAGGGAACCCTCGCAACCGAGGCACAGGCACTGGCAGTCGTTGCCCGGCGAAACGAGGACGGGGCGATGGCCGCCGCGAGCCGCGATGTGCAGGCATCACTCGATCCGGGGGCCGCAGCGGTCCTCGCCGAATGGGACAGCACCGCCGCGGCGTACACCGCCGACGCCATCACCTATGAAATACGCGGCAGTGAGATCGAGGTACAGACGTCATCGACGACCCTGTCCGGTACTCGCATTCCGAAGGTCGTCTTCCCCCGGCTGATCGGCTGGGGCGACCGAGTGCGGTGGGGTCTCCAGGAGAATCTCCCCGGCCGCTTCCCGTTCACTGCCGGCGTGTTCCCGTTCAAACGGGCCGCCGAGGATCCGACGCGGATGTTCGCGGGAGAGGGCGGCCCGGAGCAGACCAACCGCCGTTTCCACTACGTGTCGAGGGGGATGCCCGCGATCCGGCTCTCGACTGCGTTCGACTCGGTGACGCTCTACGGCGACGATCCGGACACCAGGCCAGACATCTACGGGAAGGTCGGGAACTCAGGAGTCTCGGTCGCCACACTCGACGATGCGAAGAAGCTCTACTCAGGATTCGATCTCCTCGACCCGGCAACGTCCGTTTCGATGACGATCAACGGTCCGGCGCCGATGATGCTCGCCTTCTTCCTGAACGCAGCGATCGATCAGCAGTGTGAGCGCTACATCGTCGGGCACGACATGCAGGGAGAGCTCGAGGCTGCTCTCGTCCAGAGATACGAGAATCGCGGATTCCCACGGCCCCGATACCACGGCGACCTTCCCCCCGGAAACGACGGTCTCGGGTTGATGCTTCTCGGACTCGCCGGCGATCAGGTGCTTCCGTCCGATGTCTACGAAGCGATCAAAGCAGACGTCTTGTCCCGTGTGCGGGGAACGATCCAGGCCGACATCCTCAAGGAGGATCAGGCCCAAAACACCTGCATCTTCTCCACGGAATTCGCGCTTCGCATGCAGGGTGACATCCAGGAGCTCTTCATCGACCGTTCGGTCCGCAACTTCTACTCGGTCTCGATCTCCGGCTACCACATGGCGGAGGCCGGCGCGAACCCGATCACCCAGTTGGCATTCACCCTGGCGAACGGGTTCACCTTCGTCGAGTACTTCCTCTCGCGCGGGATGCCGATCGACACGTTCGCGCCGAACCTGTCGTTCTTCTTCTCGAACGGCGTCGACGCCGAATACGCCGTCATCGGGCGGGTCGCTCGCAGGATCTGGGCAAAGGCGATGCGTGACCGATACGACGCATCGGAACGATCCCAGAAACTGAAGTACCACATCCAGACGTCCGGCCGGTCCTTGCACGCTCAGGAGATCGGATTCAACGACATTCGCACCACCCTTCAGGCGCTGTACGCGATCTACGACAACTGCAACTCGCTCCATACAAACGCCTACGACGAGGCGATCACGACGCCGACCGAGGAGTCGGTCCGACGCGCCTTGGCGATTCAGCTGATCATCAACCGCGAACTCGGTCTGGCGCGGAACGAGAACCCGATGCAAGGCTCTTTCATCATCGACGAGCTCACCGATCTCGTCGAAGAGGCCGTTCTCGTCGAGTTCGACCGTCTCACGGATCGGGGCGGTGTGCTCGGAGCGATGGAGCTGATGTATCAGCGTTCGAAGATTCAGGAGGAGTCGCTGCGATACGAGCGAATGAAGTCGACGGGTGAACTCCCGATCGTCGGCGTGAATACCTTCTTGTCCGAGGAAGGCTCACCGTTCATGGTCCCTGACACGATCATTCGGTCAACCGACGAGGACAAACACCGGCAGATCGACGCCGCCTCGTTGGTGAAGGAACTCAACGCCGACGTTGCCGCTGTGGCGATCGGCAAGCTCCAACGGACCGCCATCGACGGCGGCAACACGTTCGAGGCGCTCATGGAGGCAGCGAAGTACTGCACGATCGGGCAACTCTCGAACGCTCTGTACGATGTCGGTGGGCGATACCGGCGGAGCATGTAGCTCTGCTGCGGTCCGTAGTTGGCGGTCGACACGATTCATGAGGAGGCCGAGTAGTGAGCAATCTTGGCGGACCGGAGCTCATGATCGTTGCGGTTTGTGTTGGACTGCTCGTCCTATGGATCATCGGAGTGGTCAAGCTGTTCCAGAAGGGTTACCCATCGCTGGGTTGGGTTGCCGTCGTCGGAATCATCGTTCCCGTCATTGCCCTCGTCGGCTTTGCCGGTTGGTTTGTACGGGATCGTTCAGTTCACACCTGATCGACTACCGCTGTCATAGCGTCTCGCGAGAGCACGTTGTTCGATATCGCCGTTCTCCGCTCCTCGGTGAGCCGGTCAGGACGGCTGGATGGCCGATACGATCCCTGCGGCGGCCGCTTCGAGCTCTTCGCGAGTCGGGACCGGGCCTCGCGTGACGCGAAGGCCGAAGCCGTCGTCGGCGTACCGGGGGACCACATGCAGATGAGCGTGGGCGACCTCCTGGCCGGCGTCGGGCCCGTCTGCCAGATAGAGATTGATCCCTTTGACGTTCTCATCGCTCGCTCGGAGACCCTCGGCCATTCGTCGTGCGACGTTCATCATG
>Ga0316188_10000877_pt1 | contig 13945 bp, 11 predicted proteins | sample Phiworburrow1_MG_FD_204933 | JGI IMG/M metagenome (GOLD analysis project Ga0316188, IMG submission 204933) | Coastal sediment microbial communities from Maine, United States - Phippsburg worm burrow 1 | ecosystem: Environmental > Aquatic > Marine > Coastal > Sediment | place: USA: Maine...
TTCTTGTTCGTCGCTACCGCCTCTTTCAATGCGTCGATAGAGAAGTTATCGAGCAGTATGCGTACCGCGCCGGCATCAAGCGCCTCCAGCAGCTCCCCGTGGTTTTCGACTTCAACTTCGACCAGGGCGTCGCCACCTGCGTCCTGAGCACGCTGCAACGCGGCCGTGATGCTGCCAGCCGATTTGATGTGGTTTTCCTTGATCAGGATTGCGTCGAAGAGACCGACGCGGTGGTTAACGCCACCGCCGCAGGTCACAGCATATTTTTGCGCGAGCCGCAGGCCGGGAATGGTCTTGCGTGTGTCGAGCACCCTGGCGCGTGTGCCCTCAACGGCCTTTACGAAGGCAGCTGTCGTGGTCGCGGTCGAAGAGAGCGTCTGCAGGAAATTTAACGCCGTGCGTTCGCCGGTCAGCAAAGCCCGCGCAGAACCGACGATTTTGCAGATTACGTCGTCGGCTTCAGCATGGCCGCCGTCGCCGATGTACCAGTCGATGATGATAGTTTCGTCAAGCTGCCGAAATACCTCGTTGACCCACGCTTCGCCGCATAGCACGAGCGACTCACGTGCAATGATCGTGGCACCAACGACCGCATCGGCATCGATCAGGGATGCCGTAAGGTCACCGGCCCCGACGTCCTCGGCAAGTGCTGCCGCGACCCCGGGGCCGATGGAGGCTTTCGTTTCGTCGGAAAGCAAGCGGGCCTACAACGCCCAGCCGTGTCCGGCCCCGACCATGCTCATGACCATCGGGATGGACATCAGTGTGTTTGAGCGCGAGGCGAGGAATGCGATGTTCTTGGCTTTGGCCACCTGGTCCGCACTGGCTTCTACCATGCCGAGGACTTTCTTCTGGTTCGGCCAGATCAATACCCAGACGTTAAATAGCATGATGGTACCCAGCCAGGCACCAACGCCAATCGTCATGGCGTACTGGTTAACCGGATCCGTGTTCAGTCCGAGCGCAAAAGCATTGTGCAGCTGCCCTTTATGGAGCAGGAATGCGGCGCCCGTGACCCATGTGGCCAATGCACCCCAGCGGAACCAGGCCAGTGCGCGCGGCGCGACATACTTTGCGATCCCGGCGCCACCAGGGCCACCCTCATCGCCTGCTGCCTCGCCAAGTGCCGGGACCTGCACGAAATTGAAGTAGTACAGCAGGCCGATCCAGGTAATGCCGGACAATACGTGCAGCCAGATTGTAATCGCCTGTGCGCTTATTCCAGCCACCATGTGGTTGCCCTTGGTTGCGAGCATGATAATGACAGCGAGAACGATGCCACCAATGATCGTGCCGCTAATAGTCTTCAGGGGGTTCATTATTTGTTTCTCCGGTTTTAGGCTGTCGGTATTATAGGGATGGCGGTACAATCGCGCCAATGTTTGAACGGATCCCTATGCGTTACACGCTGGCTGTCCTGTCAATGCTGATGCTGAGCGGCTGCACGGCCCTGCTTGTCGGTGGTGCGGCTGTCGGCGGCTACCAGCTTGGCAAAGACGAGCGCCAGCCGAGTGTGGTGGCAGCGGATTCCGCGATTACGAGCAAGATCAAGGCAAAGTACGTCGCTGACTCGATCGTCAGCGTGTTTAATATCAGCGTCCATACCTATGAAGGTACGGTCACACTCTCAGGCACCGTCAGCAGTTTCGTTGCGCGTGACCAGGCCTTAGACCTGGCAAAAAGCACATCGGGCGTCAAGACGGTAACGAACCAAATTGTAGTTGAGGACTGAACAGATGAGCGTTAAAGAACGCATTGAAGAGCAACTCGGGTCACACGATGTTCTTCTGTACATGAAAGGCACACCCGATTTTCCCCAGTGCGGGTTCTCAGGCCAGACGGTTGCAGCACTTAACGCGATCGGCAAGCCGTACTCATTTGTGAATATTTTTGAGGACCCGGAGATTCGCGAGGGTCTGAAGGAATACTCGAATTGGCCGACGTTCCCTCAGCTCTACGTCAAGGGCGAGCTCATCGGCGGTTGCGATATCGTCGTCGAGATGTACCACTCTGGCGAGCTCGCAAAAGTCCTCGAGGAAGCCTAAGCCCGCACCTGTGTGGGGACACCTTAAAGGTGTCCCCTAGCGAGCAGGTGAGGGGGACACCTTTCAGGTGTCCCCTTAAAAACCTCTAGGGTTGCGGCGGGGCGTTGCGCAGCGACGTCTCGAAAATATCCCGGAATCGATTCACGATTTCGCAAAACAGGTCGGCGGTCTGCTCGGCATCGTACGACGCCGAGTGTGCCTGCGTTTCATCCCAGCCCAGTCCCGCAGCAATAGCGGCTCGTGCGAGAACTGTCTGGCCGAAAGCGACGCCACACAATGTCGCTGTATCGAAGCAGCTGAATGGGTGAAACGGGTTGCGCTTGATCGCCGAGCGTTCGATGGCCTGGTTCAGGAAGCCGAGGTCAAAGTGCGCGTTGTGGCCCACCAGGACGGCGCGCGAACAGCGGTTTTCGCGAATCGAGCGCCTGACCTCACGGAAGGTGCGCTGCAACGCATCGCGTTCATCGATAGCGGGCCGCAACGGATGGTGCGGATCGATGCCGTTGACTGCGAGCGATGCTGCTTCGAGGTTGGCGCCTTCAAACGGTTTGATGTGATAGCGAATCGTTTCGCTGCGCTTCAGGAAGCCGTCGGAATTGACCTCGAGCAGTACGGCAGCTATCTCAAGCAGAGCATCCGTTTTTGAATTGAAACCGCCCGTCTCGACGTCGACCACCACGGGCAAAAAACCGCGGAAGCGGTCGGCCATTCTTATTTCATCTGACACTAGGAGTTTGCCTTGAGCAGGTTCTCGTCGAGGATGGCGTTCATCGTATAACGAACCCCGAACCCCGTGAACTTGGATGCAACATGCGCAAGGCCCCCATCATTATCGCCAGCGCCAAGGTCGAGATGCACCCACGGCACATCGTTCTCGATGAACTCGGCAAGAAAGCTCGCGGCCAGGATGTGGTCACCAGAACCTTTCACCGAACACTGCAGGAGGTCGGCAGTTTCGCTCCTGAGATCTTCGAGGAATTCCTCACCGATCGGGAACGGCCAGACTCGCTCGCCACTGTTACGGCCGATGCGCTTCAGGACCGGGTGCAGTTTGCTGCGGTTGGTAAATACGCCAGAGTAGCGGGTCGTTAGCGCGCGAATAACGCTGCCGGTCAGGGTGGCATAATCAAAGATAATGCCCGGCTTCTCGCGGCTTGCGAGCACCAGGGCGTCTGCCAGCGCCATGCGGCCCTCAGCATCTGTATGGACAGTCTGGATCGTCTTGCCGTTCGCAGCGGTGACGACATCCTGGGATTTATACGCATTCGGGCCGGTTCGGTTCTCGGTCAAAGCCAGCCAGCAGTCCACGGCAAAGGGTAGCTGCATCTCGCTAATGGCGAGGAGGGTGCCGAGCGCGACGGCGCTACCCTGCATATCGCCATGCATAGGGAGCATGGACTCGAAGGGCTTCAGGTTGGTACCGCCGGTATCGAAAATAATGCCCTTGCCAACGAGGCTCAGGTCGGCGGGCGCATTCCTGGCAGCCGGTCGGTAGCGAAGACGCACGATACTTGCGCTGTCGTTGTCGTTGCCCTGGGCCACAGCGAGAAACGCGCCGCATCCGAGCTTTTGGAGCTCCCTGACACCGAAACGCTTGAACGTCCAGCCATTGTCTTTCGCCATGGACTTCGCCAGATCGGCGTAGTTAGTGGCGTCCAGGAAATTCGGCGGAAGCGCTGTCAGCCAGCGCGCGAGGTTGTTGCCTTTGGCCTCGGCTTCAGTGCGCGCCGTGTCGATCATTTTATCCATCCCAAGCAGGCGGATGCTCTTGATCGTGGCCGGTTCGGCCTTGCTCTTAAAAGCAGGGAGCCTGAAGGCTGCGGCCAGCGCCGCGGCCAGCATATTATTGACCAGCTCGGCCTGCAGCTTTTCCTCGAAACCCACCGCGCAGATCCCGAGGCTGCCGGCTTTCTGGCCGGTGGCGGCTGCAACGAGCTTACGCCCGAGCGTCAGCTGTTCGAAAGTGCTGGCGGCTGCCGCGACGGTCCCGGCCACGACCAGGGTCTGTTTCCGGTTCGCCAGCCTCGTCGTGAATGCCGGTGTAGCGCCGGCCAGGTGTTTGCGATAGACGGCCTGCATGTCGGCCCCCTGCGGGAGCTTGTCGAAGTCGGCCTTCGACGGCTTCGCAGGTAGTATCAAAAGTAACTGATCGACGCTATCGAGAGAATTTGCATCAACGCGTCCAACCTTTTGATATATACGGAGATCATGCTTGTCTGGCTGGATCTTTTGCATCGAAAAATTAACTCCCTGTGAGGCTTGACCCTTGCCGCACAAACACCGAATATGTCGCCCCCATATGCGATCCATTTGGCCCGTGCACGGATGCGGGCATCCTAGCAGGACGCAACACGTAATTCACGCACAGCGCAGATGAACCTGGGCAAAGGCCGGGCCGGTAAAATATGAGTAGTTTCAATCCCTTCGACGACATTGATCCAACGGAAACCGGTGAGTGGCTGGAGTCGATCGACTCGGTGCTCGGGCAGCACGGCCCGGAGCGGGCACACTTCCTGCTGAACCAGATGATCGACTTCGCCCGGCGCTCGGGAGCCTACCTGCCCTACAGCCCGAATACGGCGTACCTGAACACGATCGGCACGGCGCGCCAGCCCGAGTACCCCGGCGATCGTTCCATTGAACGTCGTATCGAGGCGTACATTCGCTGGAATGCCATGGCGATGGTTGTGAACGCGAATCGCATTTCCACCGAATACGGCGGCCACATCTCGAGTTATGCCTCGTCAGCGACGCTGTATGAGGTTGGCTTCAATCATTTCTGGCGCGGGGCAACGGATAAACAGGAAGGTGACATGGTGTTCATGCAGGGCCATTCGGCGCCCGGCATCTACTCGCGTGCCTTCCTGGAAGGACGATTGGCTGAAAAAGACCTGAATCGCTTCCGTCAGGAAGTGGGCGGGGGCGGCCTGTCCTCATACCCGCATCCCTGGCTGATGCCTGAGTTCTGGCAGTTCCCGACGGTCTCAATGGGCCTCGGCCCCATGATGGCGATCTACCAGGCGCGTTTCATGCGCTACATGGAGAATCGCGAGATGACCGGTGCATCCGATCGCAAGGTCTGGTGTTTCCTCGGTGACGGCGAGATGGACGAACCCGAGTCGATGGGCGCGATCACGATGCCGGTGCGCGAAGGCCTCGATAACCTCGTGTTCGTCGTTAACTGTAACCTGCAGCGTCTTGACGGGCCGGTGCGCGGCAACGGCAAAATTATCCAGGAACTCGAAGCGGCGTTCGGCGGCGCCGGATGGAACGTGGTCAAGGTGGTCTGGGGATCGAAGTGGGATCCGCTGCTCGCGAACGACCAGTCGGGCAAATTGCGCCAGGTCATGGAAGAGACGGTCGACGGCGAATACCAGAAGATCAAGTCGAAGGACGGCAAGTACGTGCGCGACACGTTCTTTGGCAAGTATCCGGAGACGGCCGCGATGGTCGCGAACATGTCTGACGATGAGATCTGGCGCCTGAATCGTGGCGGCCACGATCCGCGGAAGGTCTACGCGGCCTATGATGCGGCGACGAAGCACCAGGGTGGCCCGACGATCATTCTTGCCAAGACCGTCAAAGGCTTTGGCATGGGTAAGGCCGGTGAGGGGCAGAACACGGCCCACCAGCAGAAGAAAATGGACCTCGAAGAGATTCGGACCTTCCGCGATCGCTTCAACATCCCGGTGACCGACGAGCAGCTTGGTGATGTTGTGCCGTACTACAAGCCAGCACCTGACAGCGCCGAGTATGAGTACATGATGGAACGACGCCAGTCGCTGGGCGGCTTCCTGCCGCGGCGGCGGGCCAAATCGACATCGTTGCCTGTGCCTCCGCTCGAAACCTTCCGCACGCAGCTTGAAGGTACCGGTGAGCGCGAAGCGTCGACGACGATGGCCTTTGTGCGGATGCTGACCGCACTGACGCGGGACAAGCAGATTGGCAAGCACATTGTGCCTATCGTGCCCGACGAAGCGCGGACCTTCGGTATGGAGGGCATGTTCCGCCAGATAGGTATCTACGCATCCAAGGGTCAGCTCTACGAGCCGCAGGATGCGGGCGAACTCATGTACTACCGTGAGGACAAGAAAGGTCAGATTCTCGAGGAAGGCATTAACGAAGGCGGCGCGCTGTGTTCGTGGATCGCCGCAGGCACGTCTTACTCGAATCACAACGTGCCGATGGTGCCGTTCTACATCTATTACTCGATGTTCGGTTTCCAGCGCGTTGGCGACTTCATTTGGGCGGGTGGTGACATGCAATCACGCGGTTTCCTGATTGGTGGCACCGCAGGGCGCACGACGCTTGCAGGCGAGGGCCTGCAGCACCAGGACGGTCACAGCCTTGTTGCTGCGTCGACCGTGCCGAACTGTCGTTCCTACGATCCGACCTACGCCTATGAGTTGGCCGTCATCGTGCAGGATGGTCTGCGACGCATGATCGGTGAGCAGGAAGATGTGTTCTATTACATCACCTGCATGAACGAGAACTACACGCATCCGCCGATGCCTGCCGGTGTGGAAGAGGGCATCCTGCGCGGTATGTACCCCCTGGATATCAGTATCAGCCAGGGCAAGATTCGTGTGCAGCTCATGGGATCCGGCACGATTCTTCGCGAGGTACTGGGTGCCTCTGCGTTGCTGATGGACGACTTTGGCATCGTCGCGGATGTCTGGTCAGTCACGAGTTTCAATGAACTGCGGCGTGACGCGCTGGAAGTTGAACGCTGGAATCACCTGCACCCCGAAGAAAAGCCGCGCAAGTGCTGGGTTCAGCAGTGTTTCGGCGAACGCCCGGGACCGTATGTTGCCGCGACTGATTACATGAAGATTGTTGCCGACCAGATCCAGGGCTGGGTACCGGGTAAATTCTATTCGCTCGGCACGGATGGTTACGGTCGCAGCGACGCGCGCAAGGCGCTGCGTGAGCATTTCGAGGTTGATCGGCGCTTCATTGCCGTCACCGCGCTGAATGCCCTGGCTGAGGATGGCGTACTCGACACGAAGACCGTCGCCGAGGCCATCAAGAAATACGGTATCAATCCGGATCGTCCGAATCCGGTGACGCTGTAGTCGGGGGCGCATACGTGACGAAGACAATCGACATAGTGGTCCCGGACCTGGGTGATTTCGAGAATGTCGAAGTCATCGAGGTGCTTGTTGGCAGCGGCGACACCGTAGAGCGCGAGGACGGCCTCGTAACGATTGAGACTGACAAGGCATCGCTGGACATTCCCTCGCCTGAAAACGGTGTTATCGACAAACTGACTATCGGTGTCGGTGACACGGTATCGACCGGCGATGTCATTGGCCAGTTGACCATGGAAGTTGGTGACACGGTGGTCATCGCGCCCGCTATTGCGTCCGAGCCGAGCGGTGACACAACCGTGTTGACAGATGAAGCGCCGAAGCCAGCCGGCAAGCAGACACTCGTCGTACCGGACCTCGGAGACTTTGCGGACGTCGAGGTTATCGAAGTGCATATCAGCGCCGGTGATGCAGTCGACGTTGAGGACTCGTTGGTCACGCTCGAAACAGACAAGGCGGCGATGGACGTGCCTGCCATAGTGGCAGGGACTATTGACTCGGTTCTGGTAAAAGTTGGCGACAAGGTTTCGGCAGGCTCATCGCTGGCTATTATCGATGCGGTCGCGGCTAAAGCCGCTCCCACCGAAGCCGCTCCCACCGAAGCCGCTCCCACAAAAGCCGCTCCCAAGGCGCCGGCTAAAGCCGCTCCCACCGAAGCTGCTCCCACAAAAGCGGCTCCCGCGTCGCTGCCTGCAATCGACGAGGCCGGCTTCTCCAAAGCGCATGCGAGCCCGTCGGTTCGCAAGCTGGCGCGTGAGCTCGGCGTGAATCTCGTGCAGGTCAAAGGTAGCGGCATCAAGAGTCGTATTCTGCACGACGATCTGAAGGCCTTCGTTAAGGCTATCCTCACAGGCCAGGCGGCATCGCCTGCGGGCGGGGCTCTGCCCAGAACGCCCGTTGTCGATTTTGCCAAGTTCGGCGAGATCGATATCCAACCGCTGACGCGTATCCAGAAGATCTCTGGCCCGCGGCTCCAGGCAAGCTGGATCAACCTGCCGCATGTTACGCAGCACGACCTCGCGGACATCACGGATCTTGAAGGAAGGCGCCAGCAGCTCAAGGGGCCTGCCAGGGAACGTGGTATAGGTCTGACGCCGCTGGCGTTTATCATGAAAGCGTGTGTCGCTGCACTGCAGGAATTCCCCAAGGTCAATGCATCGTTGTCGGAAGACGGCGAGAGCCTCGTTTATAAAAAGTACGTGCATATCGGGTTCGCTGCGGATACCGAGAACGGGCTGATGGTCCCGGTCATTCGTGATGCCGATAAGAAGGATGTCTACGAAATCGCGAAGGAACTCGGCGAGTTGTCGGCGCTGGCGCGCGAGGGCAAATTGAAGGCCGATCAACTGCAGGGCGCGTGTTTTACCATCTCGAGCCTGGGCGGCATTGGCGGGACTGCATTCACACCGATCGTGAACGCACCCGAGGTGGCTATTCTCGGCGTGTCACGTTCGAGCATGCAGCCAGTGTGGAACGGCGCCGAGTTTGAACCCCGCCTGATGTTGCCACTGTCGTTCTCGTACGATCATCGCGTGATCGATGGTGCCCAGGCTGTTCGTTTCACGACCTTCCTCGGGCAGAAACTGGCCGATGTCGAGTCACTGTTGCAGGCGATTCCGTAGTGGCCGTTAAGCTGACGATTCCGGACCTTGGTGACTTCAAGGACGTCGAGGTCATTGAAGTCGTTGCCTCGCCCGGTGATGTGGTGGCGCTTGAAGATCCACTGATAACGCTCGAGACGGACAAGGCGACGATGGACGTCCCTGCCGAGCAGGCGGGCACAATCGTATCCGTCGATGTAAAGGTCGGCGACCGCGTATCCACGGGCGATCCGCTCGTAACGATCGAGGTAACAACTGACGAAGTGCCGGTTGAGAATATCGAAGAGACGCGCAAGATGTCGGCGCCGGAAATCGTAGCGGCGACACAACCGGCAGAACAACCCACGGATGCGGCGACGCATTCGGCACAACTCGTCGTTATCGGTGCGGGTCCAGGTGGCTATACGGCCGCATTTCGGGCAGCGGATCTTGGCATGGATGTCATTCTCATCGAGCGTTGGCCCGTGCTCGGCGGCGTTTGCCTGAACGTCGGGTGTATTCCGTCGAAGGCTTTGCTGCATGCAGCCAAGGTTATTGACGACGCTGCGGCGATGGCTGAGCACGGCGTGGTCTTCGGCAAGCCATCCATTGATGCGGAAAAACTTCGTGACTGGAAGAACGAGGTTATCGGCAAGCTGACCGGCGGCCTCTCGACGATGGCTAAACAACGCAAGGTTCGCGTTATGCACGGCGAGGCGAAATTCGTTTCGACAAATCGCCTGAGTCTCGATAACGCAGAGACCATCGACTTCGAGAAGTGCATCATCGCGGCGGGCTCTGAGCCTGTCATGTTGCCGAACCTGCCGGATGACCCGCGCATCATTGACTCGACAGGCGCGCTCGAGCTGGCGCCGCTCCCGAAGCGCCTGCTGGTTGTCGGTGGCGGCATCATCGGCCTCGAGATGGCCTGTGTATACAACGCGCTGGGCACGGAGGTGAGCGTAGTTGAGCTTATGGATCAGCTCATGCCGGGAACTGACAAGGATCTGTTGCGGCCGTTTACCAAGGTGGTGAAGGACCGCTACGAGAAGATTCTGCTCAAGACCAGGGTCACCGGCATGCGTGCCACGGTGCCGGGCATTGAGGTGACCTTCGAAGGTGAGAATGCGCCATCAGTTGGTGTCTATGATCGGGTCCTCGTTGCGATTGGGCGACGCGCGAATGGTGACAAGCTGGATGCGGACAAGGCCGGCGTGCGCGTGGACGAGCGCGGCATCATCGAAGTCGACAAACAGATGCGCACCAACGTGCCGCATATTTTCGCAATCGGTGACCTTGCGGGCGGACCCATGCTTGCCCACAAGGCCACGCACGAGGCCAAGGTTGCGGCAGAAGTGGCCCACGGTGAAAAGAGTTTCTTCGATGCCCGAACGATTCCATCAGTTGCGTACACCGATCCTGAGGTTGCATGGGTTGGTCTGACTGAGACTGAGGCCAAAGCGAAAGGCATCGATTACGAAAAAGCGCAGTTCCCCTGGGCCGCCAGCGGGCGGGCGCTATCTCTCGGTCGTTCCGAGGGCTTTACCAAGCTGTTGTTCGATCCGCAAACGAATCGCCTGCTCGGCGGCGCAATTGTCGGCCCCAGCGCGGGCGACCTGATTGCCGAGATCGGCCTGGCTATCGAGATGGGGGCCGATGCGGCGGACATCAGTCTCACGATTCACCCGCACCCGACGTTGTCGGAAACGGTGGCCTTCTCGGCCGAGGCGTTCGAAGGGACGCTAACCGACCTGTATATCCCGAAGAAACGCAAGGGCTAGTTCATCCGCCGGCGGAGTTCGTGCGCGTCGTTGATCACGTCGTGCGCGGCGTCTGTGAGCAGGTTTGCCTGGTGCTCAAAGCGCAGTACTGACTCGGCAACGGCGATGGCATTATCGGGCTGGAATACAAACAGGTAGGCCCGCGCCAGCAGCATGCGAGTGGCCTGATCCTGCGGTGCTGCCTCGATCGCGGCTTCCAGGTACTCGATCGCCCCAGGTACGTCCCGGCCTTTGGCGAGATAAGCAAGACCCATCAGCGAATTCAGCTCCGGCGTCGCTTCAGAGATCGTTAGTGCGTTCTGCAGCGATTCGATCAGGCGCGATGCGGCCTTTTCTCTCGATTTCGAGTCATAGGCGGTCGAGAGTTGCTGCGCCCAGTATTGTGCATAGTCCATCCATATCCGGAAATCCCAGGCCATCAGGTAGATGGCAGTCTCGAAGCGCTTGTTCGCACCATCAAGGTCACCGCGCCGTCCGAGGATCCGCCCAAGCCCGGCTTCCGCATGGGCACGCAACTCATCGTCAGACAGGGCTGCAGTAAACCACGTCTCCGCAGCATCGAAGGCCTCCAGACGCAGCGCCATGTTCGCGAGTGCAAGTTGCGCTTCCGATCGCGACATATCTGCCACCTTGGGTGAAAAGCCGGGCAGGGCGGTATTGACCGGCACCGTCCGGCTGGAAAATTCCTTCGCAAGGTAGTACTTCAATAGCGACTGTTCGAAATCGTCGAGATCCACTGAAAAGGCCTGTGAGAAGGCCTCGCCTGGGGGCGTCCCCGTGGACGCGAGGCGTGCGTAGCGCGCGAGCGTCGCGGGTAGCGTCTGATCGGCGTCGGGCAGGCTGCGCAGGTAGTGCACCATGAGCCATGACTGGCCATAGAACAAAGCGGCTTCCTCATTGTTCATCGCCGATGTGTCGTCGGTGGCCAGGAGGGCCGCGAGAGGCATCCAGCTCATGAAGTTCAGGGTGGCAAGGTGCCCCTCTGGTGCCATGCCATACTCAAAAGCCTGGTCGCGCACGCGTGAATTCGACAGGTACTCGGCGTTTCCTTCCTCAAACCAGCGCGGGAATCGAATGTGGCCGGACTGCTTGTTCAGATAGTGAGCATACTCGTGCAGGATGATCTGGATACCGCGCGAGCCCGCTGTGTGTTCGATCAGGATGGCATTTTCCCGGAGATCGGACACAAAGTAGCCGGCCGAGAAATCCGGTGCGCCGATGCTCACATAGTCGTCGTGATTATCGACCGCAAGGATGATCGTCGGTACCCGCGATTCGTAGGTTGAGACCTCGCTCGAGTCACCTAAGGACGCGCGCATGACTTCGAGATGCCGCAGCAGTTCGATCGTCTCCTCTTCTTCGAGGACGCTTTTGATACGGAAGTTACCGCTGCTGATTTCCTGCCAGTCGCGATCCGCCAGCGGTACGCTTTCGGCGCAGGCGGGTTCCAGGCACAGCGTGCCCAGCAGGGAGATAATGAAGACGGCTGTGCGGCTCATTTCCGTGCGTAGTACCACTTCTCAACAAGATAGAGACCTAATCCTATCAGGAGGAGCACGGATACCTTAATCCAGTCCTCTCCTTTGGACTGCCCGATCAGCCATATGCAGATCAGCAACGCCACAGCCGGAATCGCGTAGCCGCCTCGCAGGCGCCAGGCTCGCTCACTCTTTTCGGCCGTCGCCTTGCGTCGAATCACGGGAAGTGAGGCGATACAGATGATGTAACCAAGCAATCGCACGACAGAGCTGCCGATGGCGAGATCCACGAAATTGCCCGACAGGCCGAGTACCAGGGCCATCGCGCCCATCGCGATGATGGCGTGGTCCGGTGTCGCGTATTTCTCATGAACGTTCCCAAACCATTGTGGCAGCAGGCGATGTTCGGCCAATGAAAACAGGATTCGTGGAGCGCCGAGTATCGAACTGGCCAGATTGCCGCCGATCGAGAAGACCGCGGCGAATGTGATGACCAATGCACCGGCTGGGCCGGCCAGGCTGCGGCCAACATCCACCAGTGTTGCATTGGCGTAGTCCGCAGCAGGAATGACAGAGATGTAAACCAGGACGATAAAGAAGTAGAGAAGTCCCGTCAGGAGCAGGGTTCGAACCAGAGCGATGGGAATTGTGCGTCGCGGCTTACTGGTTTCACCGGCAGTAATACCGACGGTCTCAAACCCGACGTAGGCATAGATCAACAACAGGGTGGTGCCGCCAATGTCGTCGATGTGGAAATCACCAGGAACCAGCGTCGCGCCCGTTACGTGCTGCAGACCCAGCAGGACCAGCAGCAATAGTGGTACGACCTTGAGGAAAGTAAACACACCCATGGTGCGAACACCGTCCTTGACGCCGAGCACGTTCGCCCGGGTTAGCCCGATAGTAACCAGGGTGATGATCGCCATGCGGGCGAGGTCCGAGGCGAACACATCGGACAGGGAAGCAAGATAGGTGGCCATGACGTTGGCATTTGCCGCAAATGACGTCATGCGGGCGAGGAAGATCAGCCAGCCCGTGCTGAATCCCGCGAGGGGTCCGAACGCATCCCCTGCGTAGAGCACGGGTCCACCGGTCTGGTCGTAGTAGCTGGCGAGCTCGGCGAACGTCAGAATGATCGCGAGGAACAGAATCCCGACAACGAGGAACAACCAGGGACTGACCATCCCGGCACTGACAGCGATCTTGCCAGGCAAGGCAAAGATTCCGGCGCCGATGACAGCATTGAGGACAAGAAAGGCGGCGCCAAAGAAACCGATGTCACGTTTCAGTCGCATGTCCGCGATACTAGCAGACGGGCCGGGCGCAGCCGGCGGTGTTTGTCCTAGCGCTTACTCAATTTCGTGAACAGGACATGATCGAGACTGAGTTTGCCGCCGCCCGCGAACACCAGGGGGAACAGCATGGCGAGGAACAGCAGCGGGATACGATAGTTGCCGAAACCCTTGTCAGTGATGGTATATCCCTTCCACAACTCAGGCAGTGAATCCCATTGGTCGGGCCAGTGCACACCCGCGATCGCAACAATCGTCAGGATGATCAGGCTGAATGCCCAGAAGCGCGTGAACAGGCCGAGGAGCAGGAAAACTCCACCCAGGACTTCCACCCATGTGGCCAGAAACCAGCTGATCTCGACGGGAATAATGTTGAACGGGAATGGAAAGTTATCCTGTACGTTCGCGAACCAGTTGTTGCCGTTGTACTTCATCATTCCGGCGCGGGTGAATTCCCAGGCCATCAACAGGCGAATCGGCAATAGCGCCGCCCAGTGACCGGTCAGATCGAGTGTGTCGACAATACGATTTCTAAAGTTCACCAGAGCGCTCACAGGTTTCTCCGTCAGGCAGGGCTGCGCGTGCCGGTAAGAATTTCCAGCTGGCGCATTTCCCGCAGTGCATTGGCCCCATGCGCGACCAGTGCATCGGAGTCGGGATAATTGATCTTGGTGGCGAG
>Ga0316188_10000878_pt1 | contig 13944 bp, 15 predicted proteins | sample Phiworburrow1_MG_FD_204933 | JGI IMG/M metagenome (GOLD analysis project Ga0316188, IMG submission 204933) | Coastal sediment microbial communities from Maine, United States - Phippsburg worm burrow 1 | ecosystem: Environmental > Aquatic > Marine > Coastal > Sediment | place: USA: Maine...
ATGTTTGCCACTGGTATTAACCGTGTCCTGATGTCAAAGAGCCGCGTATTATTCGCGCCCGGAGGGCCATTGTCAATCACATTCGCGGGCCCTGTTTTGGGCTAAACTCACCCCCTCATGAAACCGAAAAAACCTATGTCCGGCGTGAAGTTAGCGCTGAAGACCTCGATCGTCAGCGGCATGACTCTGCTGTCTCGAATTCTAGGACTTGTGCGGGATGTGGTATTTGCGCGGTTTTTCGGTGCCGGGCTGCTCATGGACGCCTTTCTCGTCGCCCAGCGCATTCCGAACATGCTGCGTCGCTTCTTCGCCGAAGGCGCCTTCTCGGCCGGATTTGTGCCCGTCATGGCGCGATACAAAGAGCAGCACAATCATGATGAGGCACAGGAATACCTCGATGCCATGGCCGGCACATTCGGGGTCGTGCTGTTCGCGGTCACCCTGGTTGGCGTCATCGCGGCGCCATTGCTGGTGCTGGTCGTGGCTCCGGGTTTCATCAGCGATGGCGGGGACTTCGATCTCGCGGCACTCATGCTGCGCTTCACCTTTCCTTACCTGTTCTTCATATCGCTGACGGCATTTGCCGGCGGCATACTCAATACCTATGGTCGCTTTGGCGTGCCGGCGTTTACGCCGGTTTTACTCAACGTCGTGCTTATCGCTGCAGCGGTGTGGGCAGCGCCGTTGCTGGAGCAGCCGATCATGGCCCTGGCCTACGCCGTGTTTATTGCCGGAGCGGTTCAACTGTTGTTCCAGCTGCCGTTTCTCGCGCAAATACGGGCATTGCCACGACCGAAATGGCGGCCGCAACATGAAGGTGTGCGGCGCGCATTCAAGCTGATGCTCCCGGCGATATTCGGCTCCTCGGTAGCCCAGATAAATGTTCTGCTCAGCGGCATCATTGCCTCGCTGCTGCCTGTTGGCAGCATCAGCTACCTTTATTACTCTGATCGCCTGATGGAGTTTCCGCTCGGGCTGTTCGGCATTGCGCTGGCTACGGTTACGCTGCCGTATCTTTCGCGCCTGTGGGCCAACGGCGATCGAAACGAGTTTGCACAGACGCTCGAATGGTCCATGAAAATCGCGATCCTGATTGCCGTGCCGGCCGCTGTTGGACTCGTCATGCTGGCCGCGCCCCTCGTCACAACGCTGTTTCATGGTGGCGAATTCGATCAGCGCTCGGTCGATATGACCGTTCTTTCCTTGCAGGCCTATGCTTTCGGCCTGGTAGGCTTTTCATTCGTTAAAGTCCTGGCGCCTGCGTTCTTCGCTCGCGAAGACACAAGAACCCCGGTACGGGTTGGCATCATCGCACTGTGCGTCAACCTGGTGCTGGGCGCATCGTCAGCCTGGTATCTCACAAGGCAGGGCATAGCTGGTCCCCACATGGGACTTGCGGCGGCCACATCGGTCGCAGCCTTGCTGAACGCGGCGCTGCTGTATCGGGGTCTGCGCGAAGCTCGCGTTATTAATCACGGGCCGGGGTGGGGCATCCTGCTCCTGCGGGTGCTGGTCGCCAACGCTGCGATGATCGCTGTTCTGCTTGCTGTGCATCGCTCCGTCAGTTGGTGGACCGCTGCATCGCTCTCGGACCAGGTTGTCTGGTTGTCCGTTTCTGTTGTTGCAGGTGCCGGCATCTATTTTGTGTCCCTGCTGTTACTCGGACTGCGACCGGCCCAATTCCGAATGAGTCACGACTGATATGCGCCTGGTACGCCACTTATCTGATCTCCCTTTCGAGCGTCTCGCCAATGGCAGCGTTGTAACAATTGGCGCTTTCGACGGCATACATTTGGGGCATCGACAATTGCTGCGGCGAGTGGTGGATGTCGCAATAGAGTCGGATCGTCCCGCGATCGCAATGAGTTTTGAGCCCACGCCCAAGGAATTTTTTGGGGGAGACCGGCCTCCGGCAAGATTGATGCGTTTTCGGGAAAAGCACGATGCGCTGGAAGAACGCAAAATCGATATCTTTTTCTGTCCACGATTCGGCGAGGCGATGCGCAGCATTTCGGCGGATGCCTTCATTCGGCGCGTACTGGTGCATGGCTTGAACGCGCGGCACATAGTGATCGGGGACGATTTCCACTTCGCGCGCCGTCGTGAAGGGTCGATTGATGACCTGTTGCGCGTTGCGCCGGCACTCGATCTGACGATAGAGAGAGTGCCAAGCATTCTCGTCGGCGACACACGCGTTAGCAGTACCGTGATTCGGGAGGCCCTGGCAGCAGGTGACCTCGAAAGAGCGACCGCCCTGCTGGGGCGGCCCTATCGCATGTCAGGCCGTATCGTGCGCGGGCGCAAGGTAGGGCGGTCCCTTGGATATCCAACGGCCAATGTCGACCTCAGGCGCCGCCGCAGCGCTGTCGGTGGTATATATGCTGTGCGCGTGCACGGTTTGGCGGAAGGCCCCGTCGATGGCGTTGCAAGCGTAGGCACGCGGCCGACGTTTGATCTTCTTAAACCGCTGCTCGAAGTTCACCTGATGGACTTCGACCGCAATATCTACGGTGAGTACATCCATGTCGACTTTATCCGGCACCTGCGCGACGAGGAAAAGTTCGATTCCGTCGAGGATCTGGTTGCGCAAATGAAGATTGACGAAGAGAATGCACGTTCCGCATTGAGTACACTGAATGACTGAAGCCAAACAAACATCGAACACCCGTTTCGTTGCCTGGATGTCCGTGGCAATGCTTGTGATTATTGCCGACCAGGTTACGAAGTGGGCGATTGTCGAGTGGGTGGCCCTCTACGAGAAGATTCCGCTCAATTCGTTCATTAACCTCACCCACCAGCGCAACACGGGCGCAGCCTTCAGCTTCCTTGCAGATGCCGGAGGCTGGCAGCGTTGGTTCTTCGTAGTGCTCGCCACGGGCGTTAGTGCCGCCATCGCGGTCTGGTTGTGGCGAATTCGCAATGAAGGGCAGGCGGTTCTGGCCGCTGGACTGGCACTCATCCTGGGTGGAGCGGTCGGCAACCTGATCGACCGTATTACGCTCGGCTACGTCACGGACTTTATCCAGGTCTGGTTCGGAAACTGGGCGTTTCCGTCTTTCAATGTCGCGGATGCCGGGATTTCCGTCGGCGCTGCGTTACTCATTATCCACGAGCTGTTCTTCGCGAGCCGTTCGGCAGAGTAGATCTAGCGGGTGCGCTCCCAACAGTCGGTTTCGGGGCCAGAGGTCTTGGCGCCACGGCCGTTGATCGTAAAGGTCAGGCACTTGGTGGCCTCACTCCCACCCAGCAGGTAAGTTGCAGTGGCAGTAAAATTGCTCGTGTCGGCGGCGGTTACTGCGATCTGGTAGTAGCCGGTCTCGGTAATCGCGGAGGCAAAACCGAGATCGGCCAAGGTTGCCGTGAACGAATTGTTGTTCAGGTAAAAGCGTTCCTGGTTGATTGCGAGGCGTAACAGGGCAGCTTTGGCCTCGTTGCGCTTGGCGCGCGCCGTAAACTCCTGGTAGTTCGGGAAAGCGATGGCGGCGAGGATAGAAACAACGACCACTACGATCATTAGCTCGATCAATGTGACGCCGCTCATGTGTTTGCGCAATTGCATGGTGTCTTTCCCGTAACTCGTTGCTCTTGAAAAATTATGGAGGTTCCGGGCGCGAGGCGCCCGGAACCATTCCACAGTTTACTCGATGCCGTCCTGCGTCCAGAGCGTGCGCACCGGGTTGTTCGTGAAGCCCGGGTCGAAGCACTCAACACCGATACAGCCGATTGGCGGCGGTGCGCAGTCAGCGCCCGTGCAATTCGGATCGTCCGGGCTCGGGAACAGGAACTGCGGCGTTGGAGCGATACCGCCCTGTGCGAGCTGCGTGCGTCGCGCCGCGTCCTCACCGCCGGTTGGAACGTTGCCCAGATCGTCGACGATCGGATCGCCATTCACGATGTTGACCCGCCACAGGAAGTTCGTGCCTTGTCCCACATTACAGGCGGCTACGCCGGCGGAGTCGGGCGAGAAGCTCACGAAGAATACCTCGCCATTGAACGTGACCGAGTCGGCAAGAACCATCTGGTTCGGCGGCATCGTCAACATCCAGCCGTCGTCACTTGCGGTAACCGTAACGTCCAACTGTCCCGTCACATCGACGAGGTCGGCTTGCGTAACAGGCACCAGCGCATCGTATTCGGCTTGCGTCAGCGAGTTGAATACATTCGAGTCGCGCAGCGAGAAGAAGCGGTCGGCAGCACTCAGGTCGAGCGGATGGGCACGGTAGCCCGAACCGATGCTGACTGAGATAAATCGACGGTTTTGGCGCGTGTCGGAGAAAATGGCAACATCCGGCGAGTTGTAGAAGCGCCGTGTGTCAGCAGGTCCAGGTGTCGCGAGGCCTTCTGCGCCGAGCTGTGCGATGACTCCGCCGGCAACCAGCGATGCCGCTGCATTGCCGTTTTGTATGTCAAAGCGCCAGAGCTGACCACCGAGATCAGCGGCGTACATCCGATCCGCGAATCCGTCGCCGCTAATGTCGATAACCTTGATACGTGTCGGTATCGAACGCGTCATATCCGCAAGCTGCAGGTCCGCCGCTGTGCTCGAATGGCCAGCACGCCACAGTGTGGCACCGCTTAAGAGATCGAGTACGTGTACGCCGGCGCCCACACCATCAGGTGCCGGGTTGAAGGCCGGTGTGTCATGTACGCCATCGTAGCCACCGCCAAGAACAACAACTGCCTTGAGCGCATTCTGGCCGGAACCGGCAATATCCATCCGAGTCACGACAGGAGCCGACCAGCTTTGACCACCCTCATCAAGTACACGTTCCCAGACGAGCACGGGATTGTTCTTGTCAGTCACATTGAGCATACGGTACGTCAAGCCACCACGACGCATGCCGAACAGGATGTAGGCAAAATCGCCATCGGCAGACTCAATAGCGCCATCGTTATCCACGTCGCGAACAACCGGAACGATGTCACCGTCGATGCCGTACAGCTTGTAATTCATCTCTGGATCGTCATACAGGCGCGCCATGCGGGGAAGGAGCTCTTTCGGCACGTACGACCACAGTTCCTGGCCGTTGGTCGAGTCAACTGCGTGCAGGTAGCCGTCATTCGTGGCCGTATAGATCACAGACTCAGGACTCTGCGGCGTGCCGCCATAAACGATTGCCGCCGGGCGTGAGTGCAGGGGATCGCCCATTGCATAGCGAATCGTTGTTGCCGGATCACCATCTTCGTCCTTAACGTCCTCGCCACGCATCCAGCGAATTACCTGGTCCATGGTGGGGCCCGTTCCCGTCAGGCCGAAGTCCGCGTCGCTGTACATCGCCATGTTGCCTGTTGAAATAGCGTTGCTTGCGCCAGACAGCGTGCTGTCAAGGCCATTGTCCGTGAACAGGCGACGCGAGTTCGGATTGGGCAGCTGATTGGCCGCGCCGCCCAAAAGCACGTCATTGCCGTCGGCCTGGCCGGCTGTCCAGTAGGACCGCGCCGTCGGGAAAAAGAAGCCCGTCCCCGGATCCACGGCGTCGGCACCAAGCGCGTCGACGATGCGGCCACCAGAGATGCGGTAGGCCTTCAGGTTACCAGGCCAGTGCGCGGCACCCCGGGCGCCAAACATGGTGAGGTAGACGTTGTTGAGGTTACGCGTACGGTTGAATGTGTTTACCGATACAGCCGGCGCGGTGTACGACAGGGCACGCTCGTCGACTTGCGAGACGATTTCTGTCAGCGCGACCAGCAGTGAATCCGTGTCGTCAGCCAACAGGTACTGGCCACCGGATACGCGCGCGGTCTCCTCAAGTAGTGGAAGGTCAACCGTGAAACCGATCGTGTGGGTAACGACCGACTGGCGACCGATGAGCGTCGGGTTGATGTCGACATTCGCAAGGTACTCGCCAATATCATCCAGACATGCGCCCTCACCAGCGCCCGTACAGCCGGTGCGGCCGCCCAGCGTTGCTGAATAATTAGGCAGTTGCCCCAGTAATCCTGGCGTTCCTACGTCCTCGGTCGGCTGGCCATCGGTGATGAGTACGTTGAAGTTTTTGGAACACGTGAGCATCTCCGGGCGGTCGTAGATGCGCGGAGACGACGCGACAGAGAGCGCTGCGGGATCTGTACCGTTTGCGCCGTTCTCACCATAGTTGACCCCCAGACCCTGCCAAAACAATGCGGTCTCGAACAGTGACTCGGACAGTGGCGTCCAGCCATCCGCAGGCAGGGAATCAATCTCGGCCAGGATTGTTGCGCGATTGGTGTCGAGATCGCTCGGGGCCCGAATAATGGTTCCGCCCTCTGTTCGATTGAATCGCATCAGGCCGACGTTCATGTCGTTGACGGAGTTCAACACCTTCTTGGTGACTTCTTTCATGATGTCCGAACGCGACAGGTTAAACGTCGCCGGGTCATTCTTATAGTTCAGGTAGTTACCATCATGAATGGTGTACGTCGTGTTGCGTCCCGAACTGCCCCAGGCGACTTCCTGTGCTGAGTCGCTGGTCCATGGGTCCGCCAAACCGGCGCCAGACGCGGCATAGAGGGCCGACGGGTCGACGCCGCTGTTCTCGCCGTGCCTTCCGCTGTCCTCCTGACACTCGACCGGATCTACGCTGTTACCCGGCTCGAGTTCCAGCCATTCTCTCACGCCGCTCAGGTTTGGGCGGTATTGAACCAGCACGCCTGTGTAGGCGCCGACACCCGCAATCTGAATCGACGAATCGACGCAATGCCACGAATTCTTGGCGATAAACCTGGTATTGGCCGCGTCACAAACCGGCGTCGTTGAGACGTCGCTGTAGTACAGGCTGTTAGCGTCACAGGTACCGAATGCCGAGTAATCCACATTCGGATCATAGGGTTGACCGGTTTCCTGCACAGTCGTCATCGACCCCGAGGTGTCGAGGATGAACATGACGTTGGGCTTGAGTTCTGACCTGTCAGGCGGCGCCACGAGCAGCAGCTCGGTGTCATCCGCGAGCGCCGGTGCGCCACTGACGATGGCCAGCGTCAAGCCAAGAACAGTCCCTGTCGTTTTACGAATTACCTTATTCATAGTCGTACCCTCAGAGGTTGACCGACACAGCGGTCACCTGATTGCGTTTGAGGTGGTGGAGCACTGTTACCGCTTCCTGGCCCGGTTCTTCCACCTCGGCCATGGCCTCGCGGAATTTCTTCAGCGGCACAGCCTTGCCATTAATTTGATAGCGCGTATCCGCGGTAACACGCAGGCGTACGTAGTCGCACGTCCGGCACTCCTTGAACGCGATCGTGCCACCATCGGCACGCGGCAGACGCAGATCGCTCAGCGCGATTTCGTATGCGTTCTCTACGATTCTCATATCGGCTGCAGCCGGCAATGCCAGGCTGAGCAATACAACGCTAATCAGTACTTTAAGTTTCATGAGCTTGCTCCGTTCCTTCTAACGCTCAAAGCGCCGACAATTCCGGGCCGACGATGTAAAAAGCTTGTGTGTGAGTCGCGCTTGAATCGCGATCTGTGGTGTTGCCAGGGTCGCGGAGAAATTGTGCCTGCGACGTGGCGAGAAAATGATAGGCGGCGATGCCACTGCCGACGCCCAGGCTGAATGCCCTGTCCGGCACCATCGTCGAGTCTTCGAACTGGATCATGGTCACAATGTTCTGGTTCGCCGACGGCGTCTGCGTCATCGACGTGGCTCCGGCCGTCACAAACTGCCCCTGGGACAGCGCTGTTGCGAGACCTGTCTCCGCGGCCTGGAACGCATCTTCATAAGCCTGGTCGTTACGCACCAGGGCGAGCTCTGTCGTCGCCGTGTTCATTCCAGAGATGGCCAGGACAGTGATAACCACCAGCAGCATCAGGCCGACAACGAGTGCTGCACCCTGTTGCTTACTACGCGAAGAAATCTGTATTTTGTTCATAGTCATAATGCTCTTGATAATCAGGTCCGGGCGTTGCGCAGCAGTATCGTTTTCGAGACCTGCAGGCGGCGGAAGCCGTCATTCTGCTGGCCCAGATTGGCGTTGCCGGGCTGGTAATTGCGGTTGTCCTGCAAGCCGAACTCGGTTGTAACGCCGCGAACGACGAGCCATACGCGCGCTGTCATGACGCGTGCGCCGGGCACATAACCCGCTGCCGCAGGGTTGTAGATTTCGTCACCGGGATTGACGTAGCGATCGACGGTGTTGTCTTCATCGACATCAATGCCGAGCTGCATCTGGATGTTTTCCACGCCGGGCGCAACTTCCTGATCGTCGATAAACGGTGCGCCACCCTGGACTGTCAGTGTCTTGCGGCGCAGTGTCGGCACACCTGGAATCAGCGTTGATGTCGGAGAGACGTAATAGCTGTTGACCATCAGCGTATGTGTTGCCGATGACGGCGCACCGGTAATCGGGTCATTCGTAACCGGCAGGAATGCAGGCGGTACGGCGCCCGTTTCGAACAGCTCACCCTGGATACGGGTTGACTGCAGCTGCAGGCGTCCCGCCTCAGGTGCGACCGGCTGTACCGTCGCCCGGCGAATGGTGATGAGGTCGGAGTTGCCCTGTGCGCCACCCAGGGTGGCACACGGCAGGTTGTAAGCATTGTCATTGCCGTCTATGGGTCGTGCGAGGTCGAAAGCCCAGTTGGTGCCGCAGGAACCGGTCGATCCGACCGGCACTGTCAATCCGTTAGGGTTGTCGTCACCCACTAGTGAACGGCCTTCAACGGCCAGGCCGCGACTGTTACGACCCCAGTTGCTGGCCATGCGCAGGTCGGCCTCGATGGTATCCATCGCGAACTGTGCGGTTTCCTGCACGCGGGCGATCGACTCATTGACAACAAAGGCCTGGCGACTCTGGTTGTAGATCTGGACTGCGCCAATAATCAGGAAGGACCCGATGGCGAGGGCGACCATGATCTCGACAAGGGTCAGACCGGCCTGGCGTTGCAGCATTGATGGCTTGCTATGCGTCATCTTGAGGTCGCTCCTAAAACGGGTTGACCGGAACGGTGAACGAGTACTGCGGCTGGATGCCGTCAGGGGTCGGTTCGTCCCAGCGCACTGTGATCGTGTAGGCCGGCGGAAGGGCGGCGCCATCAAAATTAACGACGACCTGCTGGCTGCCATCGGCCATGGGCGGCAGGAAATCGAGTGCCTGCGCCTGCCAGAGCAAAATATCCTGCGCGGCCATCTGCGCCACATTGCAGTTTGTGTTCTGCGCAACACAATTGTTGTCGGCTCCGGCGGCGGCTGTATACGCTGCACCGGCAGTCGGGTTCGCGCGAATGCGGTCGGCGATGTCACCGGCGAGTGTAACGGCGTGATGACGGAGCATCGAGGTCCTGCCTGCCTGCATGCTGTGTACATAGAGCCCCGCGATACCGAGCATGCCCACCGACATGATGACCAGCGCGATCAATACCTCGACCAGCGAAAAACCTTTTGATTTGCTAAGAATCGTCATAGTCATTTCCTTACGGGCAGGTCGCGCCCATCGCGGTGAGCGCGTTGCCGATCAGGGTCGTGTCACGAAAAACGGTGGCACGCCCGAGCGGTGTCGCTACGAACAGCCGTCCAGCCGAGCTGCCGCCGGCGGCCGTGGCATTGCCGCGCTCATCGCACATCACAATCTGGGATACGGCAGGATTACCGCCGACGTTCGGACGGCCGAGACCATTCGCCGAGTAGCTGAAGTAAGTCGCGTTGTTGGCAACGGCCAGGGTGATACCCTCGGCGATCGGGCCATGGGCACTTAGCACCGTCTCGGTGGCGCCGCTGCGATTAATATCGCCGTCGTCATCGACAAAGACGATAAAACCCTGATCCCAGGTACCGCCGCAATTGGCCGCCGCAGATAGCGCGTTGGCGCTTGCACAGATGGTGATATTGGTCTTGGCCCGACCGGATTCACTGCGCGCCAGGTGGAACGAGGAATGCAGGTCGTTCGCGGCGCTCGTCATGCGGCCGTTCTGGTTGAACTGCAACATGTTGGGCACACCGAACGTCAGGACGACACCGACGATCAACATCGTGATCAGAAGTTCGTACAGCGTGAAGCCGTTTTGGTTTGTCTTGTTCATGCGCGCACTATAGAGACTCCTGAAAGCGACATTTCAACTACCCGACAAACGGCACATTGCCCCCGATAAGCGGTCGATTTCAGGGCCCGCTATTTAACTTATTCCGCGCAGGTGTAGGGGGTGCCATCGGGGCGCTCGAAGGCCACCCTGGGACGCCCGGTATAGCTGACGATCAGGCCCTTGGCGGGAATGCGGCGCTGGCGGTCGCAGACGATAAATGTGCCGTTGGTCGCTCGAAGAAACGTGGCCCGGAGTGTGAACCCACGTCGATTGGCCAGGATGCGAACATCATCGGACACCCGGTGGTGTTGGAGTACGTGCTCGCCGGTGTCGACCTGGGGCGGCGAGTCCCGATCAGCGTTCTCGAACAGGATCCAGCCGGCGGACCAGTCTGTGCCCGGGCTACACGCGAGCCCGTCCGGGCTGGGGCACAGCGAGACGACTTTGCGGCGCATAATCGATTCTTTCCTGGCCCGATGTATGGAGTGGAAAAGAGCATTAATTTCAACGGCTTGCCTTTGCCTCGCCAGCGTGCCCGAGAAGGCCGGCAGGCCAGTCGCCAGCACGATGCCAACCAGGGCAAGGGTCATCAGCAACTCGTAGAGCGTATACCCCTGTTTCATCTGCTTCATCGGGACCTCCTTGTCCTGCTGACAGTGTTGCAGGAAAGGGGCCCGTCGCCGACAAGGTAAACCGCCGGATTCGCCTAAAAATAGGTGTTTCTGCCCAGCGAATCGCGACCTGAGTCATGGTATTCTGCCCCCGCACTATGCCAAAAAATATACAAAGGATTCAGCATGTTGCGTTCAGACATACTCGTGAGATTCAATGACCTGGACATTCTTTCGACGCCGCAACGCGTTGAAATAGCAGGGATTTTACTCGAGAAGCCGCAGCACCTTTCGGCCGAGCAGATCATAGACCGGCTGCGCGCGAGCGGCAGCCGCGTCTCCAAGGCCACGGTGTATAACACGCTGAACCTGTTTCGTGATCGCGGCCTGGTCCGCGAATGTGTGGTTGACCCGGAGCGGCGGTTCTACGACTCCACAACAGAGCCGCACCACCACTTCTATAACCTCGACACCGGCGAGCTGACGGATATCCCGTCCGAGAATATTCGTTTCGACGGGTTGCCGCAGTTTCCGGAAAATGGCGAGCTGGATAGCATTGAGGTCCTGATCAAGGTCCGCCAGGGATCGGCTGAAAAACTCAACTGAAACCCTTTTCGTTGAGTTCGCGCACAGCTATACTGCGCGCCGCTTAACATGCCGGATTAGCTCAGTTGGTAGAGCACATCATTCGTAATGATGGGGTCAGGTGTTCGAGTCACCTATCCGGCACCATTTATTCTGTCGTACGGATCGTAACCGGTATCCTCGTCGACTAGCCTTACCGCAGACCGCGGTCGCACAGGCGCATTTTTTTGCACGGCAACGCGCGCGCAGTAGCGCTCGGGCTTCTCCTCGACGCGTTCGACCCCTGGCACCCCCAGGATGCGTTTTATTAATGTCTTCATAAGTGCCTCCCGCGGCGGCGCCTGTTTAATCATGTGCGCAAGACAATAAGGTGTGCAGGCGGTGGAAAAATGAGACGCAGATCACATGGGCCGGCAATTGGGGGCAATTCCCCATGTCGAAGCAGGGTAATTCAGGCCAGTCGTTCCCTGAGTTCCTGCCTGAACCGTCGGCTGACCGGTATTCGTGCATCCGTCTGCAAACGCGCCTCACCATCGCCCGTATCGAACGCGACGATTTCCGCAACACGATCGAGATTGACAATGGCGCTGCGGTGCACGCGCTGGAAGCCGAGCGGCAGCAGCCGTTCATCGATTCGTGTCATGGTTTCTCGCAATGGAAAGACACGGCTGCCAACGTGCAGGTTGACGTAGTTACCGCTTGACTCGATCCAGTCGATCTCGTCGATGCGAACGAGGAATTCGCGCCCCAGTTTCTTGACGAGGAAGCGATCGGACATGCCGGTTCCGGGTCTGTCATCTCGTTCTTCTTCCAGGAACCCTGCCTCGCCCTGCAGTCGTCGCAGTATGAACCGATAAAGATAAACGATGACGATGATCAACAGGTACCCACGAAAGTCTTTCAGATATTCGTAAGCGAATTGCGCGGGCCAGGAATCCCAGTGATATGAACCTGGGCCGCGAGTGGCGGCGAAAAGGCCCACTCTGGCCCAGTACATCAGCGTCACGTGAGCCAGCGAGATGGCAACACTGAACAGGGCATGCGCAAGTACGGTTCGACGCCAGTTATGGCCGCGAATCGTATTGCGATGGTCGAACCACAATATAAGCGGAATCAGCAACACAATGGCCGCGTGGCTGGTGCCTTCGAGGATTACCGGCTCCAGCCACCTGATCGCTCCGCCGCCGCGCGTCATTTCAATGGCCTCGACCCCGACATTCGCAAGGAATCCGACCAGGGCGAAACTCAGCACCATGCCGATTTCCCACCACCGCCGATTCTCAAGATATCGTTCCAGGGTCATGGCGCGATCCTATCAAACGGGCTTGCCTGACGACGACAATTCGTCACTCCCAACCCGCCATTCGTCACTAATGCACAGCGACTGGTCCCCTGGCGCTATGGGTGAGGCCCTGATCGGCACAGGATGTCGTCAATCCGGCCCACACCAGGAGGTCCCATGAGCCAGGCCCGCCGCTACGACATCGACGCTCTGCGCGTCTTCGCTTTCAGCCTGCTGATTCTCTATCACGTTGCCATGTTCTATGTGAAGGACTGGGGCTGGCACATCAAATCCAGTTACCAGGCGGAATGGCTGCAGTTCCCGATGCTGCTCGTTAACCAGTGGCGGATGCCGCTACTGTTCATCATTTCAGGGCTTGCGGTGAGTTTTGTCTGGCAACGCTATACGCCGGGGCGTTTCGCGTTGCGGCGACTCTACCGCCTGCTCTTGCCGCTGGTCTTCGGCATGGCGTTCATCGTGGCACCGCAGTGCTACTACGAGGCCCTGGGCAAGGGGCTTATCGAGCCGGGCTTTGGCAGGTTCATGCTGCAGTACCTGACCTTTCAGGATTTTCCCGGTGATGCCTGGGGTGGCGAAGAGATGATTGTCTGGACCTGGAATCACCTGTGGTACCTGGCCTATGTGCTGTTCTATTCCCTGTTGTTAATTCCGTTTGCGATCCTGTTCGATGGTCCGTTGCAAGGCGTGCGTCGTGGTTTCCGGGCTTTGCGTGGCCCATTCATCGTTGCTCTACCGGTTGCATTGCTCATGGTTTATGGCGCCTTCATCTTCCCTGAGTTTCCATACATCAGTCATGCGCTCGTCGACGACTGGTATGCACATGCGATGTACGGCACGTTCTTCCTGATTGGCTACCTGATCGGCCGAGACGAGGGCTTCTGGGGTGAGCTCGAGCGCATGCGGGTGTTCACGCTGGCCGCGGCTGTTGTTTGTTTCGGGTTACTGATGACCCGCGACCTGTTTGTGCCGGAAGGCTCGTTCGCGCTGGCCGATGAAGTTCGAGCTTTGATTACTTACAGCAACCGCTGGTTGTGGATCATTGCAATTTTCGGGTGGGGGCATCGGCTGTTGAATCGCCCCAGCGCGTGTTTGTCTTACGCAACCCAGGCTGTATACCCGTGGTACATCCTGCACCAGACCATCACTGTCGTCATAGGTGCCAACCTGGCGCGCTACTCACTGGGGCCGGTGGTCGAGCCGGCGTTGGTCCTCGGTGGAACGATTGCGGGCTGCTACGTCCTGTATGAGTTTGCTATCCGTCGTGTCAGGATCCTGCGGCCGCTATTCGGTGTCTCGATTGGGCGCTAGATTACTGGTTCCCTCGCCGCAGCGCTCCGCTGTCAAGAATCATCTCAAAGCCCTGCATGTTGGCCGGGATCACGACGACGCTGCCGTCATTGTCTGCAAATCTCAGCAGGGCCGTATTGACTTCATGTTGCAGGTACTCG
>Ga0316188_10000879_pt1 | contig 13944 bp, 9 predicted proteins | sample Phiworburrow1_MG_FD_204933 | JGI IMG/M metagenome (GOLD analysis project Ga0316188, IMG submission 204933) | Coastal sediment microbial communities from Maine, United States - Phippsburg worm burrow 1 | ecosystem: Environmental > Aquatic > Marine > Coastal > Sediment | place: USA: Maine...
TCGAGGATCCGGTACCGGATCACTCGACCTTCTCCAACAACCGCCACGGCCGTTTCTGCGAAGCCGAAGCCCTACGCTTCGTGTTCGAACGGGACGCAGTCATTGACGAGTACAGCTGTCCGGCTGGCAAACGGCTCAAACAATACTGGACCAGCGGATGGCAGTCTCGAAGCCGCATGGGCGAAGACTCAACGCTGCGCTATCACGCGCTTAAGAAGGACTGTGAGGGGTGCGCCCTGAAGGAACAGTGTTGCCCCAACACGCAGCGCCGCAAGGTCACGCGCAGCGTGCACGAGGCGGCGCGTGACATGGCACGGGCAGTGTCGCAGACTCCGGCTTACCGGCAAACGAGGCGCCAGCGCAAGCAGGTAGAGATGCTGTTTGCCCACATGAAGCGGGTGCTGAAAGGCGCTCGAGACGAGTTCCTGCTGACCGCGACCGCACAGAACCTCAGGCGAATGGCTTGAAATACGACGAAAACAACAGCCAAAACAAAAAAAGCCGGCATTAGCCGGAGTGCAAACCTCGCTTCGAACTCAAAGTGACGGAATCGCCGACTTCAATATCGAGTTTTTCAACAGAATAGACCCGCAGCGAAACAGAAGATTAAGGAAACCCCTAATATTCGTCTCACTTCTCACGGGTCTGACTGTGGGCATAATTGTAATTTGGTTCATCAAGCATTCAGCTGCCGACTGTTAATCTGTGCTCATCGAAATTCGAAAAGATGGAGTTGGACATGCGCTTTTGTAAACGGGCGGTTTGCCTCGGACTGATTTCATGCCAGGCCTTCGCGCAAGCCGCTGTTCTTGTCGATGTCCCTGCAGGGGATTACTTGGCACTCCACGAAGCAATTAGCGACGCCAACGGTCGACAACCCGGTGAGCGGACAATTATCAGTACCTCAGGGGTGTTCCGTCTTCAGGCAGGTGAATTATTTCCCACGATCAAAAGTGACATTTACATTAGGAGCAATTCTTACATGAAATTCACGGCTGTGGCGGATGGTCCCAACAGCTTATTTCATGTACAGGAAGGTGGTTCTTTGCGGCTCTCGGATATGGAAGTCTCCGGGTTCTCACTTAGTCAGGAAGGCACCGGCCTGATTGAAAACAAGGGAATGCTCTACATGGAGCGAACCCAGATGTCTTCCGTTTACGGGAACAGATTCTGCTTGAGGTTTGTTTGCCAGCCGATCATGCCGGCCATTGTCAATCATCGGTCCGGTTATCTTTACCTGGACCAGGTTTCTATTATCGAGTCCGGAACTACTTCAGCTGCAGATTCTCGAAGCCAAGGGTTGTTATTGAACGAAGGAACCGCGCAACTCAACAACGTACAAATGTACATCACTGAACAAAGTATTGAGCATTGGGTTGCGCCCATAAGAAACTTCAATGACTTGACTCTGAATAACTCCAGTTTCATGTATTTTGATCCGGACGGCTCGTCATCCCGAGCAGAAAATGGCGCCCCCTCATTGGAGTTGATCACTTCCTCCGACGAAGCAAAATCGGAAGTCGTCAATTCCATCGTCGCCGGGTTTTCTGGAACATGGTGTCAATATGCCAGCAGTTTGGGTCACAACCTGGTTGACTCGGGGACTTGCGTCTGGTCGTCCGTTGGTGATTTAGTCGGCAGTCCTTCGGGTTTGATTTGGCGCACAGTCGAAAACAACCGATGGGGCAAGGAGTATCTCACCCACGCATTGACGCCGAGTGCTGCGAGCGCTGCAGTGGACTCAGCCGATCCTGATTTCTGTTCATCACACGATCTTTTGGGTCGGCCTCGCAATTCCAAGGATGGAAACGGTGATGGAAATGAGGGTTGTGATCGCGGTGCTGTCGAGTTGCAGCCGATAGGCTTGGCCGAAGGAGGAATAAATGGTCTGTACTATGACCCCGAGTCAGATGGCCACTACATTTACATTCTCGAAACGGATTTCACCACGCTGGTCGTCTGGACTACCTTTGATAGAGAAGGGAATCAGGCATGGGTATTCGGCACCGGTGAGCTGGTCAATGGACGTTCGGTCACGGCCGAAACATATATCAACAGGAATGAGGGTTCTTCCCCTGAAGGTGAAATCACTGAATCAGCAGCAGAACCCTGGGGAAGACTCGAAGTCGACATGACATCATGCACGGACGGTGAGGTTAATTATTACAGTGATTTGCCAGAGTTCGGGAGCGGCCGGTTTTCTGTCAGGCGCTTGGCCTATACGAAACAGTTAGGTTGCATCGATAGCGACTAGTGCAACTGATCGCGAGCACGAGTAATTGCTCCAAAATTGCCGCTCCTGGCTGCGGATTCAACCGATCGATGCAACACATTGGTTAAATCGTTCAGCTGGTGTTTCGAAGTTTAACGTTTCTCTCGGCCTTTCGCTAAGTCGTATGGCGACTGCGTTCAACCTGTTCTGGTGAACGTTCGATAGATCCATTCCTTTCGGGAAGTACTGCCTGAGCAAGCCGTTGGTGTTTTCGTTGGAACCGCGTTGCCAGGGACTCTGTGGATCACAGAAGTAGACCTTGATGTCTGTGTCCAGGGTGAAGCGTTTGTGATCGGCCATTTCTTTACCGCGATCCCAGGTGAGCGACTTGTAGAGTTCCCGCGGTAGCTTGTGGGCCTGCTTGATGAGCGCGTTGATCACCGTCTCGGTGTCTTTGCCCTTAACTCGGGCGAGTAGCACGTAGCGCGTATGACGTTCCACCAGGGTTGCGATCTGGCCATGATCGGCTGTCTTCTGCGTGTGATGGCGTGATCGACGCATCCTGCGGGTGCGCCCCAAGTGCTGCAACAGCTCTTTCTTCAAGGCCCCACGGGCCTGGATAAAGAGGGTGCGATAGATGGTCTCGTGTGACACCTGGTAAGTCTCGTCGTCCGAGTATGTGCGCTTCAGCCACCCAGCGATCTGTCGCGGTGACCACTGCAGCTGCAGCTGGTTCGCCACGATGCGCGCCAGCGCAGGGTTCTGTACCAGTTTACAGGTCTTCGGCCGATGGGCCCGATCCCAGGCTGCTGCATCTGCCGGGTTGGCCCGATAATGCGGTCGGCCGCCATTGCGGTTGATCTCTCGGCTGACCGTCGATGGTGCACGTTCTAGTGATGCTGCGATCGCACGGAGCGATCGGCCGGCAACGACACCACGCGAGATCTCTTCACGCTCAGCCAGCGATAAGGTTCGCCTGGACCGCGTTCTCTTCGGTGGTCGTATGCCACCCGTCCTCCGAAGAATGCGGGCTACCGAGCCATGAGTACGGTCAAAGAGCTGTGCTATCTTCTCTAGAGAATCGCCTTTCTACCAGCGATCCCACATCAGTGCCTTGTCTGTTTCGGTGTAGTGAATCCTCTGTCGGTACTTCCTCATCGGCAACATCCTCCTTCCTCTGGCTAGAGGTTAGGTGTTGCATCGACCAGTTGAAACCGCAGGTGCCTGCAGCATTCGGCACATTCTGGCAACCGGATACTCATGCCGGTGATCGTTGATGAAGCGGTACTTTACCCGGGCTCTCTGGCAAAGTACCTTGCGGCCTTTTTTAGAATGTCGCGCTCCTCCTCGGTGCGCTTGAGTTGGGCTCGAAGCTTGAGGATCTCACTCTTGGCTTCGATCAGGGCTGTCGCCTGCTGCTCAGAATTATCCGGCTTCACGGCCTTAACCCACTTGTACAGGCTGTGGGAAGAAACCCCCAAACGTTCGGCTACTTCGGGGACGGAATAGCCTCGATCAACGACTTGGCGGATCGCTTCATCCTTAAATTCTGGGCTATATCTTTGGTTACTCATTCGACTTCCTCCTATGCTCGGATCATAGCCCAGGAGTGTCATCAAGACCGGGGGAAGTCCAATCATAGCCCAGGAGTGTCATCAAGACCGGGGGAAGTCCACGCGCCAAAGTCAGGTGTCCACGAAATCTGTGCAAGGCCACAAAGCGGAACCCGTTGCGGACACAAATTCATCGGAAGACTGGTTCTTGGATTTCCAAGTCATAAAGGGACGGCCGCCCGTGAGGTAGTGGTCACGATCGTAGGAAAGCGATCATTGGATACTGGTCGTGCCCCTTGAACTGACTTATAACCTGGACTAGTTAGTGCTCACACGTACTGCTCGTTGACGGTTCGTGCAAAAATCATTGTTTCTCCTATAGTTTCTCTAAGGGGTTCAATAGCCCCTGCAGTTTTAAATGACTGCCAATTTGATAACAAACATTAGACCAGGAGAGATTCATGACTACCAGAAAACACAGATTGCCAGCGTTGGTCTTGGTTTTGGCCGCGCTGATGTGCATGTCTGCTTACGCCCAGGAACTGCTGACCGATGGGCTCGAAGGAGGAACGGGCAGCACCGTAGGGCCCGACGGCTACCTCTACGTGACAGAACGTCTGGCCGGAAGGATTACCCGCGTCAATCCCTCGACCGGTGAGAAAGAAACCTACGCTGAGAATCTGCCGATTCCCGCCTTCAATATTGGTATCGGCGGCGTGAGTGACGTGGTGTTTGTGGAAGGCGTGGCCTACGCCATGGTTACCGTGGTCGGTCCGGCTTTCGATGTCATTTTCGGTCCGGGAGCTGGCGGAACCGACGCCGTTGGCATTTATCGTATCGACAGTCCGGACACGCCGACGCTAATCGCGGATATCGGCGCCTGGTCAGCTGCCAACCCGCCTCCCACTGGTTACTTCCTTGACCATGGCGTTCAATACGCCATTGAGTCGTTCCGCGGCGGAATCCTGGTGACTGATGGGCATCACAATCGTGTTCTTTGGATCTCCTTGTCCGGATCCATCAGTGAATTCAACGTGTTCGAGGATATCGTCCCGACAGGGCTGGAGGTGCATGGCAAGACCGTCTACATGGGACAGGCCGGCCCGAGCCCGCACCTCCCGGCAGACGGCAAAGTCGTGGCCATCGATGCGAAGTCTCTTGATACCTGGGAGATCGCCTCGGGTGCACCGCTGGTGGTCGACGTCGAGTTCGGCCAGGGGCGCCGCCTCTATGCCTTGGCGCAAGGGTTGTGGAGCGGAACACCTGATGTGGATGATGGCGCTCCAGCTGATCCCAATACCGGCTCACTGGTCGAAATCAATCCCGACGGTAGCGTTACCCAGCTTGTATACGGGCTGAACCAGCCAACTTCTATGGAATTCATCGGCAACGATGCGTACGTCGTCACCTTGGGTGGTGAGATCTGGGTCATCCAGGACGTTTCCTCGCCACCATTCGGCAAGCGCCGGTAGCCAAACCGGAAGCGGGAGCCTCGCAGGCAAAAGCCTAGACGAATTCCCGGGAGTTTGGAGAAAGGCTCTGCCCTGCGCAGGGCCTTTTTTCGAGGCAGAAGAATCTCACGAAGCGGATGAGTTGCGAGTATCCGCTCCTGGCCGGAAACGGAACGCCGCGCCTCCTGATTCCGGTCCTGCATCAGTTGCGCTATGCGCACGAAAGCGGTCCCCTGCTTGATTGAGGGGCGAGGGGCCGCTAACGACCCAAAACGGCTATGCCCCCATTCCTATAACGCGGGCAAGCAAAGTACCCATTGCGCTGCAATAATGAAGTCATGGAATTTTGGTTCTGGAATCTTGCCTTTATGATTCTCTCGGGAATTATCCTGTTCGGCAGAAAACGCATCGACGTTCCTAACCCGTTAAAAGCCTATTTGATCCCGCTGGCAGGTTTTGTATTTGTGTCCACTGCTCTGAGCACTTTTCTCCAAATCGTATGGTCGTTACGCGACTAAGCGGCAGGTGATCTGGGACGCTCTTTTCTTGTGCCAGACGCGAATAGCTTTCACGGCTCAATTTGTGGGAAAGCTTATAGCCGCTCTTGGCTGAACTGAGAAGGAAATTCCCCTGAGATCCATATCCAAGGGAGTTCTGTTATGTGCAGGAAAGCGGAATTGGTCGATTGAGGAGCCACATGGGCCGTTATCGACCCTAAACGGCAATTCATCGATTCGGATTCTGACCCCTGTGCACATAACCCGAACATTTCACAGTTAATTGCATATGATGCCCATTAACAGCACTTCGTCTCGTTAATTAGAGTTAGCTGATTAGATACAGGAGACCAGCAATGGCTATAAGAGACTATTTGAATCGTATCATGGTGGTATTTTCTGGAATCGTTATTTTATTCACAGTATTGAGTGAAAACGCCTTCGCACATTGCGACACGCTTGATGGCCCAGTGGTGCAAACGGCAAGGGTAGCGCTTGAAAAAGGCGATGTAACACCACTGCTTAAATGGGTGCAGGCCGATGATGAAAAGGAGGTTCGAGCCGCTTTCAATAGGACCCTTGCAGTTCGTGCCAAGGGTACCGAGGCCAAAGAATTGGCTGATATGTACTTTTTCGAAACTCTGGTTCGCATTCATCGTGCTGGTGAAGGAGCACCCTATACCGGTTTGAAACCGGGTGAAGCTGTGGACCCAGCCGTCGCCTTAGCCGACAAGGCTTTGGAAACAGGGTCGGTGGACAAGCTCGTCGATGTATTGACGGAAGCTATGGTCGGTGGCATTCGCGAGCGTTTTCAGCACACTAAGGAAACCCAGAAGCACGCCGATGACTCCGTGGCGGCTGGTCGTGAATTTGTCAAAGCCTATGTCATCTTCACTCATTATGCGGAAGGCTTGCACGCTACGATAAAAGCAAATGCCGACCACCATTTTGGGGAAGCTGAAAGCCAAAGTGGGCATGATCACAAATGATCAGCTAACCAGGCGCTTCACCCGACCAAAAACCGCGATGCGGTTTTCGTCGGGTGAGCTTGGTCGTTATTGCTGCTTCTGGCCTATTGTGTTGAAAAACTCCCAATTCGAAAAATTTGGACGTTTCCGCGGAAACGCGACTTAGTAAAAACAATAAGTTAGGCGTTCAGAATTTGTCGATATTGCTCGAAATTCCGGTATCGACGAGTTTTTCAACACAATAGGCCGAAAACAGAAGTAATTGACCCTCAAAGTGCAGCTGTCACCGCTTCTGCTCCAGGCTCAGGAGCGGAACTGCGCTCGCCTCAATGGACCATCTCGGCTGACGAGCTCGATCAGATGTTCGTCGAGTCACAGCAAGACACAACAGCTTCAATTAGCCAGCAATTAATTCTGACATGAACTAGACTGAATCGTCTGGGGTAATTAAAGCCATATACCAAGAAACGGGGTTTGGGGGAGCGTTTCGCCAACTCCTTCCCGTAACTCGAGACCGAAGGGCTTTCGACCCGAACGAAGTCGATTTTGAACGAACATGCGTCATGCGCCTGTGACAAACAACATACCTGGAGTCTCACAATGAAAATAGTGCTTACAAAATTGGTACCTGCCGCAATCATCTTGCTGGCGTTGCCATTTCTTTCGGCCAGCGCAGGTGATAAACCCTTTCCCCACATAATCGACGTTCTGGATGGATCCTATCCGGAGGGATTCGCGATAGGCAAAGGACATACCGCCTATAACGGCTCAGTCGATGGATCAATCTACAAGATAGACTTGCGCAGCGGGGCAGGCGAAGTTCTGAACCCCCAGGAAACTCCGGATCCGATGGACTGTTCAAAGCTTGGGATGCGGGTAGATAGTCGCACCAACAATCTTTTTGTAGCCGGTTGTGTATACGAAAACGCGTTAGTCTATGACGCGGATACCGGCGAATTAAAAGAGACCTTTCAGCTGGGGCCCGAATTTGAGTCACTGGTGAACGATCTGGCCATCACCAAAGATGCTGTCTATATTACGGATTCCTTTCTGCCGGTTATCTACCGGCTGCCACTGGACAGAAGTGGGGGGCTTCCACCCAATGCCGACGGTGTTACAACCATAGACCTGCCCGATGAATTCATAATGGACTTCAGTGGCTACTGCTGCGGAGGAAATGGCATCGTAGCGACCCCAGATGGGAAGACCCTGATCATCGGTCACTCGCTCCTGTCGGCACTGTACCGAGTAGATCCAGCCACCGGTGAGGTGGATGAAATCGAAGTTAGTCCGCCTCTTACCGGCTTCCTCGATGGCCTTGTGATGCATGGCCGCACCTTGTACGTCATTACCCCCGGCGACGCCCCTGAAGATGACATGGTTCAGGTCGTGGAATTGGACAAGGGTCTGCTTACCGGGGCGCTCGTGGGGAAAATCACCGACTCCAATATGAGCGGCATCGCAAGCGGCGCGCTCTTTGGCAAGTCCCTGTATGTGAACAATGCCCATTATGACGCCGTGGTTTACGACGACAACGATGCGCCTGTTTTCGATGAAGACGACAACCCTGTCTTCTACTACAGCGAGAGGTCGATCACCAAATTGAATCGCCACGCGGTGGAACCGCTGGAATAAAGCGTCCTGTCGACAGCATTTGTCGACAAGCCTGCAGTGCTAAAACAAAACCCCGCCTCGGCGGGGTTTTGTGCCATCAGAGTGCCAATCTTTACAGACTATCGGCGTCTGGACGATACCCAGAGATGCCGGCCCGCCACCAGCAGCATGCCCAGTATGGCCAAAACAACGCCATAGAAGGTCAAGGTTGGAACGGCAGTAGGCTGCGATGTCGAAGGCGCACCGCCCAACGCGGTTACCGAAACGTCGTCGATTCCGGATTCCGTATTTGAGTCGACATTGGCCACACCGCTGAAGGTGAACGTCAGGCTCGTCGCATTGGCGGTGAACACCATGGACTGCGGCGTCCATTGCGAAAAATAACCCCCCACGGCGTTGCCGGAAAAATCTTTACTGGCCGGCGTGCCGCCCGTGATACTGACGTTCACGATGCTCTCTTCGGAGCCGGGCGGCTCGTCAGAGTGGACCTCTGGCGCGTGCTGGAAATTCAGCCGGTATTGCTGGCCGATTACAAATCCAGACACCGTCTGCGAAATGCTGCCTCGCGGCAGGTTCCCGCTACAATCGCGGGCACACAGTTCTACGAACTGGTTGCCGAACGGAGTCCATTCCTCCGTTGTATCCGCAGTGTTATGCACTCCATATGGCCAATTTCCGTTTCCGCTGAGCGTTGTCACCCAGCCGGTTGGAGATCCACCCGCGTTCGATCCGGCCGGCCAGTTATCGGTTTCAAAGCCGCCATTGACGAAAGTCTGCGCATGCGCGGTAGTGGCCGCCAAACCCAACGCGCAGGCGGCAATCGCGAGGCACGAAATAACTTTATTATTGGAAAAAGTTCGAAGTATTTTCATTGCTGGTATCCCTCAGTAAGATCAGGCACCCCCCGCAAGTGAGCGTAGTTCACTTGTGTTCAGTTGTCTACCGGGCCATGGATGGAGGGGCGGCGACTCTCTGATCAACCGACACATGGCTGCATCACGACGTCAGGCTGGAGTGATATCATTTGAATGCCCTGCACAGTGTTGCAAAGGCCGTGGGCGGCCATTCGTCCATAGAATGGTCACAGGTATTCCGCGCCCACGCGGTGCAGGGTCGTATTCACGCATCGAGGGCATAACCAGGATGAAAACCACGCTGCTCGCTCTGTACTGCCTGCTGGCGGCCACAACGCTGAACGCCCAGGGACTGGAGATCTACGTCAGTGACGCCGGCAACTTCCAGAACCCGCCGTGGCAGATCCTGAAGTTCGACGAGAACGGCAAGAACCCCGAGGTGTTCATCACCCAGGAGCTGGCCTGGCCGCAGGACATCCTGTTCCTCGAGGCCCAGGACCAGGTGCTGGTGTCGAACCTGAACAGCGGCCGCATCGACCGCTACGACATCGAGACCGGCAACTTCAGCGGCATCTTCGCCCAGAACATCGCGGGCCCCACGCGTATGAAGATCGGCCCCGACGGCCTGCTCTACGTGCTGCAGTGGACCGGCCTCGGCCGCGTGCTGCGCTACCGGCTCGACGGCAGCTTCGTGGATGAGTTCACCCAGGTCGGCGTGTCGCAGGCCATCGGCCTGGACTGGGACGCTGGCGGCAGGTTGTACGTTTCCTCCTACAACGGCGGCTCCGTGCGTCGCTTCGACACGGACGGCGCCGACATGGGCCTGTTCATTGGCGCCAATCTCGCCGGGCCGACCAACATCGAGTTCACTGCCGGCGGCGATTTGCTGGTCTCCGACTACAACGGTGGCGCCATCAAGATCTTCGGCCCGGACGCCGTCTACAAGGGCATCTTCATCGGTGGCCTGGGCAACCCCGAAGGCATCGCCCAGTTGCCGGGGGGCGACCTCCTGATCGGCAATGGCAGCACCTCGGCGGTGAAGCGCTTCACCACCACCGGCGTCTTCGTCGAGGACTTCGTTGCCAGCGGCGCCGGCGGGCTGATGACCCCCAACGCCGTGGTGGTGCGCCAGCTACCGTTCCAGATCAACGCCGGCATCGCGGACGCCTGGTACAACCCCGCCACCGTCGGCCAGGGCTTCCTGGTGACCGTGTTCCCCGACCGCGAGGAAGTGTTCCTGGCCTGGTTCACCTACGACACCGAGCGCCCGCCCGAGGACGTGACCGCCAACCTGGGCGAGCCCGGCCATCGCTGGCTGACCGCCCAGGGCCCCTACATCGACGATACCGCCGAGCTGACCCTGTTCCTGACCGCGGGCGGCGTGTTCGATGCGGCCAACCCAGCCTCGACCACCAACCAGGATGGCTACGGCACGCTGACCCTGCAGTTCGACGACTGCAAGAGCGGCCTGGCGACCTACGAAATCCCTTCGCTCAAGCTTTCCGGCGAAATCCCGCTGCAGCGCATCGCCGAAGACGGCGTCGCGTTGTGCGAGTCGCTGGCGGCGCCGTAGCGGAAGCGATGGGGTCAGAAGCGATGGGGTCAGAGTAAAGTGCCAGAGTTGCAACTCTGGCACTTTACTCTGACCCCATTTCGGACCCCATTTCGGACCCCATTTCGACGCGCTCCAAACCACTTCCCCCGGAGGAACCAACGAATGCGTGCACTGTTCAAGCCGATCTGCCTTGCCTTACTGGCGCTCATTCTCGCCCCCGGCGCGCAGGCCGCCTCCTGTTCGACTGCAGATGCGCTGGCAGTGCAGGTGCTTGGTTCGGGCGGGCCGATCGCGGACGATGGGCGCTCTTCAGCTGCCTACCTGGTTTGGATCGAAGGTGCTTCGCGCATCCTGGTCGATGCCGGGGGCGGCGCCTTCCTGCGCTTCGGTGAGGCCGGCGCGCGCTTCGCCGACCTGGACTTCATTGGCCTGAGCCACTTCCACACCGATCACTCGGCGGACCTGCCGGCGCTGCTGAAATCCGGCTTCTTCTCAAAACGGACGCGTTCGCTGCCCATTGCGGGGCCCAGCGGCGCGGGGCCTTTCCCCGGATTGCAGGGCTTCCTCGCGGCCGTGCTGGACGGTGAGCGCGGCGCCTATGCCTATCTGTCGGGTTACCTGGATGGCAGCGGCGGTCTGGCCAAGCTCGAGCAGATCGAAGTGCCGGTCGCATCCAACGGCCCGATCGCATTGATGGCCGCATCGAACCAACGGTTCGGGGTGGAGGCCTTGCCCGTGCCGCACGGCCCGGTGCCGGCGCTTGCGTTCCGCCTGCGGTTGGGCGAGGCGACCGTCGTCTTCGCCAGCGATCAGAACGGCAGCAACCCGGCTTTCGTCGATTTCGCCCGCGATGCCGACCTGCTGGTCATGCACATGCCGATCCCACAGGATGCGGACGCGGTGGCCAGGAACCTGCACGCCACGCCGGAGACCATCGGTACCATCGCGCAGGCGGCCGGCGCGAAAACGCTGCTGCTGAGTCACTTCATGGCACGCAGCCTGGCCAACCTGGACGAGAACGTCGGCATCGTCCAATCAAACTACAGCGGCCGCGTCATCGTCGCCGAGGACCTGGCCTGCGTGGCGGTGCAGTAATGGCCCTTTTCCGGACTTTACCGCCCACTGGAGATCTGGCGAAAACAGAAAACACCAGGCTCTCAATAGAGAATAACAATTAGAAAGACATTATCTATTGTTATAGACTATTAAAGTACTCACCCCCCCAATTATGGAGCGAACGATGTCGAATCAAGGCAAATGCCCGGTCATGCACGGCGCCCAAACCACCGTCAGCAAGTCCAACATGGACTGGTGGCCCAATGCACTCAACCTGGACATACTTCACCAACACGACACCAAGCCCAACCCGATGGGCGAGGACTTCAACTATCGCGAAGAACTGAAAAAGCTGGATGTCGATGCGCTGAAAAGCGATCTGCGGGCACTGATGACCGACAGCCAGGACTGGTGGCCGGCCGACTGGGGCCACTACGGTGGGCTGATGATCCGCATGGCCTGGCACGCCGCGGGCTCCTACCGGGTGGCCGATGGCCGCGGCGGCGCCGGCACCGGTAACCAGCGGTTTGCCCCCCTCAACTCATGGCCCGACAACACCAACCTCGACAAGGCCCGTCGCCTGCTGTGGCCCATCAAGAAGAAATACGGCAAAAAGCTCAGCTGGGCCGACTTGATCGTCCTGGCCGGCAACGTCGCCTACGAGTCGATGGGCTTGAAAACCTTCGGCTTCGGCTTCGGCCGCGAGGATATCTGGCACCCCGAAATAGACATCGACTGGGGCCCCGAGACCGAATGGCTCGCGACCAGCGACAACCCGAATAGCCGCTACTCTGGCGAGCGCGACCTGGAAAACCCCCTGGCGGCCGTGATGATGGGCCTGATCTACGTCAACCCCGAAGGCGTTGACGGCAAGCCCGATCCGCTGAAAACCGCCCGGGACGTGCGCGAGACGTTTGCGCGCATGGCCATGAACGATGAAGAGACCGTGGCGCTGACCGCTGGCGGACACACCGTGGGCAAGTGCCACGGCAACGGCGACGCCGCGCTGCTCGGACCGGCTCCGGAGGGCGCGGATGTCGACGAGCAGGGCCTTGGCTGGAACAACAAGACCACCCGTGGCGTCGGCCGCGACGCCGTCACCAGCGGTCTCGAAGGTGCCTGGACCACCCACCCTACCCAGTGGGACAACGGCTACTTCCATCTCCTGCTCAAGCACGAATGGGAAAGCAGGAAGAGCCCGGCCGGCGCCTGGCAGTGGGAACCCGTCGACATGAAGGAAGAAGACAAACCGGTCGATGTGGAGGATCCCTCGATCCGCCACAACCCCATCATGACCGACGCCGACATGGCCATGAAAATGGACCCCGAGTACCGCAAAATCGCCGAGCGTTTCTACAAGGACCCCTCTTACTTCTCGGAGACCTTCGCCCGTGCCTGGTTCAAGCTGACCCACCGTGACATGGGCCCCAGATCACGCTATTTCGGCCCCGAGGTGCCCCAGAAGGATCTGCTCTGGCAGGATCCCGTTCCGGCCGGCAACAGCAACTATGACGTGGCTGCCGTGAAGGCCAGCATCGCCGCCAGCGACCTCACGATCAGCGAGATGGTATGCGCTGCCTGGGACAGCGCCCGTACCTTCCGCGGCTCCGACATGCGCGGCGGCGCCAACGGCGCCCGTATCCGCCTGGCGCCCCAGAAAGACTGGGCGGGCAACGAGCCCGAACGGCTGGCCAGGGTGCTTGGCGTGCTGGAGGGTATCGCCGCGGAATCCGGCGCCAGCGTGGCGGACGTGATCGTGCTCGCCGGAAACGTGGGTATCGAGCAAGCCGCCAGGGCTGCCGGCCACCCAGTCACGGTGCCTTTCGCGCCCGGTCGTGGCGACGCCACCGCCGAGCAGACCGACGCCGACAGCTTCCAGTACCTCGAGCCGGTCCACGATGGCTTCCGCAACTGGCTGAAGAAAGACTACGCCGTCAGCGCTGAAGAGCTCATGCTCGACCGCGCCCAACTGCTGGGCCTGACCGCTCACGAGATGACGGTGCTGGTCGGCGGCATGCGCGTGCTGGGTACCAACCACGGCGGCACCGCGCACGGCGTCTTTACCGACCGTGCAGGCGCCCTGACCAATGACTTCTTCGTCAACCTGACCGACATGGCCTACGCCTGGAAGCCGGCGGGCGACAACCGGTACGAAATCCAGGAGCGCAAGACGGGTAAGACGAA
>Ga0316188_10000880_pt1 | contig 13940 bp, 15 predicted proteins | sample Phiworburrow1_MG_FD_204933 | JGI IMG/M metagenome (GOLD analysis project Ga0316188, IMG submission 204933) | Coastal sediment microbial communities from Maine, United States - Phippsburg worm burrow 1 | ecosystem: Environmental > Aquatic > Marine > Coastal > Sediment | place: USA: Maine...
AGAAGACACTCCGCTCTCCTGCTTTCGTTTAATCAATATATTGTACGAAGCCGGATTACCCGAAGCCTGGTGTCAGGGCATCGTGACCACAGATCATGACGTGGCTATGCGACTGGTGTCAGATAAGCGTGTCGGTTTTTTCAGTTTTATCGGCAGTGCCCGCGTCGGCTGGATGCTGCGCTCCAGACTCGCCAACGGCACCCGCTGTGCACTGGAACACGGTGGCGTTGCCCCCGTTATCGTCTCACATGATGCTGCTATGGATGACACCGTCGCTTTATTATCCAAAGCCGGCTTCTACCATGCCGGCCAGGTCTGCGTTTCAGTACAGCGCGTGTTCGCTGAACAATCCATCGCTCGCACACTCGCTGAAAGAATTGCGATAGCCGGTAGTAACATGAAAATTGGCGACCCGACTTTAGCTGACACAGAGATTGGCCCTTTGATCCGTCATGCAGAAACAGACCGCATCCATGAATGGGTACAGGATGCCATCAGCAAAGGAGCCGAACTTATTTCCGGTGGCAAAAAGACATCAGCAAGCTGTTACCAGGCGACCGTATTGTTCAACCCGCCAGACGATGCCATCATTTCACAGAACGAAATATTTGGGCCGGTGATCTGTGTTTACGAATACGACAACATCGATGATGCCATCGCTTTAGCGAACAGTCTGGATGTCGCTTTTCAGGCTGCAGTATTCTCAAAAAATATCGACACCTGTATGCATGCCTTCAGACAACTCGATGCATCTGCGGTGATGGTCAATGACCACACCGCCTTTCGTGTCGACTGGATGCCTTTTGCCGGACTGAAACATTCTGGTCACGGCGTCGGCGGCATCCCTGGCACCTTCAAAGATATGCAGATCGAAAAAATGATGGTAATACACTCACCATCATTATAGAAATTGTATAATGAATATTTATACCGACGTTTTTCTACTCTGAGCCCCGAAAAACGCAAATTAAATTAGCGTTATTTTTCGCATGTAAGATGAAACATATACATACAGATTTTATTCACATAAGTATTCTGGATACTAAAACGGTGTTAGTAGAAGCCATGGATGGAGTTAACATTAATCTGGCAAAATCAATATATGCAAACCAGTTGATAGCAAATGAAATGCCTGGTGACTATGGCATGATAATCGACAGGAAAGCAGACTATTCGATAGTTCCTGTTGACGTATATAATGTTCTCAATAGCTTTGAAAGGCTTAAGGCTATCGCATTAGTCGTCCATAATAAAAAAAGTTATTTCCCTGTAACTGCCGAAAAAAAATTATACCTGGGAAAACTGGAGATATTTCAAACCGTTATTCAAGCACACAAGTGGCTTGAAGAAACTTTAAATAAATCAATCTAACAGGCGGCTATGGCATAAACCATAAAAACATGTGACTACCCTCACCCGTTCGATGGGCAAGAAATAGTGTGCCCGTCCAGGCATTCCCTGAGACACGCAAGCTTCAACGAAATAGGTATACTGTCCTGTCACGACAATGGCACAGGTTCAGCATCACTCGAATTTACAGGCAGAATAACTATGCAACGTTATAAAATCCTTCATCGCACTTATTACAATTTCTCCGGCAAAGTCTGGCTGGAACCGCATACATTACGCCTGCGTCCGCGGGAAGGTCATGAGCTGCGTATCGAATCCTCAGACCTTAATATCACGCCTTCGGCTTCCCTGCGCTGGTACCGCGACGTCGAGGATAATTCTGTTGCGATAGCTACCTTCGATTCGCACACCGACCAGCTCATCATCGAGAGCGAGGTCATCATTCAGCAATTCAATGAGGCACCGCTCGATTTCCTGGTGGCCGATTACGCGATCAACTACCCGTTTAGCTACAAAGATGAGGACATGGCGGTGCTATCGCCTTATATGAATACCGCCGGGCAGACTGCCATAGACCCGCTGACTGACTGGATTTCCACCATATGGCAGCCTGGCGAACTGATCCAGACATACACCCTGTTACAGCGCCTAAGTGTTCACATACAGCAGTCGCTGGGCTATCAACTGCGCGAAGAGCCCGGCGTGCAGTCGGTCGCAGAAACATTGTCTCGAGGTACTGCCTCCTGCCGCGACTCGGCGTTTCTCTTCATGGAAGCGGCTCGCCGTTTGGGACTGGCAGCGCGTTTTGTCAGCGGATATCTGCGCGCTGAACCATCGATGGTCAATTACGGCTCGACCCACGCCTGGGCCGAGGTGTTTCTGCCCGGCGCGGGCTGGAAGGGATTCGACCCAACCATCGGACAGGTCGTCGGCACCGATCACACGGCTGTCGCGGTGGCAAGGTTGCCCGAATCCGTGCCGCCAGTCGCCGGGGCGTTTATCGGGCCACCGGGAGCAAGCCTCGATGTCGGGGTCTGGGTAACCGAACTGAAGTAATGATCGGCATTCAGCGCGCGATTCCGATTTCTGCTGTTACCATTAAAATGGAAAAATAAAGTTTGAATATAATCTATCGCGCCGGGGACTTGACCGAAGCTCACATTATTGCAGGACTGTTAGAAGCTAACGGCATCGATAGCCATGTCGGCGGACATTATCTACAGGGCGGCATCGGTGAACTGGCCGCAGCAGATTTTGCGACTGTCCATGTTGCCGACGAAGACATTGCCCGTGCCAAAGCGATCATCGACGAGTATGAAAGCAACAGTCAAAGCAGCAATAAACATATAACTGATAAAACAGAAAAAAAGACTGGCAGTTACCTTGAGCCATTAATCGTCATCGTATTATCGTTATTGATGATAATGCTTTTAACGATGATATTTAGTGGCCAGTAGATATACGGTAGATATACGAATGCATATTAAAAAAGCATTACCACCGACTTACCTGCTGTCTTCAATCTCATTGATGGCTTTTCTCCATTATCTATTCCCCATAGCCGAAATAATCCCCTACCCCTGGCAGCCGAGCGGAGCTGTACCGCTTTTTATTGGCATTATTTTTAACCTGATGGCTGACCAGGCACTGAAGAAATTCGGTACCACGGTAAAACCGTTTGAAGAATCTGACAGCCTGGTAACGACAGGTATCTATGGTGTCAGCCGTCACCCCATGTATATCGGCATGATTTCAATGTTGCTCGGCATAGCGATTTATTTCGGCAGTTTAACCCCTTTTTTTGTCATACCGATGTTTGCTTTTCTGATCAATAAAAAGTTCATAACCGTTGAAGAGCAAATGCTGGAGAAGAAGTTTGGTAAAAACTGGTCTGAATACAAGGCAAAAGTTAGATGCTGGATCTGATGACAATAGTGGTAACAAGGTTTCGCTGACATACCGATAGTTCTGCACCCGATAGATTATCGTCTTTTCGCTATTACTATTTTCGACTCGGGTGCGGACTAGAAGCTTTCTAATATGATGACTATTGCCTGTGCGAAAGTTTATCGCTCAAAATTACAGTTCGACATTATGATAGATGTTTTGCACGTCATCGAGATCATTCAACATATCGATAAACTTTTCGAACATCTCGACGTCGTCACCTGATATCGTCGTGGTGCTCTGTGGCAGATATTGAATTTCATCGACTTCGAAATCGATCTCGCCAAACGCATCAATCAACGCCTGCTTGGCTTTAAAGTAATCAGTGTTGGGCGTGAACACGGTAATAAGTCCATCTTCGTTTTCGATATCGGTAACATCGACATCTGCAGTTAGCAACGCATCGAGCACGGCTTCTTCGTCATCACTGTTAAAGGCCAGGATGGCACTGTGATCAAACATGTGACTGACACTGCCCTGGGTGCCAATCTTGCACTTGGTCTTGGTAAAACACAGGCGTACGTCACCAAATGTGCGATTGGGATTGTCGGTGAGGCATTCGATCATCACCATGGAACTGCCAGGGCCATAACCCTCGTAGATTGCCGGGAAAAAGTCTTCACCGCCGCCGCCCTTGGCCTTGTTGATCGCTTTCTCGATGACATGGCTCGGCACCTGGTCTTTCTTGGCACGTTCGATCAGACCACGCAATGCCAGGTTGCCTGCAGGATCGACGCCGCCCGCCTTGGCGCAGACATAAAGCTCGCGGCCATATTTACTATAGACTTTGGCTTTGGCGTCAGATGTTTTCGCCATCGATTCTTTGCGGTTTTGATAGGCTCTGCCCATTTGGCTGCTGCTCCGTTGAAGATAATTGCTTACATATAATTAAACGATAAATTTTACAGATAAGTATTTAATATAGGAAACCATTTAATCGTATCCGCCGGCAATAATGTGCAGCGGCATATCCCGAGAGGTGGCTATTTCTTCTATGATTTCCAGCTTTTTTTAACAGTGACTCTGTTTGTCGCCGACAACAGGACCAGGCACCCTTTATTTTGGTTTTGCTTCCCACTCAAAACGAGGCAGGCGTTTAAAGGCACGAGCCAGACCTTCATTCCACTGCTTCTGCATCGACTTGTACATCGGCGAGTTGAGTGTCAGCTTCAGATGATATGGTTCCTCGATCTCATCAGCCGTGTGCATGGCCAGCTCCACCGGGGGCCCCACGGAGATATTACTGCGGATAGTCGAATCCAGTGACACCAGTGCACAGCGGCCTGCATCTTCCAGGGTCGTCGCCGGGGTAATCATCCGGTCCAGGATAGGCTTGCCGTACTTATTTTCGCCAATCTGAAGATAGGGCGTTTCCGGTGAAGCGCTGATGTAATTTCCCTGCGGGTAGATCAAAAAAATCTCCGGTGGCTGACCGGCGATCTGTCCGCCCAGGATAAAACTGCACTCGGCACTGCTGCCGGATTTCTGCATGGCACTGGCATGCTGGACCTGCTCTTTCTGACTGAGCTGACCGATGTAATGCGCCACTTCATGCAGATGTTGTCCACTGCGCAAATTGAAGCGTGCGACCGTATCTTCGACATCGTTCCTGATGGTATTCATTACCGACTGCGAGGTCGCCAGGTTACCTGAAGTCAGCAGCACACACAGCCGTTCGCCTGGCCATACAAAACGATGCATCTTGCTGTAGGTGGTCACATAATCCACACCTGCGTTAGTGCGCGAATCAGAGGCGAACACCAGGCCTTTGTTAACACTGATAGCAAGACAATATGTCATCGATTTTCCTTTCATCAGCATTCAAGCTGGTTAGTCATACGCCATCTCTTGTATGGCGTTTGAAAGCGTTACTAAATAGCAGTAAAAAATATGTGCGTATTGTGTATCCATCAATTGTTAAACACAAATTATTTCTGCATTTGTTTTACAGCATTTGCTTTTCACCCTGAAACTACGCTATAAATACCACCACTTACCCGATACCGACCTACTAAATATTATGACCATTCGATGGGGCAGTTACAAAGTTAAAAATCTTTACGATGAACTACTGCGCGCAAGCGGCCGACCACGAAAATCGGCACAGGCGATCTGCAGCTATCTGCACTCTCTGACTGATCACGATATCGAGGAATATAAAGCCGCGGCAGAATCCGCCATCCATGTCATGGGCATCACCTTTACTGTCTATAACGAAGCCGAAGGTTCCATCGACCGCGCCTGGCCGTTTGATATTATTCCACGCATCATCGATAAAAAAGAATGGCTGTCGATCGAGGCCGGCCTCAAGCAGCGGGTGAAGGCTTTAAACCTGTTCATCGATGACCTGTATCACGAACAGAAAATCGTCAAAGATAATATCTTTCCTGCCGAGCTGTTAAAAGATTCAGTAAATTTCCGGCCGCAATGTGTCGGCGTCAATCCACCGCTGGGTGTATGGGCACATATCTGCGGCTCTGACCTGGTGCGCGACCACGACGGCACGGTCTATGTTCTGGAAGACAATCTGCGCGTACCCTCGGGTGTTTCCTACATGCTGGAAAACCGACAGGTAATGAAACGGGTGTTTCCCGACATGTTCGAACAGTACAATATCCTGCCAGTGGATGACTATGCCTCGCATCTGTATGACACGCTGGCGGGGCTCTCACCGCGCGCCATCAAGCAGCCGGAGATCGTGGTACTGACGCCCGGCGTGTACAACTCCGCCTACTTCGAACACGCTTACCTGGCACAGCAGATGGGCGCCGAACTCGTTATCGGCAGCGACCTGGTGGTAGGTAAAGATAACATCGTCTACATGAGAAACATCGAGGGTCTGACCCGGGTCGATGTTATCTATCGCCGTATCGATGACCTGTTCCTCGACCCGGAAGTATTTAATCCTGATTCTACGCTAGGCGTACCCGGCCTGATGCGCGCATGGAAAGCAGGCAACGTGGCGCTGGCCAACGCACCTGGCGCTGGCGTTGCCGATGATAAAGTGGTGTACGCCTATGTCCCGGATATGATCCGCTACTACCTCAAGGAAGAACCTATCCTGCCAAATGTACCCACTTATAAATGCGTCAATAAAGAGGAACGCCAGTACGTGATCGATAACATCGACAAGATGGTAGTGAAGCCGGCCAACGAATCGGGCGGTTACGGCATGCTGATCGGGCCGCATTCGACAAAAGAAGAGCGTGAAAAATTCGTCCGACTGATCCGCCGGGATCCGCGCAACTACGTAGCACAGCCGATGCTGATACTATCTACCGCGCCGACGCTGGTCGGCAACCGTGTCGAACCGCGGCACCTGGATCTACGACCGTTCATACTGAGCGGCAAGAAAACCTATGTCACCACCGGCGGCCTGACGCGCGTTGCCCTGCGAAAAGGTTCTACCGTGGTCAACTCTTCCCAGGGCGGCGGCAGTAAAGACACCTGGATCGTCGACATGGAGGCATCGTAATCATGCTCTCTCGCGTAGCAAGCAATATCTACTGGATGGCACGTTATATCGAACGCGCCGAGAACACCGCACGCCTGGTCAATGTGAACACCCACCTGTTGCTCGACCTGCCCAAAAAGATACGTCTCGGCTGGGAACCAATCATCGACATCAGCAGTAGCCGCAATGAATTCTATGAGCTGTACAGTACGGCCGATGAACGCAGCGTCGTCAACTTCATGGTGACCGATTTAAAAAATCCCAGCTCCATTCTGAGCTCGCTCAACCTGGCGCGTGAGAATGCGCGCACCATCCGTGATATCATCCCGCGCGAGGCATGGGAGCAGATCAATGAACTCTATCTGCAGTCAAAGAGCAAAGCGGCGACCGTGCTAACCTATCGCCACCGTTATGATTACCTGCGTTCCGTCATCCTCGGGACACAAACCATCACCGGCCTGCTGGCCGGTACCATGACCCACGACGAGGGTTACAACTTTTTACGCATGGGTCGCAACCTGGAACGTGCAGACATGACCACCCGTATCATCGACGTACGCTCCGCTACGCTGCTCCCGGAAATGGCAGAAGATCTGACGCCGTTCGAAAACCTGCAATGGGTGGGCGTGCTCAAGTCGTTAACCGCTTACCAGATGTATCGCCGCGAAGTACGCTTGCGTGTCAGCCGGCCGGACGTACTCAAATTTTTGCTACAGGAAGATCGTTTCCCGCGCGCGCTCTACCATACCCTGCTGGAAGTAGAAAGCTGCCTGCACACCATGCCTAAACATGAGAAGCCATTACGCCTGGTGCAAAAACTGCAACGTGTATTACTGCGCGCAAAACCACAGGAACTCAAACAGGAAAAGCTGCATGAATTTATCGATGTCCTGCAGCTTGGCCTGATCACTATCAACGACAGCATCAGCAAGACCTATTTTTGATCAGCTGTTTTTATACTCGATGAGAGTTCAGAAAAGTACCGCGTGGAAATCCTCAGAGCACGCAAGCTCTGGAATCGCCAGATGCGCCAAAAATGACCGCGCAGAACAGGTATTTTCTCCGGCGTTTTTATCGGAGCTGGTGTGAATTTCGAAGAACTGATCACACATTACGGTTATATCGTCATCCTCATCGGCACCTTCCTCGAAGGTGAAACCATTCTGGTTATCGGGGGTCTATTAGCACACCGCGGCTACCTCGAACTGCCATACGTTATCACGTCAGCATTCGCCGGCACCTTGTTCGGCGATCAGCTGTATTTTTACATCGGCCGCATCAAGGGCAAAAAGTTTATCGATAGCAGACCGGTGTGGCAGGCAAAATCCAGAAGAGTGTTCAAGCTGCTGGAAAAACACCAGATATTATTGATATTAGGTTTCCGCTTTATCTACGGTATCAGGACGGTAACACCGTTCGTCCTAGGCTCCAGCGGCATCTCACCGGCCCGCTACCTTTTATTAAATATCTGCGGCGCGCTGCTCTGGGCGATGGCAGTAGGCATACTGGGATTTTATTTTGGCCAGGCGCTCGAGTTATTTATCAGTGAGATAAAATTATATGAAAAATGGGTGATCATCAGTTTACTGTCACTCAGTGCAATAATATGGCTTTTCTTTAAATGGCGTGACAAAAAATCAGCGCTTAAAGAGAACAGCAAACCGGTGCAATAAAACGGCCCAACTTTAAAAAAACACTACAGGATTTCTTCGATGTCAGATTTATTTAACGAAAAAGCTAAAGACTGGGATGCCAATGATCTGCCCAGGCAACTGTCTGCAGCAATCGGCTCATCGCTATTAGAAAACATCGCTTTTCATAAGCAGATGGATGTCATGGATTTCGGCGCAGGCACCGGCTTGATCAGTGCACACGTCGCGCCGTTGGTCAAAAAGATACTGGCGCTAGATATTTCCGCTGCGATGTTAGAGCAACTGGTTGCCAAACCTGAGTTACATGGCAAGGTCGAAGCCCTCTGTCAGAACATCATCGATAAACCCATCGATGCAAAGTTTGACCTGATCATGAGTGCGATGGCGATGCATCATGTAGCAGACACAGAGAAACTCATTCAACGCTTTGCCGAACATCTGAAACCCGGCGCCAAAATTGCGCTGGCTGACCTCGACAAGGAAGACGGCAGTTTTCATCCGCAGGACACCAAAGGTGTTTTTCATTCAGGTTTTGATCGTGATGAGTTTCATAATTTACTGGCGAAATACGGATTTGAAGACATCCACTTCGTTACGGCGCATATTGTCAATAAAGAAGAAAAGAGTTATCCGATATTTCTCGCCATCGCCACAAAAACCTGAAGACACTGAACATATTTTTGATATGTTCACTTTACATTAACCATTATTAGAAAAGAGCAGGCCTATGGAAATCACTGACAAGTTAGCCGTTCTCATCGACGCAGACAATGCGCAACCGAGTATCGTGGACAGCCTGCTGGCAGAGATAGCACATTACGGTGTAGCCAGTGTAAAGCGGATCTATGGCGACTGGACCTCACCCGGCCGAAAGGCTGGAAAGAAGTTCTGTTACAGCACTCTATTCAACCTATGCAGCAGTTTGCCTACACCAAAGGAAAAAACGCAACCGACAGTGCCATGATCATCGACGCCATGGATTTACTGTACACCGGTAATTTTAACGGCTTCTGTATCGTATCGAGCGATAGCGATTTTACCAAGCTGGCATCGCGGATCAGGGAGTCAGGATTACTGGTGTATGGCTTTGGCGAGCAAAAGACACCATCGCCATTTGTTTCTGCCTGTGACAAGTTCATCTACACTGAGGTTCTTCGTGAAAAAACCGATGAAAGTGTCGCCATTGTCAAAAAATCAAGCAGCGCATTACAGAAAGATAAAAAACTGGTCAACCTGCTACGCAATGCGGTGGAAGCCGCTTCTGATGAAAGCGGATGGGCGCATCTCGGGTCGGTCGGCAGTTATATCGCGAAACAGGCACCCGAGTTTGACTCACGTAACTACGGCTATGGCAAGCTTGGTGAACTGTTCACTGCAACAAAACTGTTTGACTTAGAAGAACGCCAGCTTGGCACCACCAATTCAAAAACGTTGTATGTTCGTGACAAGCGCAGCAAGTAGATTTACTGCCAGCAGATTTACTGCTGGATTATTTAAACTGGATTTATAAATCAGATAAACAACTGACCCAGATCAACCGGACGACAAAAACAGGTTTTATTTTTCTAAATTCACTCAAACAAAAACCTGAGAAGCGCATAATAATTAGCATGTTTCACTATTATATGGAGCTTTAGAAAATGAACAAGAAAGACGCCTATATCGAAAAAGCACAGGCCAAGATTGAAGAATACGCCTGCAAACTGGATGAACTGAAAGCGAAAACCAAAGGCGAAATTGCCGGGCTGAAGATCGATGCACAGGAACAGCTCGACAAGCTTGAAGCAAAACTCGACGCTGCAAAATTGCGACTCGCTGAACTCGCTGATTCCGCTGAAGATAAGTGGGAAGACCTGTCTGGTCGATTTGAGGTACTGGCAGATGATCTCGGATCTTCATTCAAGAAGTTCTTCGAGAAACACTGATTTACACTGCAGCAAGCTGAATCGGCATAACGCTGAGCATTATTCATCTCAAAGCTGATTACTGCTGATGTTATGTCTGTCAGCAAATACATCGCTGTATTGAAAATTTACACGGTTGCGTGGATTTAGTTCATGTACTGATAGTGATCGGATGTATTTTTATTAATTATTTCTATTGATCATCTAACCCGGACAATTTAAATGATAAGAAACACAAAACAACATACCCGGCTTAAAAGATTTATCGAAGACATTTCAACACACACGCCTTTTACCAAGATGGTATTGCTGCTGGTCGTGCTCTGGTTACTTTTTTCCGGCGGTGTTTATCTGGCGGAGCGTAATATCGAAGGCGCCGCCATCACTTCTTATGGCGATGCGCTGTATTGGGGAGTGGCCGCATTTTCCACTGCTGGCATTGCCGATACACCGTCGTCAGGCGCTGCACAGTTAATCGGCGGTTTCTGGATAGTGATCGGTTCCGTGTTATTTTTCGGCGCCATCGTGGCAACGGTTACCGCCTACTTCATGAGGCCGATGCAGCGTCCTCATAAAAAGATCATCGATACCATCGAGTACAACCTCGAACAGTTAAATGACCTGTCGGTTGATGAACTCGATCTATTGAAGGAAACGGTTGATACCCTGATAGCGCATGTTGAACACCTGAAGGAAAAACATTCACAGGGATAAAGAAAAATTTAATGATGGTATAGACAGGGATCTACTTTAGACTGTCACTTTAAAGCCAGACTCTCAATCCAGTCCACCATGGGGCAGCGACATGAGTGCAGAAGCAAACACCGAAAAAGAACAAAACACTGACCCGGTATGTCAGATGCTGGTCACGAGTGACTCGGCATATCATTACCTCTACACAGACAAACATTATTATTTCTGCAGTGAATACTGCCTGCACAAATTCGAAGAACAGCCCGAACAGTACCTCGACGTTACCCCCACGCCACCGACTCATGAAACAGCCAGCATAAGCGTTAACCAGCAGAACACATTCACCTGCCCGATGCACCCCGAGATTCAGCAGCATGAAGCCGGCAGCTGTGCAAAATGCGGCATGGCACTAGAGCCGATGACTGCATCAGCTGTTACTACCACGAAAACCGAATACACCTGCCCCATGCATCCGGAAATAAGACAGCAGCATCCCGGTAACTGCCCCAAATGCGGCATGGCACTAGAGCCGATGACTGCATCAGCTGTTACTACCACGAAAACCGAATACACCTGCCCCATGCATCCGGAAATAAGACAGCAGCATCCCGGTAACTGCCCCAAATGCGGTATGGCACTGGAAGCCGTCACGGTATCAGCAGAAGAAAAAAATGAAGAGCTCATCGACATGAGCCGTCGTTTCTTGATCAGCACCGTTTTAGCTTTTCCTGTGTTCGTACTGGCGATGCTGGCTGATATGATGCCGGCATGGTTACCGGATAATCTCAGCATGCAGGCGGTGCAGTGGATCGAGTTTTCCCTGGCCACGCCTGTCGTGCTGTGGGGCGGCTGGCCCTTTTTTGTTCGCGGCTGGCAGTCCATCCGGACCTGGAACCTCAACATGTTCACCCTCATCGCTTTGGGTGTTTCAGTCGCCTGGCTCTATAGCGTGGTGGCCTTATTATTGCCACAGATTTTCCCTGCCACCATGCAGCTGCAGGGTGGCCAGGTGGCGGTCTATTTTGAAGCCGCCGCCGTCATCACTGCACTGGTGCTGCTGGGACAGGTGCTCGAATTACGTGCCCGCTCGCGCACCAATGCCGCCATCCAGATGTTGCTCGGACTGGCGCCGAATGAGACACGCATCGTGCGAGATGATGGCACGGAAGAACATATCCCGTTGCAGCAGGTACAGCCCGGCGATATTTTGCGTGTTCGTCCCGGCGAAAAGATTCCCGTCGATGGCATTGTTTTAGAAGGTGAGAGTAACGTCGACGAATCCATGATTACCGGTGAGCCCATTTCGATAGCAAAATCTGCCGGTGAAATACTCATCGGTGCAACGATTAATGGCACCGGCAGTTTATTGATGCGCGCAGAAAAAGTTGGCGCCGATACCTTGCTGGCACAGATAATAAAGATGGTGGCTGAGGCACAACGCTCACGTGCGCCGATTCAAAAACTGAGCGATGTCGTCGCCGGTTATTTCGTGCCGGCAGTGGTCGCTGTCTCAGTCATCACCTTCATCGCCTGGTGGCTGCTCGGTCCCGAGCCGCCGCTGGCACATGCCGTGGTCAATGCGGTTGCTGTGCTCATCATCGCCTGCCCGTGTGCACTCGGACTGGCTACCCCTATTTCCATCATGGTGGGAACCGGGCGCGGTGCGCTGGCCGGCATCCTGATAAAAAATGCCGAGGCGCTGGAGATTCTGGAAAAAGTCGATACCCTGGTGATCGATAAAACCGGCACCCTTACCGAAGGCAGGCCGAAGCTGGTTGCGGTGCAGGTCGAAGATGGATTCGACGAAGATGAAGTCTTACGCCTGGTCGCCAGCCTGGAACGCGCCAGTGAGCATCCGCTGGCAGAAGCGATTGTCACTGGTGCTGAAAACAGGGGACTGGCACTGATCACCACCGGTCATTTCCAGTCCATTACCGGCAAAGGTGTAACTGGTGAAGTAGACGGACATCAGGTTGCAGCTGGCAATATAAAGCTGCTGCACAGCCTGGGCATCGATAGTGGCGAGCTGCCGCATCAGGCGGACAGAGAACGCAGCGAAGGCAAAACCGTTATGCTGGTGGCGATCGATAACAGGGCTGCAGGCTTGATCGCAGTTGCCGATCCGATCAAGGGCACAACCGCAGAAGCGATTCGCGACCTGCATGCTGAAGGTATCGAGATCGTGATGCTGACGGGTGATAGTCAAACCACGGCAAAAGCTGTTGCCCGCAGTCTCAATATCGACCGGGTACATGCCGAAGTATTACCGGAAGAAAAAGCCGAGATCATCAAGCAGCTGCAGGCCGACGGCCGCATCGTGGCCATGGCCGGAGACGGCATCAATGATGCCCCTGCCCTGGCCCGGGCCCATGTCGGTATCGCCATGGGTACTGGTACCGATGTCGCCATGGAAAGCGCTGGCGTCACTCTGGTCAAAGGCGATCTACGCGGCATCGTCCGGGCCAGACGATTAAGCCGCGCCACCATGCGCAATATCAGGCAGAACCTGTTCTTTGCTTTTGTCTATAACTCCGCCGGCGTGCCGGTTGCCGCCGGCGTTCTGTACCCGTTCTTCGGTATATTGCTATCGCCGATGATCGCGGCGGCAGCAATGAGTTTCAGCTCGGTTTCCGTGATCAGCAATTCACTCAGGCTCAGGCATCTGAAACTATGAATTTAAAGGGCGATTTAAGCAAAAACCCGTCGTTTTCTAGTGCAACCCGCGGTCAGTCAGCCAGTAAAAACGATAAGGCGGAATCACCAGCTGATCCTTGAACAAAGTGGGCGACTCGCCCGAATACAGGTCCTGCAGATGACCGTATTCAAAATGCCCGCGGTTACTCAGGTTACTCAGCGTCAATGACTGCGGTGAACTGTCGAAATTGCCAACCACCAGCACATTGTCACCGTACTGGAACGGATTGTTACGCATGAATACGA
>Ga0316188_10000881_pt1 | contig 13930 bp, 11 predicted proteins | sample Phiworburrow1_MG_FD_204933 | JGI IMG/M metagenome (GOLD analysis project Ga0316188, IMG submission 204933) | Coastal sediment microbial communities from Maine, United States - Phippsburg worm burrow 1 | ecosystem: Environmental > Aquatic > Marine > Coastal > Sediment | place: USA: Maine...
CATTATTTGAAAGAGCGAAGCCCGGCGGTACAAATCGTGGGAGTACAGCCGGAAGAGGGATCCCGCATACCCGGTATCCGTCGCTGGCCGAAAGAGTACCTGCCAGGTATTTTTGAAGCAGCAAGAGTCGATCTCACCCTGGATATCAGTCAGCAGGAAGCAGAAGAGACGACACGCTTACTGGCAGCTAAAGAGGGTATTTTCTGCGGGGTTTCTTCTGGGGGTGCAGCAGCGGCTGCTTTAAAACTCAGTCGACAGCTTGAAAATGCCATCATCGTGTCGATAGTCTGTGACCGCGGTGACCGCTATCTGTCTACCGGTGTGTTTCCCGGTTAATTACTCTGGTTGATTCAATATGTCGAAGAGAAGAGGGCGGCAACGTAAGCAGCGTTTGCCCGATGAAACAGTCGAAGCTGTTATCAACGCGATGTCGAGCGAGGGCAGAGGCATCGCGCATGTCGATGAGCGCACGGTGTTTATCGATCAGGCATTACTCGGCGAACGCGTATTATTCAGATATACCAAACTCAATAAAAATATAGCTGAAGGCCGCGTGGTTGAGGTATTGCAGTCATCTGACTTACGCGTTACGCCGAAATGCAAAGCGTTTGATATTTGCGGTGGCTGCAGCCTGCAGCATATGAGTTCAGCTGCGCAGATCGATCTCAAGCAGTCCATGCTGCTCGATCAGCTGGCGCATAATAAGGTCACGCCTGATGTTGTTCTCGAACCCTTACTCGGGCCGGAGTATGGCTATCGGCATAAAGCCCGGCTGGGGGTGCGGTATGTCAGTAAAAAAGAAAAAGTGCTGGTCGGTTTTCGCGAACGTAATTCTGCGTTTTTAGCAGAGATGTCCCGCTGCGAGGTTCTCCATCCTTCAGTCGGTGAGATAATCGAAGACATCGCAAACTGTATTGATCAGCTGGAAGGCAAGCGTTCGATTGCTCAGATAGAAGTTGCTGTCGGCGATAATCAGACCGTGCTCGTGTACCGCCATCTGGAAGTGCTGTCTGTTACTGACAGGGAAATTTTATCAGACTTTTGCCAGTCACACTCTCTGGTCTGTTATCTGCAGGCAGGTAAACCGGATGACCTGGAGTTATTGTACCCAGAACAGGTTGAGCCGCTGTATTACCTGCTGCCGGATGCGCCATCTGCACATGCCGGGCAGGTTGATAATTATCTGAAGATCGAATTTCAACCGTCTGACTTCACCCAGGTGAATCCGGAAATAAATAAACGTATGGTGGCTAATGCAATTGATTATCTGGATTTAATCGAAACCGACACGGTACTGGATCTGTTTAGCGGATTAGGTAACTTTGCCCTGACGATGGCCCGTCACAGTCAGCAGGTAACAGCGGTTGAAGGCTCATTGGTGATGGTCAAAAAAGCACGGCACAATGCAGAACTTAATAATATCACCAATGCTGAATTTGTTTTTGCTGACCTGTACAGTGATGAAGTGCTTACTGCTCCCTGGCTGAAACGGCAATACGATAAGATCCTGCTCGACCCGCCACGTTCGGGTGCAGCAGCGATACTGCCGTCATTGAAAAAAATGCAGGCAAAAATCATTGTTTATGTTTCCTGCCACCCGGCTACGCTGGCGCGTGATGCTGCCGTGCTGGTGCACGACCTTGGATATAAGTTAAGCAAAGCGGGAATAATGAATATGTTTCCGCACACCGGGCATGTCGAGTCGATCGCGGTATTCGAAAAAGGAAAAAAATAGTTGCTGTATGATTCCTACAGCAGGTTGAAACTCATCTGTACCCCGGCAACCTCGATAACATCGTCATCAGCCAGCGGATGTTGTTTACCGATTTCGATGTCATTCACCAGTGGGCTTTATTTTCTTTGCCGCCATCAACAAGAAGGAGGAAGTAACCTGTCGGGCGGCGTGCGATTGCCGCAACCTGAACGCCGGGTTTGCCCAGCGTGGTTAATATTTTGGTAAGCTGTAATTCTTTGCCTGTATTGGTGCCGGAGATCAGCTGAAGTTTTGCAGGCCCCGGTCCGGTTGTCTTTGTGTCGGCAGAAGCGAGGTCAGCCGCAATTTTACCGATTGACTTCTCGATATCTCTATCGGCTTCTTCCGTTTCAGGCATGCCCGCAGTATCCGGACCGATGATCGATCATGGTCTTTTCGAAATCATTTTCGCCGTTTTCAGCGTTTGCATTCACATATTTTATTTCGTACCTGCCAGTGAGGATGGTTTCACCATTCTGCAAGGCATGTTTGGTTATATTATTGCCATTAATATAGGTGCCGTTGGTACTGCCAAGATCTTCGATGAAGGAATCATTAAGAATAGTAATTATTTTTGCGTGCTTACCGCTGACAGCAGGATTGTCGATGTGAATATCGTTATCGGGTTTGCGACCGATGGTTATAACTTCTTTATCAAGTTCGTAATCTGTAAAGACGTTGCCGTTAAAGCTGAGTATTAGTGTAGACATGTGATTCCATATGATGCTTTTGTATAACCATTTACATTAAGAGAATATGTCAAAAAATCGAGAAAACAGGCTATTTTTAGCGGGGAAAGGCTTTATAGGTTTCACCAGCAGGGCTGATATGTTGTCTTTGCCACCGGAATCATTTGCCAGACGAATGATTTCAGAGGCCGCTTTTTCCAGGTCATTGCTATTTTCAATCAAAGCGGATTTGATTACGTCGTCTTCGATCATGTCACTCGCTCCATCAGAACAAAGCAGGTATATATCATCGATCATTGCGATGTCTTCCTGTATATCGATCTGTACATGATCATCGATACCAACGGCGCGGGTAACAAGATTTTTATTCAAAGAATTATGCGCCTGTTCCGGCGTGTAGAATCCACGGTCGATCAAATCCTGTATCAAACTATGGTCACGCGTTATCTGTTCGAGTTCACCGTCACGTAAACGGTAGAGACGTGAGTCGCCGACGTGTGCTACGGTAAATCGATTGTCATAAAACAGAACAACTACGACAGTAGTGCCCATGCCACGGTATTGTGCATTTGCTTCTGATGAATCATGCACATTTTTATTCGCCAGAGTGATGGCTTCATGCACGAGCATGCTCTCTGCGCTGTAACCGGTCTCTTCATCGGTTATAGCAGAGTTCAAATTTTTGCTATTTTCGCTGATAAACTCCAGTATGGTACTTACAGTAATTGCGCTTGCCATTTCACCGCCAAGGTGACCACCCATGCCATCTGCGAGTATTGCCAGACCGATATTTTCTTCGCAACAGATGGCGTCCTCATTATGATCACGGACTGAACCGACATCAGTCTGGCCATGAAATAAAATTTTACCTTTGATGCTCATGGATTAAACCTTGGTTTCTGCGGCGATAATCTTCAAACATTTATCAATGTCTGCAGCCATCTGTTTGCCACTCTGATAACGTGTCGTAAGGTCTTTTGCCAGCGCACGATTGATGATGACGCTGACGCAACGAGGCACAGCAGGATTGACGGACTCAGCACGAGGATGTTCTTCGTTAGCAATCTTGTACATAAGAGAGGCCATCGAGTCGCCAGTGAAAGGTAATTTACCTGTCGCCATCTGGAATAGCATGACACCAAGAGAAAAGATATCTGACTGGCCAGTGACTTTTTTACCGGCAAGCTGTTCAGGTGACATGTAAGACGGTGTGCCCAACACCATGCCGGTTTTGGTCTTGCTCGAATCGGTAATGCGGGCAATGCCAAAATCAGTGATTTTTGTTGAATCAGTTACAGGATCCCACATGATATTAGCGGGTTTTATATCGCGATGAACGACATTGAGCTGATGCGCATAATCTAAACCTTCCGCTGCACGCCGGATCAGTGTTAGAACTTGTTTTACAGGCAGCAATGTATCCGTTTTGATGTATTTGGTTAGATCCGTTCCTCTGAGAAATTCCATTGCAATATATGCGAGATCGTGTTCTTCGCCAGCATCATAGATGGTGACGATATTAGGGTGCGTCAGACGTCCTGCAGTTTCTGCTTCGCGGAAGAAGCGCTGTTTTACTTCATCAAGTTCATCCTCTTCAAATTCCTGTGATAAAGACATTGTCTTGATCGCCACGGTACGTGAAATTTTTGGATCTTTACCCAGATAGACTGCGCCCATTGCACCTTTACCGAGTTCTCGTTCTATTTCATAGCGTCCCAGCATGGGTTTTTCAAGACCGCTACCCTTAAGCAGCAGGTTGCTACCAGGTGAGGCTTTATTCGCACCACCAAGGATAACTGTTTCTTCAAGAAATTGTGCACGCGTAGAGCGTTGTTTTATGTCTCGGAAGTTGCGATCAATGTCAGTCATGTAATCATAAACAGATTTGGCTTTATTGAACTGGCGTTTACGTTCGTAATCCAGAGCCAGGTTGTAGAGTAATTCGAGAGCTGATTTTTCTAGCGGTAATTTTCGGAATTTCTCGAATGCCATATCGAGTTGGCCCTGGCCCTGTAACGACAGGCCCAGCATGCGATTGTTTTCAGCCGATTCAATATCAAGACGCGCCTTACCCTTTTCTGAGAGGAAGAAACGTTTAGTGGTTAATAAAATATGGCCGGTCGATAGCAGCAGGGCGGGCATCATTAATTGTAACCACATGCCTTGTGCCGTCATCATAATATAATGGGTGATGAATAAACTGAGCAGCATGATACCGGTGATGATAAAACCGACAGCTGCGCTCAGTTTTGGCAGTAGGAACATTAGGTACAGGGCAATCAATACTATTGCACCTAGTCGTGCATTAAAGCCCCATTCCGGCTCAATGAAAAAATCTTCGTTGAGGATGCTGGAAACAGAGTGGGCCAGAGTCACCACAGGTGACATAGTGGGGTCGATCGGTGTAACAAAAGTATCACCAACGCCTAATGCGGTGGCACCGATAAGAACGATTTTATCCTTGTATTTTTCTGCAGGAATTCTTCCTTTTAATACATCATAGAACGAGTCAATCTGGAATGCGCCGTTACGTTCTATATCGTGATAGAAGAATGTGTTCATCAGGGAATGGTCGTCCGTTTTAATATCCAGGCGGCCGAGTCGAACATTCGAGCCAACAATGATTTGAATATCTGCGATGCCAAGGTTTAAACTTTTGGCTGCGAGCATTAAAGCCATGGAGGGAAAATAATCACCATAATAATTGATGACTAGCGGTTCAGTTCGGATCCCGCCATCGACGTCGGGTAGTGCCACAAGTGCACCGATTGCTGCTGCCTGCTTAGCTAAAACCGCGATAGGCGGATAGGCTTCACCCATAGGTAATGGTGTGAATCCATCAGGGTTGATCGTAGTCTTATCGATGATGTTGTCTTCGGTCAGTTTGTTTTTAGAAATATACGCGGGCAGAGGAGTATCAGGCTGGCCGTAGGGTTCCCCGGGTACAAAAGGCATATTGAAAACAACGTTGCCGGCATTTTTTATACTATTTGCCAGGGTCTCATCTGTGTCAAGAACAACCTCTGCAGTACTGATGAGTTCAAGGTAAGCATTTAATTCTTCAGCGACTTGCCGGTGTAAGGGGGATGCTTCAAGCGCATCTGCTATTTTTTGCACAGCGGCTCGTCCGTTGGCATCACGTTTATTGAGGAGCAATTTTTGACTGTTTTCGATGGTGGTTGATAATTCTTCAACCGATTCCGGGACAGCCGCGATACTGCTTTTTTCTAATGTCTGTTTTAATTCACGAATAAACTGTAAACCAGGATCGAGTTGTGGCTCGGAAAAGAAAACTGTTTGCCCGATCACTTTGGCGCCACTTTGTGCAAGGATGTCGTGCATTTGTGCGTGAATATCACGTGACCATGGCCATCGACCAATGTTGTTAATGCTTTGATCATCGATCGCGATAACAGCGATTTTATCGCTGGGAACGTGTGAAGATGATTTAACACCGTAGTCGTAGGCATTGCGTTCCAGGCTGGCGATAAAGTCTGAACTTGTAGAGATCAGGAAAAAGAAGGTAATAATAAGACCGATAAACCAGTCGCTTTTAATAACTCCTTTTCTCATTGAATCGCACCTTGGGATTTTTATTAATTTTTTGCTGAAAGAAGGGGAAATGGATTCCGTTTGTTATCTGTTAATTTGTTTTTTGATGGAGAAGTTAATCTAAAATATTATTTATAAAATGATTTTAGCCATAAAAATAACAATACTTCTCAATACTGGTGAAAATAATCACAAAAGCGCTGAGTTTAGGGCAATGTTCATGCATGATTGCAGAGAAATGAGTTTGTTTTCAGCGCGCCCGTATAGGTGATTCAAGTTATTCGAGTTGACTCTATGGTTTTGGCTGTTGATGTGGTGCAAGATAAAAATAGTAAAACTAATATATCCAATAAAAAGGCGCCATCTTATGGCGCCTTCATTCGTCTTGATTGTATTATGTTTAGTTCTTTATTCTTCAGCTCTTATCTCGGTGTGGTCGCAAGCAGTTGTGTGCTAATAACCTGTGCTACGGTTGAACCTAAACGTTGAGCGAAACGTTCAAGAAGGTCATCCTGCAGAGTGTAGTCTACGATGACTTCTTCACCGATAACCTCCCGTGCTACATAGCTGGTACTCGCCAGTTCATCTACCAGGCCAATTTTCACTGCAGTTTCTCCAGTCCAGATTAAACCGGAGAAAATGCCTTCTACGCTGGTATCAAGCCGGTCGCCACGACCTTGCTTTACTGAATCAATAAACTGCTGGTGAATTTCAGTGAGCATGTTTTGCATGTGTGCTTTGGCTTTTTCATTTTCAGGTAAGAACGGGTCAAGTAATGCCTTATTTTCACCCGCGGTTAAGGTGCGGCGTTCAATCCCTAGTTTGTTAATGGCATCGACAAAGCCGAAATTATCCATACGGACACCGATGGAACCGACGATACTTGCTTTGTCGGCGTAAATTTTGTCGGCGGCTGATGCGATGTAATAGCCCCCTGAAGCACAGATATCTGTAACTACCGCGTATAGCGGAGTATCAGGGTTCTCTTTACGTAAACGACGTATTTCATCGTAGATATAACCTGACTGCACGGGTGAGCCGCCGGGACTATTTATCCTGAGTATGACGCCGGCGCTATTTTTATTTTCAAAGGCATCACGCAGCGCAGTAACGATATTATCAGCGCTGGCAATTTCTTCATCGGCGATAACGCCATTTAGTTCGACCAGTGCCGTATGTTTTTCATTGATATGTACGTTCGAAAGATCAGCGTCACCATACATATAAAAGAGGGCAGCAATATAGCTGAACGTGAGTAATTTAAAAAAGATACCCCAGCGACGTGCCCGACGCTGTTCACGTAAACTGGCTTCTGCCAATTGAGTAATGACTTCTCTTTCCCAGGAAGCGTTGTTGTCAGACATAATGATTTCCTTCAGTTTGCTTTCAATATATAAATTAATAAGGTGGTATCTAAGTTTAGTGCGATTTAAAGCATATTATGCTTTAAATAATCAGATAAATCTGTGATGTTGCTCAAGCAGACCAGAGGATTATGTTTCCCCAGTGTCACGGCATCATGTGCTCCGTGGGTGACACCAACACTCGGCATGTTGGCGTTATTGGCCATTTTAAGGTCATGTTCGCTATCACCGATCATCAGCGCCTGGGCAGAGGTGAAATTAAGTTCGTGCAAAATTTCATGCAGCATTTCCGGGTGCGGTTTGGATTTATTTTCACCAGCGCAACGAGAGGTGGCGAAATAATCGGCCACTTTATGTTCATTGATGGATTGCTCTAAACCAGCACGGCTCTTGCCGGTAGAAATTGCCAGGGTATAACCACCATTTCGAAGATCGACTAATAATTCGTTGACGCCAGCAAATAATGGTGCTGGTACGGGGTTATCGTAAAGATAGTGCTGGCGATATGCATTCGCAATATTTTCTAAAGCCAGGGATTCATGCTTTATATCCAGTTCTGGATGCAGTTTTACTATTGCCTCCGTAAGTCCGAGGCCGATGACATCCCTTGCCTGTGTTTCACTGATATCAATATCTACTGCATGCTTGCTGGCATGTTGCAGGCTGGTAACGATTCGTTCGATAGAGTCGACCAGCGTGCCGTCCCAGTCGAACACTAAAAGAGGATATCGTTTTATCATTTATGTATGTTTTGATCCTGTATTTTGTATCTGTCGTAATCGTTCTAAGAATGTGGCGAGATCATCGCTTATCGGGGCCACGATTTTAATGGGGTCTGCAAGCGGTAAATACAACTGCTGAGCATGCAGGAAAAGGCGTTTTAATCCAAGTTCACGAAAATGTCGATTGGCTGCTTTATCACCATATTTACTGTCACCGATGATGGGGTGGCCGCTGTCTTGAGCGTGAACGCGTATCTGGTGAGTACGCCCGGTTTCAATAGTGACTTTCAACAAACTGCATTTGAAGTCACCCAGGTCGAATATTTCCAGTGGTTCGAAGTGGCTGATTGCCCTGTCACCCGAGACATCGGCTTGCATGACGTGCTCACCGCCACGCTTGACCTTATTTATACCAATATCCAGGGTTTTCTTGCCATATGGCCACTCGCCATTGACCAGGGCGAGGTATGTTTTTTCGATATGGCTGATTTTCTCATGTCGTAACAGTTCATGCAGCTGTGCCAGTATCTGACGGTTTTTTGCCAGTAACAGGCAGCCGCTGGTATCACGATCCAGGCGATGAACCAGTTCCAGCGGTTGCTCAGGAGCTATCTGTCTGAACGCTTCGATGACGCCAAAATGCAATCCACTGCCTTTGTGTACGGCTATGCCGGAAGGTTTGTTAATGGCGATGATGTCATTATTTTCAAATATGATGGCATTTTTAAGTGCCTGAACGACGCTCTCGGGAACCAGGCTGTCCTGGTCTTGGTTCATGCGTACGGGAGGGATTCTGAGTATGTCACCTGTTTGCAGCTTATAATGTGGTTTGATCCGGCCACTATTAATCCTGACCTGTCCGCTACGTAACAGTTGATATACATGACTTTTGGGGACACCTTTCAGGTGTTTTACCAGGAAATTATCGATGCGTTGACCCGACTGTGCGTCGTTTATGGTAACCAGGCTGGCACTGCTTTTACTTGTTTGCATCGAATGTTGCGTCGTTTTGATTGATTATGGTTGACCTAAGTGCTACATTTTGACAGACTTGTCTGGTCATGCGCCAGTCAGATTTATATGCAAGGACTGTTGCGCTTGCTGGAAATTTTGCCAGATAAAAAAAATACAGGCGCGGAATAATGGATTATTAACTTGATGAAAGGTCATCAAGGCAGTTGAAACGCTGCATTTTAGCCGAAAATTACTACCAGTTCGTAACATTTCATGTGGAAATGATTTTTTAAAAAACTGGTGATTCAGGCAATCTACTGATTTTTTACTTATTCGCATTATCTGCTTCATGTCCATAACGACATGTTTTTTAAGCGGTGAGCGAATATAAATTAAACAAGAAAGAACTATTACTATTAATGTATTTCCCGTTATTTAATCCCCTTAACACGCTTACTCTGCCAGGCTCCGCATTTATTGTGTGGGTGATGTTGTTTAGTCACTGTGCATTGCAGTACGCGAAACGCCCGTCACGACTGTATCTGTCGCAACGGAAATATGGTGATTCAATAGCGGGACAAATAAAAGGTTTAACTGCAAATGAAGAGAATTCTTATCAATGCAGTCCAGAAAGAAGAAGTTCGAGTGGCCATGGTCGATGGTCAGCAGCTTTACGATCTGGACGTGGAAGTCCCATCCCGGGAACAGAAAAAATCAAACGTTTACAAAGGTAAAATTACCCGCGTCGAGCCCAGTCTGGAGGCGTGTTTTGTTGATTATGGCGCAGAGCGTCATGGTTTTTTACCATTCAAAGAAATTGCCCGTGTATATTTCACTGAAGAGGCGCAACAGTCCTCAGGCCGTCCTGATATACGCACTGCGGTAAAAGAAGGTCAGGAAATCATTATCCAGGTCGAAAAAGAGGAGCGTGGCAATAAAGGCGCTGCCCTCACTACCTTCATCAGTCTGGCAGGTCGTTACCTGGTGTTGATGCCAAACAATCCGCGTGCCGGTGGTGTTTCTCGTCGTATTGAAGGCGAGGACCGGAGTCTTATCCGTGAAGCACTGAGTGAGCTCGAAGTGCCAAACGGCATGGGCCTGATCGTACGGACTGCTGGTGTCGGTCGAAATGCCGAGGAGTTGCAGTGGGATCTGGATTACCTGTTGCAGCTCTGGTCTGCTTTTGAAAAAGCAGCAGAGGAAAGACCGTCACCATTTTTGATTTATCAGGAAAGTGACGTTACCACCCGTGCATTAAGAGATTACTTCAGAAGTGACATTGCCGAAGTACTAATCGATTCAGAAGAAGTTTATAAGTCGGCCCTGGAATTCGTTCAGCAGGTGATGCCAAACAGTATTCATAAAATTAAACTGTATCAGGACAATGTGCCATTGTTTAATCGTTTTCAGGTTGAGAATCAGATTGAATCGGCATACCGCCGTGAGGTGCAGTTACCTTCTGGTGGTGCCATTGTTATAGATCACACCGAAGCCCTGATTTCAATCGATATCAACTCAGCACGTGCGACAAAGGGTGGTGATATTGAAGAGACTGCGACCAACACTAATCTGGAAGCGGCCGATGAAATTGCACGCCAATTGCGGTTACGTGATTTAGGCGGCCTGGTGGTTATTGATTTCATTGATATGATGAATAACCGGAACCAGCGTGCGGTAGAAAACCGTCTGAATGATGCTGTACAGGCTGACAGAGCGCGCGTACAACTGGGTCGTATATCACGATTTGGTCTGCTGGAGATGTCACGTCAGCGATTAAAACCGTCTTTGGGTGAGTCGACCCAGATCGTCTGTCCTAGATGTAGCGGACATGGCACGATACGCACTGTTGAATCGCTGTCCTTGTCATTGGTGCGAGTTCTTGAAGAAGAAGCTTTAAAAGCCAGTACTGCACGAGTAGATTTACAGGTGCCAGTTGACGTCGCTACTTATTTGTTGAATGAAAAACGTCAGGCGATAATGGATATTGAAAAACTATCAGGGGTTCACCTGCTGATCGTGGCCAATTCAGCACTGGAAACGCCGCAATATAAGGTTGAGCGTGTACGTAAGAGTGAGCATGATGAGAATGATGATACCGCCAGTTATCAGCGTGTCATAAAAGAAGACCAGTTCAGTATCGAGTTAACCAAGGAGAAACCAATACAGCCTGAACGGGCTGCAGTGTCTTCGATATCACCAGGTCAGAGTCCAGTGGTAAAACCGCCTGTTGTTGAAGCTAAGCCAAGCCCGATAGGCCTGTTAGGGAAGATAGTCTCCATATTTAGTGGTGATAGGTCAGCCAAAACAGAAGAAAAAGCTGAGGTTAAACCAGAGTTGGATAGAGGTCGCAATCAGCGCAGCGGTCAAAATCGTACTCGTACCGGTAGTAACAGGGGGCGTACCCGTAATCGTAGCCGTAAGACTGATGTTGCGCAGGATGCAGCAAAAACGACGAGCAATAAACCAGCCAGTAAAGCGGTAAAAGAACCGGCAAAAGACGTTGCTGACATTGCAAAGGAGGGAACTAAAGCAGCAGGGCAGTCAAATCGCAATCGCAGACGCCGTGGCAGTAATCGCTCAAAAAATACTGAAACCGTTAAACCGGGTAATCCACAGCAAAATATTGCTGTTCCATCAGAACAGAAGCAGGAGATACCGCCAGTGGAGCGTGTTGAAGCCTCTGCGTCGCAGCCCGGTCCAGCAAAAAACACAGAAAATTCCGGTGCAGAAGTGAAGACTGTTTCTGCACCAGTAGAAGTCAGTAAACCGGTACAGGATAAGCCGGTCGAAAACAGAACGGCAGCTGAAAAACCGATAGTAGAGAGCAAGCCCGTTGTAACAGAAAGCAAGCCGGCAAAGGAGAGTGATAAACAGCCGTCATCAAATGAAAACAGGCCTGCGACGTCTTCAGTCGATGACTAGCTAAGTTTTTCCCACAGGCAGCTTGACCGTTACCAGCGAAAAAAGTTATTAACTACTTTCATGTTTTTAACGCTTAGATAAATCAGAGACTTACTGGCTTCAGGACAAAGCCTGGAGCCAGTATACTTTAAGTTCTATTAGACATGTTTACGGATATGTTGAAGTAAACCGTCTGACGCCTGCTCCACAAGATTTAAAACGATTTCAAAACCTCGGCCCTGTCCATAATATGGGTCAGGTACCTCGGTTTCCTCGCACTCGGCAAAGTCGAGAAAAAGATAAATCCGATCTTCGTAACCAGCAGGGCAAATGGATAAAAGTTCATGCCTGTTGCTTTCGTCCATAGCGATAAGGTAATCAAATTTTGTAAAGTCATCAGCGCTAACGCGTCGTGCACGTTGCTTGCTTATGTCAATATTGCGTTTACGTGCTGCTTCCTGGGCACGAGGGTCGGGTGAGTTGCCAACATGATAGGCATGGGTGCCGGCAGAATCAATAGAGATTTTATCTTCCAGATCTGCCTGTTTAACTTTATGACGAAACACGCCCTCTGCTGTAGGCGAGCGACAAATGTTACCCATGCAGACAAATAAAACATTGGCCATGCGCTTTTACTCCGGGTAGTTGTTGAAATAAAGCGGCGTATTGTACCCTTATAGCCAGTAAAATAATCTGATATGATAGCTATTTGTTAGCGCTTCATCCACTTATCAGTTAATATTCACGATCTTCTGTTCCACCTCATTTTTACCCGTTCAACAAAATACATGTTAGCCAAGCGTTATGTTAAAGATTCACAATAGCCTGACCAGGAAAAAAGAAGTTTTTAAATCGATAGAGCCCGGCAAGGTTAAGATTTATGTCTGTGGTATGACAGTCTATGATCTGTGTCATTTAGGACATGCCCGTGTTCTTGTAGTGTTTGACACGGTGACACGATATCTGCGCTACAGTGGTTATGATGTGACTTACGTGCGTAATATTACCGATATCGATGACAAGATCATCAATCGTGCCAATGAAAACGGTGAGGATTTTACCGCCCTGACGGCACGTTTCATCACAGCGATGCACGATGATGCGAAAGCACTGGGCGTGTTGCCACCAAGCGAAGAGCCGCGTGCCACCGCGTCCATGAAGGCGATTATCGACATGGTACAGACCCTTATCGATAAGGGTTATGCTTATGCTGCTAAAACAGAGCACGGAAATGGCGACGTTTATTATGCTGTCAGCAGGTTTGAAAAATATGGCCAATTATCCGGCAAAAAAATTGAAGATTTACGTGCGGGAGAGCGCGTCGCTGTAGATACAAATAAAGATGACCCGCTGGATTTTGTCTTGTGGAAAGCTGCAAAGCCGGGTGAGCCATCATGGGACTCTCCGTGGGGTAAAGGGCGTCCAGGCTGGCATATTGAATGTTCGGCGATGTCGACCTGTTGCCTTGGCAATCACTTTGATATTCATGGTGGAGGACAGGATTTACAGTTCCCGCATCATGAAAATGAGATCGCACAATCGGAAGCGGCTACCGGTGAAACATTTGTCAATCTCTGGATGCATAACGGTTTTGTTCGCATCAATGATGAAAAGATGTCCAAATCCTTAAATAACTTCTTCACAGTGCGAGAGATTTTGAAGTTATACAAGGGCGAAGAGATCCGTTATTTTGTGCTGGCCAGTCAGTATCGCAGCCCACTTAATTATTCAGATCAGCTGCTGGATACTGCGCGAACCGCGCTATCACGTCTCTATAATACGCTGCGTGGTCTGGAACTTCCCCATGACTGCGATGCTAATGATCCCGCTGTTGAAAAGTTCAATCAGGCGATGGATGATGACTTCAACACGCCTGAAGCCATCGCTGTGTTATTTGACCTGGCTGGTCAGGTTAACCGTTTGCGTGATGAAGATTTAAGCGTTGCCTCACAAAAAGCAGCCCTGCTTAAGAAGTTGGCTAATGTACTTGGTCTG
>Ga0316188_10000882_pt1 | contig 13921 bp, 12 predicted proteins | sample Phiworburrow1_MG_FD_204933 | JGI IMG/M metagenome (GOLD analysis project Ga0316188, IMG submission 204933) | Coastal sediment microbial communities from Maine, United States - Phippsburg worm burrow 1 | ecosystem: Environmental > Aquatic > Marine > Coastal > Sediment | place: USA: Maine...
TTGCGCAATATCCATACCGGTAACAGGATCAGCGATCCGGGTCGTCATGCCAAGCTCCTGCTGGACCATGGTAGCCAAACCCTTAAGTGCTGCAGCACCTCCGGACAGATAGATTGTGCCGATATTAGAGTACTCGCTGCTGGAGGCATAAAACTGCAATGCACGGCTGATTTGATGGACGACGTTCAGCTGAAATGGCTCCAGCACCTCTTCCTCAAAATCAACCGGTGCGTCCTCATTACGTTCAAAAAAGCCGGCTTGTTCCGCAGTCATATCATAGCGGCGCTGGATTTCCTCTTGTAATTGGTGACCGCCGAAGGGATGGTCACGGGTATAGATCACCTGGCCGCCCTTGATCACCAGTAAAGTGGTCAGGTCGTAACCAATATCAAAGAGTCCGACCGCCTCGCTTCGGGCGACACCATCGCGCTTTCGAATGAGTTCAAATGCGTTTGCAATCGCAAAAGCCTCGACATCAACCACTTTCGTTTTCAAGCCCGCAGCATCAATGGCATCCTGCCGACTTTCAACATTTTCACTCTTACTGGCCGCCAGCAGGATATCAATCATATCCTTATTACGCGCCGATGGCCCCAGCACTTCAAAATCAAGACTGACCTCATTAAGAGGGTAAGGGATGTACTGATTGGCTTCAATTTGCACCTGGCTTTCAATATCGGCTTCGGCAAGGTTTGCCGGCAGACTGATTGTCTTGGTGAAAACGGCCGAACCGGAAACCGCGATTGCACAGGATTTGGCACGCGTGCCCGAATTCTTGATCGCCCGAGAAATGGCGTTCGAGATGGCTTCTACATCCTGTACAGCCTTATCAACCACAACGCCTTCGCCGAGCGGCTCTATAGCAAAGTGATCAATCCGGTATCCGGACCCATGGCTGGACAATTGCAGCAAACGCACGCTTGTCGAGCCAATGTCCAGCCCAATAACTGGATCTGTTTTTTTTCCGAACAGTTTCAAGACTCCCCCATTCCTTTTCCATGCCAATGGTTTAGTGAGACTTCTTACAGCTGTTTTTAACAGAAAACTCACAAATACTCAATTACCTTGTAGCATTTATGCATATAAAACTTTCTATGCATGTGCGAACGGCAGCTTTTAAACAATGAGCTGGGAAAGACTGGTATGGTGAGTGTTTTATGCTCGTCACTACCGGTACTTCCCTGTCCGATGCAGCATATCATTTTCTGTCCCTTCCCCCGCTATCCGGAGAAGGCTATATCAACTAAAATTCCGTTTTATGGTGTTAAGCATAGCAGGATAAAGTTTTGAAAAAAGTATTTCGTTCAATTTTTCGCATTCTGCTTGTCGCATTGACCTTGGGTCTGACCACGGTTTTTATTACCTATCTTGTTGTTTCCAGAGATCTTCCGGACGTTGAAACACTGCGCGATATACAGCTCCAGGTACCCCTGCGAGTTTATACCTCGGACGGCAAATTGATCAGTGTATTCGGGGAAAAGCGCCGAATCCCTGTACAGATCGAAGAAATGCCCGTGTATTTGACCAACGCTTTTATCGCCGGTGAGGATGCCCGTTTCCGCACTCACCCCGGGGTAGATTACCAGGGAATTTCACGTGCTGTATGGACACTGATGACAACCGGCGAGAAATCAGTAGGTGGCAGCACGATCACCCAGCAACTGGCACGAAACTTTTTCCTGACGCTTGAAAAAACCTTCACACGCAAGATCAGGGAAATATTCCTGGCACTGAAAATCGAACGCGAATTGTCAAAAGACGAAATCCTCGAACTATATCTCAACAAGATTCTTCTCGGTCACCGGGCTTACGGTGTCGGTGCCGCAGCAGACGTTTATTATGGCAAACCCGTGAGCGAACTGAGCCTGGCCCAATGCGCCATGCTCGCGGCACTTCCGAAAGCACCCTCCAGAATCAACCCCATCACCTCTCCGGAACGGGCCATGAGTCGCAGGGACTATGTGCTGGGGCGCATGCTGGAACTGGATTTCATCTCGGACAGTGAGTATCAACAGGCCAAAAGCGAAAAAAATACGGCCTTTTATCATGGAGCAACAACCGAGGTTACGGCGCCTTACCTCGCTGAAATGGTTCGCAAGGAGATGCTGGCAAGATTTGGCGAGTCGGCCTATACCGGTGGTTACGAGGTTTACACCACCATTAACTCCGGACTTCAGGCCACCGCCAACCAGGCTGTCATTGACGGTCTTGAGGAATACGATCACAGGCACGGGTATCGTGGCGCTGAAGCACATTTTGACCTGGGAGAAAACACGACCACGGTTGCCTGGGATGAAGTTCTGCGCCCATACAAACCATTGGCAGGGCTGGTGCCGGGACTGGTCGTCGAGGTCGATGAGGACGTTGCCCTGATATACCAGGTCGATGGACAGACTATTGCGCTCACGCTGGCTGACATGCTTTGGGCCAGAAAATTCATAAGCCGCGACCGGGTTGGTTTCAAGCCTAAAAGCATAGGGGAAGTAATACAGACTGGCGACATCATTCGCACCCGTTTGCGCGATGGCGGGCGGCGTGAACTGGCCCAACTGCCCGAACCGGAGGCGCTGCTGATTTCATTGAGTCCGCAAGATGGTTCCATCAAGGCGCTGGTTGGCGGATTTGATTTCACGCGCAGCAAGTTCAATCGCGTAGTCCAGAGTCGCCGCCAGCCTGGTTCAGGCTTCAAACCGTTTATCTATTCGGCTGCGTTGGCCAAGGGCAAAACCACGGCAAGTATCGTCAATGACGCGCCCATCGTTTTCAATGACGCTGAACTAGAGAGGGACTGGAAACCACAAAATTACAGTGAAAAGTTTTTCGGACCCACGCGATTGCGTGAAGCGATGGTCAATTCACGTAACCTGGTTTCGATCAGGTTGTTAAGAGAGATAGGCATTTCCTATGCGTCCGGTTACATCAGTGCCTTTGGCTTTGACCCGGCAGAGTTACCGGGCAATTTATCCATGGCCCTTGGCAGCGCTTCACTTACCCCGATCAGTATCGTCAGGGGGTACGCGACATTTGCCAACGGCGGCCACCTGATCGATCCCTATTTCATAGAACAAATAGTTGATGCCAGGGGAATAGTCAGGTTCGTCACGAGCCCGCAGGTGGTTTGCAAAGACTGTGAACCTGACCAGGAACTAGACGCTGGACAGATTGAAACGGTGGAGAAAGTAAAGCCAAGCTTCAGACCGTTGCAACTCGAGACCGAAGAGAACCTGCTGGTGGCTGAACAGGAAACACCGCAGGCTCAGGATATGGTGGCAAACCCGACACCTGCCCCACGGGTTATCACTGAACAAAATGCCTTCCTGATTCGTTCTATGATGATGGATGTGGTGCGTCGGGGAACGGGTAAAAAAGCCATGGAACTGGGACGTAATGACCTGGCTGGAAAAACGGGAACGACCAATGAGCAACGTGATGCATGGTTTACCGGTTACAACGACGAAATTGTTACGTCGGTCTGGGTAGGCTTTGACAACCATGAACCACTGGGGAACAACGAGGTGGGCGGCAAGGCAGCCATGCCCATCTGGATAGAATACATGCGGGCAGCATTGCAGGATGTACCGGACAAGGCCCCTGAAATACCGGAAGGCATAACACAGGCACGTATCGATCCGGAATCTGGCCTGCTCGCCAGGATTGAAAACCGTGATGCTATTTTGGAAGTGTTTGACATGGGAAGTCTTCCGCCGATGGAAGATGCAAAACAAGGAGATCAATCCGATGCCGTTACGGAAGAGGATCCATACGACAGTTTCTGAAAGGTTTTCCGTTCACCACACCAAGAAAACCAACCAGATCCGCCGGGTCATTGCCGCCGAAGCAGCGCGCATCATGTCCACTCAATCGCAATTCAATTATCGGGTAGCCAAGCAAAAAGCGGTGGAGCGTTTGGGAATCAATCTGCGAACATCCATGCCCAGTAATGCTGAAGTTGAAAGTGCATTGCGGGTATACCAGGGAATATACGGCGGTCAGGATCATCTTCAGCACCTGCAAAAAATGCGTAAAGCGGCGTTGAGCGTGATGCGTCCGCTCGAGTCGTTTTGTCCAAGGTTGGTAGGGCCTGTCCTCGAAGGTACTGCGGGCAAATATGCGCGGGTCACATTACACCTGTTTAACGACCCGCCCGACGCGGTTGTGATTCACCTGCTGGATAAGGGCCTGGTTTTCCGCAACGAACAACGGAAAATTCGCTGGCATGACGGCAGCCACCACCAGGTGCAGGTGTTGGTTACAGTCGCAGGAGATATTGAGGTAGAGCTGATCCTGTTCAGTTGCCTGAATTTACGCCAGGCGCCGCCCAGCCCGGTCGATGGGCGTCCGCAAAAACGGGCGCCCATCTCAGAGGTGGAAGACCTGCTGCTTGCTTCTTAAATAAAACTTCAGCGCGACTTAACCGGCACGTAATCCCGTGCAGCCGGTCCGGCATATACCTGTCTCGGGCGGCCAATAGGAGTGCCGACTTCCTCCTGCTCCAGCCACTGGGAAACCCAGCCGACGGTCCTTGCAATGGCAAACATGACGGTAAACATGCTTGTCGGAATACCGAGTGCCTTGTAAATAATGCCGGAGTAAAAATCAACGTTTGGATACAGCTTCTTTTCTACGAAGTATTCATCTTCCAGCGCGATACGCTCCAGTTCCATGGCTAGATTTAACAACGGATCCTTGCTGCCGAGCTCTTTCAGTACATCGTAGGCGGCCTGGCGAATGATGGTCGCACGCGGATCAAAATTCTTATAAACACGGTGACCGAAGCCCATCAGCCGGAACGGGTCATCCTTGTCCTTGGCCTTGTCGATAAACATACCCACACGTGACACGTCTCCAATTTTGTCGAGCATCGTCAACACGGCTTCATTGGCACCGCCGTGAGCGGGCCCCCACAATGCCGAAATGCCTGCCGCTACACTGGCATACGGATTGGCACCGGTTGAACCGACAAGCCTGACGGTTGATGTACTGGCGTTTTGTTCATGATCAGCATGCAGGATAAACAACAGGTCGAAGGCCTTGGCGGCTACCTGGCTGACTTTATAGTTCTCTGCTGGCACCGAGAACATCATGTCGAGAAAGCGTTCCGTGTAATTCAGGGAGTTCTTCGGATAAGCAGTTGGCCACCCCATGTGGTGACGGTAACAGGCTGCAGCAATGGTCGGCATCTTGGCGATCATGCGTTTGGCTGCCAACATTCGGTGTGCCGGGTTTTTCATGTCCAGCTTGTCATGATAAAAAGCAGCCAGGGAACCCACCACACCGGCCATCATGGCCATGGGATGCGCGTCGTAGTGAAACCCGCTGATGAAGGTGTTGAGCCTTTCATGGATCATTGTGTGGTAGGTAATGTCTTTTTCGAACTCTTCGAACTCACCACGCGTAGGCAGTTCACCTTCCAGCAACAGGTAGGCAACTTCCAGGAAAGTGCTTTTTTCTGCGAGCTGTTCAATCGGATATCCACGATAACGTAAAATGCCTTTCCCACCATCGATAAATGTGATCTTGCTGGTACAGCTGGCGGTGGCCGTAAAACCCGGGTCATAGGTGAAATAACCCAACGTTGAAGGCAAAGCTTTAATGCTCAAACACGGCTCACCTTCGGTGCCTTTGATAACAGGTAGGTCAAGGCTCTTGCCACTACTCTCGTCAGTGACTGTTACGCGTGGATCAGACATTGGAACGCTCCTTGTGAATTAGCAGGTTTTACGATTGAGAACCACTTAGATTTCTCAGAATATAACGGCCTGCAAGTATCTCACAATTTTTTAAGTTTTTCCTTTCGCGCACACAACAAAAAGCCCGGTATGGACAAAGCCATTCCGGGCCGGTTATTTGGTTATGCCGGAGCTATTTCTGGTAGCGGCGTTTGAAGCGGTCTACGCGACCACCGGTATCCATTAATTTGTGCTTACCGGTATAAAACGGATGAGAGGCGCTGGAGACTTCCACCTTGATCAGTGGGTACTCATTGCCATCTTCCCATTTGATGGTTTCTTTACTGTGTACAGTGGAGCGGGTCAGGAATGCAAAATCTGATGAGAGATCCTGAAAAACCACTTCACGATATTCTGGATGCGTGTCAGCTTTCATGACAATTTCCGGTATTCAATTAGGCCTAAAGAGCCGGCTAGTTTAACGACGCGCGGCAAGCAATGCAATAGAATTTGCAGAACCATTTGTTGTGACAAATTACGGCAAAAACATCTGCTGGATATCATTTACAAACCTCCACCCTAAAACGGTGGGGCTAACACGTTTGTCCTGAACCTCCAGCAAACCCTTGTCAGCCGCCTTGCGCACGCGTGGTTCTACCACTTCCCAGGGCAGGCCGGTGCGCGCGCTGAAATCATCGATAAAGACCCCTTGCTTGAGTCTAAGCTGGTTGAGGAAAAATTCGAATACGAGTTCTTCATCGCTCAATACCCGCGTTTCGGCACGCCAGTCGCCACTATCAAGTGCCTGCAGATAACGCCTGGGGTGCCGCTGCTTGGCATAGCGCTGCACCCGGCCATCGGCCGCCGATGTAATCTTCCCATGCGCCCCGGCACCGATAGCCAGAAAATCACCGAACCGCCAGTAGTTCATATTATGGCGGCTTTGCTTGCCTGATTGCGCACAGGCCGAGATCTCGTATTGCCCGTAAGCGTTTGCCTCCAGCATATCCAGTCCGGTTTGCTGCATGTCCCACGCCATGTCTTCAAGCGGCAGGCGTGGCGGTTGTGCAGCAAAAGCGGTATTCGGCTCAATGGTTAACTGGTAAAAGGAAATATGTGCAGGACGGGCAGCTATCGCCAGCTCTATATCATTCCTGGATTGAGCAGGATTCTGGCCGGGCAGTGCGTACATCAGGTCGATATTGAAATTGGAAATACCGGCCGTTTTTAAAGACTGCAAACTCTGCTCAATTTCCTGACGGCCATGAATACGGCCTATTTTCTGAAGCAGGTCATCGTCAAAACTCTGCACACCCAGGGAAACCCGGTTGATGCCGGCTTCTGCATAGGCGGGAAAACTATCATGTTCAATGGTTCCGGGATTGGCTTCCAGGGTAATTTCCACATCCGGTCTTAACTCCAGACGGGCCCTCGCCGCGGACAGAAATGTTGCAATCTGGCCGGCTGAAAACAGGCTGGGTGTACCACCGCCAAAATAGATACTCTGCACGGGACGGCCCCACACGAGGGGCAGCTCCTGTTCAAGATCCGTCACAAGCGCCCGAATGTACGCTTCCGCCGGCAGTTTTTCAGGCACGGTATGCGAATTGAAGTCGCAATACGGGCATTTACGTACACACCAGGGCATGTGTACATACAGGCTCAGAGGCGGGTTACGCAATAAACCCTTCATCCCTCTCACGTAATTGCCTGACCAGTTCCTTCAACGCCTGGCCGCGGTGACTGAGGCGATTTTTCTCCACGGGGGTCAGTTCGGCTGCAGAGCGCTGACTGCCATCACCCGTGAGCGCAGAAATACCGAACAAGGGGTCATAGCCAAAACCGCCCCGGCCTTGTGCCGCTAACAGGATCTGCCCGTGCCAGCGCCCAATGGCCAACAATGGTGCCGGATCATCAACCGATTGCACCAGGACCATGGCACAAAAGAAATAGGCAAAGCGTTCAGCCCCGTGTTTACCGTGTAATTCAGCAAGCAGTTTGCGCTTATTGGCCTCATCATCGGCATCAGCGCCGGCGTAACGGGAGGAATATATACCTGGTGCACCATTTAAAGCGGGTACAACCAACCCGGAGTCATCTGCGATACTGGGCAGGCCCGTATGGCGCGCAGCCTGACGCGCCTTGATCAGCGAATTCTCGATAAATGTGCTTGCGGTCTCTTCCGCCTCCGGAACACGCCAGTCACTTTGCGGGCGCACCTTGTAGCCCAAAGGCTTGAGGACGGCCGTTATTTCACGCAGTTTACCCTGGTTGCCGCTGGCCAGAACGTATTCCCGATCCATAATTGCTCGACCGGCCGGAAATCAGCTTGCCAACGCCGCTGTCTGCACTTCCATCAATGACCTGATACCCTTTTCTGCCAGTGCAATCAATTGATCCAGTTCGTCTTTACGAAACGCATGACCCTCCGCCGTGCCCTGGACCTCGATAAACCCGCCACCGTCATTCATCACCACGTTCATATCAGTTTCTGCACGGGAGTCCTCCGGGTAGTCGAGGTCAAGAACGGGCAGGCTGTTAAAAATCCCGACAGAAACAGCAGCCACCTGGCCATGCACCGGGTCTTTTTTAATCTTGTTTTTGGAAAGCAACCACTGGCACGCATCAACCAGTGCAACATACGCACCGGTAATGGCCGCTGTCCGCGTTCCACCATCGGCCTGTAATACATCGCAATCCAGTGTAATGGTGTGTTCACCTAGGGCGACACGATCGACCACGGCGCGTAAAGACCGGCCAATCAGCCGCTGAATTTCCATGGTTCGTCCGCCCTGTTGGCCTGAGGCGGCCTCACGACGCATCCGCGAGCCTGTCGACCTCGGTAACATACCGTATTCCGCCGTCACCCAGCCCTCACCGCTGCCCCGCAGGAAAGCGGGTACCTTGCTCTCGACCGATGCGGTACACAGTACCCTGGTATTACCGCAGGCGATCAATACCGACCCTTCCGCGTGACAGGTGTAATTGCGTGTAATGCTGACATGGCGTAACTCATCTGCTGCTCTACCACTGGGTCTCATGGTTCGATCCTGTTTGCGTGTTCATTAAAAATCGGGATAAATGACGAAGGCTGCTATTCTCGGATAGCCTACTCGCGGGCTAACCGTTAACATTGTGCCACTGTCTGCAATGTGGAAAAAGCAATGATTCGAAGTATGACCGGTTTTGCCCGGGTTGAGCGTCAATACGAATTTGGCCGTTTGAGCTGGGAAATGCGCTCTGTAAATCATCGCTATCTTGATTTCGGTCTGCGTTTACCGGAAGAGTTCCGTCCACTGGAGTCCGATATCAGAACATGCCTGGGGCAGTATTTAAGCCGTGGAAAGATCGAAGCCTCCTTGCGTTTCATAGCAGAACCAGGCGCCGTTGGCAGCAGGCTGGAGTTGAACTCCGGGCTGGCCAGGGAACTTCTCGATGTACACGGCGAGATGGCCAGGCTGGCAGATGTTGAGCAAGCGGCGGATATCAGCCAGATGCTCGCCTGGCCGGGGCTTATCGAGGAGAAACGCCCGGACCCGGCCCCCTTGCAAGCGGCCGCAATGGAACTTTTGATCGATGCGGCCCAGGAATTACAAACGGGACGCGGGCGCGAAGGTGAGCAGATGGCCAATGCCATCCGGGAGCGAATCGCGGGTGTTGCCGTATTAACAGCCAATATCAGATCATGGTTGCCGGAAATCCGTTCTGGCCTGAAGCAAAAACTGCTGGATCGCGTGGCCGATTTGAAACTACCGCTTGACCCGGGTCGGGTTGAACAGGAGGTCGTTATACTCTCCCAAAAAATTGACGTCGATGAAGAACTGGACCGGCTGGATGCACACGTTGAAGAGGTTTACCGGGTGCTGGACCTGGAAGAACCCGTCGGCCGACGCCTGGATTTCCTGATGCAGGAGTTCAATCGAGAATCAAATACACTCAGTTCAAAATCAGTTGACCAACGCACGACGCAAGCGTCGGTAGACTTGAAAGTGTTGATAGAACAAATGCGCGAACAGGTACAAAATGTCGAGTAGCGATACCCGTCGCGGCAGCCTTTTTATCATTGCCGCACCATCCGGCGGTGGAAAAACCAGTCTGGTCAACGCATTGCTGAAGCATGATCCAAGGTTGATTCTGTCTATTTCCCATACCACCCGTGCGGCAAGACCGGGTGAGGAAGACGGCCAACATTATCATTTTGTTAGCGAGCCAGAATTTCAGCAAATGGTCAACAACGGCGACTTCATGGAGCACGCCCAGGTGTTTGACCACTACTATGGAACCAACCGGAACACGGTGGCTTCACAGCTGGAGCAGGGTCGCGACGTGATACTTGAAATCGACTGGCAGGGCGCCCGGCAGGTACGGTCTGTCTTTCCGGATTGTTGTCCGATTTTTATCATCCCGCCTTCCCTGGAAATATTACGCAAAAGGTTAAACCGCCGCGGTCAGGATAGTGAACAGGTGATACAACGCAGAATGCGCGATGCACAGGCGGAAATATCCCACTGGGCCGAGTTCGATCACCTGGTCGTCAACGATAATTTCGACGCGGCACTTGAAGAACTGCTCGCAATCATCAATGATCACCGTGAGCGCAAGCCGCATAAAGTAAATAAAAATCACCAACTTCTGGCACAGCAGCTCGGAAGAAGTTAAAATTCACGGTTCCGTCTAACACATATACAGGATTAAAAATGGCACGAATTACCGTAGAAGACTGCCTTGAGAACATTGATAACCGTTTTGAACTGGTTTTGACAGCGACAAAACGCGCCCGCCAGATCGGTCATGGTGCTGAACCATTGGTCGAGGAAGAAAACGACAAGCCCACCGTCATAGCGTTGCGCGAAATTGCCGAGGGACTTATCGATGCGGAAGGTGTGGATGTTCTGCAAGCCAGGATCGAAGCCGCCGAGGTATTTGATATGAACCCCATGGGGGACGATCTAAACCTCTAACGGAACCCCTGCATGCTGGCGACCCTTACGAACCTACCGGAGCCGGTTCTTGATCTGAGGGACCTTCTCAATACTTATCTGGAACCGGAAAAGGTCGCCATCATCCTCCGCGCATTTGACGTCGGCGCAAGCGCACACGAGGGTCAGACCCGCAAAACCGGCGAGCCCTATATACTCCACCCCATTGCCGTTGCCCGCATACTGGCCAATATGCGTATGGATTACGGCAGTGTTGCCGCCGCCATCCTGCACGATACCATTGAAGACACCGCCTTAACCCGGCAGGAAATCGAAAGCCGGTTCGGGGAAGAGATCGCCGATCTCGTGGACGGTGTGACAAAGCTGGATAAAATGAAATTCCGCACGCGGCACGAGGCGGATGCGGAAAGTTTCCGCAAATTGATGTTGGCCATGTCGCGGGACCTGAGGGTCATTTTTATCAAGCTGGCTGACCGGATGCACAATATGCGCACCCTCGGCTCGATGGAGCCGGAATCAAGGCGCAGAATCGCACGAGAAACGCTGGATATCTATGCTCCCATCGCCGACCGGCTGGGTATGAACGGCATCAAATCGGAATTACAGGACCTGGGTTTCGCCAACCTTTATCCCTGGCGGCACCGCACCATCGCAGAGCACATCAGCACGGTCACCGGTGACCGGAGCGAGATCATCGCCGACATCCACAAAGCACTGAAACGCAAAATGAACGAGGCAGGCATCCCTTGCGAGATCAAGGGCAGGGAAAAAACCCCTTACAGCATTTACCGGAAAATGCAGGCCAAGGACCTGTCTTTTTCCGAGGTGAACGATGTGTATGGATTCCGCATCATCACCCACTCCGAACCGCATTGTTATCTTGCCCTTGGAGCAGTACACGGGCTCTACCGGCCCAAGCCCGGAAGGTTCAAAGACCATATAGCCCTGCCAAAAGCCAACGGTTACCAGTCGTTGCATACCGTGCTCAACAGCCCGTTCAACCTGCCCGTTGAAATCCAGATCCGCACCGGTGAGATGGATGTGCTGGCAGAGCAGGGCGCCGCGGCCCACTGGCAATATAAAAGCGGTGAAACCACATCGGGAACAGCCCAGGTGCGCGCACGTGAATGGCTGATGCAACTGGTTGAAGTACAGCGGCACAGCACCGACTCACTGGAATTTCTGGATGGCGCAAAATCAGATCTGTTCCCTGACCAGATTTTCGTGTTCACACCCAAGGGCAAGATCATTGACCTGCGCCGCAGCGCAACCGCCCTCGACTTCGCCTATGCCATCCATACCGGTGTCGGCAACCACGCCAGCCACATCCTCGTGGACAAGGTTGAAGTGCCGTTGTCGACGCGACTGGAAAACGGGCAAACCATCAAGGTCATTACCGACGACCATGCTCACCCGATTCCGGAGTGGCTCGAGTTCGTGAACACGGCCAGGGCGAGAACGGCCATCCGTCATTACATCAAGAGCCTGGAACAGGCGGATACCGTCGCGCTTGGTTTGCGCCTGCTGGAAACCGCGCTTAATGTCCGCGGCTCGGATCTTGATGCTGTACCTGCAAAACGCATGGAACAGTACCTGAAAGACAATAAATTCGAACGCCAGGAAGACCTGCTAACGGAACTGGCGCTCGGCAACCTGCTATCCAGCGTGGTGGCTGCGAAACTGGCGCCGGAAGTGAGCAATACACTCGGAACCGGGGAGCAGACCGAAGCGCTCACGATTGCGGGTTCGGAGGGCAGCGCAGTCGCTTTTGCAGCCTGCTGCCGCCCGGTACCCGGAGACCACATCATGGGGTTTCTGTCCGCCGGCAAGGGCATGGTCGTCCACCGTGTGAACTGCCGGAACGTGAGAGAGTTCCGTAAACATCCGGACCACTGCATTGCGGTAACCTGGGCCCCAATCCGGCGCGGCATGTACAAGGTCGCCTTGCACATTTTAGCCAGGAACATTCCCGGTGTTTTGGCCAATATCTCCACCACGATCGGTGAGGCTGGCAGTAATATTGAAAAGATTGAGCAGCCTGAATCGAACCGTGAACTGGCCAAGTTATTATTTATCATCAGCGTAAAGGATCGTGACCATATGGCGAACGTCATGCGGCGTCTCCGACGTAACCGCAACGTAACCCGCGTCAGCCGAATCAATGCCTAGGGAGAACCTTTAAATGAGCAAAAACATTATCAGCACCGACAAGGCCCCACAGGCCATCGGCACCTACTCGCAGGCCGTCAGGCACCAGGGCCTGGTCTTCATTTCCGGCCAGATTCCACTCGACCCCGCAAGCATGGAGATTGTCCCGGGCGGGATCGAGGCCCAGATCAGACGTGTATTCGACAACCTTTCGGCCGTCTGCACAGCAGCAGGCGGATCACTCGATGATATTGTCAAGCTGACTGTTTTTCTGACGGATATGGGTGATTTTCCGCAGGTGAACACCATCATGGGTCAATATTTCACAGCCCCCTACCCGGCACGTGCCGCCGTCGAAGTATCTGCGCTTCCCAAGGGTGTCAGCGTCGAAATGGATGCAATCCTGGGAACACACTGACAGGTGCGACCATTCCAACGGTGATACCGACCCGCTCCATGGCCTTGGCGGACCTGCACGGCGTGGGGCCGAAACTTGTTGAAAAACTGAATGCGCTTGGCATCAGCCAGGTCACGGATTTGTTGTTCCATCTGCCCATCCGTTACGAAGACCGCACCCGCATCCACCCCATCGGAAGTTGCCTACCCGGTCAACGCGTTTTGATCGAAGGCAGGGTCGAACATTCGGCCATCGTACGCGGGCGTCGTCCGATGCTGGTGGTCGTGCTGTTTGATGGAACCGGTCGCATCACGCTGCGGTTCTTCCACTTCCGTGTTTACCAGAAGCAACAACTGTCCGCCGGTTCACAGTTACGTTGCTTCGGTGAAATCAGGGCCGGCTACCAGGGCCTGGAAATGGTGCACCCGGCTTATCACCGGCTCAGCGGGCAGGCGGATGAGCCGGTCGCCGACCGGTTAACACCCGTCTATCCCAGCGCCGAGGGTCTGGGTCAGAAGAACTGGACCCGGATGACCGACCAGGCGCTGGCATTGTTGCGCCGGGGCGCTCTGGAGCTTGAAGAACTGCTGCCCGCAACGCTGCTGGATCAGCTCAAGCTGATGCCACTGGCCGACGCTTTGGATTATATTCACCGGCCACCACCCGATGCCGACGTGGCTGCCCTGGTCCAGCGTGACCACCCCACCCAAAAGCGCCTTGCTCTCGAAGAGTTGCTGGCCCACAACCTGAGCATGCAGAAACTGCAT
>Ga0316188_10000883_pt1 | contig 13920 bp, 9 predicted proteins | sample Phiworburrow1_MG_FD_204933 | JGI IMG/M metagenome (GOLD analysis project Ga0316188, IMG submission 204933) | Coastal sediment microbial communities from Maine, United States - Phippsburg worm burrow 1 | ecosystem: Environmental > Aquatic > Marine > Coastal > Sediment | place: USA: Maine...
GCTGGGAATATCTTTGTTCTTGGTGATGCCGGGTATGAAACCTACATTGATGGGTCTGCAACGACCATCAGTTCTGTGCAAACTACCATAAGCGCACCACGCATTGATCTAGGCAATGCTGCTGGTACAGTTGACTATCAAGTCTTCTTGCGTTCAGGCGCGAATGATGACGCTCACTTATATTTTGGTGAGACAAATGATTATTACGGTGGGTCGATTGGAATCGATGCCACAAATAATCTATTTGAGTTACGGACACATAATCTGAATGCCACTGGGCAGCTGATTATGTCTGCTCCTTATTCAACAAATTCTGTTAATTTCCCCGGAACGGTCACCATGGCTCATGCAATTGCCGGTGATCCGGGAACTGAGTCTTCAGGTGTCCAGATTAATGGAAACCTGTATATGAGTTCTGCCAAGGTATCTGATATTGGTGGAAGTAATGCTGCTCAGTTTATTCTGCATCGCCACTCTACAACTCTCCCGGCATTGCTCCTTGGCGTAAGGTCAAAGACTGATACATCGGCTCATGCCGTAATGGCAGACAACGATGTCTTAATGACTATGCTTGCCGCTGGTTGGGATGGGGCAGACAGTTACTCATTATCATCAGAAATACGGATGGAAGTAGATGGTACTGCCGGGGCTAACTCCATGCCCGGTCAGATAACCTTCATGACAGCTGCTGCTGGAACTGAAGTTCCTCTTGAAAGAATGAGAATTCGATCAACAGGTAATGTAGAGATAGACAATGATCTGACAGTTGGTGGAGATTTAACTGTCGATGGTACTACCACAAGTATTAATACGTCAGAGCTGAATATCGCTGACAACATTATCACGCTCAATAGCGGAGCGACTGATCCGCCTTCAGCGAATGCTGGCCTTGAGATTGATCGTGGTGGTGTAGTTGATAATGTCTCATTGAGGTGGAATGAAAGCACTGATCGTTGGCAGTTTACCAATGATGGCACAACATTTATTGATATACCTCTTGAGACAAATGCTACGCATACAGGAGAAGTTACCGGCGCAACTGCGCTTACTTTGGACGTAACGGCAATTACAAATAAAACTGATGTCGTAGCAGACTCAGTTGATGCAGTGCCGATTTATGATAATACAGATGGCGGAATTAAAAGGACTGCCCTAAATTCAATAACTGACGGTGGATATTTCTAATGGCTAATACAATCAGGATTTTACGATCCGCTTCAACAAACACCCCCGCTTCACTGTTGCAAGGCGAATTAGCCAACTCTGAACTGGGTTCACCAAATGCAATTAATGAGCTTTTTATAGGTACGGCTGGGCCGACTGTATTCAAGCTACTCCAGAATACTAATGGCGCTCCTGCACAGCCCACTGCTGGGCTTGCAACGACCACTATGACTGGTTCTGACTGGATAGTATTTGATGATGCTGGAACTCCATCGAGGGCGCTTATATCTGGCATCAATCTCAGCCTGTTCAATGATGACGTGGTATCTGGAAACTATGTCACCGGGGTTAGTGCGAGTACCGGTATCACCATTGGCGGAACAGGTACTGCACCAACCGTAGCGCTTGATTATCTTGGTACGGATAACTTTATTGATTCAGCAACGAATCTTGAAGGAACGGGTATTGCTATTGGCGATACGATTATCTATCACGATGCTACTGACGATAATGTAAAGAAAGGATTTATCTCTGATATTCCAGTATTTACTTCATCTACTGTTGGTTTTGCCACGGCATCTGGCGGTGGATCAACAAATTATCTTAGAGCTGACGGTACGTGGGCTGCACCTCCGGGCGGAGCTGCATCAAACTCATTTGCGACGATGACCGTAACAGATACGGATTCTGGTTTTACGTGGGCAGAAACTGGATCGGCGGTAGCAGAGAATTCTGCTGACACCTTAACGTGGGTGAGCGGTACGGATATTGACATCGATGTTGATGCAACAAATGATGCAATCAGGATCGCCTTTACCAATGCCTCTGGCTACACCACGAACACAGGCACTGTCACCGCAGTCACTGGTGGAACGGGTGTCTCGTCAACTGGTGGAACCACTCCTGAAATTGCTTTGACAGTAGATGAGCTGGCAGAGAAGACTGGCGCTTTGGTAGGCACTGACAGGTTGGTGGGTACTACCTCTACTACTAACTGGGCAGAAACTATTTCTGGAATTCCTCTTAGCATTTTCAATAATGATTCTAATTGGACTTCAAACACAGGAACCTTGACCGGCATTACCGCAGGCACCCTGATTGATGTATCAGGTACAACCAATATAACTGTAGATGTCGATTTATCAGAAGCTGCTGAAGCTGTCTACGCCCCAGCCACTGATTACCTGCTGTTCTTGGATGGTGGTGCAACTGGTACAGCCGCAAAAGAATCTGGTGCAGACTTTGCTACGGCATTGGCAGGAACTGGCTTGGCTGCAACCTCTGGCGTTCTGGCTTTGGATTTCAGCGAACTAGCTGACCTTGCTGGCTCCTCGGTAGTTGGTACAGATGAACTGATTCTTCAGGATGGTGGTACAGCTGAAAGCCGAGTAGCTATTAATGAAATAGAGGTTGGTCTGTTCGCTAATGCTACGACAGAATATGTGTCAGAGAACGACACCATAGTGGTAGCCGATTGGAACTGGGTGCTTGATGAAGACACCATGAGTTCTGATTCTGCTGTTCACGTGCCAACCCAGCAATCTGTAAAAGCTTATGTTGATACTGCCGTATCTTCTGGAGTCACGTATAAGGGAGCATTTGATCCTACGGCTGGCGCTGGCGCTGGCTCCCCTGATCTGGACAGCATCACGTCTGTGACAGGTGATATGTACACAGTTACGGTAGCTGGAACATACAACTGGACGACTGGATCAGCAATTCTTGAAATCGGTGATGTTCTGATAGCTGAATCAGATGGTGTTCTGAATGATGCAGCTGATTGGACTATCGTGCAGCAAAATCTTAGCGCCGCAACCATAACTACTCCCGGATACGTATCTGTTGGCGCTCAGACATTTGGTGGGACAAAGACATTTGAGGATATTTCTGGAAACGACTCAGGAGCTACATTAGATTCATTTATCATTGATGGTGGAACATTCTAATGGTACAAAATAAGACATTCTAATCAGGGGATATGAATGGCTAATACAATCAAAATCAAGCAGAGCGCAACAGCGTCTTCTGTGCCAACTACAGGTGACATAGTCACTGGTGAGCTGGCAATCAATGTTACTGATCAGAAATTATATTCCAGTGACGGCACGTCTGTATTTGAAATAGGCGCTAGTGGTGGTCTGGACCCTGCTGCTGCTGAGGAAATCACTGGCGGGTGGACGTTCAGTACAAACGAAACCAATTTTAATGAAGATTCTCCCATCTGGACGAATGGCGCACTGTGGTACATGGATATAGCTTCTGGTGGGCAAATCTTTTTTGAAAACTCTCTTAATACTGGTGCGCTTGTTATTGGTGGGGATGGGTTTGGAACAGCTCACGGCAGAATAGCAGGGGACGGAATTGTAGACCGGATATCGTTTGCCAACTTAAACTTCTTGCAGCTAGAGGGCGGCTGTAATCTGGAGTGGTATGACAGTGATGATCTGTCAAGCCTAACCTCTTTTGTCGATCTTGATACCATGTACTTTGATGGGACAAACAGCATAGTCGATGTTGATTTCATCAATCTGTCTGGCACATTGAAAGTAGAAGGTACGGCTGTTTCACTTAGCGGTCATACCCACGCAGCATCAGAGATAACAGCAGGCAACCTGATCTCTACCGTGCTTCCGTATGTTACAGGAGAAGGGAGCAGTAATGCTTTCAAGCTGGCGTTTGTCAATACTACTGGAGTCTCCTCTGGTAATTTCGGGATATTGATAGACAACAACAGTGATAATCTCACCTACAACCCTACCACTAATAATCTAAAAAGTGGTCTGTTTACGGGCAGTGGTGCTGGACTTACATCTGTACCTGCTACAAGTATTGCAACTGGTAGCCTAGCAAACGGCGTAAACCAGTATTTCGGGGCTAGTGGGACAAGCGCCTATTACAAGGTTCCGTTCCTTACATCAGCCCCGAATGCCGCCGGTAATTTTCCCCTTCAGATCAGCAATGCCAGTCTAAAGTTCATGTATAACCCCGGCACTGACACTGTGTACGCTGGTAACTACATTGGCAATGGGTCTGGCCTGACCGGCCTAGCTGCTGCAAACATCTCTGCTGGAGACCTTGCCTCTGGAGTTAACCCTTATTTCGCATTAGCTGGCGGAAATAATAATTTCTGCGTTCCATTCACTGGTGCAACGGCAGCTACAGCCGGTAACTACATACCATACATTGATAGCTCCCTTAGTTTTACGTATAACCCAAGCACCAATACATTAGTTGCCGGTACTTTTAGTGGAGGGAATGTTACCTCTGGTTCCGATCCGGGGCATACGCATACTGCTTATCAGGCCGCAGGAAATTACCTTTTAGATACCACTGATACATTCACTGGTACATTAACTGTAACTGGCACTGCTGTGGTTTCCCCTACTGCCGGTGCGGCCACGATAGACATTAAGGCCAATGCCGGTAATGGCAATGCGTATGTTGACTTCCTTGACTCCTCAGGCACACGGGTAGGCTACCTCGGGTTCACCGGCGACTCTGGCCCTATGACCTGTAACTCATCGTTTAACGTAGGTGGGAATCTCCTCGTAGGCGGCACGAACATTAGCAGCATCTATCAGGCGGCAGGAAATTACCTTTTAGATACCACTGATACATTCACTGGTACATTAACTGTAACTGGCACTGTTGCTGCAACTACAGTAACCGGAGCTAACGTAACCTCCGGTTCCAATCCGGGGCATACGCATACAAGTTCATCAATCACTTCTGTTACTGCTGCTAGTGTAGCTTCCGGTAACTTGGGTTCTGGTGTGCTGCCGTACGCAACCGCAACCGGAACATCCTCGGAGTTCAAGGTTCCGTTTCTGAATACAACTTCAGCTTCATCTGGCAATTATGCTCTCCAGCTTGATAGTGGGGCAAGTGCCTTTACTTATAACCCGTCCAGTAATGCACTGACTATCAGTGGCAAATTGACCTGCACTACTTTCGATGCAGGGTGGTTAGCGACTCAGACTTACAACGGCACAGGTATATCTTCTGGCGCACTCGTAACTGACCATGGCGGAACCGGGCGTGATGTTGGATTTAATCTTCTTCCTACATTCAACATGAATGTTTCGGACACCTTAGAAGCCAGTCACTGTGGGCATTTAACCGGGAAGACCAATACCACTGCATACACGCTGACTGGGCCTGATAGCACCCTTACCGCTAATGTGGATGATTTTCCTGTTGGTGGGGTCTGCACCGTTGCGAACTTTGGAACTTCGGGTAATTACACGATTTCAGACACTGCTTCTTGCACGATGTATTACATGGATGGGACTGCTGCACCAGTTGATATTGTTGGTTCTGGTACGCTTGCTCCCGGCGGAATGGTGACTTTGTATCGGTACTCAACTACTGCAATTTACATCTTCGGATCAGGGTTCACTCCGTAATGTCAGTCAGCGCATTTCCATACGGTGTATTCGCCGGTCCTATTAGCCCCCTTGTATCCGCTACTTCTGGCGTTGGTGACACTCTTGCAACCACTGGTACTTCATCGAACACTTGCTATGTCGGAGTAGAGTTCAATACTGACGGAAACGAATATAACTATGCTACAGGCTACGCCACCACCCCGACTGAAAATAAAGGAGTGTGGCTTGATCGGGGATCAGCCTCACAAGTGTGGGTATCGTGGACAAATACTAGCGGAACAATTTTCGTTGGCAAAACTTCTGGCACTCGTTACCAAATCAACACAAGCCAGCTATTCTATAGGACAGTAACCCGTAGTATTGTCGGAACTAATTCCACCTCCTGCACCGGGTACTTCACATTCTATGATGCAGCATCTGGTGGGAATACTCTGCAAACAACCTCATCCTGTACTTATTACGCTCAAGCTACGGTCACAGGTGGAGTAGGTGGTCCCGGTTGCCCATTGTGCTGCTTCACACCGGAGACCCAGATTCTTATGGCAGACTCGACCAAGGCAATTGTGGATATCGAAGTTGGCGATATGATCCAGACTGTACGAGGACCGGAAGCTGTCAAAGGAATCATTACTCGGGTGGATAGACGGATGTACCGGGTAGAATTCAGCGATGGTCGCCACTTGAATATGTCAGAGGATCATCCGCTGCACGTTGAAGGCAAGGGGTACGCTTCTATACATCCTGACCCAAGCATCTCGTACAAGGACTTGGGTGTTCCTGAGCAGTTGGAGGTTGGGGATAACGTCACAGACTCTGATGGGTTCTGTAACAAGGTTGTGTCAATTACCGATCTGGATTACCCAGAGACTGTCTACACGCTGGAGAACACTGAGTTCTACGCAAACGGGATGCTAGTGTACTAATGGTAACGATTGTCTCGATCCCAAGGACAGGCACCAGATTCTTCGCGTATTTTTGTATGCACGTACTGGGAGTAGAGGTAAATTATGTGCATTTGTTCAAGGACGATGTTGAAAAGATAAAAGAGGTGATGGCATCTGGTGATGTGATTATTGTACCGATGCGAAGTTACGAGGGGATGGATGATTCGTTTAGAGCATTCCCAGAGTTGCATGGTCGTCTCGATGATGAATTTCTACCTCTGCTTGATGAGCTAACTCCGTCACTGATTACAGCAGGGGCGCATTTTATTAATATCGAAAAGGGTGCAACCACGCACCAACAGTTTGATGATCTGCTGACTGCTCTTGGAATGGATTGGACACCGGAGATCACCGATTACGTAGACAAGTGGGAAAGGGTAGGCTCCCAGTATTATCCTGATAAGAAATCTGAAATGGTATTGAAGGCTCTTGGAAGGATTGAGACCTTTGAATATCCGGGGGAATTGCAACCTCTAATTAAGTGGGCTGTCAATAGGAATCAGGCAAACCATGTGCAAGTACCGCCAGACCCGTTCCCTGAGTGGGTCGCAGGATTGATGCCAGAAGAATGTAGGGGGGAGATTCACTATTGGGTGGGGGTAGTAAGTCCAGACAGTAAGTTATCCGGCAAGTCTTCTGATTGGGTAGATGGTTACCCGCACACCCACGTAAACTCTGTAGGGTGGAGGCCAAGCGCGACGACAGTCATGTTATACCTGACGGTAGCAGACGATGGTGGTGAGATAGCCATTGGGGGAGATAACGAAGATGATGAGTATACGTTGATTCAGCCCTACCCCGGCATGGCAGTTCGGGTTGATGCGGTTACATGGCATGGGGTGAAGCCTGTTAAATCGGGAACACGCATAGCATTGATAACGACAGGGTTTGATTACGATGTATTTGCAGATAACAACTAAATGCAACATGACCTGCCCACACTGCATCTTCTCTTGTACTAGCGCCACGAAGGATGGCAAGGACATGAGCGTTGATGCGATCAAGACAGCAATAAGGCTGGCTGAAAAAACCCAACGCTGCCTTTGCATTGGTGGGGGAGAGCCTACAGTCCACTCTCAGTTCTGGGAAGTTCTTGGATTGGCCCTTGACTCAAAGATTCCAAGAATCTGGATGGGCGTAAATGGTAAGAAGACGAGACGCACATTGGCGCTACTGGATATGCACAGTAAAGACCCAAGAGGCAGAGTCAAAATAATGGTTTCAAGGGACGAGTGGCATGATGTTATAGACCCCTCGATCTTTGAGAAGTGCGAGCAGGTTGGGGCAGAGATACGCACCAACGCAAGGGTCTCTAAGAATGGTTTTGCAATTGCAAATAATTTATACAACACTACGGACTGCGAATGTCCTGACCTGCACATTCATGTAGATGGTGGCGTTAAGGTCTGCGCTTGTGACGATGCTCCAGTTTTATGGAATATCTATGAATCTGATATTACGGAAGATGCAGCTAGGTGCATTTCTGTCATGGGCAGGCGAAGAGGGTGCCATACTCATTGGACTCAGAAGCAGAAAGATATCTTTTATGATCGATTACACAGGTAGGAGAATGTCATGGAACAAGTACCAACATACGTCTGGGGAATTTTAGTAGCAGGGGTTATTGGATTGGCTTTTGTAATCATGCGAGCAAGAAAGAACAAGGGGAAGGGTGGAAACATCGGTGGTGGAACGACTCCTCCGAAAAAACAGAAGTAATGTATGTTTATGTTTATAGTGGGATTTTTTGCAGGTGCCTCGCTGGTCGTAGCTCTCCCATTGGAGAAAATAGCTGCCGCCAAGGGCTGGTTTCACACACAGTGGCAAAAAGTTACTAAGAAGGGGTAGAATGACCACAATTAAGATCAGACCGGCTAAGCCGCTCGATACATCAAATTTGGTACGGTTATTGACCGCAGCTCATGATGAATCAGGCTCTTACCCACCAGTCGATCCACACATGGGGCTGAATTGGATAACCCGGACCCTCACAGAAGGCTACGTTATCGTAGCAGACGTGTCCGGTAGGCTGGTGGGGACACTTGCGCTTTCCAACTATCATTTCCCGTGGTCGCCAGAGCAATTCATGTATCTGGAATGGCTGTACGTGCAGAAGAAGTTTCGCAAGGGTGGGGCATTTGAGGCATTGATGAAGGGCTGTCATGCCTTTGCTGATTCTCACAATGCCCAGATTCTTGCTGGTGTTTCTGCTGGCGACAAAGATGTCTTCTTAAAAGACCGCCTGTTCCAGACAAAGGGCTATCGCTATATCGGCGGAGACTTCATTAGGAGCAGGCATGGGCGGGAAAAAGAAGACAGTATCAACTCAGACATATAGACCACCGGGCTATATTGAGGATACAGCGCGGAGTGCTGTTGGTGTTGCTAACCGAATAGCAAACCAAACATACACACCTTACACTGGCGAGCGCGTAGCCGGTCTTTCTGCCAATGAGCGGCAGGGCATGGATATGGCCCGTGATACCGCTGGTGCGGCGCAGCCATATTATCAACAGGCTGGCGCTCTGGCCGAGCGTGGCACTCAACAGTTCAAAGACGCAAACATGGCGGATTACATGAATCCGTACATCATGAATGCGCTTGATCCTGCTGCCCGGAAGATTCGAGAACAGGGAGCGGCAGAGGCAACTGCTCTGGACAGTCGGGCAACGTCCATGGATGCCTTTGGTGGGTCACGAGCCGCTCTCATGCGAACCGGCGCTACTGAAAAGACCCTGCAAAGCGTCAAAGACCTCTATCAACAGGGGCTGGCGCAAGCCTACGAAAGCGGAGTCAATATCTGGGGTGCAGAGAGAGCCAATGATTTGGCTGGAGCTGGCAGGTTCATGGAGATTGGGAATGCCGTGAACAACGCCAATCAGACAGATATCTCAACCCTCATGGCGACTGGAGCAACAGACCGGAATATCCAGCAAGCCATGAAGGACTTCGATTACCAGCAGTTCATTGAAAACAGGGACTGGGATTTTAGGAGCCTCGGTGCGCTGATAGGTGCGCTTGAGGGAACGAAGGGATCATATACGACTACAACGACAACTGAGCAGGAGAAGAAAGGCGGTAATGACCTGTTGAAGTATGTTGGTGTAGCGGCAGCAATTGTTGGAGCGTTCTACACAGGTGGAGCAACGCTGTCGGCAATTCCTTCAATTATGGGTTCAGGGGAGTAATTAGATATGGCACAGCAAGCACCACTGGGCGGTCTTGTCCCTGAAGAAAACCAGACAAATCCTACCACCGGAGTGCAGACACCCGTCCAAGGTGGTCTCCCCGGAAACCAGCCAGTAACTGCTGCTCCAGCCGGTGCGCTCGGAGCAATGCAAGAAACCGATCCAGCCTCACCAGCTCCTGCCGCTCCTTCCGCTCCCCTGCAAGGAGGGGGCGCTTTGGCTGGTGGGGCTGGACCTTCCAAGCCTGCCTCTCAGTTTGACCCCTCCAGTCTAGTTGCTGATCAGGGAACCCCTGACAAGGTGATTCGTGACAAGTGGCGTTATGACCCAGAAAGAATGGCTAGTAATGCTGAGCAAATCACTGAAAGACTGCAAAGAATACGCAACGGTGACGACAAGGTTGCCAAGGCGCAAATGGAGCAGTTTACGGACAAGATGGGTCCAGAGCAGGTTGAAGCTGCAACCAAGGAACTGATTGCTACCGGTACGCAAGAGATTAACTTTGGTGTTGCGGCTGGGCAGATTCCAAAGACAACCGGAGAGAAGCTCAAGGCGCGGCTGAGCAGAATTTACAACGTCATACCAAGAGAAGAGATGGGCTTGTTCCTTATTGAGTTTGGAATGAGAGCGCTGATTAACTCTGATTCGATGATGGACAATGCGGCTGGATTTGGGGATGCCACGTTGGGTGCGCTTGGCTCTATGCAGGGAAGGCAGAGACAGAAGAAAGAAGATGAGATGGCTCAGAGCGCCTTGGCTGCTGAAGATGCCAAGTATGGAACCGATGTAGCCATGAAGGAAGAAGAGCTTCGCATGAGAGGTGAGCAGATCGGAATTCAGGGCAGAGAGTCTGAGGCTCGTATAGCCAGAGGCGGAGCCGGTGGAGATGCTTATCAGGGAGAAAAGTTCTACGTTGTTGAAAGATTAAGAGCAGCAAATTGGCCTGAAGACGATATCAATGCTGTGATGCTTGGTGGCAAAACCAAGCCTGAGAGAGTCCAGTCAGTCTGGGAAAATCTTGGTAAGCGCATTTTAGCTAACCCATATGATATTGATCCTATTACCGGTAAAGAATATGGGCAGTTCAATGAAAAAGACATGAGGGCGTATACCAAGCGAATCGTTGATGAGCAAGACAGGTTGACCGCAGAATATGATGCAGAAAGGCGTAAGAAAGCACGGGGCGGCGCTCTTCCTAGCGGAGACCCTACCCCTTATCTCAACCAAGCGGCGGTTGAAAGCGGGGGTATAAATTAAGTGGCAGCAACAAAAGAACAGATCACGAGAGCCATCGAGCTTGCTCGTGAGGCTGGAGATGACGTTGCAATAGCAAAGCTTGAAGCCATGTTAGGCGGAACTTCTGGAGCATCCCCTCCTGTTTCTCCTGCGGCTGAGCCAGTCGCCTCTGGTAGTGGTGTGTCAAATACAGGCGGCGCTCCCGTTGCAGCCCCCATTAACCTTGGATCAGGCGGGAACATCGAAGGAGCGCAACGCATCCAGCCAGCTGGTCAGGCTCCTGTGGCTTCGCCTGCGACGACTTCTCCTTCTGCCCCTGCCCTTGCCACCCCTAATACGCAAGAACCAGCTGGAGCGCTACAGACGGAGCCGCCAAAGGCAAAGTCCACGGACTGGTATGCAGCCCCTGACCGGACCAGCCAGCTCAATGCTAGAGCCTATGAAGCTGATCAGGCGTGGAAGCAAGACCCTGCCTCGAAGCCCAGCCCGGAAGTGCTAAGTGCGTTCTTGGAAAAGAACACTAATCCAGCGCTTGAGTCGGCTGATAAGCTGAAGGGCGATGTTGTTATTGACAAAAAGACCGGGAAGCCCAGATGGGCGGCTTTGTCTCCTGAGCAGATTGCCAAGGCAGAGGCGCAGAAGCAGGCCAAGAAAGATAAGACAAGGGGCGCTCTTGAGGGGCAGGCTGTTCAGGCTGTTGGAGCGCTTTCGTCAGGCACGTTAAACACCATAGTTGCTCCTCTGATTACCAATGTGGATACAGAAATTGAGCAGGGTAATGCGTTCCAGAGAGAACTTGTTACCCGGTTCATTCCCCCGGCAGAGAAAGAAAGAATCATGGAACTTGCCACAGAGAAATATGGCAAGAACCACCGCTATGTGAAAGACCCCGGACTCATGCCAGCGAATGTGTTGAAAGAGTTCATGGACATGAATCCTGACAACGAAAAGTTGTTGGAGCAGATGTCTGGTGATGAGTGGTGGGAGGGAAGAAAGGAGTTTGCTGGCAGGTTAGGCAGCAAGGTTCTTACTTCGTTGCGTAATGCCGTCCCATTCATGGGAAGCGACGAGCCTGTCAATCCGTTTGGAATGGCAGATGATCCCAGTGGCGCACTGACTGGTCGTCAGGGGTACGAGGGAATTGATTACACAGGAGATAATGCTCCGAAATATACTGGTGCGTCTCAAGATATACAGAACTGGAGAAACGAGGCTGGTCGCCAGCAAGGAATTTATGAGGGAATCATAAAGCCATGGCTAACAACCAAAGAGGGGGTTATGCCGGGTGAGCAAGTGACGCAGCTTGCAAATGACATCGTAGAAAAGACATACACAGAAACCGGCAAGGCAAGCCGTGAGAAGAACTTCTTCAATCCTGATATTGAAATCAAGAATTTTGGAGACCTTCTCCAGAAAGATGTTTGGCTTAATGAGAAATCGAAATTTCCATGGAATGATTTTGAAGGGTTCATGATCATGCTAATGGAGAACACCCCACAGATCGCGCTAAGCATAGCCGTGACACGTGGAGCAGGTGCTGCCGGTGCCAGAGAAGGCTGGACAGTTGGGCGGGGACTTACCCTAGCACAACAGGAAGCAAATCGTGTTGCCATGGCAGGTAGGTATGGTCTTGTTGCTGGTACACAGACAGAGGGGCTTCTCACGTCTACTGCTGTTGAGCAGCAAACAAGACAGTCTCTGAACGAGGTTCCCATGGAGAAATTCAGGGAAGACCCGTTGTTTGCCAACATGGTTGAGGGAGGTCTTACTGAAGAGACAGCCAAGCAGATTCTTGTCAATGACGCAGCAAACGTAGCAGCAGTCACTTCATACTTCACTACTGTCGCAGTTAGTGGGCCAATGACCCACTTGATTGGTAAGAGTGCAGCAGGTCGATTAGCAAGAGATCAGGGAACCAAAAGCAGGTGGGCGCTTGGTACTTTTGGAGAGATGGCTCAAGAAGGATCACAGGGGCTTGGTGAGCAGTTGGCTCAGGAGATGGCAACCAAGAAGATTGATCCAGATAATCCAATATTCAGCCAGCCAAATAGATACCTCGAAGCATTTGTTGGTGAGGCAATCGTTGCTGCGCCATTTGGCGCTATCAGTGTCATGCAGCCAAATAAGCCGCCCGGTGTTCCACAGGCTGATCTCGAAGTGGCACAGGCTACTACGAACTACATGACTGCCACAAATGACAGGTTCAAGTTTCAAACAAAAATCAGTGATCCTGAGCATATTGCCAACACTACTCCGAATGAGCGTTTGAGCGAGATGCAACAACTGGAGAATCTCCAGAAGCTTGAGGCAAAGGCTCTGCTCGATGCCGAGCCAAAGATGAGAGCGCATCTTGAATCTCAGGGTACTGAGGTATCCAAAACCGAACTAAAGATGCTCGGTGCATTGAAGATGCGAGCTAACGCAATGCTGCATGACATTGCTGTTGCCAAGTCTCGCCGCAGGACGGCAGCTGACATTCAGGCAGAAGAACAGGCGGTGATTACTGCCCGTAACGATCTTCAGCAGAGAGTCAATGATGATGTCCTGAAGCTTGAAGATATGAATCGTATGGCTGATGCTATTGAGTCTGTTCAGGACTTGGGGGCAATTGGTTACGCTGAGGAAGCAGAGCTTATTAAAGAGGGCTATGCCAAGCGTACAGAAGAAGGGAAGGTGGTTATCCTTCCAAAGGGTAAACGTGCCGTCAAGGAACTCAGGAGACAGGCTCGTGGATTGCAGGGCAGGCTTGAGAATGGATACCTTGGTCCAGAAAGGCGGTCTCCTGAAAATCTGGTCAAGAGAACACGGCTTGAGGATGCTTCACCACAAGAACGTGAAGCCATTCTATATGAAGATACCCTGACCAATGCCAAGAACCGCAGGGCGTTCAATGAGCGTCAGGAAAATATCGATTACAAGGGTGAAGGCGTTGCCCCTCCTGTAGAGGGAGCGAAGCCAGTTGTTGCTGCCGTTGACATTGATAGTCTGAAGTGGGTCAAC
>Ga0316188_10000884_pt1 | contig 13902 bp, 11 predicted proteins | sample Phiworburrow1_MG_FD_204933 | JGI IMG/M metagenome (GOLD analysis project Ga0316188, IMG submission 204933) | Coastal sediment microbial communities from Maine, United States - Phippsburg worm burrow 1 | ecosystem: Environmental > Aquatic > Marine > Coastal > Sediment | place: USA: Maine...
AGGACCCGCTCTTCGCCGCGCGCGCGCGCGGCCTCGAACTCGGCGGTCACGCGGCGAGCCAGCGCGACGTCGTCGTCGCCCGGCCTGAGCGCCGCGGCGATCACCGCCGCGTGATCCGGGCGGACGAGGCTCTTGCTGCGGTAGCCGAGGCGGCGCGCGTAGCGCGCCTCGCGGGCCGCGCCGTCGGCGTCGGCAAAGGTGTAGGGCGCGTCGATCGGCTCGATCGCGGCAGCCCGGCACTCGAGCAGGAATCGTCGCCGCGCGTAGTCGAGTTCGACGGCGTCGGGTCCGCGTTCGGCGCACAGGTCGGCCGCGAGGTCCTCGGCACCGAGCAGCGCACAGCGCACGCGCCGGCTCGCGCCGGCGAGCTCGCGAACGTTCACCACGCCGAGCGCGGTTTCGCACACCGGCAGGATCTCGGTGCTGCCCGGCGCGAAGCCGAGCCGCATCTCCAGGCGTCCGATCGCGTCGTCGAGCGCGCGGATCTCGTCGGCGGTGCAGGCCTTCGGGTAGGCGACGATGTCGGGCCGGGCGGGCATCACCGCTTCCAGGTCCGTCGACCCCTCGGCATCCAGCGCGTTGATCCGCACGCAGGCCAGCGCGCCGGCCTCGTGCCACCGTGCGTACAGTTCGTGCGCCGCCGCGCGCGCCTGCGGACGCAGCGGCGGTGGAGTGAAATCCTCGAGGTCCTGGATCAGCACGTCGGCGCCGCTGGCGGTCATGGCGCGGTGCACCGCAGGGTCGGCGCCGGCGCCGAAGAGCCAGGTGAGTCGCAAGTCGGGAGACAGCATGTTGGTCCGTTCGGTCGTCTTGTCGGAATCGTCGGCGCGCGCGGGCTGTCTGGCGTCGCGCCGGCCCGGATCATCGCTCATCTCGCCAGTCCGGGCGCTACGGTGCGAGAATCGCATCTCGCGCGGCAAGAAGACTAACCCGGGAGGAACATCGTGGCACGAGACTCGACCCTGACGATTTCCGGGCTGCGGGTACGCGCAGTCGATGCGCCGATGCGCCTGCCCCTGCAGACCTCCACCGGCGCGATCTCGGTCGCGCCGCTGGTGCTGATCGACTTGCAGACGCACGCGGGGATCACCGGCCGCAGCTACCTCTTCGCCATCGCGAAGCCGCACGTCAAGCCCATCGTTGCGCTGGTCGAGGCGATGGGCGAGATGCTCGCGGGCGACAAGGTGGCGCCCTTCGAGATCGAGCGCAAGCTGCGCAAGAAGTACACGCTGCTCGGCGTGCACAACATCGTGCTGTTCGCGATGTCCGGGATCGACATGGCGGCCTGGGATGCGTACGCGCAATCGCTCGGCCAGCCGCTGGTCAGCGTGCTGGGCGGCGCGCCGCGACCGGTCAGGGCCTACAACTCCAAGGGCCTGGGCATCATGGCGCTCAAGCCGCTGGCCAGGGAGGCGGAACGGCTGGTGAAGGAGGGCTTCTCGGCGGTGAAGCTGCGCCTCGGGCGGCCCGACGCTTCCGACGACCTGAAGGCGCTTCGCACGGTGAAGAAGGCGATCGGGCCGGACGTGACACTGATGTGCGACTTCAACCAGGGGCTCACCGTCAACGAGGCGATCCTGCGCGGGCGGATGCTCGACGACGAGGGCGGGCTGTACTGGATCGAGGAACCCACGCGCGCCGACGACTTCGAGGGCAACGGGCGCATCGCCGATGCGCTCGAGACGCCGGTGCAGATCGGCGAGAACTTCATGGGGCCCGAGCAGATGGCGCAGGCGCTGGCGGCCGGCGCCTGCGACTATGTGATGCCGGACGTGCAGCGCATCGGCGGCGTCACCGGCTGGATGCGTGCCGCCGCGCTCGCGCAGGGGGCGGGGATGGAGATGTCGTCGCACCTCTTCCCGGAGATCAGCAGCCACCTGCTCGCGGTGACCCCGACCTGCCACTGGCTCGAGTACGTCGACTGGGCCGAGCCGGTGCTGACGCAGCCCCTGAAGGTGAAGGACAGCCAGGTGACGATCCCCTCGACGCCAGGTACCGGGGTCGTCTGGGACGAGAAGGCGGTGAAGAAGTACGCGGTGTAGCGGTCGGGCGCGGCGGTCGCGCGCGAAGCGTGACAGCCTGCGACGCGTCGCGACACGGTCAGTGCGGCAGGCGGGAGACGGGAGACGGCGGATGAGTGACACGGGCAAACGAGCGTTCGACGTGGTGATCGTCGGCGCCGGTTTCGCAGGCATGTACATGCTGCACCGCGTGCGCGGCCTGGGGCTGTCGGCGCGGGTCTACGAGGCGGGCTCGGGCGTCGGAGGCACCTGGTACTGGAACCGCTATCCCGGCGCGCGCTGCGACGTCGAGAGCATGGAGTACTCCTACCAGTTCTCCGACGAGCTGCAGCAGGAATGGCACTGGAGCGAACGCTTCGCGACCCAGCCCGAGATTCTGCGTTACGCCGATCACGTCGCCGACCGCTTCGGGCTGCGCGACGACATCCAGTTCGACACGCGGGTCACCGGCGCGGAGTTCGACGAGAAGGCGTCGCACTGGCGGGTCTCGACGACCGGCGGCGGCGGGCCCGCGGCACCGGTGTCGGCCCGATTCCTGATCATGGCCACCGGCTGTCTGTCGTCGACCAACATGCCGTCGATCCCCGGCATCGACAGCTTCGCGGGCGAGAAGTACCACACCGGACAGTGGCCGCACGAGCCGGTCGACTTCACCGGCAAGCGGGTCGGGGTCATCGGCACCGGTTCGTCGGCGATCCAGTCGATCCCGATCATCGCGGGCCAGGCGAAGGAACTGTTCGTCTTTCAGCGCACGCCCAACTACTCGGTGCCGGCACACAATGCGCCGCTCGATCCGGACTACGAAGCGCGAATCAAGGCCGAATACGGGGCATTTCGCGCGCGCAACAGCCTGATGCCCAACGCCTTCGGCTCCAGCCTGCCGAGGAACGAGGCGTCGGCGCTCGCGGCCACCGACCAGGAGCGCCGGCAGGCCTACGAGACACGCTGGCAACGCGGCGGCCTGGTGCTTCTCGGCGCCTTCGGAGACCTGCTGCTCGACGCGCGCGCCAACGAGACCGCGGCCGAATTCGTGCGCGAGAAGATCCGTGCGATCGTCAGGGACCCGGTGACCGCCGAGCTGCTGACGCCCTGGCAGGTGATCGGCTGCAAGCGCCTGTGCGTCGACACCGGCTACTACGAGACCTTCAACCGGCCCAACGTTCATCTGGTGGACGTGAAGGCGCATCCGATCGAGCAGATCACGCCGACCGGGCTGCGCACCGGCGGCCGGGACTACCCGCTCGACTGCATCGTGTTCGCCACCGGGTTCGACGCGATGACAGGGACCCTGACGAAGATGGACATCCGAGGCCGCGGCGGCCTGTCGCTGCGCGAGAAGTGGCACGCCGGGCCGCGCACCTACCTGGGCCTGGGGCTTGCCGCATTCCCGAATCTCTTCACCATCTCCGGGCCGGGCAGCCCGTCGGTGCTCACGAACATGCTGGTCTCGATCGAGCAGCACGTGAACTGGATCGCGGCCTGCCTAGCCTACATGCGCGAGCACGGACACACGGTGATCGAGGCGACCGCGCAGGCCGAGGACGCCTGGGTGGAGCATGTGAACTCGGTCGCCGACCGCACCTTGTACCCGGGATGCAATTCCTGGTACCTGGGCGCCAACGTGCCCGGGAAGACGCGCGTCTTCATGCCGCTGATCGGGTACCCGCCCTACGTGAGGAAGTGCGAGGAAGTGGTCGCGAAGGGCTACGAGGGGTTCGTTCTCGAGCCCGCCGTTCAAGCGCGTTGAGCCGGTACGCCGGCGCGCGCCGCCTCAGCCGGCCCCGGAGTCCTTGCCCAGCAGACCCTTGAGCCCGGCAAAGGGCTGGTGCGTCGCGCCGGGTCCGCGCGCTCCGCCGCCATCGCCGCGGCCGGCGGAATCGAGCTGTCGGGCGTGCTCGTTGTCGTGGCAGTACAGGCAGAGCAGCTCCCAGTTGCTGCCGTCGGCGGGGTTGTTGTCGTGGTTGTGGTCCTTGTGGTGGACCGTGAGTTCGCGCAGCCTCGGCCCGGAAAACTCGCGGCCGCAACGTCCGCAGACCCACGGGTAGAGCTTCAGGGCGCGTTCGCGGTAGGAGTCCTCGCGTTCGCTGCGTGCCAGCCTCGCGTCAGCCACCATGCGGTCGAGGGCGGCCTGGTCGGCGGGTTTTCCGGAACTGGGCATTGGGGCGTCGTGCCGTCCGTCGGCATCGGAAAGGGGTGATGACCGGACTCTGCCACAGGCCCGCGGCCGACGGAAGCCGCCGAACGCGGGTAATCTCCTGCTGGTGAGCAAGGGGCGGGCCCCAGGGGAAACGCAAGTGACAGGCAATACCGAATCGGCGCTGAACGATGGCGCCGCGGCGCAGGCGAGCGCGACCGCATCGACGGTCGGATCGACGGGCGCGCAGTCGAGCGCGCAGGTGACCGGCGCGCCCCAGGACACCCCCGCGGCTGAGCACGCGAACGAGACCGGCAAGCCCTCGCTGGTCTATCCGTTCGAGGCGGTTCCGGAGACCGGCAAGGCGATCGAGGTCGCGCCGGGCGTGCTGTGGATCCGCATGCCGATGCCGGGCTCGCTGTCGCACATCAACGTCTGGGCGGTCCAGGACGGCGACGGCTGGACCATCGTCGACACCGGTCTGCGCACGCCGGAGACGACCGACGCGTGGCGCACGCTGCTGCAGGGGGCCCTGGACGGGCGGCATCTCACGCGGGTCATCGTCACGCACATGCACCCGGATCATGTCGGAATGGCGGGCTGGCTGACCCGCCGCTTCGGGTGCCGGCTCTGGATGACGCGGCTCGAATACCTGACCTGCCGGGTGCTGGTCGCGGACACCGGTCGCGAGGCGCCGGACGACGGCGTGGCCTTCTACCGCCGCGCCGGCTGGACCGAGCAGGCGATCGAGACCTATCGCACCCGTTTCGGCAGCTTCGGCAAGTCGGTGTACACGCTGCCCGACAGCATCCGTCGCCTTCACGACGGCGAGCGCTTGCGCATCGGCGAACACGACTGGCGCGTGATCGTCGGCAACGGGCATTCACCGGAGCACGCCTGCCTGTACTGCGAAGACCTGAAGCTGCTGATTTCGGGGGATCAGGTGCTTCCGCGCATCTCGTCCAACGTCTCCGTCTTCCCGACCGAGCCGGACGGCGATCCGCTGGGCGACTGGATGGCGTCGCTGGAGAAGATCGAGCGGGAAGTGCCTGACGACGTGCTGGTGCTGCCGTCGCACAACGAGCCGTTCCGCGGGCTTCACGCGAGGCTGCGCTGGCTCGCCCGTGGTCACCACCGAGGCCTGGAGCGGCTGCGTCGCTCGCTGGCGGAGCCGCGCAGGGCGATCGACGTGTTCGGCGCGCTGTTCGCGCGCAAGATCGGCACCGACGGGCATCTGTTCAGCATGGCCACCGGCGAGAGCCTGGCGCACCTGAACTATCTGCTGCACCAGGGGCTGGCGCGAGCGAGCGAGGACGAGAACGGCGTGGCCTGGTACCAGAGCGCGGCGCGCTCCACGCCCTAGCGTCGGTACGCGGTCGGATTCCGACCGCGCGCAGGCGGATTCCCGGCGCGCGCGAACGCGCTTTTCCGGACGGCCCCTAGCGCGCGCTGCGCTTCAGTTTCGACGCCGCGCGTGCCGCGCCGGTCATCATCCGGATCAGCGAATCGCCGATTCCCGGCGCCACGGCCAGCAGCTTGGAAATCTCGCCGGCGCCGGGCGGCACCGACAGCTCGCGCAAATTGAAGCGCACCGCGGCGAAGATCGCCGCAACCACCCAGTCGGCGGGCATGTTCAGCGCCTTGGGCCACAGCGCACCCAGCTCGTCGTCCGACGCGGCGGTGCGCTCGACCATCGGCGTTTCGATCACGCCGGGCAGCACCAGCGACGCGTGGATGTCGGTGCCGGCGAGCTCCATCCTGAACGCCTCGGTGAGACCGATCAGCGCGAACTTGGTCGCGGAATACCCGCCGATCGGCGAAAACGCGCGTCGCCCGCCCAGCGACGCGACGTTCACGATGTTGCCGCGGCCCTGTTTGCGCATCACCGCGGCCGCCTGCTGCATCACGTAGAGGGCGCCGAAGAGATTGACGTCGAGCATCGCCTTCAGGTCGGCGCCGCGGATGTCCTCCACCCGCGACGGGATCAGGATGCCGGCGTTGTTGACGACCACGTCCACGCCGCCGAAGGCCGCGACCGCCTGGCGAAAGCAGGCCCTGACCTGCGCGGGCCGGGTGACGTCCGCGGGCACGACGAGCGTCCGGGCGTCGTGCCGCTTGCGCGCCTGCGCCTCGACCTCGGTGAGCGCTTCAGCGCGTCGCGCGACCATCACGACCTGCGCGCCGGCCCGCGCGAACGCCAATGCCGTTTCGCGGCCGATGCCGCTCGAGGCGCCCGTGACCAGGACGGTCTTGCCGGAGAACGAGGGCAGCTTCATCATCGGCGCATCGCCACCGCGATCCGTTCGAGCAGCATTTCGCTGGATCCGTCGACGAAGCCGGCGACCCGGGCGCCGATCAGGTGGCGGCCGAACGGGTAGTGCTCGCGCAAGCCCTCGGCGCCCATCGCCTGCGCGAGCGCCGGCAGCTGGCGCTCGGCCATCCGCGTCGACAACAGCTTGGCCTGCGCGGCGATGAGCTGCGCGTCGGCTCCGGCATCGATCTGCGCCGCGGCCCGGTCGACCATCAGGCGGCAGGCCGCGAGCTCGCTGGCGGCCTCCGCGAGGCGCCAGCGCCAGCCCTGGTGATCGTTCAGCGGCTTGCCGAAGGTCGTGCGGCGTTCGCCGTAGTCGGCGGCGATCCGCAGTGCTTCGCCGACCATGCCGCAGCACATCGCGCCGATATAGGTGCGCGCACCGTTGATCGATCCGAGCGCGGCCTTGAACGCCTTGCCCGGCGGCTGCAGCATCTCTTCGTCGCGTGCGACGTAGCCCTCCAGGCGAAAGCCGCCCGTGCCGATCGCGTGCTGACCGGCGAGGGCGACGCCGGGCTCGCGCACGAAGCCCGCGCGCTCGCCGTCCACCAGGAAGCCCGCGATGCCCCGGCCGCCGGAGCCGGGTTCGGTCTGCGCGTACAGGATCACCACGTCGGCCTCGGTCGCGTTCGTGATCCAGGCCTTCGCGCCGTCGATGCACCAGCCGTTGGCGACGCGCGTCGCCCGGGTCGTGATCGCGGCGAAGTCCGAGCCGGCGCCTGGTTCGGTGAGCGCAGTGCATCCGACCCGCCGACCGTGGACCAGATCGTCGACGTAGCGACGTGCCACCTCGGCAGGCGCGTCGCGGGCGACCTTCACCGCGACGTTTTGCGTGTTGATCAGCGACATGGTGAACGCGAAGTCGGCTGCACCGAGGATGTCCGCGACCTTCGCCTTCGACGAATAGGGCAGTCCGAGCCCGCCCCACGACTGCGGCAATTCCAACCGCGTGAGACCGATCTCGGCTGCGCGCTCGAAGGTCTCGCGTCCGATCCGTCTTTCCCGCTCCCAGGTGACGGCACCGGGCGCGACGACGTCGCGCGCGAAGGCGGCGGTTTGCGCCAAAAGCGCTTCTTCGACAGGATTGGCGTGCATGATTCGACTCCGGAACGTATGACGAGGATACCGTGCGAGAAGAGACGGCAGGCACTCCCGGCGTGAAATCAGGCTCGGCGCAGGCGCAGGCGCGGGCGGAGGCGACCTTGTCGACGGCGACGCTCGATCCGGACGCCGCGATCGAGGCGCAGGCGAGAATCCACCACGCCTACCTGCTCGGCCTGCAGCTGATGGTGTCCACCCGCAAGGGTCCCGGGGCGGTCGGCGACTGGATGTTCCGGCTGTTCCGCCGGCAGCACCACGAGAAGTTTCTGTCGAGCTTCGAGAAGCTCGGGCTCGCGGGCCTGCCGCATGCGGTCGCCTGCGCCCGATACCACGTGCTGTCCAACGCCATCGGCGGGGTCGGCGTCGAATACATGGAAGAGAGCGACATCAAGGCGTGGGTGCGATTCCGCTACCCCCGCTGGATGTATGCGGGTCCGGCGATCTGCGGCGTGCCGGTCGAGGCGAGCCGGGGCTTTCTCGAGGGCTGGTACGCGCACAACGGCGTGTCACTGAACAACCCGCGCCTGCGATTCGTCTGCGTCAGCGAGGACATGACCGGAGAGTTCGGCTTGTGCGGCTACTTCGAGGAGTGCGGGCGCGACCTCGATGACCAAGAACGGCTGCACTTCGCCAAGGGCGAGCTGCCGCCGCCCTTCGATCCTGCCGCGCAGCCGACGCCACCGGCCGGCCAGTGGAGCGCGCAGCGGCTGCGCAAGGCCGCGCGCAATTACGCGATGGAATACATCCGCAACGGCCTGTGCGAGCTCGCGGGCACGATCGGCGAACCGGACACGCGCGAGCTGGCCGGACTTGCGGGCCGACTGATCGGCATGCAGTACTACCGGGAGACTTCGGCGCTGGTCGGCGCGCTCGACGGCGGCGCGGATCGCGCCGCGCATTACCTGGCGACCATGTTCGCTGGCCTGGACGACGATGTGGTCGTCGAGGACGGGGCGAGCGTCGCGCGCGCGCGGCTGCGACATCGCGAGCTGCGGATCCTGCGGGGACTGTCGCCGCCCGAGAGTGCGCTGGTTGTCGACTGCTGGAAGGAGCTGTGGGTCGGCGCCGTGCGGGCGCACGGTCCGATGATGCGGGCAGAGGTCGACGTGGCCGGGCACGGTGCGGCCGAGCCCGGCGCAGGTACCGCGCTGCACTGGACGATCGAGGCGCTGCGCTGACCCGCGACGCCGGGATCGGCCGCGCAGGCGCTAGGACACCTGCAACACCATCTCGACCTCGACCGCGATCTGCCCCGGCAGCGCGACCATGCCGACCGCCGAGCGCGCGCCGCGCCCGCGTTCCTCGCCGAACACCTCGACGAACAGGTCCGAGAAGCCGTTGATCACCTTCGGCATCTCCGAGAAGTCGGGCGACGAGTTGACCATGCCGAGCACCTTGACGACCCGCTCGACGCGGTCCAGCGAGCCCAGCACCGAACGGATGTTGGCGAGCATGTTCAGCCCGACCACTCGCGCCGCCGCATAGCCCTGCTCGGTGTTCAGTCCGGCACCCAGCTTTCCGGTGATCGCGGTGCCGTCGTTGCGGCGCGGGCCGCATCCCGACATGAACAGCAGATTGCCCACCTGCACGCCGCCGACGTAGTTCCCGATCGGCCTGGGTGCCGGTGGCAGTTCCAGTCCGAGTTCCTTCAAGCGCTGTTCCGCAGTCATCTTGATCGTCCTCCCTGCGAGCAATCTAACACCGTGCGCGTGTCCGCGCGGATTCCGCGGCGCGGAATCCGGTTGGCGGGTATCCTGCGCGCCCATGTCCAGAGAAGACCTGCCGGAACTGCTGCGCCTGCGCGATTTCGTTCGCCTGTGGCTTTCGCGCGTGACCGGGACGGCGGCCAACCAGATGCTGATGGTGGCGGTCGGCTGGCAGATGTACGCACTGACCGGTCGCGCCTGGGATCTGGGCCTGGTCGGGCTGTACCAGTTCGTCCCGGCCCTCGCGTGGGCCCTCGTGGCCGGGCACGTGGCCGATCGCTGGCATCGGGGCCGCATCGTCGCGATCTGCCTGGCGGTGCAGGGCGTGGTCGCCGGGGTCCTGCTGCTGGCCGCGGTCGGCGACTGGGCGACGCGCGAACTGCTGCTCGGCGTGTCCGTGTTTCTCGGTTCGGCGCGGGCCTTCCAGATGCCGGCCCAGCAGGCGCTGCTGCCGATGCTGGTGCCTGCCCGCCTGCTGCCGCGCGCGATGGCGCTCGGGTCCGGCGGCATGCAGGTCGCGATCATCGGCGGTCCCGCGCTCGGGGGCGCGCTCTACATTGCGGGCGCTGGCGCGGTCTACGCGGCCTGCGCACTGCTGCTGGGGATCGGGTGCGCGCTCGTGCTGACGGTGCGCTACCGGCATGTGCCGCCCGGGCGCGAGCCGGTCGAGTTGCGCACGGTCCTGGCGGGCGTGCACTTCATCTGGCACCGGAAGATCCTCCTCGGTGCGGTGTCGCTCGATCTCTTCGCGGTCCTGCTGGGTGGCGCGACCGCGCTGCTGCCGATGTTCGCCAAGGACATCCTGCACGTCGGCCCCGAAGGGCTCGGTGCGCTGCGCGCCGCCCCCGCGGTGGGCGCCCTGGCGATGTCGGTCTGGCTGACACGCTGGCCGATCGAGCGAAGCGTCGGCGTCAAGCTGTTCGCCGCGATCGCGGTCTACGGGCTGGCCACGCTGATGTTCGGACTGTCGACGCAATTCGCCGTGTCGGCGTTCGCGCTGATGGTCAGCGGCGCGGCCGACATGGTCAGCGTCGTGCTGCGGCAGTCGCTGGTCCTGATGGAGACGCCCGACGGGATGCGCGGGCGGGTCAGCGCGGTGAACTCGATTTTCATCGGGGCGAGCAACCAGCTCGGCGAGTTCGAATCCGGCGTGACCGCCGAGTGGTGGGGGCCGGTCGCCTCGGTCGTCGTCGGGGGCCTGGGAACGATCGCGGTCGCTGCGCTGTGGCTGCGGATGTTCCCGGGCCTGCGCGAGAGGGACCGGATCGCGCCCTGACGGCGGCTGTGGCCGGGGGCGGCGCCGAAGATGGCATCATCCGGGCTTCACGCTCACCGGAGAGGCCCCATGCCTGAAGCACTCATCATCGACGCCTGCAGGACCCCGCGGGGCATCGGCAAGGCCGGCAAGGGCGCGCTCGCCGACATGCATCCGCAGCATCTGGGCGCCGCGGTGCTCAAGGCGCTCGCCGAGCGCACTGGCATCGATACGGCGGAAGTCGACGACATCATCTGGGGCACCAGCTCGCAGCGGGGCGCGCAGTCGGGCGACCTCGGCCGGATGGCCGCGCTGGACGCCGGTTACGACATCCGCGCGAGCGGCGTCACGCTGGACCGATTCTGCGGCTCGGGCATCACGTCGGTGAACCTCGCGGCGGCCACGGTGATGTCCGGCATGGAGGACCTGGTGATCGCCGGGGGCACCGAGATGATGTCGATGCCGGGGCGGCGCGCCGACGAGGGGCCGCTGATCCTGGACAGCGGCAACCTGCGTTTGCGCGCCCATCACCCGCAGTCGCACCAGGGCGTCTGCGCCGACGCAGTGGCCACGCTGGAAGGCATCAGCCGCGCCGACGTCGACGCGCTGGCGCTCGAGAGCCAGAAGCGCGCCGCGCACGCGATCGCCAACGGCCACTTCGCCAGGAGCCTGATCGCGGTGCACAAGGCTGACGGAAGCCTCGCGCTGGACCACGAGGAGTACCCGCGGCCGCAGACCACCGCCGAGGGCCTGGCCGCGCTCAAGCCCGCGTTCGCTGCGATGGCCGACTACCCGCTGGACGAGGCGGGCAACACCTATCGCAGCCTGATCCTGCAGGCCTACCCGGGGCTGGACATCCAGTTCATGCATCACGCGGGCAACTCGTCCGGCGTGGTCGACGGCGCCGCGGCGATCCTGCTGGCCTCGCCGTCCTACGCGAAGGCGCACGGCCTGAAGCCGCGCGCCCGGGTGGTCGCCACCGCCAACGTCGGCGACTGTCCGACGCTGATGCTCAACGCCCCGGTGCCGGCTGCCCGCAAGGTGCTGGCCAAGGCCGGGCTCACCGCCGACGACATCGACCTCTGGGAGATCAACGAGGCGTTCGCGGTGGTCGCCGAGAAGTTCATCCGCGACATGGGGCTCGACCGCGACAAGGTCAACGTCAACGGCGGCTCGATCGCGCTCGGCCACCCGATCGGCGCGACCGGCTCGATCCTGATCGGCACGCTGCTCGACGAGCTGGAGCGTCGGGACCTGAAGCGCGGACTGGTGACGATGTGCGCCGCGGGCGGCATGGCCCCGGCGATCATCATCGAGCGGGTCTGAGGCAAGCGCACTCGCCGGGCAAGCCGGGCTTTTTTGGCGGCCGTCGCACGGCGGCGACCGCCCTGGAGGAAACACCGTGATGCAGGAGGCGATCGATTTCCGCGACGAGTCCGAGGCGCTGTACGCGCTGATTGCCGATCTCGGGCCGGCCGACCTGGATGCCGCAACCGGATTCAAGGGCTGGACGATCAACGACATCGTCCGACACCTGCACTTCTGGAATCGCGCCGCCGATCTCTCGCTCACCGACGAGGCCGGGTTTCTGCAGCTCGCAGGCGAGGCCATGCGAGGCCTGGAGAAGGTCGGCATCCGCGCGCGCGAGACGGCGCTGCTGGGTGAACTGTCGGGCCCGGCGCTGCTGCAGGCCTGGCACGCCCGCTACGCCGACATGGGCGCGCGCTGGTCGGCGCTCGACCCGAAGCAGCGCGTGAAATGGGTGGGCCCCGACATGTCGGTGCGCTCGTCGATCACCGCGCGCCACATGGAGACCTGGGCGCACGGTCTGGCCGTGTTCGATCTGCTCGGCGTCGAGCGCGAGGAGCACGACCGGATCCGCAACATCGTCGTGCTCGGCGTCAATACCTTCGGCTGGACGCACAAGGTTCACGGCGTGGAAACGCCGGCGAGCATGCCGCGCCTGCGCTTGCGGGCGCCGTCGGGCGCGACCTGGGAATTCGGCGAACCCTCGGCCGACGAGCGTATCGAAGGCTCCGCGGTCGAGTTCTGCCAGGTGGTCACGCAGACGCGCAACGTTGCCGACACCTCGCTCGCGGTCAAAGGCCCGGTCGCGACGCGCTGGATGGCGATTGCGCAATGCTTCGCCGGTCCGCCCGAGCGTCCGCCCGCACCCGGCGCACGGCATCGCGCGGAATCACGCCCGCCTGTCGCGCGGCGTTCCGACGCAATCGGCTGAGCGCGCCCGTCATGGACCGCTCCGACGGCCTGCCGGAGCGCGACCGGATGCTGGCGATGCTCAGCGTGATGCTCGCCGCGACGCAGGTCACGCTCGACATTTCCATCGTCTACACCGCGCTGCCCGCGATCGCCGCCGACCTGCGCAGCAGTGCCGCTGCCGCGGTCTGGGTGGTCAATGCCTATCAGCTCGCGGTGGTCGCGGCGGTCGTCCCGCTGGCCGCGCTCGGGGAGTCGATCGGTCATCGGCGCGTGAGTCTCGCCGGGTTCGTGCTGTTCACCGTCGGCTCGCTCGCCTGCGGGTTCGCCTCCTCGCTGCCGGCGCTGATCGCGGCCCGACTCCTGCAGGGCCTGGGGGCGGCCGCGCTCATCAGTGTCACTACCGCGCTGATCCGATTCATCTATCCGGCGCGCTCGCTCGGCCGCGGGCTCGGCCTGTACGCGCTGATCGTCGCGATCGCCTTCGCGTTCGGGCCGACGATGGCGTCGCTGATCCTGTCGCTGACGTCCTGGCACGCGCTGTTCCTGCTGCACCTGCCGGTCGGACTGATCGGACTGGGACTCGCGCTGCGCGCGCTGCCGGTGACCGCGCCGTCGGGTCATCGCTACGATTTCGCCGCCGCGGCGCTCACCGCCGGCATGTTCGCGTTGCTGGTGTTCGGGCTGGGCGAGGCGGCACATCGCGCGCCGTGGGAGCGGGTCGGCGCCATCTGGGGCAGTGCCATCGCCTGCGGTGTCCTGCTGTTGCGCCGGCAGGCGGGTCATCCCGCCCCGATGCTGGCGATCGACCTGATGCGCCGCCCGCTCTTCGCACTGTCCGCGGCCACGGCCGTCCTGTCGTTCGTCGCGCAGGGGCTCGCCTTCGTCTCCCTGCCGTTCCTGTTCCATACGGTGATGGGCTGGTCCCAGATGCACACCGGCCTGCTGATGACGCCCTGGCCGCTCGTGCTGTCCGTGATGGCGCTCAACGCGGGGCGGCTGTCGGATCGCTGGCCGGCGGCAACGCTCGGGGGCGTCGGGCTGCTGCTGCTGTGCGCAGGCATGGTCACGCTTGCGATGCTCGCGCACGACGCGTCGGTCCCGGACATCGCGTGGCGCCTGGCGCTCTGCGGTGCCGGGTTCGGTCTGTTCCAGGC
>Ga0316188_10000886_pt1 | contig 13883 bp, 14 predicted proteins | sample Phiworburrow1_MG_FD_204933 | JGI IMG/M metagenome (GOLD analysis project Ga0316188, IMG submission 204933) | Coastal sediment microbial communities from Maine, United States - Phippsburg worm burrow 1 | ecosystem: Environmental > Aquatic > Marine > Coastal > Sediment | place: USA: Maine...
ATATTGGCATCTATGGCAGCTATTATAGCAAGTCAAGCAGTAATTTCCGGTACGTTCACACTCGTTAATGAAGCTATGAAACTAAAGCTATGGCCAAACACTAAAGTAAAATATCCCAGTAGTATTAAAGGACAGATTTATTTGCCACGTATAAATTGGATACTTTGTGGTGGCTGTGTTTTGGTTGTGTTAATTTTCAATAAATCTTCCAACATGGAGGGGGCATACGGGTTGGCAATTATATTAGACATGCTTATGACTACTACACTATTAAGCTATTATTTCAGCTCTGTAAAGCATTCCAAATTTCGTACAGTAATTATTAGCTCAGTATTATTTTCTATCGAAATTCTATTTTTAGTTTCCAACCTGTCAAAGTTCGAAGCCGGAGGTTGGTTTACTTATTCCATTGCCTTTGTCTTTTTCATTCAAATGTTTGTTTTACTCAAAGCTCGATACCTTAGAGACAGACACACAGAGTTCGTGGACTTAAAACATTATGTTGAACTAATTCAAGATTTGCAAAAAGATACTTCAATCCCTAAAGAGGCAACTAACTTAGTTTATCTGGCCGTTGCAGACAGCAAACGCTACATCGATTCAAACATTGTTTATTCCATCTTTAAAAAGCGACCCAAACGTGCAGATGTATATTGGTTTATCCATGTTGAAACCGTTGATAGTCCCTACACCTCAAAGTATTCCTTGGATACTGTTATTCCGGAAAAATGTTTTTTTGTAAAAATAAAATTAGGGTTTAAAGCCGACCATAGGGTAAATTTATTGTTTAATAAAATACTCAGAGACTTGTCCGAGACCGGTGAAATTGAGTTAACAAGCAAATATGAGTCACTGCAAAAACATAGCATGCCTGCAGATTTTAAATTTATTATTCTTCATTCTCTTGCCTCAGTTGACAGCGATATCTCCTCTTTTGACAATTTAATTATTCAAGGATATCAGTTTATCAAAAAAATAAGCCTACCAACTGAAGAAATGTATGGTCTTGAACTTGCAAACGTAGAGGTTGAGTCTGTGCCCATCATGGTAGGTCCACTTTCAAAAATAAGGCTAAAGCGAGAAATGGCAGGATCAGAAAGAGAAAAAGAATTGCTATACCATTCAAAAAAAGAGTAAAGTCAAAAAAACCTTGTCTTATTTAATCTTTGGCTCAAAATCTAACACTACTGAGTTCATGCAGTAACGCATTCCTGTGGGTGGTGGGCCATCATCAAATATGTGCCCTAAATGTGAGTTGCACCTACCACAAAGTACTTCGGTACGATTCATTCCAAATGAGCGATCTTCTCTAAAAATTACACTTTTCTTACTGACTGCTTCAAAAAAACTAGGCCATCCGCATGAGCTTGCAAATTTGGAATCGGACAGAAATAACTTGTTGCCACAGATTGCGCAATAATAATTTCCAATACCCTCAAAATTCCAATATTTTCCCGTAAAACTCTCTTCGGTATGTTGCATACGTCCAACTAAATACACTTCCTCCGGCAAAATAGATTTCCAATCCGAGTCCGTAACATTTAACTTGGTAGTATCTGTCCTTGAGTAATAAGGATTTGTGTTTTTAATCATTGGTTCAACGGTATTATTAGATTCACTGCCATTTGTAGGCTTATTAGAACTGCAATTAACAAGTCCGAAAGAACCAATTATTGCAGAAATAAACATCATTACAACTAAAACATACTTCATAATTGTATAAGTAATTTGAGGCAGAACTATACTTTTTAAATAATTAATTAAAATCACTAAATAGACCAAACAATTAAATGTCAAATCTAAAAATAATTTAAAAAAATCTCAGTATAACTATCTATACATCAAATACTTATATTTTTAGGTTGAGCTATCAGATCCTTTCTTTCCAGAAATAGATTCTCTCATGTCAGTGTCGGCCTGAATATTTTGCATTCTGTAATAGTCCATTACTCCCAGATTGCCACTCACAAATGCTTGAGCTATAGCTTTAGGAATTTCTGCTTCGGCTTGAATTACATTGGCTCTAGCTTCCTGTGCCTTAGCAATCATTTCTTGCTCCAAGGCAACAGCCATCGCTCTTCTTTCTTCGGCACGGGCTTCTGCAACTTTCAAGTCGGCAGCAGCTTGATCTGTTTGTAACTTTGCTCCAATGTTAGCACCTACGTCCACATCGGCAATGTCAATAGAGAGTATCTCAAAGGCAGTTCCGGCATCCAATCCTCGGGAAAGAACCAACTTAGAAATTTTATCCGGATTAGCCAACACCTCTTTATGCGACATGGCAGAGCCTATTGAAGTGACAATACCCTCGCCTACTCTAGCCAATATGGTGTCTTCGCCGGCACCGCCTACTAACTGTGAAATACTGGCTCTTACAGTAACTCTGGCTACGGCAATCAACTGAATACCATCAGCGGCCACAGCAGCCACTTTTGGAGTGGTTATTACTTTCGGATTAACAGAAATCTGAACTGCTTCAAATACATCTCGACCTGCCAAATTGATTGCAGTCGCCTGCTTAAAGGTAAGAGTAATATTTGCTTTTTCAGCAGAAATCAAGGCTCTGATAACATTAGGCACATCCCCGCCCGCGAGATAATGAGTTTCTAATTCTCTGGTTGAAATGAACAATCCGGCCTTTGTGGCAGTAATTGATGAATTTACAATTACGCTAGGTGGAACTTTTCTTATTCTCATCAATATTAGGTCGAAGATGGTGACCTTAACTCCGGAAATTATGGCTGTAAACCAAAGACCCACAGGTACATAATACATGAAAACAAAAAAGAAAATGATGCCTGCAAAAACAATAAGTAATAAAGTGATGTCCATATTTGTCTAATTAATTTTTTCTACGATAACTTGATTTAATAATATTTTTACTATCCTGATTCGCGTTCCGGAATCTATATACTCTCCAAAAGTTTTTACTTCATATATTCTATTTTCCAACTCGGCAGTGCCAATGGGTCGCAACGCAGACTTAGCAATCCCTTCCATATCCACTCTGAGATGTTCAACTTGACCTTCATTCACCTTACCGCTGATGGTATCATTTAAAGAAAACCTAGCCCAAGCACCCGATTTAAAACAATAAAATAAAACCAAAACTAAGGAAATGAAAGACGAACCTAAAACTACCATTCCGATTTCACTGCCAAAGTAACTAAAACTTAGCCCTACACTAAAAACTAAAGCTACAAATCCTAAAATTCCAACTACAGTGGTGCCTGGTATAAAAATTATTTCTGCCACTACTAAAGATAAACCAAAAACAATAAGAAATATTATAGTTATCCAATCTATCATACCGAGTTTCTATTATAAGCTAATAAGCTAAGGGGTAAGAAATTAAAAGTCTTAGCCGACTGCAAATGTAAACGGAATGTACATAATACCAATGTTTTATTTATTAAAATATGATAAATATGCTACTAATCACTCTGACTTTCATTACTAATAAAAAAATTATAACTACAAATTTGAAATAGCCTCATCAAGCCAACTTAGTCTGTCGTCTATCCAATCTTTCATAAAGTCAATTTCTTGGTCGTAAGTTTCTCCTTCAAAACTGTTAGGCCACACGTACAGCCCCAAAACAGGCCATTTTTCAAAATTATCCTGTATTCCACCCGATTTTACCAACACGTCGTGATAATTATCAATTTTATCCAAAATCCTATAGTTGGAAAGACTACTTGCTCTAAGTTCAAACCAACGAGTTTTAACTTTAGAGACAAATGCAGGGTCTTCCAGTAATCGCCCCCACCAGAATGGAACTTGCCAGAAATCGTCAAAGCATCGTTCATTAAATTTATATGCCCATACATTAGTTTCATCCCCGCCACAATAGTTGGCATTTCCAAAAGCTAAACTAAAACCCCGAATAGGACCCATTGTAAGTTTCCCTCCTTTGTCTTTGGTAATCCTCGTATTTAGTCTATAGCCCTCAACATTATTAGACAATTCATTGAGCAAGAAAAAATCTACAAAACTTTGGACATCAATATATTTGGCGTAACCCACCTCAGTGTCTTTAAAATTGTCGCCTGCCAAAGCATCTTCAAAAGAATTGATATAGTCACTGATATATTTTTTTTGTTGTGTGGTTATGATCTCTTTGTCTGGAGTGTCATACAAAAAATAAATCTTCTTTCCGGTATAATCAGAGGTAGAAAAATACTTCGATGAGAAGGAATTTGCATCGGTATATATCGTTGCGTTCGGAAAAGATGCTTTATCAATTTTGATGATATACCCTCCTGTTAAGTTTTCACCGGTATTAGCATCTTTTTTTAATTCACTGATATTTATTCTATTAACGGCTCTCTTCATCTTTTCCAACAGCACATAAACACCATTGTACGAATTATTGACAAATACTTCTACAAACTCTACTCTGCTCGCATAACGACCAATCTCCCTAGATAAATCATACATTATCACATCTCTCATTAGAGATTTATCGCTATAAGGACCATACAATATCCAATCTCCATCTTCAGGAAATCCTAAGAGAGAAACATTTACCCTTTGACCAGATTCGTTTCTAGTTTCAAAGGCAAATTGTTTTTTTGGAAATAATTGCGACGAATACTCTATATATTCGATTCCAACTGTACCACTGTACTCTAAAACCTGATTTTGCGTAATCTTCATTTGAACCGATATCATGGTTTCACCGGCAATAGTTTGATTATTAGTATTTATTGAAACTTTGGGGAGTTTGTCTTTAGGATCGACGTTTAATGTCTTATATGGGTATCGAGACCCAGTAAAATCAGCCTCGACCGTACTACATGAATAAAGTACTACAAGGGTAAACAAAAAAAATAGTCGCTTTAAGAGTATTGACATAAGTGATTCCAAGCTTGATACTTAGAGTAAAAAACAAAGAATTAAATTATTTGTGAAGTTATTACTAATTGAGCCAAACATATTAAACACACCTTAAATCTAGTCCAAAGGTACGTATAATTTGTTTGATTGTTTCTTTTTTAGTAATCAAATATCTGATTAAGAAACCTCCTTGCCATAATTTGCAATCTAGGATTGAAGAGCATAATAAAAGGTCAATTAGGCATTTTCAAAAAATAAAACAAAAAAAATGCAATTAATGTGAACCGCCTCAATCTGTTAAGGAATATAATTGATAAAGTCAATTGATTTATATTTGCACTAAAAATTCCGTGAGCAGAAAAGTTAAAGTGGGATTGGTACAAATGGCATGTAGCCCCGTCCCCGAAGAAAATCTTGGTAAGGTAAAATTAAAAATTGAGGAACTCAGTAGGAGTGGTGCTCAAATAATATGCTTTCAAGAACTTTTTACTTCTTTATATTTCTGCGACCAAGAGAAGTACGAAAATTTTAAACTTGCCGAACAAATTCCCGGTCCTACAACTACAATTCTATGTGCTCTGGCAAAGCGACACGAAATAGTGATAATCGCTTCTCTCTTTGAAAAACGTACTGATGGACTCTATCACAATACCACAGCAGTTATCGACGCCGACGGAACTTATTTGGGTAAGTATAGAAAAATTCATATTCCGGAAGACCCGGGTTATCATGAAAAATTCTATTTTACTCCCGGCGATTTGGGTTACAAGATTTTTGAAACCAAGTTCGCTAAGATAGGAGTTTTGATTTGTTGGGACCAATGGTATCCGGAAGCGGCAAGGATAACTGCTATAATGGGGGCTGAGATTATTTTCTACCCTACCGCTATAGGATGGGCACTTTCACAAGATGAAAATACAAATAAAGAACAATTTGATGCGTGGACTACCATACAACGCAGTCATTCAATTGCTAACGGAGTACACGTAGTAAGTGTGAATAGAGTTGGAATAGAAGGGGAAATGAAATTTTGGGGCGGGTCATTCATTGCCAACCCTTTTGGAGTGGTGCTTTATCAAGCCAACAATGACCAAGAGGTTGCGCATATTGAAGAACTTGACCTTGAAAAGGCCGATTCCTCAAGAACTCATTGGCCATTTCTGCGAGACCGTCGCATCGACTCTTACAAACCAATCCTAAATCTTTTTATAGACAAATAATTTTATTTTGACCACGCATTTTTAATGAATACTACTCCAAAACAACTAGGGTTTCATTGTCCGTCAGAATTTGAAAAGCACGATGCTACGTGGTTGAGCTGGCCTCACAATAAAGATACATGGCCCGGAAAAATTAGTACCATCTTCCCTTCCTATTGCAATTTTGTTGAACTATTGTCTCATTCAGAAAAAGTAAATATCAACGTCGGAGATGAAAAATTGAAACTAAAAGCAATGGATTTTTTGAGTAAGACAAATACTAATTGGGATAATATAGAATTTCATTTTAACCCCACCAACGACGCCTGGTGTCGAGACCATGGTCCCGCCTTTATTGTAAACAGAAAGGAAAGAAAAAAGGCTATTGTCAATTGGGGATATAACTCATGGGGAGGTAAATACCCGCCATTTGATCTTGATAATGAGGTGCCAAAGCGAATTGGAAAAGCCTTAAATTTGCAGGTATTCAACCCCGAAATTATAATGGAAGGAGGCTCCATTGAACTTAACGGGGACGGCAGTTTGCTTACTACTACTGCTTGCTTAATGAACAAAAATCGAAACCCGCATCTTTCACAAAAACAGATTGAAAACTATTTAATTGAATATTACGGTGTTGAACAAGTACTTTGGCTTAATGAGGGGATAGTTGGCGACGATACCGATGGACACATTGACGACCTCTCTCGATTTGCAAGTGAAAATACTGTTATCACCGCAATTGAGGACTCAAATAAAGACGAAAACTACTACCCCTTAAAAGATAATCTGAAAAGACTAGTCTCAATGAAGTTGGTCAATGGCAAATCTCTGGAAATTATTGAACTCCCCATGCCAAGCCCATTATACTTCCTCAATCGTCGCTTGCCGGCTTCTTATGCAAATTTTTATATCTGCAATAGTTATGTTATAGTACCCACTTTTAGAGACAAAAATGATGACAAAGCATTGATGGTTTTACAAAAAGCCTTCCCTAACCATAAGGTGGTAGGCATTGATTCTTATGATATTATTTGGGGGCTAGGAAGTTTCCATTGCCTTAGCCAACAAGAACCAAGTATCTAAAAGGAAATTCTAATAATTAAAGTCCCAATTTTTAAATTTTAGTCCACCCCACCAGTATAACCATAATATTCGAGAGAATCGAAAAGTAAAAGGAGCTATTACTATGGTCAAGGAGGTTAAAACTAAAATGTAAGTCAACTCAGACCAGTCCTCGAAAAATAAAAACAATATTATACCAAAACCAACTAAAAGAGCAACATTGAATGCATAAGAAATATACATAGCTCCAAAATAAAAGCCGGGCTCGGGTTCAAAGGAAGACTCACAAGAAGGACACTTCTTATTCATCTTAAAAATCCTATTAATTTTATAAAAAGGATATTGAAAGATATTGCCACTTCTACAAGCAGGGCATTTGCCTGAAAATAAAGCTTTTACAAAGCTATTTTTTTGCATCGGACTTGCTGGTTTTTTGCCAAAAAAAATAAATTATGGCTACGGTCAAATACGGGGCAACAAATAGGTAGAGAACTCCCATATTGATACCTGCCGCAATCCCTATATCTCCATTACTTACGTTATTTTCTAAAACAGCACGGCACATCGCACACTGACAATAAGAATTGACAACAGAAACTAGAACTAGAAACGCCGATATAAGAAAACCTTTTTTCACTCTTAATTAATAATAAGGACTAATCAACAAATATACAACAACTCCTGATATTGCTACATACAACCACAATGGGAAGGCAAATTTGGCTAATTTCTTATGCCGTTCAAAATCTCCTGAAATGGCTCGTGAGAAGGTAAATAATACTACCGGAATAACACAAACTGAGAGAAGGATATGAGTAATCAAAATGAAATAATATACATACCTTAACCACCCTTCGCCCCCGAAATGAGTAGCATCACTAGTAGCATGGTAGGCAACGTAAAGCAACAAAAACACCAAAGACAAAGCCATGCAAATTTTAACCAACAGTTGATGAACGGAAACATTTCCTTTCTTAATAAATGCTAAAGCAAACAATAACAAAATAGCAGTTATCCCATTGATAGTAGCATAAATAGGTGGAAGAAAAGAAAGGTTATATCCCTCTATTTTAACGTTAAACAAAATTAAAACTACTAATGGTATGGCAACAGATAAGACAATTATCAAATTGGTGTATGGCACTTTCTTTCTTTTCACAATCAATACTATTCTATTGTTATCTGAATCTCAACCCTAAGCCTATCAATCTCTTCTCTGGATTTAAGATCATAATAACTTCTAACTTGACCCAAACCATCTACTAATACAGATTGAAATGGTGGTTTAATAAATAAAACACACTTTTTCCAATCGTTAAGCAACACAGAATCTTGAGTAAGTTCTAAAACATCGATTACGCCTACACGTGATGAACCAAACTCTTCACTAATTCCACTTAGTACTTCTTTAGTGTTCAACTTTCCGTCCGGAAAAACAATTACGTTTACTTCTTGTGAGATTTTTAATTCATCTAAATTTTGCCGACTTAAAGAATAAGGTTTTTTATTCGCCGAGGTCGTAAAACAGTCGCTTGGCATATTTGTTATCCCATCTTTATATAAAATAGGAACCTGAAATTGGTTTTTACCGGCAAATTTTAAAAACAAAAAAGTCAAACCGGGTAAACCTAAAAAAATCAATAGGAATAATGTCTTTTTCAATCTCCTTTTTTTATAAATACCGAATTCCCACCAAAACAAAAAATAGAGACTTAGAAATGTCGCAAATCAGTAGCTTACAATTTTAAAACCCTCGTAAATTAAGGCAATAAGTAACCAGGCTACAAAGAGCATTGGCATAAGAACAGCCCAAAAAAGAAATTTTACTTCATATCGCAGGTGCATAAACTCACCAACTATGTAACCGGCCTTGACAATTGTAAGTATAACAAATAAAAAGGTCTTAAGTGGTCCATGAGCCATTGAGAATGCAATGATAAATTCAACAATAGTCACAGATAAAAGTATCAATGCAACTCTCCAAAGTTGCCTTATTTTTTCTTTGTTGGGCGGTAGAACTGTTATTTTAGGTTGCTGTTGGTTCATGATTAAAAAATATTTTATACAAGATAGAAAAAAGTAAAAACGAATACCCAAACTAAATCAACAAAGTGCCAATACAAACCCACTTTTTCAACCATTTCATAGTGTCCCCTCATATCATAGACATTTGTAACCGTATTGTAATAGACCAAGAAGTTAAGTAAAACTCCACTAAAAACATGAAACCCGTGAAATCCGGTTATAAAAAAGAAAAAGTCGGCAAAAGCCGGTGGTCCATATTGATTTTGATGAAGGTTGGCTCCGAAAATTTTAACTTCAGTCCACAAACCTGATTGGCTATTAAAAACTTTAGAGATTGTTGGTGTTTCCGTTCCGATAATAAAATGGGTCCATTCCCATGCTTGGCAACCTAAAAACGTAAGCCCGCCGATGATAGTCCAAAGCATCCATTTTTCTACTGCCTCTCTATCCATACGATGACCGGCTTCAACTGCCAAAACCATTGTTACTGAACTCATTATGAGCACAAATGTCATAATCCCAACAAACACTAGGGGTAAACTTAATCCATGAAGAAAAGGTACGGCTTCAAAAACCTTTTCGGCAATGGGCCAATGACTTTGGCTGAAATGGAAATCATGGACAGACCCTGCATAGGCTTGATTTGAAGTTCTGACTAAGCCGTAGGTTACTAACAGCCCCGAAAAGGTAAAGGCATCAGAAAGTAAAAAAAACCACATCATAAGTTTGCCATAACTAATGCCAACCGGCGAAACGCCACCTCCCCATAAACTCTTACCTTCTGCTATTGTTGTCTGACTCATAGTTTTTAAATTTTCTTCAATAATAATTATTTTTTTTATATTACCTGTTTAGTAAAAAAAACAGAAACAAATAAACCCAAAGTACGCCCAGATAATGCCAATAAGTAAGGCACATCTCCAACTGTGAAAGATTTTGCGAACTAACCCTCTTTTTCATTACTGAATTAATCACAATAAACAAAAATATTAATGCGCTTACAATGTGCAAACCGTGAAAACCGGTAATAATGTAAATAAATGACCCCGAAGGGTTGCCCACTAGATATACATTCGAGTCAACAAGTTGTTGGAAGGCCTTAAACTGAAAAATCAAAAATAAAGTACCTAAAGTCGCAGTAGAAAAAATCAGTATTTTTACTTTTTGCATTCGGTTATGGAGAACTTCATAGTAAGCCCATTGAAACAACGCACTACTAGCGACAATTACCATCGTGGACAGATAAAAAATATCGGGAAGTTCGAAATAAAGCCAATTGCCCTCTGCTCTCCTTACGATATAGGCGGAAGTCCAAGCGGCAAACAACATTGACGCACTAGCAATAAAAAGCCAAAGTCCGAACTTTTTTGGGTTCATTGACAGAGGTTTCTTTGACTCCTCAACTAATCTAATATCTCCAAATGACTGATCTCGCATAATGTTGTTACAAATTTAATCCATTGACAAGTAAAAAAATAATAAAATATATGTTCTTAATAATAATTTTAAATTTTATCTAACAAAAAAGCCACTTGCACTATTGGCAAGTATAAAAATGAGCCAAACATTATCCTCTTCGCTGATTCTTGGCTCGTAGTCTTAATTAATGAAAGGGTTAGTAGAAAAAAAACCACCCCACAAACAGTAGCCACGATAGCCGAACTAATCCCGCTCATTCCTACTTTGGCCGGTAACAACCCCAAAGGAATTAGAAACAGTGTGTAGGTCATTATTTGAATCGCCGATTTTAAATCCTTTCCCCCTTCGCTAGGTAAGAGTTTAAATCCGGCCTTTTTATAATCAGCATCGGCAACCCAGGCAATAGACCAAAAATGAGGGAACTGCCAGATAAATTGAATCCCAAAAATTATAAATGCTTGGTAACTCAAAGTTCCGGTTGCAGCTATCCAACCTAAAACCGGGGGCAAAGCGCCCGGAAAAGCCCCAACGAAAACAGCAACTGAGCCTATCCTTTTCAAAGGAGTATAGACGAAGCAATACAAAATCATTGACAATACAGAAAGACTAACAGTGAGCGGATTGGTATATAGCCAAAGCATTATAATGCTAATCAGGCAACAAATTAAACCAAATAAAAGAGCCTCGACCTCTGAAAGTCTCAAAGTTGGAATAGGTCTATCCTTAGTTCTATCCATTAAGGCATCAAATTCTTTTTCAATAACTTGATTTATTGCAACCGACCCTCCTGAAAGTAAAAATCCCGAAATGGATAATATCGTAAGCGTAGCCCAATCCACCGCTCCATTACTTGCAAATAAGTAACCAAAAGCACAGGAAAAAGCCACTAAAAAGGAAAGTCGAGGTTTCAGCAATTCAACATAAGCCATTAGCTTTGACAAGTAATTCAGCCTTGAAATATATGTTTGATGCGTGTTTACCATATTTTAGTGCTTATGATTTTAACAGGGGTAATTAATAAATAGCATTGAAAGTTAAACGCAAAGGTCATAATTGCCAATAAAATATGCAAAGGCTGAATTAAAAATGGTACGTTAAAATAAGCCATAATACCCCCCGTGACAATTGAAGCTAAAACAGTCATAAGAGAAAGTAAAGATACCAAATTTAAATCGGATTTCTTTCTTAACTTATAGAATATTACTGATTGAACCATTAAAGCCACCCATGCAAATGATCTATGAATAGAAAATTTTGAGCCCACCATTTCAATCCAATTCTCTCTTAAAACAACTTGAGCAAAGCTATCAATTTTTTCTCTCACCTCAATTCCAAGTGTTATTTGCACTAACATTACAAGCATAGCAACAAGGAGCCATCTTTTGGTATTACTTTCAAATTCATAATATTTATCTCCCAATCTTACGATGAGCCATAGAATAATCATAACAATCAAAATGGCCAGCCACAAATGAATAGACACTACCCAAGTAGTCAGTTTTGTAGAAACAACTATTGAACCAAACCATCCTTGAAAGATAACACTCACTAATGCCAATACAGAAGCAAAAAATATTTTTTTCTCCTTTTTGCGGATTTTCCAAGCTGAAATAAATATGGCAATCATCATCAATCCAACAGCAACACCAACAAGTCTATTTACATATTCCGTCCAAGTATTGACCGGATTAAATTCAGCTTCGGTCAATATAGATTTGTCATTCAATATTTTATCGCCTATTTTGCTAAGCCCGATTAAAGACAAAAAAGAGGCAAATTCCTTATTTTTTTTATCCCTTTTTTGAGAGTACTTCTCTTTATAGTCAGTGGGGAGTTGACTTATGTCAGTGGGTGGAATCCACTTACCAAAACAGGTTGGCCAATCGGGACACCCCATACCCGAACCGCTACTTCTTACAAAACCACCGACAAAAATTAAAAAGTATAAAAAAACAAGTGTCGTTAAACACAACCTTTTAAAACCTCTGAATTGTGTTTCTTTCAAATGAAATACATCAATTTTTATCTAATTCAGGCAATACAATAGCATCTGATTTATCCATTTCAATTTTTATCAAATCATTTTCATGAGGCAAATTGGAATCCTGCGTTTCCGAAAACGGAATATATTGAGGGATGAAATCTTCCTTGCTATTTGGCTTACTATAATCGTATGGCCACCTGTAAACAGTAGGTATCTCTCCGGGCCAGTTACCATGCTGAGGGTGTAGTGGTGTAGTCCACTCAATAGTATTTGATTCCCAAGGGTTAGGCTGTGCCACCCGCCCACGGAAAATGCTGTAGAAGAAATTAAAAAGAAAAATAAACTGTGCTCCAAAAGTAATCATTGCAACAACGGTAACAAATACATTCAAGTCGGCAAAAGAACTGAAAGTCTCAAAATTTGTCCACATATAGTATCGGCGTGGAAATCCGGCAATCCCAATATAGTGCATAGGGAAGAATACCAAATATACTCCAATAAAAGTTAACCAAAAGTGAATGTAACCTAGTTTTTCACTCATCATTCGACCAAACATTTTGGGGAACCAATGATATATACCAGCAACCATTCCAAAGAAAGAAGCACTTCCCATAACTAAATGAAAGTGTGCCACCACAAAATAAGTATCGTGAAGTTGGATATCTACAGCCGAGTTGCCCAGAAAAAGACCGGTAATACCACCGGTCAGAAAAAGGGAAACTAGACCTATTGAAAACAGCATAGCAGATGTAAACCTAATATTGCCCCGCCAAAGAGTGGTTACATAATTGAATATTTTTACTGCGGAAGGGACGGCAATGATAAGAGTAAGAATAGTAAACACCGTACCTAAAAAAGGATTCATACCTGTAACAAACATGTGGTGTGCCCAGACAATAAAAGAAAGAATGGTTATGAAGAGCATCGAACCCACCATTGCCTTATATCCAAAAATGGGTTTGCGCGAATTGGTAGAAATAATTTCAGAAGTAATCCCTAATGAAGGCAGAATTACAATGTACACCTCAGGATGACCTAAAAACCAGAATAAATGTTGAAATAAAATTGGACTTCCACCCATATTAGCAAGTGGTTCTCCGGCGATAAAAATATCAGAAAGATAGAAACTGGTTCCGAAAGACCTATCAAAAATTAATAGTAAAGCAGCTCCTAAAAGAACAGGAAAAGATAATAATCCTATCACAGCGGTAAACAAAAATGCCCATATTGTTAGTGGCATCCGTATGAAGGACATACCTTTAGTTCTTAAATTAAATATCGTAGTTATGTAGTTAATACCCCCCAATAGTGTGCTGACTATAAACAATGCCATGGCAACTAACCAAAGTGTC
>Ga0316188_10000888_pt1 | contig 13874 bp, 14 predicted proteins | sample Phiworburrow1_MG_FD_204933 | JGI IMG/M metagenome (GOLD analysis project Ga0316188, IMG submission 204933) | Coastal sediment microbial communities from Maine, United States - Phippsburg worm burrow 1 | ecosystem: Environmental > Aquatic > Marine > Coastal > Sediment | place: USA: Maine...
AACTAAATGGTGGAATTGGAAATACCCTAATTGAGGTCACAATCATATATTATTGAGCCTAATTGCAAACATTTGACACAACAATTCAAAAAAAATTTATTTGTTAATAAAAAAGGATTTAACTTTGAATCAATGTTTAACACGCAAAAGATTATACTTTTGAGGAAAGGACTTATACGATGATTAGTGTTTTCAACAATACAATGAGGATTTTTGTTTTGGTGCTGTTATCAATCACTATAAGCTATGGACAGTCATCTGAAAAGCTCAAATATAGCCTTAAAGAGGATTACCACTCTGAGTTTATTTACGGCATAAACAAAAATTCTTCCGGAGGCTTGATTGGAGGTTTTTTTGCAAAAATATCAAAAAGAAAAAAGGATAGAGTATTTCGTACTTATGGTCTAGAGATAGTGAATGTAAAAAACTCTCAAGAGACAAGAAGATCTTCAGCGGCCAGTGGCAATATGTTTATATTTGGAAAAACTAATTACCTCTATTCCTTTCGATTTCAATATGGAAGAGACTTGTTGTTATTTCAAAATGCTCCAATGCACGGAGTAGAAGTAAAATTGGTTGGTGCGGTTGGTCCCACAATAGGCTTACTTTGCCCTTACTATATTGAGCGAGCCGTAAACGGAAATTATAACAAAACAGTAACAGAAAGATATGACCCCGACAGCCCTTATCAAGGTCTTAACAACATATTAGGGGCAGGAGGTCCATTACAAGGTCTTGGCGAGTCTAAATTTCAGCTCGGGGTAAATATAAAATTAGGTCTGAATTTTGAATTAGGGGGCGATAGAAAAGGTCTCTTTGGTTTTGAATTTGGTTTTTTGTTTGATCAATATGTAAAAAAACCAATACTAATGCCCACTGCTAAAAATTCAAGCTCATTCCCTACAGTCTATGTATCAATTTTCTATGGAAGGCGAAGATTTTAATTGAATAGCAACACAATGAGCTAAAAGGCTTTTCTTTTGCCCAAAGAATAAAAAATCAGTCGGAGCATTTGCAACGGCAATTACAACAACAGTATTGCCTATTACAAAGAAGTGATAAATCAGGCTTACAATTTATAATAAAATATCATCATAGTCTTGAATACAAAGAAATATTGATTAAACTGCAACCGAAAGAGCGATTTTGGTCTGTTGAGGGATAAAAAATACTGATTTTAAGTTCCTTTTATGAGCCAAATATTAAACTTGGTTAATTTTATTGAAATAAACATTTTGTAATTAAAAATTATTTTACTCATATTTGTGTGGAATAAAATAAAAACGTTAGAAACACCTAAAAGGAAAAAATTATGGAATCTAAAAAAAGTCAAAAAGCTGATTTAGGCAACAAGTCCATGCTGTTCTTCAGCATCAGTCTGCTTGTTACAATGTTGTTGGTAGTAACTGCTTTTGAGTGGAAAGACTACGACAAGAGTTACGTTGAACTTCAAGGAAAGAGTGTAGATACATTTGAGGAGGCTATGGAGGTTCCTCCAACGGAACAACCACCACCGCCCGAGCCTGTAATTCAACAACCTCAGATAGTTGAAGTTCCGGATGAGGAGGAAATTAAAGAAGATATTAAAATTAACATTGATATTGACGTCACTGAGCAAACGAAGGTTAACGCGATAGTCATTCAGGCAGAAGAACCAAAAGAAGAAACCGATCAGATTTTTACTGTTGTAGAAGAGTCAGCATCTCCGAAAGGTGGAATGAAGGCCTTTTACGAATATGTAAGTGAAAAGGTAAAATATCCGGCCCAAGCCCGACGAATGGGGATAGAAGGGAAAGTATATGTCCAATTCGTAATAAATAAGGACGGATCGCTTACAGATGTAACGGTAATAAAAGGTATAGGTGGCGGTTGCGACGAAGAAGCCAAAAGGATATTGGAAGAAGCCCCACGGTGGTCACCCGGTAAACAAAGAGGTAAGCCGGTAAGACAAAAATACACTCTTCCTATTATATTCAAATTGGGTTAACAAACAACAAATGCTTAGGATTTTGTGAAACTCGGTTTGTGAGTTTCCGGTTTAAAGCAGACCTAGAAGTAACCCTAGTAGTATAATTACCGCCGGAGATATTTTAGTGAAATTGAGCAACAAAAAAGTTCCAATGGTGAAAGCGTATGTTACAGGCTCATTATCAAGTGGTTGAAATAAAATTATCGCTGTGGTTGCCACTAGTCCGGCACTTGCGGCAGTGATTCCTTCTAAAGATGCCCTTACTATTCTGTATTTTTTTAGACCGTCCCAAAATCTAATCAAAAAGAAAATCAGGAAAGTGCCCGGTAGAAATATTCCAAGTGCTGCAACAAAACCGCCGGTTAATTGCCCTAGTATTCCACTTTTCCGCATTGCCAATGCCCCAATATAGGCACTAAAAGAAAAAGTAGGACCGGGAATGGACTGTGAAACTGCATAACCTGAAAGAAACTCCCTAGAGGTAAGGTAGTGTTTAAGTTCAACAAACTCGGTGTATAGAAGTGGAGTAAGCACCTGCCCACCACCAAAAATGAGACTCCCATTGCGATAAAAATTCTCAAAAAGTCTAATAGGCAAAAGTTTGGTAACCAGCCCCAGCCCAGCCGCCAAAATGAAAATAGTGGCCCACAAAATAAAATTTGACCAATTGATATTAATTGGTTGCATTTGGTCTTCAGGGTGCGATTTATATTTGAGTGCCGTAATCATGCCCGCAATCAACAAGGTAGCAGGAAAAAAATATGAGGAACGAAAGAAATAGCACAGTACCGCTGTCACAATCATAAGAAATATACCGGTAGAAGTATGAACACTTTTTAGACTGACAACATAGGCCGCATAGCTGACTAGACCCACGGCGATTGCAGGAACGAATCTGGTGAAGATTAAGCTCATATTTCTGCTGGCAAAAGAATCAATGACTACTGCCATCAAAGACATAAAAATTACAGAAGGAAGAATCCATACAAACAAAGTAAGAAAGGCAAGGGTTGGTCCCCCGATTTTATATCCTATCGCGGTTAAAGTCTGTGTTGAAGTAGGTCCCGGCAAAACTTGACATAAGGCATTAATTTCTATGAAGGTCTCTTCGGTGATATACTTTCGTTTGGTTACGAGTAGGCTTAAAAAGTAACTAAAATGAGCCTGCGGACCTCCAAAAGCAGTGGTGGAAAGCAGAAAGACATCTTTCAAAAAAAGATATTTGCTTTTGAAACCCAAAGCTCAATTATTTTTTTAGACCAATTTCAGCCAACCTCTGGTCTAAAAATTGACCGGCAGTAATATCTTCCCATAGCTTGGGGTGTTGATTATCTATACAACCGGGCAAACAGGCAAGACTAACTTCTCTGCGGGGGTGCAAGAAAAATGGAATTGAATATCGCGAGGTATTCATTTTATGCTTTGGGGGGTTGACCACTCTATGAATAGTGGATTTAAGTTTTTTGTTGGTAAGACGTTCAAGCATATCGCCAACATTAACAACAACTTGAGATGGCAGAGCCGTGATATCAATCCACTTTCCGTCGTGGCGCAACACTTGCAACCCTTCGGCACTAGCCCCCATCAAAATAGTGATTAAATTAATATCGCCATGTTCGGCAGCCCTAACAGCATCAGGAGGAATTGAATCGGGGTCTTCAATAGGAAAATAATGTATAGACCTGAGGATGGTGTTTCCACCGATGACCCTTGAATCAAAATAATTTTCTTCTAATCCAAGATATAGTGCAATCGCTCTCAGCATTTCGACACCTGTTTTTTCTAACTGCTTATAGGCCTCGGTTGCCACAGTTTTCATTTTCGGTAACTCTTTGGGCCAAATATTAGCCGGATACTCCAAAGTTAAAGGGTCGTTGTCGTCTAAAATTTGCCCGACGTGGTAAAACTCTTTGAGGTCGCCGGTATTTCTGCCTTTGGCATGCTCCTTACCTTTTCCTACATATCCTCGTTGCCCGGCCAAAGAGGCTATCTCATAACTTTGTTTTATGTGATCGGGCAATGCAAAGAATTGTTTAAAAATATCATATAATTGAGCTGATAATTGTTCGGAAAGGAAATGGTTTCTTATGGCCACAAATCCAATTTGATTGTAGGCATTGCCCAAATCGGCGACAAAGGAAAGCTTTTTCTCTGTCCCCCGGCTCGTGAAATCAGCTAAATCTAAAGATGGGATTTCATTATAGTAGTTATTCTCCATTTTATATTTTACGTTTAAATTTGAAAGTTGCTGAATTAATGTTACATTGGCAAGGTTAAGCAAAAAATTACACTTATGATACCCCTAAACAGAAGAAAATTTATTAAAAATTCGTTGAAGGCATCAATTGCCACTACGGTAGGAGCACTAGTCCTAAATAATCTGGATGCAATGGCTTCTACTCAGTACCAATTTTCACAAATACCCCTGCCATATTCCTATGACGCACTAGAACCGAATATAGATGCGCTGACGATGGAGATACATTATTCGAAACACCATGCCGGCTATTTGAAAAGCTTGAATGAGACTATAAGTTCGGATAAAATTGTAATTACTTCTGCTGAGGATTTATTTTCGAAAATTTCTAAGGTTAACGTAGGCATACGCAACAAAAGTGGCGGTGTGTTTAACCACAACCTTTTTTGGCAAGTAATGACCCCAAAATCTGCGGAAATGCCCTCCGGTAAGGTTGCAGAGGCAATAAACGGAGCGTTTGGGTCGTTTGAGAAATTTAAAGCCGAATTTTCTGATGCTGCTCTTACCAGATTTGGCTCAGGTTGGGCTTGGCTGGTGAAAGAAAAAGGGCAATTAAAAATAGGCTCAACCCCAAATCAAGATAACCCGCTGATGGATGCAAGCGAACTGAAAGGCACCCCGCTACTATGCCTAGATGTATGGGAACATGCCTACTACTTAAAATACCAAAATAAAAGGGCTGAATATATTTCAAACTGGTGGAAGGTTGTAAACTGGGATGAAGTAGCAAAACTTTTGAAGTAATTAACAACCCACCCATAGGCAATTACTTTTCAGAATGGTATACGGTGATTAAGGAATCATCAAAGATTTTTTCTTCGCTAATTTTATCACCAAAGACAATGGGTGCCTTCACTCCTTTATTATATGCTTTCGGTGATCTAAAAATTCTTGCTTCATCCCAGCAATTATTTTCTACCCAAGAATTGATTGTAAAAGCCCCACCTTCTACTATCACAGACTGAATATTTCTGCTCATAATATTGTTAACCATATTTCGGAAAAAGTTGGTTTCCTCTAATTTGATATATGCAAGATTATCTTTGGAGTCTTCTTTGCTCAAGTTATAGCAAAGTGTAGGTTGGTTTCCATCAAACAGGTTGAGTGATTTTGGCAATTTTAAAGTTCGATCTATTACGATACGGGTGGGATTTTTGCCTGACCAATCTCGAACATTCAGTTTTGGGTTGTCATATATTGCGGTTTTAGTTCCAATCATAACCGCATCTTCTTCGGCACGCCATTTATGAACAAGTTGACGAGAGTAGTCATTGCTTATCCATTTTGAGCCATGATTTTCGCTTGCAATAAAGCTGTCGGCAGTCTCGGCCCATTTCAAAATCGTATAGGGGCGTTTTTTTTCGATGAAGGTAAAAAACCTTTTATTCAATTCTCTGCCCTCTGCCTGCAATACATCAGTAACAACCTCAATACCGGCATTTTTCAGCTTTTTGATACCCTCTCCAGATACTTTGGGATTGGTGTCAAGATTTGCAATGACTACTTTTTTAATCCCTGTGTCTATCAGCAAGTCGGCGCAAGGTGGGGTTTTACCATGATGAGAACAGGGCTCTAAATTGACATAGAGAGTGGCCTTAGAGAGAAGACTTTTGTCAACCACAGAGTTGATGGCATTCACTTCGGCATGGGAATGACCATAATTTTGATGATAACCCTCCCCAATAATTTTTTGGTCGTAAGTGACAACACACCCTACCAAAGGATTGGGGGAAACAGAGCCCTTACCTAAAAAGGCCAATTCCATTACCCTTCTCATTATTAATTTATCATAATCCATCTCTACAAATTGATAACCACCCATCCAAAAACAAAATTAAACAACTTCCATCGTTATAATTGCAAAAAAGTCTTACTCTTACATATCTATGCCGGTTAACCTAAAGAAATATTTTGCTCAAACCTATCGAAAGATAACTATTCCCGAAAGTAGAACAGAAAAAGAGGCTATTTTGTATTGGTTGTTTGAGAATAAGTTAAAGGCCAGTCGTACCGAAATATTGACCGAAAAATTGGTTGAAGTTGATACTAAACTCATTGATAGTATGATTTTGAGGATAAATAGCTATGAGCCAATTCAATACATTCTGGGAGAAAGTATTTTTATGGGCAGAACTTTTTTTGTTAACCCAAGTGTGCTTGTCCCGCGACCGGAGACTGAATGGATGACCAATGAAGTAATAAATAAATACAAAAATATTCCAAATCTAAAGTTGATGGACATAGGAACAGGAAGCGGATGTATAGCCGTAACGTTGAAGTTGGAACTTGATGACCCAATTGTTTACGCTACCGATTTTAGTTCTGCCACATTAGATGTGTCCCGAAAAAATGCTACCCAAAATCAAGCATCAATATATTTTTACGAATCAGATATTTTGTTGGAAGATATCCCAACTCAAAATTTGGACATCATAGTGAGCAATCCACCGTATATTTTGAATAGTGAGAAAAAATCTCTTAGCCCAAATGTAATTAACTATGAGCCTGAGTCCGCCCTCTTTGTTCCCGAAGAAGACCCTTTCATTTTTTACAGAAATATAGCACTAAAGTCAATGAAATCGTTAAAATCCGGTGGTAGTCTCATTACTGAAATTAATGAGTTATACGGTCAAGAGATTACCACACTTTTCGAGCAAGCAGGGTTTGAAAAAGTGAGAATAATAAAAGATTTGCTTGGGAAAGACAGGATGGTATGGGGAATGAAGAAAGGGTAATAAATTGAAGTGTTAAAGTATCCGGTCGTTAGGAATACAAAAAGAGCCAAAAATACAATTTAAAATATGCCTGTTATTTTCTAGTCATACCAACAAGAAATATGTTCACAACTTACTTTAGGCCGTCAAAATTGAGGTTGTTAGAAAGTTATCCTTTGTTTAGCTGTTTAGAAATGTGGTAAAACAACCAGAGACAAATGTGAACACTAGATGCTTAGCAACAGGAAAAAGGTTAAAATCAGTCTTTCATTGTTGAATCCAAGCTATTTATTTTTTTAGAAAAATGAAGAGACATTCTCAATACAAACTACCAAAGCACACATCTTTTTTGTATGAATTTGAAGTTATTATCTTTTTAATTCATATTGTTGTAACTAACTTCACCATTAATCAAACAATTAATTTACACAGTTTTTATGTGGGTATCGCTCAATCATAACAAATTTTTCGTTACTTTAGAAGGTCATAAAATAATGAATTAGGATGGCAAAGGTTACTAAATTTTATAAGGCATTTTTATATTCTTTCACAATTCAGTTGTTGCTCAACAATTTTAAGCGCAACCACGTGCTTATGCTAAGTTGGATATTTCTGTTTTCGTTAGTAACAGGTAATTTTGGAAGGTATCTGGGAATACCTTATCTCTTTCTTGACCCTGAGTACCTCAACCAAACTAATTTCTTTACTTTTTTTATTATGGGTATGATGATTTCGGGCTATTCTACCGGTTTCAACATCACGTGCTACATTTCAGACGGGCATCGGTTTTCTTTTGTGGGAGCTTTACCTAATCCATTTAGAAAATTTTGCCTCAACAACTCTGTTCTGCCAATAACCTTTTTGGTTACCTATATTTTCAAAATCGTTCACTTTCAACTAAATAACCAATATGCTTCTGCGTGGAATGTGATTTTATATATCCTAGGACTTATAGGTGGATACGTATTTATGTGGGGGTTGTTTAATCTGTACTTCCACTTTACACAAAAAGATGTTTTTAAATACGTGGTGTGCCGAGTTGATGATAAAATCAAGAACAATATAGGCATCACAAGGGCAACGGCAATGAACAAATTGGATATTGCGATGAAGCAACAAGTTAGAGTAGATAATTATTTTTATTCTCTATTTAAAATAAAAAAAATAGATCCAAGTGAGAAAGATTTTTACGATAAGCGAACCATTCTTCAAGTCTTTGACCAAAACCAATTTAATCTAGTCGTAATTGAGTTGTTAATATTTGCTCTTGTTATAATATTGGGAATTTTTAAGGATTACCCTGCTTTTCAATTTCCGGCTGCTGCCAGCCTACTGATTTTTCTAACAATATTAGTAATGATTTCAGGAGCTTTCTCATTTTGGTTTGGAAATTGGTCACTCACAGTAACAGTATTACTATTTGTTTCCATAAATTATATGGTAGGGGAAAAATGGTTCACGAATAGTTATTTTGCCTTCGGTCTTGATTATAACACCCCTCCGGTAGAATACTCAATTCCTAAATTAAATAGTTTAAACGACTCAGTAAATATAGTCCAATCGAAGGCGCAAACTATCAGCATTTTGGAGAACTGGAAGAAAAAATTTGGCAAAACCCGAGCCCCGAAAATAGTTTTTATCTGTGTTAGCGGTGGAGGAAAACGGGCGTCGATTTGGACATTTGCAGCTCTTCAAAGGGCAGACAGTTTAACACACGGTAACCTTATGAAACAAAGCATTCTTATAACAGGAGCCTCCGGTGGATTGATTGGGGCAAGTTACTTTCGAGAATTAATTCTTCGTTCGCAAAAGGACAAAAATATTCGACCATACTCAGCCAAATACATTACAAATATTTCTAATGATAATTTGAATCCACTCTTCTTTAGCCTTTTGGCCAACGATCTTTTTGTTGGTTTAAATAAATTTGAATTTGCCGGCAAAACCTATCCACGGGACCGGGGATATACCTTTGAGCAACAATTAAATATTGACACAGATGGATTTATGGACAAAACACTATTGGATTATAAGGAACCTGAAACTTCGGCTACTATACCTATGATTATCTTTTCTCCTACTATTGTGAACGACGGAAGAAAATTGTATATATCCTCTCAAAATGTTTCTTATCTGAATTCAGAAATTCTAAATTTTCCTTTGTATCAAAATTCAAAACTCAGTGGAGTTGATTTTCAGAAATTGTTTGTCAACCATGATAGCGAGCAACTTCGTTTCCTTTCGGCTTTAAGAATGAGTGCTACTTTTCCTTACATTACACCTAGCACTACATTGCCATCTACGCCCCCAATTCAAATTGTGGATGCCGGTTTGTCGGATAATTTCGGGATTTCTGATGCCGTAAGATTTGTTTATGTTATGCGCGACTGGATAGCAAATAATACTGCCGGAATAATCATTGTCTCTATTCGCGACTCTCCTAAACTAAATCATATTTCTGAAGCCGAGTCAAGTAGTATTGTAAGCAGTATAATGCAACCAATTTCCAGTGTCTATAATAATTTAGAAAATTTTCAAGACATAAGCAACGACAACCAAATTGGGTTCGCTAAAACTTGGTTCGATGGTCCTATCGACAGAATAGATATTCAATATTTACTAACTGATGATGAACCAAGCAATAGAGATAGCCTTGGTCTGAATACCTCACGTGCTTCTTTGAGTTGGCGACTAACCAGAGGAGAAAAAGAGGGCTTAATTGAAACCTTAGACTCACCACCCAATCAACAGAGTTTTGAAAGATTGAAGAGGCTTCTCAAATAATTATATCCAAATCTTGTGCTTAGAACTTCAAGATTACCCCTACCCCACACAGTACTACAAATAGTAGCGTTGTCAAAGCCATCTGGCGCAAATAGCTATCTAGGGCAGTGGCCGGCTTATTGGAAATAGCACGACCGTTGACAATCAAAAGCGGGATAGTAGCCAAATAGATAAATTGCCATGCAGATTTGTAGGTCATCAAAGTCCAAACAGTAGCTACGATAATCCCGCTACTCAACAGAAACCAATGATATAAGGTGGCATTTTTTTTGCCCATCCGAACCGGCAAAGAGAGTTTGCCATACTTCTTATCGGATTCAATATCTCTTATATTGTTTATATTAATCACAGCGACAGAAAAAAAACCGCAACTCATTGCAGGCAAGATACTTATATAATGAAATTCATGTGTAAACAAGAATAAAGTTCCCATCACTCCCACACCGCCAAAAAATATCATAACCGAGATATCTCCTAAGCCCAAATACCCATAAGGACGCCTTCCTACGGTATATCCTATGGAAGCAACTATACATAATATCCCCAATCCAAAAAATACCAACATCGGTTGCCAATTAGAGCCAAATGAAACGAAAAGCAGACCTATTCCTGAAAAAAGGCTCAGTAAAGTAAACACGATTACAGCATATTTCATTTGTTGTTTTGAAATATTACCAGACTGAACAGCCCGCTTTGGGCCAATACGGTCGTGGTTGTCAATCCCATTCACGGCATCGCCATAGTCGTTTGACAGATTGGAAAGTATTTGAAGACAAAGGGTAACTAAACAACAGAGAAAAAATACTAGACCATCAAAGCTATCGAAGTCAATAGCCAAAATAGCACCCATACCCACACAGGCCAGCGACAAGGGTAGCGTCCGCAATCGAAATGCACTTATCCAATTTTGTAACATAGAGTTTGTTTTTTAAAACTAAGGCATAAAAAAGTTGTTCTATTCTTTTTTCGCAAATTATATCACTAAATTTGTAAAAATTCACTTAATCAAAAACAAAAGAAATAAAAAATGAAACTACCTAACAATATTTTGCTATGGATAGCAATAGCACTTTTGGCAATCTTTGGTTTTAGAGCATGCACCGGTTATAATAACCTAGTAAATGTAGATGAGACCGTTAAAAACCAATGGAATAACGTTCAAAGTGCCTATCAGCGCAGAGCAGATTTGATTCCCAACTTGGTGAACGCGGTAAAGGGAGAAGCTAGCTTTGAACAACAGACACTTATTGGAACGATAGAGGCCAGATACAAAAATTTGAATTCAATAAAGGTTGACCCAGCCAATTTGAGTACTGAAAACATAGCTAAATTTCAACAAGCTCAAGGTGAAATGAGTAGTGCTTTAAGTCGTTTAATGGTAGTAGTTGAAAATTACCCTAAACTCCAAACCAATCAAGGGTTTAGAAATTTACAGGTAGAATTGGCCGGTACGGAGAATAGAATAAACGTGGCAAGAAATGATTTTAACGCTGCTGTCAACAAATACAATACCCAAGTGAGGTCGTTCCCTATGAATTTGTTATCGGGGATGTTTGGCTTTGCTGTAAAAGAAGGATTTAAAGCCGATGAAGGTGCTCAAACCGCACCGGTTGTAAATTTTGATAGTGCCCCAAAATAGTTGGTTTATATAAATTATGGGCTTTACATTTTTTAAAAGAAAATCTATTTTCACAAAGGAGGAGGAACTAAAAATAACAAGTGCCATAAAAACCGCCGAAACCACCACAAGCGGAGAGATTAGAGTGTTTATTGAAAATAATTGCCCAACAGAAGATGCCTTAATTAGAGCTAAACAACTGTTTTTTAAGCTCAAAATGGACAAAACCGAGGCTAGAAATGGAGTTCTACTTTATACGGCTTTTAAAAATCGGCGACTTGCCGTTTATGGCGACGAAGGTATCAATAAGGCCGTAGGCGAAGAATATTGGAAAAGAATAGTTGAGAAAATGCTTGACGAATTCAGTAAAGAAAATTTTGTTGACGGTATCACCAAGTGTATTCTCGATATTGGAACAGCATTGCAACACCACTTCCCCTACGATAAGAAAACAGATATTAATGAACTGCCCGATGATATTATTTTTGGTTGATAACAGGAAAACATGAAAAAAATCGGCTTCATTTACATCTTCTGCTCCTTTATTTTCCTGTCCTATGGTCAAATCGAAAAAGTCGTTCCACCCCCACCCCAGCCACCGAAACTGGTAAATGATTACACTCATACCCTAACGGCAGAAGAAGTAAGATCACTTGAGAATATACTAGTTGCATACGACGATAGCACTTCAAATCAAGTGGCTATCGTGATGCTTGAAACAATAGGTGACTATCCAATTGAGGATGTGGCAATCAATATTCTGAGAACGTGGGGTGTTGGTAGCAAAGAGCATAACAATGGCATAGTGTTGCTGGTAGTAAAACAATCGCATCAAATCCGATTTGAGGTTGGTAGCGGTCTTGAAGGGGCTATTCCCGACATGGTTGCCGCATCAATAATTGACAATGAAATCAGCCCCAACTTTAAGATTGGAGGCTTTTATAAGGGGTTTTTAGATGGGATATCGGCAATTATCCAAGCAACAAAAGGAGAGTATAAAGTCAACCCGACCGATAAAAAAAAATCTCCGATTGCCATCATTATTTTCCTTTTGGCTTTATTACTAATTTCAGCACTTATCAGCCGGGGTGGTAAAAGACAAGGCACATTTTCAAATCGTGGATTTAATGCCTTCCCGGGCTGGTATCCGCGCATGGGCGGTGGCGGTGGTAGCAGTGGCGGTGGTTTCGGTGGCTTTGGCGGTGGCTTTGGTGGCGGTGGCGGTGCTAGTGGAGGTTGGTAATAATATTCATAGTTTAAATATCACATTTCAGAATTTAAGTAACTGAAAGTCAGTGTATTAGCAAACTTAATAAATATTAAGCCAAAAATGCCGATTTGTTGCAAAAAATTGAAAGTCAGTGAGACAGGTTTGCGTTGAATGCCTATCAACTATGCCAAACAATTTGTGACCGAAAACAGTTAGCTTTTAGTTATTTATTTTTGAAACTATCCGCTCGTCTAAAGGGTCAATTTTGGATTCGAAGAAAGTGACTTCATTTCCGTCGGCACTGACCAAGTATTTGCTAAAATTCCAATTAGGAATTTTTCCGGTTTTGGCTTCTAACCACTTGTATAGCGGGTGCTTATTTTTTCCTTTCACCGATATTTTTTCAAACATCTGAAAACTTACGCCATAGTTCTTTTGACAAAATTCGGCTATCTTCTCATTAGACCCGGGCTCTTGCCACAGAAAATTGTTGGCAGGCATTCCCAACACAAACACCTTATCTGAATATTGCTGGTGCAGCTTCTCAAGAGTTTTATATTGCGGGGTGTACCCACACTTTGAGGCAGTGTTAACGATAAGAATTTTCTTTCCCTTAAAAGAATTGAAACTTATTGGCTTGCCATCAATTCCATTTAAGGTAAAATCATAAATTGGGGTATCCATATTTTGCTGAGGTTTAGGGGAACAGAAAAGAGAAATAAGGCTAAGCCAAATTATTTTCATGTACTAATTTTCTAATTCCGATAAAATCTCCTGAGACATAGGGTTGACTTTGGAGTTAAAAAATTTTACCGCCCCGCTTGGTTTTACTAAGTACTTGCAAAAATTCCACGTTGGCTTTTCACCGGTTTTTTCTGCCAACCAAACAAATAGTGGATGTGTGTCTTTGCCGATAACAGTTATTTTTTCAAACATCTGAAATGTCACACCGTAATTTTTCTTACAGAATTCGGCTATCTCAGCGTTGCTACCCGGCTCTTGCCCCTTGAAATCATTAGCAGGAAAACCCAAAATGGTGACTTTGTCGCCGTAGGAATCATTAAGTTTTTGAAGATCAGCATATTGGGGTGTATAGCCACATTTAGAAGCTGTATTTACTATCAGCAAGGTCTTGCCCTTATATTTAGAGAAATCAATTTTTTGACCGGAAATAGAATTTATTTTAAAATCATAAATTGACACAGTCGCAGAAAATCCAAAAAATAACAAAAGGGTAGTAATTAAAGTTTTCATTGGTTTTTTTTTAACAAATATAGAGAAAATACTTTTACTTCTCTGCTTATAACGCAATATTCAACCTA
>Ga0316188_10000889_pt1 | contig 13874 bp, 12 predicted proteins | sample Phiworburrow1_MG_FD_204933 | JGI IMG/M metagenome (GOLD analysis project Ga0316188, IMG submission 204933) | Coastal sediment microbial communities from Maine, United States - Phippsburg worm burrow 1 | ecosystem: Environmental > Aquatic > Marine > Coastal > Sediment | place: USA: Maine...
TGCCTGTGACAGAGCCACCTAGGTGGTGGCGAACCGCGCGCCGGCAAGGGCGGCGGCGAAGCGTTCGAGCCTAGCCGGCCACGGACCCGCCGACCACGCCGACGGCACCCCTGCGCAGCCTGCGCAGCAGCACGCGGCCCGGATCCACCGCGCCAGCCAGATCCCGTTCGAGCGACGCGGGTTCACCCTCGATGTGCGCAGCGATCAACTCCGCGAGGGCTGCCGCAAACGTGAGGCCGCGCGAACCGAGCGCGAACGACGCGTACAGGCCGCTGCGGCGCGGCAGATCGTCAAGGTGCGCACCTCGCATCCGGTCGGCCCGCGCGACTGCGGCCGTCTCGTCCGCGACCGGGCCGCCATAGGGCAGGCGATCGCGCGCCACGCAGCGCTCTCCCGAGAAACGCCCGCTGGCGCGCGCCTCGACGGGATGCGCGAGCAGCCGTTCGAGACGGGCCAGGTTGCTGCGCGCGGCCATCCTCTCGTCGAGGGGAACGGAGTCCTTCCCCAAGGCCGCTTCGTAGGTCGCGCCAACGGCCAGCAGGCTGTCCGGCGCGTGCAGCAGCGTGCCGTCGCCGCCCAGCCCCGCCTTCAGGCCGGCGAGTCCTTCCGACTCGAGGAAGGTCACCTGCCCGGGCACCGATTGTGTCGGCAACAGGCGCGCAGCAAGCAGGCGTGGTGCGTCCGACGCGTTCGCGACGATCACTACAGGCGCCGTCGAGAGAGCGGTTCCATCGGTGCCGAGTACTGTCCAGCCGACCGCGCGCCGATCGATCGACCCGGCATGGGCTGTTCGCAGCACGATCCGCGGATCGTCGATCAGCGCGCGGACCCATCTGGCCGGCGACACGAGCAGTCCATCGGGCCACCAGAGCCCCGGCCGGGCCGGCAGCACTCCAAGCGCGGCGCCCGCGCTCGCGCGGTCGAGCCACCGCACATGGTTCGCCGGCCATCGCTGGCGCTCGAGCGCGGCGCGCCATCGCGCGGCGTCGTCGGCGCCGGCGGCCTGCTGGAACATGCCGTCCTTCCGCCATACGACCTCTCCGGCGTGGTCCCCGGCCGCGGCCACCCGGCGCAGCGCCGCGGCCGTTGCGGCGCTGCCCGCCCGCGTCAGGCGTGCCAGCAGATTGTCGTCAGCCGCAAAGTGCGGATGCATCAGGCCCCACGGCAGGCCCGATGCTGCGCTCGCAGGACGGGTCGATTCGATGACGGTGACGCGCCAGTCGCGGCGGGCGAGCGCGTGCGCACAGGCAGCGCCGGCGAGGCCGGCGCCGACGACGATCGCGCTGCGTTCGCCCTCGTGAGGCGGTTGCGGTTCGTGGCGCCGGACCACGTAGCGCGGGGCGTAACGGCCGACCAGCATCTGTCGCTTGCGACCGAAGCCCGGCACGAGTTCGAGTTCGAACCCGGCGGCCGCGAGGGCGTCGCGAACACCGCGTGCCGCCGTCCATGTCGCCACACGGCCATCGACCCGGACCAAACGCGCCAGCGATCGCAGCAGGGCCGGTTCCCACATCTCCGGGTTGCGATCGGGCGCAAAGCCGTCGAGGAACAGCGCATCGGCGCCCAGCCGCAGCTGCGGAACCACTGTGCGCGCGTCGCCGAACGCAAGCGTCAGTGCGACGCGGCCCTGCTCGAACTCGCAGCGATGCAACCCGGGCAGCGGCAGCGGCCACTGTCCCGCCAGTTCGTCTGCAAGGGCCTTGAGGTCCGCCGGTGCAGCCTCGACCAGCGCCGGTCCCGCAAGCGGATGCCGCTCGACGGATACGAAGTGCAGGCGCCGCGGTCGTGCGCCGTCCTGGCGCCATGCCTGCCACGTTGCGAGAAAGTTCACGCCGAGGCCGAAGCCCGTCTCGAGGACGACGAACTGCGGGCGGTAGCGCCATCTGTCGGCGCAGGCGGTCCCGCCGAGGAACACGTGACGCGCCTGCCCCAGCGCACCGTCGCGGCTGGCGTACACGTCGCCGTACCGCTCGCTCATCGGCGCGCCGTGCGCGTCGTACGACAGCGCAGCGGGCTCGATCGACATCGGTCAGCGCGTCAGCGGCTTGTAGCGCAACCGGTGCGGCTGCGCGCCTTCGTCGCCGAGGCGCTTCCTCTTGTCAGCCTCGTATTCCTGGTAGTTGCCGTTGAAGAAGGTCCACTGCGAATCGCCTTCGGCAGACAGGATGTGGGTGGCGATGCGGTCGAGGAACCAGCGGTCGTGCGAGATGACGAGCACGCTGCCGGCGAATTCCAGCAGCGCTTCCTCGAGCGCACGCAGCGTCTCCACATCGAGGTCGTTCGATGGCTCGTCCAGCAGCAGCACGTTTCCGCCCTTCAGCAGGGTCGCCGCGAGGTGGAGCCGCCCGCGTTCCCCGCCCGACAGGTTGCCCACGATCTTCTGCTGGTCCGCGCCCTTGAAGTTGAAGCGGCCGAGGTAGGCGCGCGACGGCATCTCGAACTTGCCGACCTGCAGGATGTCGAGTCCGCCGGAGATCGCTTCCCATACCGTCTTGTCGTTCGGCAGCGAGTCCCGCGTCTGGTCCACCGCGGCGATCTGCACGGTGTGGCCGATCGCGATCTCGCCGCTGTCGGGCTTCTCCTTGCCGGTGATCATCCTGAACAGCGTCGACTTGCCCGCGCCGTTCGGTCCGATGATGCCGACGATGGCGCCGGGCGGGATCGAGAAGCTGAGGTTGTCGATCAGCAGGCGGTCGCCGTACCCCTTGGAGACGCCGTTGAACTCGATGACCTGGTTGCCGAGTCGCTCGGCGACCGGAATGAAGATCTCCTGCGTCTCGTTGCGCTGCTGGTATTCGAACGAGGACAGCTCGTCGAAGCGCGCAAGGCGGGCCTTGCTCTTGGCCTGCCGCCCCTTGGCATTCTGCCGCACCCACTCGAGCTCGGACTTCATCGTCTTGATGCGGGCCGCCTCGCCCTTGGCCTCGCGCTCCAGCCGCTCCTCCTTCTGCAGCAGCCATGAGCTGTAGTTGCCCTTCCACGGGATGCCCTGCCCGCGGTCGAGCTCGAGGATCCACTCGGCCGCATTGTCGAGGAAGTAGCGATCGTGCGTGACCGCGACCACGGTCCCCGGGAAGCGCTGCAGGAACTGCTCGAGCCAGTCCACGCTTTCCGCATCGAGGTGGTTGGTCGGCTCGTCGAGCAGCAGCATGTCCGGCCTGGACAGCAGCAGCTTGCAGAGAGCGACCCGGCGCTTCTCGCCGCCCGACAGCGACGCAATGCTCGCCTCCCACGGCGGCAGGCGCAGCGCGTCAGCCGCGATTTCCATCTGGTGCTCGGTGTCGCTGCCGGTCGTGGCCAGGATCGCCTCGTACTTGGCCTGCTCGGCCGAGAGCTGGTCGAAATCGGCGTCAGGCTCGGCGTAGGCCGCGTAGATCTCCTCGAGCCTCTGCTTGGCTTCGAGAACGCTCCCCAGTCCGCCCTCGACCTCGTCCCGCACGGTCTTCGCGGGATCGAGCTGCGGCTCCTGCGGCAGGAAGCCGATCTTGATGCCGGGCATCGGCACCGCCTCGCCTTCGATCTCCTTGTCGAGACCCGCCATGATGCGCAGCAGGGTCGACTTGCCGGAGCCGTTCAGTCCCAGCACGCCGATCTTGGCGCCGGGGAAGAACGACAGCGAAATGTTCTTGAGAATCTCGCGCTTGGGCGGGACGACCTTGCCCACGCGGATCATCGAATAGACGTACTGAGCCATTGGGAGGAGCCGGGAAGCGGATAGCGGAAGGCCGCGCAGATTACCGGATCGGGGGATTCCTAGTGAACCGCCTTCGGGATGAGGCGCCCGGGCCTGCGCAAAGTCCCGTCCTTGAGCGCGTCGCTGGCGCCCTGGCAGTAGCCGATGGCATCCTCGGTGAAGTGACGCGTCTGGTCGCTCGGCGGCAGCTCCCTGCCGCCCGCGGCGTCGATCACGCGCACCCGGCGCTGCGGACGCAGTTCGACCAGCATGCCGTTCTCGCAGTAGCCCACCGTCTGGTAGTTCGCCATCACCGCGCGCTGGTGCGCCCGGCCTTCGGTCAGGATGTTCTGGCCGAATAAGCGCGAGGTGTGCTCGAAGTCAAGCAGGCCGAGGATGGTTGGCGCCACGTCGATCTGCGACGCGATCGTCTCGATGCGCGCAGGCTGGATACGCTTCGGCGCATGGATCAGCATCGGAATGTGGAAGCGTTCGAGCGGCAGGTCGGTCTTGCCGCGCGGAATGCCCGGTGAACTGGACCGGCCCGGCCTCGACGAATTCATCGCGCAGTTCCTGAAAGGCACGCTCCGGCGCCAGCGTCAGGTAGACGCGGTCGTAGTCGATCTCGTTCGTGTTGAACGCGCGGAATGACTCCCGGATGCCATTGCCGGCCAGTTGTTGCGACTGCACGCTGTCGCTGAACTCCTTCCACTCGGCCGGCACGAAGGCGAACAGGAGACTGCGGCCGCCACGTAGAACGCCATCGCCAGCGACCGCCGCCCGCAGCGCATCGCGGTCGGCGCAGAAGCGCGCCACAGGCCGCGGCAAGCAAGCCGAGGCCGAGCCAGCCCGCCATGCGCCAGAGCAGGAACTCGATGGTTTCACCGCTGAAGAGCGCGAGGCCGATGCGCGCAAGCAGGCTGACGACAAGGAAAGTCGGCAGCACCGTGCCGGCGGCGGCGGAAGGACCCGGGAAGAGGCGCGTGAAGGCACCGGCCGCTGCCCGGCGTGCATACAGCACGGGCATCGGGAGCGTCGAAGCTTGCGCCGGAGCAAGCGCGCGGGAGACGACAAAACCAAATCTGTCCTGTTCAAGTGTAATCTCGCGCACCTTCGGCCGCCGGCCTGTCGCCGCTTCTCTGGGGCTTGTGGGACGCCGGACCGAACGATCCCTCGAAGACGGAATTTCCTTGACCGCCCTGCTCGTCTCCATCGGCGTCGTCGCGCTGGCCGAGATCGCCGACAAGACCCAGTTGCTGGCGCTGGTGCTGGCGGCACGCTTCCGCAAACCGTGGCCGATCATCCTCGGCATTTTCTTCGCCACGCTGGCCAATCACTTCTTTGCCGGTGCCGTCGGCACCTTCATCACGCGCCAGCTCGGACCCGATGTCATGCGCTGGACCCTGGGCCTGTCGTTCATCGCGATGGCGATCTGGACGCTGATTCCAGACAAGATCGACGAAACCAGCGAGCGCTCGACGCGCTACGGCGTGTTCGGCACGACGCTGATCTCGTTCTTCCTCGTCGAAATGGGAGACAAGACGCAGATCGCGACGGTCGCGCTGGCGGCCAAGTACGACGCCCTGGTCGCCGTCGTGATGGGGACCACGATCGGCATGATGATCGCCAACGTGCCGGCGGTTCTCCTCGGCAACGTGGCGGCCGAGAAGCTGCCGGTGCGCCTGGTGCATGGCATCGCAGCGGCGATCTTCGCGGTGCTCGGCATCGCGATGCTGGTGGGCGTCGACATCGGGCTGTAGCAGAAAACGCGTGACCCGCTTGCCCCCCGCGTGTATCATGCGGTGGTCGTGGGTGCAGTGTGTTCCGGTTCGCGCCCCGTCCCTCGCGGTTGTTCTCAAGCTCCCTCGAAGTCTTGATCAAGCTTTTCGCATTCGCCTGAACCGGTTCTGCGGCACATGCCGCACCAGGCCGTGCCCTCAGGAGATATCCTTGAATTCAGGTTTCAAAGCCCTCGGCTTGTCCGATGCATTGGTTCGTGCTGTCACCGAAATCGGCTACACCGAGCCCACGCCAGTCCAGCAGCAGGCCATCCCGGTCGTGCTCGCCGGGCGCGATCTGCTGGCCGGCGCCCAGACGGGAACCGGCAAGACGGCCGGGTTCGTGCTCCCGATCCTCGATCGGCTCGCACAGACCAGGGCCGTCGCCGGCAAGTCGCGCCGGCCGATTCGCGCCCTCATCCTGACCCCGACGCGTGAACTCGCCGCCCAGGTCGAGGAGAGCGTCCGCGACTACGGCAAGTACGCGCAGTCCAGCGTGGCAGTGGTGTTCGGCGGCGTTTCAATCAACAACCAGATCGCAGCACTGAAGCGCGGCGTCGACATCGTCGTCGCCACGCCCGGCAGGCTGCTCGACCACGCGGGACAGAAGACCATCGACCTTTCGCAGGTCGAAGTCCTCGTGCTCGACGAGGCCGATCGCATGCTCGACATGGGGTTCCTGCCCGACATGAAGCGGGTGTTCGCGCTCCTGCCGAAGCAGCGCCAGACGCTGCTGTTTTCCGCGACGTTCTCGGACGAGATCCGCGCCCTCGCCAACACGCTGCTGAACGATCCGGCGTCAGTGCAGGTCGCGCCGCGCAACTCCACCGTCGAAGCAGTCAGCCAGAAGGTGGTGCTGGTCGATCGCGGACGCAAGTCCGAACTGCTCGCGCAGCTCATCAAGGACCAGCAGTGGTACCAGGTGCTGGTCTTCACGCGCACCAAGCACGGCGCCAACCGGCTCGCGGAGTACCTGTGCAAGCACGGCGTCACCGCACTCGCGATCCACGGCAACAAGAGCCAGAACGCGCGCACGAATGCGCTCGCGCAATTCAAGACCGGGGAACTGCAGGCGCTGGTCGCCACTGACATCGCGGCGCGCGGGCTCGACATCGAACAGCTGCCGCACGTCGTCAACTTCGACCTGCCCCACGTGCCCGAGGACTACGTGCACCGCATCGGCCGCACCGGTCGCGCGGGCGCGACCGGGGAAGCCATCTCGCTCGTGTGCGCGGACGACAAGCCGCTGCTCGCCGACATCGAGAAGGTGATCCGTCGCCAGGTACCGCGCGAGATCATCGCCGGCTACGAACCGAACCCGAACGAACGGGCCGAGCCGATCCAGCGTGGACGCGGCACGGCGCGTCCGGCGCCCAAGCGGGATTCAGGAGGCGACCGCCGCGGCAGCCATGGCGCCGGCAAGAAGGCGCCGGCGCGTCCGGCGCATGCCGAACGCGCGGCACCTCCGGCGCGCGACCACAAGGGTCCGGCACGGCCCGCCACCGGGCGTCCCGCCGAGCCGCAGCGCGCCCGGTCGGCACAGCCCGCGCCCGCGCAGCGCGCAGACACTTCGACCGTACGGACCAACATCCCGGGCCTGCTGCAGCCGGCCACGCACCGGCGGGGGAGATAAGCTAGCCTTGGCGCCGGGAGGAGCGCGATGGAAAGCCTGAAGCCCGAAGTCACGCACAACGAGTCGTCGCGGCGGTTCGAAGCAAACGTCGATGGCCTGCTCTGCCGCTGCGACTACCGCATGCACGGCGACACGATGATGCTGGTCCATACCGAAGTGCCGCCGCAACTCGAGGGCCGCGGGATCGCCTCGCTGCTGGTCCATGCCGCCTTCGATCACGCCCGCCGGAACGGCTGGGACGTGCTGCCGGTGTGTTCCTACGTGCGCGCGTGGGTGCGTCGGCACCCGGAAGTCGAGCCGCTCCTCGCCGGATAGGCAGCGGCTGGAAGGTCGCGCTGGCGGGCGACGCTACCGCGCGACCGTCACCACCTCGGCGTTCAGGCCGTCGGACATCCCGAATTCGAAGCTGCCGCCGGCAGGCAGTCCCGCGGTATCGATGGTCAGTTGCCCGCCTCTGCGGTTCAGCGCGAGAACGGTCCGCGTGCCGTCGTCGAGCACGTGGGTCACGGATACGTGGGGCGCAGCCACGCTGTTCCAGCGAACGCTCAGCCGACCGCCGCTCTCGTTCCAGTCCACCGTCATCGGTTCCGCGCTCGCCGACCGCGCGCGCTGCGCGGTTGCCAGCGGCGCTGCCAGCGGGACCGCGGTTCCCGCGTGCCGCACCTCGAATCGATCGATCAGACCGGGATTGAGCACCCTGACCGTGAAGTGCCGCTCCGGCGGCTCGGCGTGGTCGACGAGTTCGGCGTCGAACGGCTGATCGATCGTGCGCCCGTCGCGCGTCACCAGGCGCAGCGTGTACGCGCCGGACGTCGGTGCCGGCGCACCGCGCAGTGCCTGCGTCGGGCCGAACGACACTCCGGCCGGACCGATGCTCCCCGAGATCAGCAGCAGGTCGACGGCGGCGGAAGCCGACTGCGCGACGGCTGTCGCGGTCTGCGGCTGGGACTCCAGATGGCTCTGCATCAGGCGATAGTTGTAGTCGGAGAACCACGTGCCATTGCAGTACCCCATGATGTCCGTCTGGCTCACCGGCGAGATGACGTCGAGCGCAGCAGGCAGCGAGTCGATCAATGGCTGCGGCCCCAGCGCGCCTCCCACGTATTCCGGCGGGTAGTTCGGATCAGGGCTTGCCACGCCGCCGCACGGCGCGTGCGGTCGGGAGAAGTTGTGGCCGAGTTCGTGCGACATCGTGCGCGCCCAGCCGCCGTTCGAATCCCAGCCGAGCGCCGCCCGCCCGGGCACGTAACCGATGCCGGCGATGCTGCCGGCCGAGCGCCGGACGAAGCCGAAGTAGTAGCGATAGGCATTGCCAGGGTTCTCGCTGTCCCGCAATTGCCGTAGTTCGGACAGCGCCGACGACCACTCGGTCTGGGTGTCCAGGCCATCCGTGACGCTGGTCAGCGTGTAGCTCGCACGCGTCGAAACCGTGATGCGGTCGCGCGGAATCGGGAAGCGTCGCGTCAGCTCGTCGAGCACCGCGGTCGCCGTCGGCAGCGTCGGCGTGAACGAGCCCGAGACGATCGGCACCAGCACGATCTCGAGCCGCGTGGGCGTCCCCACGGTCGGAGTCGCATCCATCGTGCTCATCGGCCCGAGGCGCTGCTCGGGATCGACCTCGACGCGCACGGACAGGCCCGACGTCACCCACGAGGTCGGCAGTTCGACATTGAAGCTCTGCGTTTCGCTGTAGCGAATCGAATCGGAAACCGTCCCGCCGGCGGCGGTCGGGAGGAGCGCTGGTCCGTTCATCGGCACAGTGCCGAGGATCGTCACGCCACGGTACCCGGTCAGCCGCACCGTCGGCGCCGCCAGCCCGCTCTGGTCCGACAGCACGTACGCGCGGACCCAGGTCTCCTTGCCGGGCACCAGGCGCTGGCGCGTTTCGGTCGGCGCCTGCGACAGCACCTGGCCGAACTCGATCCCGGCAAGGGTCGCGACGCAACCGCCGCCGACCACGACGCTGCCGCCGGCCACCGAGGGCTGGCTGCTCGACTGCAGGCTGATCGTGCCGCACGCGACCCCGGCGGGCACCGAGAAGACGAGCTGCGCGGGCGTCTGCGAAACGATGGTCGCGGCGAGGCCGCGCACGGTGACCGCCGCCACTTCGGTCAGGCCCGAGCCGGCGAGCGTGACATTCGCCCCTGTCGCCGCCACGCGATAGACCGCAGAGGAGTCGACGCGGATGGCCGGGATCACCGCGAGCGGCGTCGCGGACGTGATTTCGTCCGCCGCGTTGCCCTGCACGCGCAGGATGCCGGACGTCGCGGCATCGGGCACGACGACGGTAATGCGCGTCGTGCCGCTCCTGGTCGCAACCGGGGCCGATGCGCCGCCCGCAAAGACGACAGCGGTGGCGCGGTCGAGGTTGCTGCCGTTCAGCGTCAGCGTCTGCCCGGCCACGATCGACGTCGGCGTGAACGACGACAGCGACATCGGCAGGATGACCGTCAGCTGCTGCGACTGCACGCGCACGGCACCTGCCGCGTCCACCAGGCTGATCAGGCCGGTCGTCGCAGTCGCCGGCACATCCACGGTGATCGCGGCCGGTGCCTGCGTCACCACGGGAAGCACGGTCGCGTTCACGCGGACCTGAGTCACGCGATCGAGGCTGGTCCCGTTCAGGGTCACGCGACCGCCAGGGGACACAGCGGTGGGTGACACCGAAACGACCTGGGGAGCGTCGCTCACGGTGAAGTCGGTCGCCGACAGCACTGTCCGTCCGGATGCCGTCAATTCGATCCGGCCGCTCTGCGCGCCCGCCGGGACGATGAGTTGCAACTGGCCATCCGAAGCAACGGTGTAGGAAGCGCTTGTCGATCCTAGGCGCGCAGCCTGCAGGCCGTTGAAGCCGCTGCCAGTGACCGTCACGACCGCCCCGCCGCCACCGCTCGTCGGCGCGAAACCGGTGATCGCGAGTGGCGCCGTCGCCGGCGCCACCACGGAGTTTGCCGGCGATCCGCCGCCACCGCCGCCGCCGCATGCGGCGAGCGTTGCGCCGAGGGCGACGACCAGCAGTCCCGCCAGCCTTGCGGCGACGGCTGCTGCTGCGCCCTTCCGTGGGCGCGACTCCCGGATTTCCACGGTGTTCCCCTGACGTTCTTTCGTTGCCCGCCGCACGCGATCCTCGCACCGCGGCGCAGCCGGGGCATCCCTCCGGTTGGCTCGTCCGTATGGAGGGCTGCCCTTGGTAAGCAGGTGAGATTGCACCGGCGCCGGGGCGCCGAAAGGGGCAAAAAACCGGGGAAAGGACTACGAAGGGGCTACGAAGACGCGCGCGCCAGGAGCCAGGCGGCGGCGACCGCCCAGACGAGCAGCGTCCCCGCCAGGTTGGCGGCGGCATTGTTCTGGCGGAAGAGTTTCCAGTTCCAGTAGGCGACCGGTTGCCCGGCGAGGGGCGCGCCCGGGATGAAGCGATGGACCTTGGCGCAGTAATCCGCGTAGCGCTCGCCGAAGATCGGCCTGAGGTGCGCCTCCTCGCGCTCGACCCGGGTGTCCATGTAGAACCAGTAGCCGACCGCATAGGCCAGCAGGATCCAGGCGCTGCCGAGCAGCATCAGGAAGCCAAGGAGGATGAAGAACCGCCCGAGGTACATCGGGTTGCGCACCATCGCATACGGTCCGCGAATCGCAAGATCGGAGTTCTTGTCGAGGGAGGCGAAACTCCACAGCTGAATGAACTCACCCAGCATCGAAACGGCGAACCCGGCCACCAGCCAGTCGCGCTTCAGGAAGGGCACCGCCGCGGCGAGGACGACGATTGCAAGAGGAACCCGCAGCCGCACAAAGGCCCGACGCAGGCCGGGGTGATTGAAGACGGAACGAAGCGAGGCGAGCATGCGGTCAGGGCGGCCCAGGGGGCTTCTGCTTGGTGGCGCCAGCATACCCGCGGAAGATCCACAGCCTGCGGAGCCGGGTCATCCGCTCGTACACCTCACGGCGTGCAGCGCCCATCGACCCGGCATCGTGCTGCAGCCACTTCTTGTAGACCCCGGCCATGTCGAGGCCGTCGAGCCATCGGCGCCACGCTGAGGGCATCCAGCGCGTGTCCAGCGAAGCCTGGAAATCGATCAGCGCCGGCCGGCCATCCGGTCGCCGCAGCATGTTCCCCGTTCCGCGCGTGTCCAGGTGAACGATGCCGCGCTGATGCACCGTCCGCAGCAGGCGCTCCAGATCGAGGAAGAACGACTCGTTCATCTGCTCGCCGGGCACCTGGCCCAGCGTCACGCCGGGGATGAACTCGGCGGCGAGTGCGTTCCTGTCGACCAGGAACGGGTTCTGCGGCACGCCGTCGATCCCTCGGAGCCGCTTCAGCGCCTTCAGTTCGCGGCGCAGCAACAGGCGACCGATGGTCACTCGTACCCAAAACGAGCGTTTCGAGAAGTCCTTGACCACCCAGCTGCGGCCGGCCGCCTCGACCCGGTACACCTGCGCATTGGCCCAGCGGCCGTCGCGCAGCAGCGTGCGCGAGGACTCTGCGATCATGGCTCGGTCCAGTGGCGCCTGGGAGTCGGAGGGACGGTGCGTTTGTAGCAAGACGGAGACAGTGGCCAGCGAAGCGAGCGGCGCGAAGGGGAATTATCCCACCGGCATCTCCCCCCATGTCACGCTCGGCGGCGCCTACATCGCGACAGCCGGTCGTGGGGGCCGGCCTTGCGGCTGTTCGCCGCAGCATGATCGGCTGGTGCACGAGGGGAATGCCCCCTAACATGACGAGACTATGAACCTGTTGGTGATCGGCGGAGGGGTATTTCTCGGCCAGGCGCTGCTCCAAGCTGCCCTGGAAGGGGGGCATAGCGTCACGGTCTTCAACCGGGGCCAGTCGCGCAACTGGTGGCCACCGGGCGTCAAGTGGATCGTCGGGGACCGCAAGGAAGACGTCCATTTGCTGATGGGCCGGCATTGGGACGCCGTGATCGACACCTGTGGCTACCGGCCGCAGGATGTCGAGGCCACGTGCGCCGCGCTGTTCGACAGCTGCGACCGGTATGTCTACGTTTCGAGCGTTTCGGCGTACGCGTCGTTTGCGCACAGCCCGATCCGCGAAGAGGATCCGCTGGCGTCGGCACGAGGCGTCGACCGCGAAACCATCGACAGCGCGAGCTATGGCCCGTTGAAGGCCGAATGTGAGCGCACTGTCATCGGAATCTTCGGCAGTCGCGGCATCGTCGTGCGGCCGGGCCTGATCGTCGGCCCCACCGATCCCACCGGTCGATTCTCCTACTGGCCGTGGCGGCTGGCGGGCGGCGGTCGCGTGCTTGCCCCGGGGTCGCCGCATACGTCCATCCAGTTCATCGACGTGCGCGACCTCGCCGCCTGGATGCTCCGACTGATCCAGCTCGGCGCAACGGGGCCGTTCAACGCCACGGGGCCCAGCGAAGGCGCAACCTTCGGAGAACTCCTGGACACATGCCGCTGGATCAGCGGCGAGGAAGCGGCGATCGAGTGGGTCGACGAGCGATTCCTCGAACACGAAGCGGTGCAGCCGTGGGTCGAACTGCCGCTGTGGATTCCGACGCACGATCTGCAGACCCGCGGATTCCACGCCGTGGACACCGCGCGCGCCCAGGCGACCGGGCTGAAGACCCGCCCATTGGCCGTCACCGTCAACGATATCCTCGAGGCGGGCATCCCCCCGCTCGACGACAAGCGGCGGGCCGGCAAGCTCACACGAGAGCGCGAACGCGACCTGCTCGCCGTGTGGCAACTCCACAAGAGCGGCCTCGCGGTCGCCTGATCGCGTAATCGCGTCATTGCCACGCTGGTTTGCACGGGATCATCCCGGTCGATCGGCGATCTCGGCGATAATCCGCATCGATGGTGCCGCACGCCTTGTTCGTTTCCTCCGATCGCCATGTCGATGTCGCTTTGAACGTCCTTACGTTCGTCGTCGGCGGGGCACTGCTCGCGACCGTTTCGTACCTGCTGCTGACCCTGGCGCAGCCGTCGTTCGCGCAGGCGGATCGCGGTGATGTCGGGCCGCCCGTCTGGAGTTCGATGTCCAACGCGCTTCTGGCCGCGCCCAAGCTCGAATTCGATCTTCGCTTCCCGCCCTCGTCCACCATCTATCGCTGCGAGCATCGCGGCCAGGTGACCTACAGCGACCGCCCGTGCGCAACGGGACGCGGTCGCGCCCTGTCCATCCGCCCGTTCTGACACGCTGCCGCGAGCGCGCGGGATACGGGCCCGCTTCGTCTGGTTACAACTCGATACGACTTCGGGTCCGCCGCCCGGGTGGGCATGCCGTTGTTAGGTTGTACGACCACACGGAGGACACGATGAAACGCACCGTTCTGCTCGGCACCCTGCTCGCCGCCCTGCTCGCCCCCATGGCCATGGCTCATGCCCACGGCGGCGTCGCGGTCAGCGTCAATACCCCCGACTTCGGCATCCGCATCGGCGGTCCCTTCTACGGCCCGCCTCCCGTCTACGCCCCGGTCCCTGTCTACGCCCCGGTCCCCGTCTACGCGCCTGCGCCGGTCTACGTGCCGCCTCCGCGCGTGATCTACCCGGCGCCGGTGGTGGTCGCGCCACGCGTCATCGTTCCGGGGCCCGTCGTCTATGGCCCCGGGGCCGTGGTCCGCGTCGCGCCATACGGCTACGGGGGCCACTGGAGGTACCGCCAAGAAGAGCGTCGCGAATACCGTCATGGCCGTTACGATCGACATGGTCACGACGATCGGCACGACCGAGGTGACCGCGGCCAGTACCGTGCCGGCTACGGGTTCTGATTCAGGCTGGCACCCGCTGCAGCGGTGTGATTGAATCCCCGTTCGACGAATACGGGGAT
>Ga0316188_10000890_pt1 | contig 13855 bp, 15 predicted proteins | sample Phiworburrow1_MG_FD_204933 | JGI IMG/M metagenome (GOLD analysis project Ga0316188, IMG submission 204933) | Coastal sediment microbial communities from Maine, United States - Phippsburg worm burrow 1 | ecosystem: Environmental > Aquatic > Marine > Coastal > Sediment | place: USA: Maine...
GTGTATCTGGCTGATCACATGGTCGGCCAAGCAGGGACCGCAAAATGTCGCCGACGACGATCTCGTTGGCCACAAGTGGGACGGTGACCTCGAGGAGTGGAATAACCCTGCTCCCAAATGGTGGCTGTACCTGTACTTCATCACCATCGCGTGGGCCATTGGCTACATGATCGCCTTCCCCAGCCTGGGTAACTACAAAGGCATGCTCGGCTGGTCGCAGGAAGGCCAGTACGAAGCAGAAATGCAGGCGGCTGCCGAAAACTATGAGCCGATCTACGAGAAGTTCGCGGCCATGGAATTCATCGAGTTGTCGCAGAACGCCGAGGCTCAGGCGCTTGGCAAGAGCCTCTTTGCCAGCTACTGCACGACCTGTCACGGATCGGATGCACGCGGCGCGGCAGGCTATCCAAACCTCACGGACAACGACTGGCTATGGGGCAACGCAGAAGCGGAGTTGCTGACGACAATCGACAAAGGCCGCCAGGCCGTCATGCCAGTACTCGCCCCGGCACTCGGTGGTGACGCGGGTATCGACAACATGGTCAAGTACGTCAGAAGCCTCTCCGGCGGCGAAGCCGACGCTGGAGCAATGAGTGCGCAGCCAATGTTCATGGCTTTGTGTAGCGCCTGTCATGGACCCGATGGCAAGGGCAACAAGATCTTTGGTGCCCCGAACCTGACGGACGAAATCTGGTTGTACGGCGGCTCGACAGAGACCATTCGCGAAACGATCGTGAACGGACGTAACGGCCAGATGCCGGCTCATGGGGACCTGTTAGGCGAGAATCGTACGAAGATTCTGGCGGCATACGTCTACAGCCTGTCCCAATAGCGGACGGCAGCGCGTGATCAGCGAAGAGTACAGCGGTGCCAAGCAATGGAGCCGCGACAAGCAAGCGGTTTTCACGGTCGTCTGGATTTCATTCCTGTCGGCCGCCATTGGCACCATGGTATTCTTCGCACTGTTCGACCCGGTCGACCTGTTCGGTATTTTCGATGAAGACCTCGAGATAAGTCGGGACGCCGGCTATGCCGCAGGATTCTTCTTCTTCTGGATCCTGTGTGTACTTTGTTCTGGCGTCACCGCCTATCTCGTTCGGACCGCACCGAAGCGAAACGCGAAGCACTGACACTAATGAGCAACCCGCAAAGCGCCTCAATGTACGAGAGCGCGAAAAAAATCTACCCGCGCGAGATCGGCGGCCGGTTTGCCAACCTGAGCAATCTCGCCACGATTGTTCTTCTTGGCCTGTTTTACGCCGTCCCCTGGTTCAACTGGGACGAGCGCCAGGCCGTTCTGTTCGATCTGCCGGCACGTAAGTTTCACCTGCTCGGCCTGACGCTCTGGCCGCAGGATTTCCCCTACCTCGCCATGCTACTGATGATCCTCGCGTTGTCGCTGTTCTTCTTCACGGCGCTTGCGGGACGACTGTGGTGTGGCTTCGCCTGCCCACAGACCGTCTGGACCGAGATCTTCATCTGGATGGAGCAGTGGACCGAGGGAACGCGCTCGCAACGCATGAAACTCGACAAGGCCCCGTGGTCCTGGAACAAGCTGCGCCGCAAGGGCGCGAAGCAGTTCCTGTGGATTACCTTCTCGATGTGGACGGGCTTTACGTTCGTCGGGTACTTCACCCCCGTTCGCGAGCTCGGCGCTGAGTTGCTCGCCCTGAACGTGGGCGGCTGGACCCTCTTCTGGGGACTGTTCTACGGTTTCGCAACCTACGGTAATGCCGGGTACATGCGCGAGCAGGTCTGCAAGTACATGTGCCCCTACGCACGGTTCCAGAGCGCGATGTTTGATAAAGACACGTTAATCATCTCCTATGATGAGAAACGTGGCGAACCGCGCGGTGGACGTAAACGTTCGGTGGATCCCAAAGAAGCCGGACTCGGCGACTGCATCGACTGCCAGTTATGCGTACAGGTATGTCCAACCGGCATCGATATTCGCGAAGGTCTGCAGTACGAGTGCATCGCCTGCGCCGCATGCATCGACGCATGCGATTCGATCATGGACAAGATGGACTATCCACGTGGACTGGTTCGGTATACGACCGAACACGCATTGCATAATGAAGGTACGCGAGTACTGCGGCCGCGGATGTTGGTTTACGCCACGATTCTCTTGATTCTGATCGCCGGGCTCACAACCTCCATGGCGACACGCACGCCGATCATTCTCGACGTAATTCGTGATCGCAACGCGCTGTATCGTGAGCTGCCTGGCGACATTATTGAAAATTCCTATACGCTTAAGGTCATCAACCAGGACAACATGGCACGCACGTTTGCGCTTTCAGTGACAGGCGTGGAAGGCATCACGCTCGATGGCGTCGGCGACACACTAACCGTCGATGGTGGCGGGGTTCTTTCGGTCCCCGTGCGCGCACGCGCCCACCGGGACAACGCCTATGGCATCATGACCATCCATTTTACTGTGAAGGCAATCGATGACGAGGCCGTGACGCTGGCAGAAGACAGTCGCTTCCTCGGCCCGACGCCCTAGAAACAAGCATGGAACGTGAAGACACCAAGCCCTGGTACCGGCAGTTCTGGCCGTGGTTCATCATCGCCCTGCCCGCCTCTGCGGTGTTGGCGGGCCTGACAACGTTGTGGATCGCGATGCAAACGACCGACTCTCTTGTCGTGAGCTCCGAAGATGGCGTGCGAAACGCCACCGACCGCCACCTGCTGGCCGAGCGGCTGGCCGTGGAGCTTGACGTGGCAGCACTCGTGGAGATCGACCCGGAGACGCGTATCGTCACCGCTGCCGTTCGATCCCGCGATCTGGACACGCTTCCGGCAACGCTCGAATTCGAACTGTCGCATCCCGCGTTCGCGAATCGTGATCAGCAAATAACTCTCAGCAGGGCGATGGACGACAGCGATGGCAACCCTGTCTGGGTCGGCCACTTCCTCTCTATGCCGTCCGGCCGCTTCTATGCCGTCCTGAAAGCCGGTGATGACTGGCGGGTCTCGGCCGAATGGCAGGGTGAAACCAGCCTGATGCTCCGAGCTGGCGGCGCCGGCGATGACGACGGGCGCTGACACCTGTTTCCACTGCGCGCTGCCCGTCCCCGCGGCCTGCAAACTGACCGTTGACATCGAGGGCGCACAACAGCCTGTCTGTTGTCCCGGATGCAAAGCCGTCGCTGAGCTGATCCGCGACACCGGAATGTCCCGGTACTACGACCTCCGCGATGCACCGGACCCTGGTATCGGGCGCCCGCCCGACGAAGCCGCTGAATGGAGCGTGTTCGACAGCAGCGACATGCTCGAAGCCTTCACTCAGCGTGATGGCGACATGCGCGAAGCAACGATCTATGTCGGCGGTATGTACTGCTCGGCATGTAGCTGGCTGATTGAAACCACGCTGGGAAAACAGCCGGGAATCTCCTCGGCTGAAGTGAATCCGATCACGCACCGTCTGCGCCTGCGTTTCCCGGGCGAAGACGCGAAGCTCTCAAGCCACCTGGCGACACTCGCAAACCTGGGCTACCAGCCGCAACCCTTGTCGCCTGAGAGCACCACACGCCCTGAGGTCACGGAGCAGCGGACTGCGCTCAAGCGCCTGCTCGTGGCATCGCTCGGCATGATGCAGGTCATGATGTTCGCGGTCGGACTCTATGCAATGGATTTCCAGGGCATCGATGCGGATATGCAGCACTTCCTGCGACTCGTCAGTTTCTTCGTCACAACGCCCGTGGTCTTCTATGCGGCCAGGCCATTCTTCACGAGTGCCTGGCGAGGCGTGGTTGGTCGCAAGCCCGGCATGGACCTGCCTGTCTCAATTGCCGTCGGTTCCGCCTACGTGGCATCCATCTACTCGACATTCACGCGGGGCGAGGCTGTCTGGTTCGACTCGGTAACCATGTTCGTGTTCTTCCTGACACTGGGACGCTTTCTTGAGATGCGTGCCCGGCATCGCTCGATCGATCGCAGCGCCGCGCTATCATCCCTGCTGCCGAATACAGCAACACGTATTGATGGTGATGCGCACGTCGTCGTGCCAGTGAACCAGCTCTGTGCCGGCGACCGGGTGCTGATTCGCGCCGGCGACCCGATCCCGGCAGACGGGGTACTCGGGTCCGGTGTGACCAGTGTCGATGAATCGCTGCTAACTGGCGAAGCACGGCCACAACTCAAGGCAACGGGCGATGAACTCTCCGCAGGCTGCGTTAATCTGGACGGCCTCATCGAGATGACAGTGACCCACACCGGCAGCGACACAACGCTCGGCACCATCAGCCGCCTGAGCGAGCGAGCACGCTACGCGAGACCGGCATTTGTCACACTCGCAGACAGAATTGCAAGCTACATCGTGATCGCGCTCCTGATCGTCGCCGCAGCCGTCGCCACGTTCTGGTATTTCGCCGACCCCGACCGCGCATTCGTGATTACGCTGTCCGTGCTGGTCGTCACCTGTCCCTGTGCGCTGGCGCTGGCCACGCCCGCCGCGTTCGCCGCCGCAGGCAGCCGCCTGTCGCAGTTGCGGCTGCTGGTCACGAATGGCAACGCCATAGAGTCGCTGTCGCGGGCGACACTCGCCATGTTTGACAAGACGGGCACGCTGACGATTGGAGAGCCACGCATCGCAGCCGTGTTCGTGATTGACAATGCGTTCACTGAAAAAGATTGCAGGCTGGTCGCCGCGGCACTCGAACATGCGTCAACCCATCCGCTGGCCCGGGCGTTTGCGATGCAGGAGGCGTTGCCTGCGGTGTCATCGCCGAACATCGTTGTGGGCCAGGGCGTCAGCGGAAAGATCGACGGGCGTGAGTGGCGCATCGGCAACGCGGAGTTTGTTGGGGGTGGCGTCGCGGCGCACGATAGCAAAACGACCCACGTATTCCTCGGCGTCGAGGGCAATGCCATTGCCTGGTTCGATCTCGAGGATGAACTGCGTCCGGATGCGAAGCAAACGCTGAACGCCCTGCGCCAGCTCGGCCTGAAAACGTCTCTGGTGAGTGGCGATAACATGGTCGCGGTCCTAAGCGTGGCAGAGGCGCTGGATTTTGGCGACGCACACTTCGAATGCACGCCCGAGGACAAGCTCAGCATTATCGAAGCCGCGCAACAGGCCGGAGAAACAGTCGTTATGATCGGCGACGGAATAAACGATGCGCCTGTCCTGGCCGGCGCCGATACGTCGGTCGCGCCCGCACACGGTGCCTTGCTGGCCCAGACGAGTGCCGACGTCATCATGCTCGGTGAGTCTCTGGCACCGCTGACGACGGCAATAGAGATGTCCCGCAAGACCATGCGTATCGTGCGCCAGAATCTCGTGTGGGCGATCGTTTACAATACACTGGCTCTGCCGCTGGCGGCGGCAGGATTTGTACCACCCTGGCTGGCAGCCATCGGCATGAGCGCGAGCTCGCTCGTCGTCGTGCTGAATGCACTGCGCCTCAACCGGTTCGAATAAGCCATGTCCATACTCTACGTTCTGATTCCCCTGGCACTGCTACTGCTCGGCTTCGCCGTCTGGGCGTTCTTCTGGGCCGTTGGCAGTGGCCAATTTGACGATCTCGATACGCCGGCTGTCCGCATCATCATGGATGACGATTCAAAGCCGGATGAGAACGATCAGCCATGATGGAACTGTTTCCGGTATTGACGACCGCTTTCATTACGGGCCTGCTTGGAAGCGCACACTGTTTCGGAATGTGCGGCGGAATTTCCGGACTATTCGCCATGAACGTCAATGTGGCGTCCCTCAGGACCCAGTTCCCGAAGGCCATTGCCTACAACGCCGGTCGCGTCCTGAGCTACGCAATTCTTGGTGCAGCTGTCGCCGTGCTTGGCAAAACCCTCGTATCGGGCATTCCAGACATCGCGGCACCCGTTCGTTTCGCCAGCGGTGTCTTGATCATCCTCGTGGGGCTGCAACTCGCATTTGGCTGGCGCATGCTCGCGCCGCTGGAAAGCGCAGGAGCGAAAGTCTGGAATCGCATAGCGCCCGCGGCCAAAGGGCTCGTGCCGGTCGAATCAGTCGCCCAGGCAATCGGACTTGGATTGATCTGGGGGTGGCTGCCCTGCGGCCTGGTCTATAGCGTGCTGCTACTGGCTGCGACCACGGCAGAGCCGACCAGCGGTGGACTCGTAATGATCGCCTTTGGTCTTGGAACCATGCCGGCGATGATTGCCACCGGCATCAGCGCATCAAAACTGGCCCAATTCATGAGCGGCAAGCGGCTTGGCGCCGGCCTGCTGATTGTCTTGCTGGGCCTGGCAACGATCGCAATGCCGGTGATGAAGTTCACGAATTCGGACGGGCAGATGAACCACAGTGAACACGGTCGCATCATGCAAGACGAGACGCTCTGAGAGGCCGCCAGGTACTTGCCACCTGTCGACCGCCACTAACGCTCAGACTGCAGCCGCTGCTCCAGCCAGTCCAGCGCCGCCTCCGCGTAGAACGTGCAGGCGAGGCTGTTGACAAAGGGATTGCCCTCGTCGCGCCTTTCCAGCTTGTCGTACATGCCGAAGAAGAACGGATGCGGGGACAGGAGGATATCGCAGGGCAGGTCCGCGATCCTGCCGGCACTCTCCACCATGCGCTGCGCAGCACCGCTGGCCGCGAATGAGAAACCCTGAGTGGACACCGCAGTCAGGCTGTCTGCGTAGACAACATTCAGGCAGGTATTCAGCGCACAGGACTCCCAGGTCCAGGTGACACTGCCCTGTGTATGACCCGGCGTGTAGTTGGCCTTTACATTCACAGAACCCACGGCTACAAACTCACCGTCACCAATCGCCGTAACATTCTCGACCGGCGGAAAACTCCCCTCGTCCGTGTCGGCAACATACTGTGGGTCGTCGGCTCCCAGGCGGCCACTGCTTAGCGTAATCGCACCTGCTTCGCTCGAAAATACGTTCGCACCGGTCATCCGCTGCAATGCAGCGACGCCGCCCGCATGGTCGAAGTGCGGATGCGAAACAAGAATCGCCTTGATATTTAGCGGATCGAAACCAACTGCACGAATGCTCGCGTCAATGCGCGCTGCCGACTGAGGCAGCCCACCGTCGATAAGAATCAAACCGTCATCGGTCTCGATCAGAATCGAGGACAAACCGTCCGTTCCAACGTACCAGGTATTCCCGTGCACGCGGAATGGCTCCTGTGGCTCATTCCATTCGTCACACCGTTCGCACTCGTAACGAGCATCCGGTTCCAGTTCGCGCGGCCCGCAGGCAGCCAGGAGGACGGTAAGCAGCAGGAAGATAGTAATTCGATTCACAGGAATGCCCGGAAAGAGAGTCGGAGTGACGCGACGATAAGAAACGCACCGAACAGCATGTTCAGGCGTTTCGCCGAAAATGCGTGAGCGAGCTTCGCGCCCAGTGGTGCGGCGAGTACGGTCGCCGGGGCGATACAGGCAAAGCCGATCAGGCTGACGTAGCCGAGGCTTGCCGCCGGAATGCGTGGGTCGCCCCAGCCTGCGATAGCGAATCCGAGCATGCCCGGTACGCTGATCACCAGGCCGAACAAGGCCGCCGTGCCGACAGCGCGATGGATCGGTACGTTGAACAGAGTCAGGGTCATCACGGAAAATGTGCCTCCGCCAATGCCCATCATGCTCGAAAGGCAACCGATTGCCGTCGGGATGACAGGAACCAGCGGGCCCCGAGGCACCTCTTCTGTGAGATTGCGGCTCTCCGGGAAGAACAGCATCTTGATCGCAACCATGAACGCCAGGCTTGCGAACACTATCGCGAGCACACGACTGTGCACCAGCGACGCGATCCAGGCACCCAGCAGCGCACCGACCAGTACGAATATGGCCCAGCGCTTCACGATCTCGACGTCAACGGACTGTCGCTTGTGATGTGCACGAGCCGAGGAGATCGACGTCGGAATAATTGTGGCGAGCGAAGTGCCGACAGCTACATGCATGCGAATAGCCGGATCAACGCCGGCAAAACCAAGCGCCGTTTCAAGCACCGGCACAATGACGATACCCCCGCCAATGCCGAACAGCCCTGCGAGTACGCCGGCGACCAGCCCGGTCGCGAGCATCGCAACGCCAAGAATGAGCCATTGCTCCATGATCAGGTATCAGCCGGTCAGGCGCCGAGTCGTTCGGCGTGAAACCTCAGATGCTCCTCGATAAAGGTCGAGATGAAATAGTAGCCATGGTCGTAACCTTCATGAATGCGAAGATCGAGCGGCAGGCCACTTTCCTTGCAGGCAGCCTCAAGCAATTCAGGTTTCAGCTGCTGTGCCAGGAACGGGTCATCCGCTCCCTGGTCGACAAGGATCCGATCATAAGCGGTGACATCGCCTGAACGGCGCGCGACTTCGCAGGCATCGTAGTCCTGCCAGGTCGATTTATCGTCACCCATGTAATACCCCAGCGCCTTCTGACCCCAGGGGCTGTGCAACGTCGTGCAAATGGGCGCGAAAGCAGACAGCGACCTGAACATCTCCGGGTTTCGCAGGCCAATCGTCAGAGCCCCGTGCCCGCCCATCGAGTGGCCGGTCAGGCCATGACGATCGGCATCACCCGGGAAGTTGTCGAACACTGCCTGTTGCAGCTCCTGCGTGATGTAGTCGTACATGTGGTAATGCTCGGACCAGGGCTGCTGCGTCGCGTTGAGATAGAAACCGGCGGCCAGGCCGAAATCATAGTCGTCATCCGGGTCGTCGGGTACGCTCTCGCCGCGCGGACTGGTGTCGGGCGACACGAGCATTACGCCAAGCTGTGCCGCAACACGCTGCGCGCCGCTTTTTACCATGAAATTTTCTTCGGTACAGGTCAGTCCCGACAGGAACGTCACGACGGGCACTTTGCCCTGCGCCGCTTGCGGCGGTACGAAGACCGAGAACCGCATATCGCAGTTGTTGGCGGCAGAGGCGTGTCGATAGAAGCCGATACGGCCTCCGAAACAGTTTGTTTCGCTTAGCGTTTCGATAGTCATAGCGGCCGATTATGGCCGAGAACTAGCGCTTCTGAAAGATCAGCGTCCCGTTCGTGCCACCGAAGCCAAAACTGTTGCTCATGGCCGTCCTGATGTTGGCGTCCTCGATACACTGAGTTACCAGCGGCGTACCGGCTGTCGCCTCATCGGGATCGTCGACATTGATCGACGGCGCAATAAAGTTGTGCTCCAGCATCAGCAGACAATGGATGGCCTCCTGTACTCCCGTCGCGCCCAGGGAATGACCGCACATGGATTTCGTCGAGCCATACCTCGGCATGTCGTCACCGAACAAGGTGCGCATGGCATCGATTTCCTGCACATCACCGACCGGCGTACTCGTACCATGCGTATTGATGTAGTCGATTGGACCTTCAACCGTCGAGCGGGCCAGCTCCATGCAACGGACAGCGCCTTCGCCTGACGGCGCTACCATGTCATAACCGTCCGAGTTCGCCGCATAGCCGACGAGTTCGGCATAGATTTTTGCGCCGCGCGCCCTGGCGTGCTCAAGTTCCTCGACGACGACCATGCCCGCACCCGAGGAACTCACAAATCCATCACGACCCGCGTCGTAGGGACGCGAGGCCTTGGTCGGGTCGTCGTTGTACTGTGTCGACAGAGCGCCCATCGCGTCAAACAGGCCCGTAAGCGTCCAGTCTTCTTCTTCACCGCCGCCCGCGAACACGATGTCCTGTTTACCCATGGCAATCTGCTCTGCCGCAGCGCCGATACAATGCGCGCTGGTCGCGCAGGCGGACGTAATCGAGTAGTTAATGCCCTTGATCTTAAAGGGCGTCGCGAGGCATGCGGCCACCGTGCTACCCATTGTCTTGGTCACTGCATACGGGCCGATCTTGCGTACACCCCGTGCGCGCAGCGCATCGGCGGCCTTGACGACATTAGCGCTGGAAGCACCGCCCGACCCGGCGATGAGTCCGGAGCGCACGTTGGATACATCGCTGTCTTCGAGGCCTGAGTCCGTAATCGCCTGCTGCATGGAGATGTAGGCATAGGCCGCGGCATCGCCCATGAATCGCAGAATCTTGCGATCTATATGTTCTTTTAGGTCGATATGGCAGCTGCCGGAGATCTGGCTGCGAAGGCCCATTTCCTTGAACGTCTCGTTGGCAACGATGCCCGAGCGACCGTTGCGCAATGAGTCGAGAATCTCTTCTTTTGAATTACCGATACACGAGACTGCACCCAGCCCCGTTATAACCGCACGTCGCATGCCTACCCCTAGAAGTTGTCAGTCGATGTAAACAGGCCGACGCGCAGGTCTTCGGCCGTATAGATTTCGCGGCCATCGACGGACATGGTCCCGTCGGCTATTGCCATATTCAGTTTGCGCGCGATGACGCGTTTGATGTCAATCTGGTAGGTCACCTTCCTGGCCGTCGGCAGTACCTGCCCGGTGAACTTTACCTTACCGACGCCCAGGGCCCGTCCGCGACCCTGAAGGCCCTGCCAGACGAGATGAAAACCCACGAGCTGCCACATGGCATCGAGACCAAGGCAACCGGGCATGACCGGGTCACCTTCGAAGTGGCACTCGAAGAACCAGAGATCCGGACTGATATCGAGCTCGGCGATAATTTCGCCCTTTCCGTACTTGCCGCCTTCCTCAGAAATGCGCGGAATACGGTCCAGCATAAGCATGTTGGGTTTCGGTAAACGACCGTTGGTCGGACCGAACAACTCACCATGACCGCTGGCGATCAGGTCATCGTAATCGTAGGAATTTTGCCGTGCAGGCAGGTCGGCAGCTGAGTCTATATTCGTCATCCGACCAATTTTACTCCTGCCCCCGAGCACGGGGTTTTCAAATCGCGCCAATCGAAATCAGGATTTGTCATAGTCCAGCAGGACCTCATCGCTCTCCGGCGTACTCTGGCAGGCCAGCACGAAACCCTTCTCCACTTCCCAGGGCTCGAGTCCATAGTTCACAGCCATGGTGACGTTGCCACGGCGCACATGAGTTCGGCAGGTCGCACAGACACCACCCTTGCAGGAATAAGGCAACTCAATGCCCTGCTCGGCAGCCGCGTCGACAAAGTTGCTGCCGGTACGCGGCATTTTGAAGGATTTCTCGTGGCCATCCATGACGACCGTCACCTTCACGGCATCTTCGCTTTCGGACATTGCAGGATCGGCAGGCTTCCTCCCACCCTTGCGAGGCGCACCGAAGCGCTCAGCATGCACAGCGTCGGCCGGCATACCCAACCCGACAAGCGCGTCGGTAACGTCGCCGATCATCGACTCCGGACCACACACCCAGGCCTCATCGACGTTCATGCCGCTACAGAAACGCTCGTAAAGCTCGGCCACCTTGTCGCCATCGATGCGTCCGCCAGAGATCTCGAACTCCTGCTCTTCCTGGCTGAAAACGAAATGCAGCTGTAGACGCTCCGGGAATCGATTCTTCAGCGCAAACAGGTCTTCGATAAACATCGTCGTGTTCTGCTTGCGATTGCCGTAAAAGAGAGCAACGCGGCTGTTGGGCTCCGACGTCAGCATCGAGGCAACAATCGACATTATCGGCGTGATACCACTGCCGGCGGCAAAGGCAATGTGCGTCTTGCCGTCTTCACGATTCGGGTCCAGGTGGAAACGCCCGGTCGGCGGCATCACGTCGAGCGAATCACCGACATTCAATTCATTCGCCACAAACTCCGAGAACCGCCCACCCGGCTGAACGCGCACGCCAATTTCCAGTGGCCAGCAGCCGACTGGAGAACAAATGCTGTAGGTACGGCGCACGTGCCTGCCGTCGCGCTCGATCTGGATCGGCAGGTGCTGGCCGGGCAGGAACGAAAATTCATCGCGCAAATTCTCAGGCACGTCGAAAGCGATGCGCACTGAGTCGCGCGTCTCGCTGGTCTTGGCAACAACTCGCAGAGAGTGGAACTGTTTCATAGGCACTTGAAGTATTCGAAGGGCTCAAGGCAGTCTACGCAGCGGTACGAGGCTTTGCAGGCTGTCGAACCAAACTCACTGACGACTTGTGTGTTCGACGAGTCGCAACGCGGACAGGCGACAGGTCGATCGCGGCGCTCGGGCGGGGCGATGCCGTAGACGCGGAGTTTCTTCCGACCATCTTCGGTGATCCAGTCGGTTGTCCACGCAGGCGACAGAACGCGCTTGATGCGCACGTCGCTCACGCCGCGGTCTTCGAGCGCGGCGACAACGCTGGCTTCGATGGCCTCGGTCGCCGGGCATCCCGAGTAGGTGGGCGTCAGTGAAACGGTCACGCCATCACTGCAGTCCACGCCCCGTACAATGCCAAGGTCCGTAATCGTCAGCACCGGGATCTCGGGGTCCGGCACCTGCGACAGCCACTCAAGAATCTGGTCCGACTCGTACACGGTCTCTACCACTCTGCACCCGGGTAGGCGCGTTGCAGGTATTGCATTTCCGCCAGGAGAAAGCCGAAGTGTTCTGTATGTTTGCCCTGCTTGCCACCGCTCGCCATCCACTGATCACCGGGTAGTTCGAGCGTGGCCTCTGCAACGATGGCAGCCACATTCCTTCGCCACTGCGGCTCGATGGCGGCGAGGTCCGGTCCATTCAGCGACTTGTGCATTTGCTCATCGACGTCATCGGGAGCGAACATCTCTCCGGTGAAGCGCCATAGATTGTCGAGCGATGCCTGCACGCGAGCGTGACTTTCCTCGGTGCCGTCGCCAAGACGCACCAGCCACTGGCTGCTGTGCCGCACGTGATACCGCACTTCCTTCACAGCGCGCTCGGCAATCGCGGCAAGGCCTTCATCGGCGCATCGTGTCAGCGCCTCGAGCAGCAGCAAGTACCACGACTCAAACAGCACCGCGCGCACTGTTGAATCGCCGAAATGACCGTTCGGCTGTTCGACGAGCAGCAGGTTGCGGTACTCATGCTCGGGTCGCAGGAACGCAAAATCATCCTCCGTCCGCCCTGCGCCCTCGCACTCACCTGCATAGGTGTAGAACATGCGCGCCTGCCCGATGTAGTCGAGCGAGAAGTTGGCGTTGGCCAGCTCTTCCTCAAGCTCAGGGCTTGCCGCCACGAGTTCGATCATCCGCTGCCCAAGCACGAGCGCATTGTCGCCAAGACGTGTCGCATAGGCGGCCGAAATTGCCGTGCTCCTCACAGGTTTTCTACCTCGTCGGGAATCTCGTAGAACGTCGGGTGACGGTAGATCTTGTCTTCGGCTGGCTCAAAGAACGCCGACGTCTCAGCAGGGTCGGAGGCGATGATCCGATCGGACCGCACCACCCAGATGCTCACGCCCTCGCTGCGGCGCGTGTACGTGTCCCGCGCATTACTCAGTGCCATTTCATCGTCGGCTGCGTGCACACTGCCAGCGTGCCGATGACTCAGTCCCGAGCGGCTGCGAATAAAAACTTCGTATAAAGGCCATTCCTGTTTAGTCATAGGTTTCGTCCTGTTAGCTGTTCGCGGCTAAAGCCGCTCCCACAGCTTTCTTTTCCGCGTGGGCGCGAGCGGCTTCCCTGACCCAGGCACCGTCGTCCTGCGCTTTGCAGCGCTTGGCCATGCGTTGTTTGTTGCACGGGCCATTGCCCGCAATAACATCGAAGAACTCCTGCCAATCGATATCGGAGTGCTCGTAGTGCCCCGATTCTTCATTGAATGTCAGTTTGTCATCGGGAACGGTCAGCCCCAGGAATTCCGCCTGTGGAACGGTAACGTCGATGAATTTCTGGCGCAGTTCGTCATTGCTGAAGCGCTTGATCTTCCAGGCCATTGACTGCGCAGAGTGACTCGAACTGGCGTCATTGGGTCCGAACATCATCAGGGCCGGCCACCAGAATCGGTTCAGCGCATCCTGCGCCATAGCCTTCTGCTCGTCCGTCCCTCGGCACAGCGTCAGCATGAGTTCATACCCCTGCCGCTGATGGAAACTCTCTTCCTTGCAAACGCGAACCAT
>Ga0316188_10000891_pt1 | contig 13848 bp, 13 predicted proteins | sample Phiworburrow1_MG_FD_204933 | JGI IMG/M metagenome (GOLD analysis project Ga0316188, IMG submission 204933) | Coastal sediment microbial communities from Maine, United States - Phippsburg worm burrow 1 | ecosystem: Environmental > Aquatic > Marine > Coastal > Sediment | place: USA: Maine...
TCGAGGTCTACGTGCAGTTCGCGTGCCGGCAGCCGGTTGCCGTGAATCCTCATATTTCCTGGCTGCGCAAACTGGGCGTGGGCGCCGAATGGCTGTTCAGGCGGACCGGCATCGGCGCCACCAATCATTTCGAAGGTGGCGGCTTCTGCCGCAGCAACGACGAAGTGGACTACCCGAACCTGATGTTCCATTTCCTGCCGATGGCGATCCGCTACGACGGCACCTCGCCGTCGCAAGGCCTCGGTTACCAGGTGCACGTCGGACCGATGTATTCCGACGCACGCGGCTCGGTGCAGATCCGCTCGAGCGATCCGCGGCAGCCGCCGGCACTGCAGTTCAACTACCTGTCGACCGACCAGGACCGTCGCGAATGGGTCGAGGCGATCCGCGTGGCGCGCAGCATTCTCAACCAGCCGGCCCTGGCGGAATTCAGTGGCGGCGAGATTTCGCCGGGACCGGGCGTGGAGTCGGACGAGGAAATCCTCGACTGGGTGCGGCGGGATGCCGAGACGGCGCTGCATCCAAGCTGTACGACCAGGATGGGAACGGGACCGGATGCGGTGCTCGACCCCGGCTCGATGCGGGTGCATGGCCTGGAGAGCCTGCGCGTCGTGGACGCCGGTGCGTTCCCGTACGTAACCAATGGCAATACCTATGCTCCGACGATGATGGTGGCCGAGAAGGGCGCCGACCTGATTCTCGGCAATACGCCGTTGCCCCCTGCGGCGACGCCTTTTTTCAGGCTGCGCGACGGCAGCCCAATGTATCCTCCCGGGGATCCACGCAATACGAGCGGAGCGAGTTCATGACGGCGAAGGTGATCGACGGCAAGCAGATTGCGGAGCAGACCCGCGCGGAGGCAGCCGCAGGCGCCCTCGCTCTCAAGATGCGCACGGGCGTGATCCCGCACCTCGCGGCCGTCCTGGTCGGCGAAGACCCCGCCAGCGCCGTCTACGTGCGCAACAAGCAGATCGCCTGCGACAAGGCCGGCTTCAAGAGCACGCTGCACCGCTTGCCGGCGAGCACCGGCCAGGCCGAACTGCTGACACTGGTGCAGGCGCTGAACGCGAATCCGGACGTGCACGGCATCCTGGTGCAGCTGCCGCTGCCCAAGGGCATCGACACCACGCGGGTCCTCGACGCCATCCTGCCAGCGAAGGATGTCGACGGCTTTCATCCCGAGAACGTCGGCCTGATGCAGCAGGGACGGCCGCGCTTCCTGCCGTGCACGCCCGCCGGCGTCATGCGGATGCTCAAGGTCTCCGGAATCGAAACTGCCGGCAAGCATGCCGTGGTGATCGGCCGCAGCGACATCGTCGGCAAGCCGATGGCCGCGCTGCTGGTGCAGAAGGGTGCCGATGCGACGGTGACGCTGTGTCACAGCCGCACCAGGGACATCGGGGCCTTCTGCCGTGAAGCCGATATCCTGGTCGCCGCGCTTGGCATCCCGCAGTTCGTGAAGGGCGACTGGGTCAAGCCCGGCGCCGTGGTCATCGACGTGGGCATCAACCGTGTCGGCGACAAGCTGGTGGGGGACGTGGATTACCTGCCGGCCGCGCAGGTCGCTGCTGCGATCACGCCCGTGCCGGGCGGCGTAGGTCCGATGACGATCGCGATGCTGCTCGCCAACACGCTGCAGGCAGCCATCAACCTCTCGGGTTCAGACAGCCGCTGAAGCCACCTTCATGACCGGAGGCTGCAGCTGCCTGGCCGCAGCCAGCGCCGGCTGACTGAGTCCGGCGCCACCCGCCGCCGCGTGCGCAATGATCTGCGTTCGCATGCGCGGATCCCAGAACTTGGTGATGTGCGCAGCGATCTCCTGCGGGGCCGCGTCGGCGCCGGCCTCGGCGACGAAGAAATCGGCGATCTGGTTCGCCATCGTCACCAGGCTTTCGATGTTCATGGCACTCGCTCCCACCTCATTGCCGTGAGCGTGCCGCGGCCTTTGCGCCGCGCAACAAACCCAGCTGCTGCTCGTTCTGCTCACGGAAGCGCCGCTGCCATTCGGACGGCCGCTGCACCTTGACCGCCTGCACCGCGGTCACCTTGTACTCGGGACAGTTGGTCGCCCAGTCGGAGTTCTCGGTGGTGATGACGTTGGCACCCGAATCCGGGAAGTGGAACGTGGTGTAAACGACGCCGGGCTGTACCCGCTGGGTAACCACCGCCCGCAGCACGGTCTCGCCCGCACGGCTGGTGACGCCGACCCAGTCGCCGCTGCCGATGCCGCGATCCTCCGCGTCCTGCGGGTGAATCTCGAGCACGTCCTCTTCGTACCACTGGCTGTTGGCGGTGCGGCGGGTCTGGGCACCCACGTTGTACTGGGTGAGCACACGGCCGGTCGTCAGGAGCAACGGGAAGCGCACGTTGACGCGTTCGCTGGTCGGCACGTACTCGGTGACGTAGAAGCGGCCCTTGCCGCGGACGAACTGGTCGACGTGCATCGTCGGCGTGCCTTCGGGTGCGGCGTCATTGCAGGGCCACTGGATGCTGCCGAGACGGTCGAGCTTCTCGTACGAAACGCCGGTGAACGTGGGAGTCAGGCGTGCGATCTCGTCCATGATCTCGGACGGGTGCGAGTAGTTCATCTCGTAGCCCAGCGCGCGGGCGAAACCGACGGTCGCTTCCCAGTCCGCGAGCCCGGCGAGCGGCCGCATCACCTTGCGGACGCGCGAAATGCGACGCTCGGCGTTGGTGAAGGTGCCGTCCTTTTCCAGGAACGACGAGCCGGGGAAGAACACGTGCGCGTACTTCGCCGTCTCGTTCAGGAACAGGTCCTGCACGACCAGGCATTCGAGCGCCGAGAGCGCGGCCGTGACGTGCTGGGTGTTGGGGTCGGACTGCGCCATGTCCTCGCCCTGCACGTACAGCGCCTTGAAGCTGCCGTCGAGCGCGGCTTCGAACATGTTCGGGATACGCAGGCCGGGCTCGGGCTCGATCTGCACGCCCCATTCGGCGCCGAACAGGGCCCGCGCCGTGGCGTCGGACACGTGCCGGTAACCCGCGAGTTCGTGCGGGAACGAACCCATGTCGCACGAGCCCTGCACGTTGTTCTGGCCGCGCAGCGGATTCACGCCGACGCCTTCGCGACCGATGTTGCCCGTGGCCATCGCCAGGTTGGCGATGCCGAGCACCGCGGTGCTGCCCTGGCTGTGCTCGGTGACACCGAGCCCGTAATAGATCGCGCCGTTGCCGCCGGTTGCGTAGAGGCGGGCGGCCCCACGCACGAGTTCGGCCGGCACGCCGGTGACACCAGCGAGCGCTTCGGGCGAGTTCTTCGGCTGCGACACGAAGTCGCGCCACTTCTGGAACGGTGCGGGTTCGCAGCGCCCGGCGACGTACGCCTCGTTGACGAGGCCTTCCGTGACCACGACGTGCGCGATCGAGTTGATCAGCGCGACGTTGGTGCCGGGCCGCAGCGGCAGGTGGAAGTCCGCCTCGATGTGCGGCGAGCGCACCAGGTCGATGGCACGCGGATCGGCGACGATCAGCCTGGCGCCTTCGCGCAGCCGCCGCTTCATGCGCGACGCGAACACCGGATGGCCGTCCGTCGGGTTCGCGCCGATGACGAAGATCACGTCGCTCTGCATCACGGAGTCGAATGACTGCGTACCCGCCGATTCGCCGAGCGTGTGCTTGAGGCCGTAGCCCGTGGGGGAGTGGCAGACACGCGCGCAGGTGTCGACGTTGTTGGTCCCGAGCGCGGCCCGCACCAGCTTCTGCACCAGGAACGCTTCCTCGTTGGTGCAGCGGGAGGACGTGATGCCGCCGACGGACCCGCCCCCGTACTGTGCCTGGATGCGACGGAATTCGGACGCGGCGTACTTGAACGCCTCGTCCCAGCTGACGGACTGCCACGGATCGGTGATCCGCTTGCGGATCATCGGCGCGGTGATGCGATCCGCATGCGTGGCGTAACCATAGGCGAAACGGCCCTTGACGCAGGCGTGGCCACGGTTCGCCTTGCCGTCGCGACTCGGCACCATGCGCACCACCTGCTCACCCTTGACCTCGGCTTCGAACGAGCAGCCGACGCCGCAATAGGCGCAGGTGGTCGTGACGGCCTGCTCCGGCCGGCCGATGATCGCGAGCGGTTTCTCGCTGAGCGCCGCCGTCGGGCACGACTCGACGCACGCACCGCACGAGACACACTCGGACTCGAGGAACGGGTCGTCCTGGCTCGCGACTACGCGCGACTCGAAGCCCCGGCCTTCGATCGTCAGCGCAAAAGTGCCCTGGACCTCGTCACACGCACGCACGCAGCGCGAGCACGCGATGCAGAGCGATGGATCGAACTGGAAATACGGATTGCTGGCGTCGCACGGGGCATCCTGGTGGTTGGCGCCGGCGAAACCGTACGGACTGCTCGTGACGCCCAGGTCTGCGGCCACGCTCTGCAGTTCGCAATGCGTGTCGGCCGGGCAGCCCTTGCAGTTGAGCGGGTGGTCGGAGACGTAGAGTTCGACGACGCCCTTGCGCAGCTGGCGCAGCTTCTCGCTCTCGGTCCTCACCTTCATGCCCGGTGCGACCAGCGTGGTGCAGGAGGCCGGATAGCCGCGCTGACCCTCGACTTCGACCAGACAGACGCGGCAGGAGCCGAACGCCTTCAGCGTGTCGGTGGCGCAAAGCTTCGGAATCGCGCCGCCTGCCACTGCGGCCGCCCGCATGATCGACGTGCCCGCCGGTACCGTGACCTCGGCGCCGTCGATCGACAGCGTGACCGACTCACCCTGGACCGCCGGCGTGCCCGCGTCCGTTCGATTGATCGCAAACATCCAGTAGCTCCTCGTGCCTCAGCGGTCGCGAGAGAAATCGCCAGGAAAATGCCTGACCGCGCTCATGACCGGGAACGGCGTCATGCCGCCCAGGCCGCACAGCGAGCCGTGCTGCATGGTTTCACAGAGGTCCTCCAGCTGGGCGAGGTTCGCCTGCCGCTCGACACCCTGCAGGATGCGGTCGATGACTTCCACGCCGCGGGTCGAGCCGATGCGGCAGGGCGTGCACTTGCCGCAGGATTCGACCGCGCAGAACTCCATCGCATAGCGCGCCATGCGGGCCATGTCGACGGTGTCGTCGAAGGCCACGATGCCGCCGTGGCCGACGAGCGCGCCGATCGCGGTGAACGCTTCGTAATCGAGCGGCGTGTCGAACTGCGATTCGGGCAGGTACGCGCCGAGCGGACCGCCAACCTGCACGGCACGGATCGGCCGACCCGAGGCCGAGCCGCCGCCGAAGTCGTAGAGCAACTCACGCAGCGTGACGCCGAACGCCTTTTCGACCAGGCCGCCGTGCTTCAGGTTGCCGGCGAGCTGGATCGGCAGGGTGCCGCGCGAACGGCCCATGCCGTAGTCGCGATAAAACGCGGCGCCGCGTTGCAGGATGACCGGCACCGAGCCGAGCGAGATCACGTTGTTGATGATGGTCGGCTGGCCGAACAGGCCCTTGATCGCCGGCAGCGGTGGACGGTAACGAACCTCGGCCCGCTTGCCTTCGAGGCTTTCGAGCAATGCGGTTTCTTCGCCGCAGATATAGGCTCCGGCACCCATCCGCACTTCGAGCTCGAAGGCCTTGCCACTGCCGCAGACGTCGGCGCCAAGATAGCCGCGCGCACGCGCCGCTGCGATGGCCTCGCGCAGGGCCTGTCCTGCATGCGGGTATTCGCAACGCAGGTAGATGTACCCTTTGGTCGCGCCCACCGCGATACCGGCGATTGTCATGCCTTCGACCAGGCAGAGCGGGTCGCCTTCCATCAGCATGCGATCCGAGAACGTGCCCGAGTCGCCTTCGTCCGCATTGCAGACGACGTACTTCCGGGGCGAGTGCTGCTCGAGCACCGTGCGCCACTTGATGCCGGTCGGGAACGCGGCGCCGCCGCGACCACGCAGGCCGGACTCCACGACTTCGTGCACGATTTCAGCGCCGGTCATGCCGAGCGCCCGCCGCAGTCCAGCGTAGCCACCGTGCGCGACGTAGTCGTCGACGCTGACGGGATCGATTACACCGACGCGGGCAAAGGTCAGGCGCTCCTGCTGCGCGAACCACGGCATATCCTCGACGCGGCCCAGACGCAAGGGGTGCGGTGCGGCGTCGAACAGACCGGCCTGCACCAGTCCGGGTACTTGGTCTGCCGTGATCGGGCCATAGGCGATGCGCTGTCCGTTCGCATCCTCGACTTCGACCAGCGGCTCGAGCCAGACCATGCCGCGCGAACCCACTCGAGTGAGCGCGATCGAGGCGCCTTTCGCGGCGGCCGCCAGCTGCAGGGCCGCCGTCGTTTCATCCGCACCGAGGGCCTGGGCGGCGGCATCGCGGGAAATGTAGATGCGCACGGCCATCAGCGGCTCCGCCACTCGGCAAGGATCGCCGCGAGTCGATCGGGGGTGACGCGACCGTAGAGCTTTTCATCGACCATTACCGTGGGCGCGGCCGCGCAGTTGCCGAGGCAATAGGCCGCTTCGAGCGTGAACACGCCGTCAGCGCTCGTGCCGCCGTAATCGACGCCAAGTTCGTTCTTCGCGTGTTGTTCGGTCCGCTCGCACTGCATGGCCTGGCAGGCTTCGGCACGGCAGACGTGCACGACGTGACGGCCGGGTTCGTGCTGGCGGAAGTAGTGATAGAAGCTGACGACGCCGTGAACCTCGGCGCGCGAAAGATTGAGAGCCTTGGCGATGCGGGCCACGTGCGCGGAGCTGATGTGCCCGAGCGTCTCCTGCACGGCGTGCAGGATCGGCAGCAAGGGGCCGTCCATCCCGGCGTGTTCCGCCAGGATGCTGTCGAGGGTCGAGTCGTTGTCGAACTCAGTCGCGGCCATGCATCAAAGTCCCCCATGCCGCCGAGGGGCGACCATCGGCCGATGGTAAGGCCTGCAGAATCAGAGAGCCACAGGACGGCCGCGCTATTTCGTCCGGCGAGCGGCTGAGGCGGGGAGAACCCGGCTTCATCACATTTCGGCATGGGCCCGGGCGCCCTCAGAGTTTCGCGCTCGGACGCTCTGCCACGCGCTCCCGCCAGTCAGCCAGGTGCTTCAGGCCGGCATCAGCCGGGCGGAATTTCACCAGCCGCGCGAACTCGAGGCCGCAGAACGCCGTGATGTCCGCGATCGTGAACCGGTCGCCAGCCATCCAGGGTCGCCGCGCCAGCAGGGCATCGAACAGTGCGGCCGCGGCGACCATGCGCTTGCCCTGCTCGGCTGCGTAATCGGCGAACTGCGGGTTCTCGAGCGGCAGCAGTCCCGGGTGGGTGTGGCGCACGTGGTTGGCGACGGCCGCGAGCAGCGTCAGTTCGACCTGCCGGTCCGCCATTTCGATGAAGGCCCGTTCCTCGGCGTCGACGCCCATCAGGTTCGGTTCCGGATAGAGGCTTTCGAGGTAGCTGCAGATGGCGCGCGACTCGGCAAGGAAGCGGCCATCGTCGAGTTCGAGCACCGGCACGCGAGCGATGGGGTTCATCGCCGTGAACTTCGCGCTGCGATGCTCGCCCGCGTTGAGGTCGTACACCTCGCGTTCGATGCCGGTGATGCCTTTCTCGACCAGGAACATGTCGACGCGACGTGGATTCGGCGCACGCAGCGAGGTATGCAGTTTCATGCTCGGGTCTCCCGGGGGATAACGCGTGGATCCGCAGGTGAGGAATCGCAGTCAGGCGGCTTCGGGCGCGGGTCCGCCCGTCACGACCATCTTGCGGGCTTCCTCGACGAACTTGCGCGCCTTCTCGGCGTCGTCCTCGGAGCCGCTCAGCTTCGAGGGTGGCACCAGGATGCCGGCCTGCACGGCAGGACGCTGGCGGATCTGCCTGACCCAGCGCGTAAGGTGCGGCAAATCGTCGAAAGGCACGCCCGACCACTTGGCGGTGCGTACCCAGGCCCAGTTGGCGATGTCCGCGATGGAGTAATCGCCGGCCAGGAATTCGTTGTGCGCGAGGCGGCCATCGAGCACCGTGAAGAGGCGCTTCACCTCGGCGTGGTAGCGATCGATCGCTGGCTGGATCTTCTCCGGCAGGTAGCGAAAGAAGACGTTGGCCTGGCCCATCATCGGGCCGATGCCGCCCATCTGGAACATCAGCCACTGCAGCACCAGCGATCGACCTTGCGTGTCGGCCGGCATCAGCTGGCCGGTCTTCTCTGCCAGGTAGATCAGGATCGCTCCGGACTCGAACACGGCAAAGTCGCCGGCATCGTGGTCGACGATGGCGGGAATACGCCCGTTCGGACTGATCTGCAGGAACCACGGCTCCCGCTGCTCGCCCTGCGAAAAATCGATCACGCGGGTCCGGTAGGGCAGCGCGAGTTCTTCGAGCGCGATGGAAATCTTGTGGCCGTTGGGGGTCGCGGCCGTGAACAATTCGATCATGGAGGCTCCAGCGTCCGTCGGCTGGACGGTCTGCCGGAGCTTAGTCGAACAGTGGCAGCGAGCCAAAGTCCTGCCGACCAGGCCCCGTGAGCCGGCAGTGGCCGACGACGCGCCGAAGCGTGCGCCGCGTGCGACGCAGGCGCGCCACGAGCGGCTCGGGGCGTGTACATTGGCAGGCGTGGAGGACACCTGAATGCTCAAGTTCCTGCTGTGGCTGCTGCTGCTCGTCGTCTGCTGGCCGCTCGCCATCCTGGCGGTGCTGCTGTGGCCGCTCGTGTGGCTGATTTCGCTGCCGTTCAGGTTGATCGGCATCGCGGTCGAAGGCGTGTTTGCCTTCCTGCGTTCGCTGGTGCTGTTGCCGGCGCGCGTGCTGGGCGGGGGCCCGGGTCGGGCCTGACGGCGGCTGGTGCCCCGGGCCAGACTCGAACTGGCACTCCCTTGCGGGAAACGGATTTTAAGTCCGTAGCGTCTACCGGTTTCGCCACCGGGGCCCGGCCAGCAGTTTAGCGGAGCCGGGCGGGCCCGCGGCGGTCATCGCGAACACGCTCGTCGCTTGAGCCTTGCAAGCGACTGCGAGCACTAAGATAAAGGGAATCGGGAACACGAGGCCCCGACGATCGTGGTCTTAATCGAGCCGGATTTCGATTGCACGTCTGGTTCTTCTTGCAAGGAACACCAGGTGCTCGTGTGACTATCAGGCAGGCGTGGCTCGTTCGCGCCAGGCTACTTCGCCGTCGTGAGCCCCTGCAATCGGTACGAGGCCTCCGCTTCAGGCAACAGAGCAAGCTGATATGGTCCGCGGCACGCCAGGGCACGGCCCTCTGCGCTGACCGCCACCACCTCCCCCGCGCCTGAACCGGCTGCCGTCGCCACGACACTACCCACCATGGCTTCCGTCACGGAAGCGGCCGCCTGGGGTGCGGGTATCACGAGTCCACCCAACAGTGAGCCTGCCGCTGCCGCGACCATGTAGGACATTCGCGGCCCGACGTCCACATACGCCGTGCTGCGCGGGGCAAGCTCGACCTGGACTTCGCAAGCGCCGAGAGCGGCGATGGGGCCAGAGGCCCTTATCGAGACCGGGCCGGCGGCCAGGTCGACGAAAAGAAATTCACCATAGGCCAGTCCCCTGGTCGGGTCGTCGTTGACGTGGATCGCGGCTCGACTACCCGATCCGTCGTCCTTGTCCCGCGGCCGCAGCAGAACCAACCGTGCCTGGCCTTCACCGGGCGGAACGGCGTTGGCAGCAGCCTCGACGTAGCCCGTGCCCTGCACCGCGCAGCCGGAAAAGAGCGCAACGAACGTCGCAATGACGGCCGCCCGGAGCAGCCGGACCGGGGACGACATGAGACCACCTGGGAAGAAACGCCCGCAGAAACTCTACCCCTGGGCATGCCGATTCTCAACATGCCGTGGGCTTGCCTGCCCGGCCTCCTTGTCATGGCCAATAGAACCTGTTGGACACAGCTTCAACTTGCGTGCCGTCCTCGTCCAACCGGCACACATTTAGTCGGCCATCGATCCGATACCGACCTTGGTGTCCAGCGCAATGCCTGCGAGTTCATAACCGCGACGGAAATCCTGCACATGCCGCGTCATCCACGACTCGGCCTCGTCCGGCTTGTGCTCGCGGATGGCTTCGACGATGCAACGCTGCGCCACCAGGATGCGTGTGCGGCCCTGCGGCACGCGGTCGATCATCCGGCGCAGGGAAGGGGCGAGCAGTCGCGTGACCGGCTGCATCGCGAGTTGCAGCACACGATTGCCGCTGAGTTCGGCCAGCTTGCCGAAGAACTCCACGACCTGGCTCACGGCGCCGTCGGCACTGCGGGCGGTTTCGACCGCGGCAATGATCGACTCGAGCTGGGCGACGTCCGTTCCGGTGCCGTGCTCGGCGGACAGGGCCGCAACGCGTGGCGCTACCGCGCGCATCGCTTCCCACAATTCGATGAAGGTGACGTCGTCCAGGGCAAGTGTGCGTCCAACGCGCGACGCGGTTTCCGCGTGACCGGGACGAGTGACCTTGAGACGCTTGCTGCCGCCTTCACGGCCGACGAGCCCGTTTGATTCCAGGCGTCGCAACGCCTCGCGCACGGTCGAACGGTTGACCGCGAACTGCTCGGCCAACTCGGTCTCGGTCGGAAGGGGATCGCCCGGACGCAGGCTGCGCCGCAGGATCTTCTGCTCGATGACCGTTGAGATTCGATGCGATGCCGGCTGCCGGGCAAGGGGTTCGAACAACGGGGCCTTATAGCTTGGCGTCGACTCGGTCATGGAGCGTCTCTATTGACGGATGGTCCGATTGTCGGACAATATAGAGGCATTCGACCGACCACGCAACTGCGGAGTGACCGCCATGTTCGATTTCGACTTCGGCCTGGGTGAGGACATCGACCTGCTGCGTGCAACGGTACGCAGCTTCGCCGCTGCCGAGATCGCGCCCCGCGCGGCCGACATCGATCGCACCAACGAGTTTCCGCTCGACCTGTGGCGCAAGTTCGGCGATCTCGGCCTGCTCGGCATCACGGTCGCCCCGGAATTCGGCGGCACCGGCATGGGTTACCTCGCGCACGTCATCGCGATGGAAGAGATCAGCCGCGCATCGGGCAGCGTGGCGCTCTCGTACGGCGCTCACTCGAATCTCTGCGTCAACCAGATCCACCGCTGGGGCACGCAGGCGCAGCAAGAGCGGTACTTGCCGAAGCTCCTGTCCGGCGAACACGTCGGTGCGCTGGCGATGAGCGAACCCGGCTCCGGCTCCGACGTCATGAGCATGCGCCTGCATGCGCGCCTGCAGGGCGACCGGTACGTGCTGAATGGCAACAAGATGTGGATCACCAACGGCCCGATCGCCGACACGCTGGTCGTGTACGCCACGGTCGACCCCGCCGCAGGTCCCCGCGGTGTCACGGCGTTCCTGGTCGAGAAGGGCAGCAAGGGATTCTCAACCGCCCAGAAGCTCGACAAGCTCGGCATGCGCGGATCGGACACCTGCGAACTGGTGTTCGAGAATTGCGAAGTCCCGGTCGAGAACGTGCTGGCGCAGGTGGGGCAGGGCGCCCGGGTGCTGATGAGTGGCCTCGACTACGAGCGCGTCGTGCTCGCCGGCGGTCCGCTCGGCCTGATGCGCGCCGTGCTCGACTGCGTCGTTCCCTACGTGCACGAGCGTAGACAGTTCGGCGTGCCCATCGGCTCGTTCCAGCTGATGCAGGGCAAGCTCGCCGACATGTACACGACGCTGAGTTCGTGCTGCGCCTACGTCTATGCCGTCGCCCGGGCCTGCGACGCCGGCAGGACGACGCGGATGGACGCGGCCGGCTGCATCCTGCTGGCCGCCGAAAAGGCGACGCAGGTGGCGCTGGAGGGCATCCAGGCACTTGGCGGCAACGGCTACATCAACGACTACCCCACCGGGCGTATCCTGCGCGACGCGAAGCTCTACGAGATCGGGGCCGGCACCAGCGAGATCCGCCGGATGCTGATCGGCCGCGAACTGTTCGCGGCAACGGCCTGACGCAAAGGGAGAACGACGATGCCGATGGGCGGGCTCTATTACGAGCAGTTCAGCGTGGGCCAGCGGTTCGAGCACGTGCTGCGCCGCACGGTCACCGAGGCCGACAACCTCATCTTCAGCGCGCTCACGCACAACCCGGCGGCCCTGCACCTCGACGAGGAATACATGAAGTCCTCCGAGTTCGGCACGCGCATCGTCAACAGCTGCTTCACGCTGAGCCTGATGGTCGGCGTCTCCGTCGCCGACACCACGCTTGGAACGACCGTCGCGAATCTCGGCTGGGACGAAGTCCGCTTCCCCAGGCCCGTGTTCATTGGCGACACCCTGCGGACCGAATCGATCGTGCACGAGATGCGCGCGAGCAGGTCGCGCCCCGGCGCGGGCATCGTCACCTTCATCCACCGCTGCTTCAACCAGCGCAACGAAGAGGTGGCCGTGTGCAAGCGCATGGCACTGATGAAGAAGCTGCCAGCGGGGGTGGGCTGATGCGTTCGATGCTGTTCGTGCCGGGCGACCGGCCGGAGCGATTTTCGAAGGCGCTGGCGAGCGGCGCCGACGCCGTGATCTGCGATCTCGAGGACGCCGTGACGTCCGTCACGCGCCCGCAAGCCCGGCGCAACGTGGCGGACCTGCTGCGCACGACCGGGCGATCGCTACCGCTCTGGGTGCGCATCAACCCGGTCCAGACCGACGACGCGCTCCCCGACCTCGCCGCCGTGGTCGCAGCGCGTCCAGACGGCATCGTGTTGCCGAAAGCGCGCAACGGCGCCGATCTGCACCGCCTCGATCACTGGCTCGAGGCGCTCGAGGCGCAGCACGGTCACCCGCGCGGCTCGATCAAGGTGATCGCGCTGATCACCGAGACCGCGCAAGCGGTGCTGAGTGGTTCGACCTTCACGGCACCTCCGGCGCGGGTCGTCGGCTACACGTGGGGAGCCGAAGACCTGGCTGCCGACGTCGGTGCCTCAGCCAACCGTGCCACCGACGGCGAATTTGAATTTACGTTCCGCCTGGCACGCTCGTCGTGCCTGCTGATGGCTGCGGCTGCCGGGATCGCCGCCTACGATACGACCGACATCGAATTCCGTGATGTCGCCGCCGTCGAGCGACGGGCGCAAGCCTCGCGTCGTGACGGTTTCGCCGGCAAGCTCGCGATCCATCCAGTGCAACTCGCGCCGATTCATGCCGCGTTCACGCCGACCGGCGACGAAGTGACCTGGGCGCGACGCGTCATCGAACTGATGTCCACCGCGGGCGGGCAGGGCGCCGCGGCGCTCGACGGCCGCATGATCGACCGACCGCACCTCAAGCAGGCCGAGCGCATCCTGGCTGCGCTCGCGCGCCGCTGAGCCGCGTATCGCGCAAGGGGAGACTCGAAGCATGAGCGTGCTGCAGACCCGCATCGACCGGCTTGGCCCCGAGTTCGCGGCCAACGAGGCCGTCAACCGAGCCCTGGCGGTCGAACTCCGTGAACTCGCCGCCAAGGTCCGCGCCGGAGGCTCCGCCGCGGCCCGCGCCCAGCACGAGAGTCGCGGCAAGCTGCTGGTGCGCGACCGCATCGATCGCCTGCTCGATCCGGGCACGCCGTTCCTCGAGATCGGCCAGCTCGCGGGTCACGACCTGTACGACGACTGGATCCCGAGCGGCGGCGTCGTGGCCGGTATCGGTCGCGTTGCGGGCCTCGAATGCGTCATCGTCGGCAACGACGCCACGGTGAAGGGCGGCACGTACTATCCGATCTCGGTGCGCAAGCATCTGCGCGCGCAGGACGTGGCGCTGGAGAACAGGCTGCCCTGCATCTACCTGGTCGATTCAGGCGGCGCCTTCCTGCCGCGGCAGGACGACGTCTTCCCCGACCGCGAGCACTTCGGCCGCATCTTCTACAACCAGGCGCAGATGTCGGCGCGCGGGATTCCGCAGCTCGCCGTGGTCATGGGTTCGTGCACGGCGGGTGGCGCGTACGTTCCGGCGATGTGCGACGAGGCG
>Ga0316188_10000892_pt1 | contig 13823 bp, 10 predicted proteins | sample Phiworburrow1_MG_FD_204933 | JGI IMG/M metagenome (GOLD analysis project Ga0316188, IMG submission 204933) | Coastal sediment microbial communities from Maine, United States - Phippsburg worm burrow 1 | ecosystem: Environmental > Aquatic > Marine > Coastal > Sediment | place: USA: Maine...
CCCATTCCCAGCCTCGCATGTTTATTCGGAGACTGGCTTATATGGGCACAAAGCTTACGCCTTTGACGCTGACGGAAAAATTATCGGCATCTACAGCAATTTCATTTTGTTACTCTGACTTGAACTAAGCCTTCTGGTTTATTCGTTTCTGACACTAAGGCAATGCGGAATTTTATCTCGAACCGTTGTTCCGATCATGGCCGAGAACGGCCATAACCGAGTCTCGTACCTTCCGCTGATTCTGTTCCGCTTACCACCCGGAAGCGGCTATGGGTGGAGCATGGGGGCTGACATCCGCCAACGACCCAATGCAAAATTTTTCAAATACCCAGTTTAGCCGTGTGATTTCGGCTGGAGGCGCTCTTTGATGCACGTTGCCGGGTCAAGGTGACCCGGCGCTCCGGTCACGCCGGCCAGATCTTCCGCCCTCCGCCCGGCGGGACGATCTTGTCAATGCCGTCCAGGGGAACCGTCATCGTTCCGGCTGCAATGTTCGAACTGGCCTGCGCCGGATCCTTGATGCCCGGAATCACAGCACTCACGGCTGGATGAGCCAACGTGAATTGCAGTGCCAACTGCGCCAGACTATGGCCTTGCGCCAGCGGGCGAAGTCGCTCCACCAGCGCCAGGTCGTTCAGGTAGATGCGATATTCGTCTTCGTTCTCATGCCAGCGGCTTCGAAAGTCACCTTCCGGAAACCGTGTTTCGGCTGCGAATTTACCGGCCAGGATTCCCATCGCCAGCGCCCCACGCACGATGACACCAATATTGTTCTCGATACAGTAGGGCAGGATATCTCTCTCTGCAGTGCGGTTCAGGATGCTGTAGTCCACCTGCAAGGTCGCGCAACCCCCGTCTGCGTTGAAAGCCCGCAGGTAATCAAAATCACTCGTGCTGACTCCGTACGCTCGGACTTTGCCGTCGCGTTGCAGGCGCTGGAAACCCTCCAGAAACACCTCCATGGTTGGGTCCTGGAAGTCGATGTGGCTTTGAATCACGTCCAGATAGTCGGTTTGCAGACGTTGCAGGTTGCTTTCCACACCGGCGACGAGCTTCCCCGCCGTCGTGTAGGCCGACGACTTGGTTTCATCGCTGAAGCCACGCCAGCCAATCTTTGTTGCCACCACGAACCTCTCCCGCCGCCCGCGCATGGCTTTTCCGAGTAATCGCTCGCTGTGCCCATCGCCGTAGACGTCCGCAGTATCGAAAAAGTTGATGCCATGTTCCAACGAATAATCGATCGCATCCAGAATGACCCCGTCGTCGGTAGGGCCCCAGAAGTCACCCCCGGCGGCCCACAATCCAAAACCGATCTCAGAGACCGCGATGCTGCTCTTTCCGAGCACTCGTCGATTCAGCATGTCAATCTCCCTGTTTCGCTAAAAGCACTTTTTTCCCGCCTCTGATGAGGCTAACCCGGCAGGCGACCGCAAGACAATGATTATTCCCAATACTCGTGCATGACCCAGTCGACCTCCATTACCCACTCACCCACCATGGGCCCGGCGGAGTATTTCGCATAGTTGAGTACCGCGAACATCGGCTCCGGGAATTGGGCGCCGCCGCCTGGAATGCGGTAAGTCTCGACGTCGTCCAGGCGGAAGATCAGATCATCACCGTGCCACTCAACTGAGTATTCATGGTATTCATCCAGGTCTGTATCGATCACCTTCATGAATGATGCCCAGTCGCCACCGTCGCAATGACCCTCGTTCTTTATAATTCGCGATGCGTAGTGGCCGGGCCCACCGCTACCATGATGTTCGAAAATGTCGATTTCTCCCGATCCGGTCATCGGCCAGCAGACAATCTCGTTCGATTCTTGAACCGGTGGCTCGTTATTGAGTGAACCCAGCAACCACCAGGCAGGAAACATGCCATCCTGGCCGTTGCCCCGGGTTCTCAATCGGGCCGTCCATTTCCCCTTGACGAATTCCTGCCGGTTTTTGGAGGCGATTCGGCCCGCCGCATAGCGGCTATCCGGATGTCTTCTGCCGCTTTTGTCCAGATAGTCGCAGGGCCGCTCTTCACCGATGTCCACGACTTTGAGTTTCAAGGTTCCCTCGCTGACTTCGCGGGTCCCATACTGGTTGTCCGGCACATAGCACTGGTCCTCGTCGTTGACCCAGAGCATTTGATCCTGCCAGTTGTCTGCACTAAAGAATTCAAAATCATCACGGAAATCCACGTGCCAGCGGGGACTGCTCGCCATTGGGGCTTCCTCGTCGGCATAGACATTTGGCAGCAACAGCAGGGACGCTGCAAGAATAGAGGCCTTGAACTTCATCGCATTCTCCTGACATCGCGCTCAGCCGCGCCACTGTTTGCCGCAACTGAACATCGGATTTTACAGCAGCGACTGCGTCCGCCTGCAACGGCCGAAACACCAGCTGAACGATTTAACCAATGTGTTGCATCGACGGGTTGAAACCGCAACCCCAAAGCCGAATCCATCATCGCCGGAGTTCCAGTTGATTGCTGTCATGGGCTTAAAGGTCAACAGGTGACAGCGAAAGGACGTCGGGTAAGATGAAGCATGCACCGGTGTGTGCTGCGAGTCAGCCAGCCGGATCATAGGAGCTTGCTGGCATGTCACACTCAATGGCTAATACCCTGAAGTTGGATCAACTGGGTTGGCGCCCATTTTTCCAACAGCAGATTAGCCTGGAACAGTGGGAATATCCCGTGGTTCGGGTAATCGCCCAGTATCGCAACCGTCTCGAGTTGTTGGGCGAAGCAGGCAAATCTGCTCTTGACCTGCTGCCGGGAATGCCGCCGATCACCGTGGGAGATTGGTTGTTATTGACACCGGAAGGTCACTTCTGTCGCCTGCTGGAACGACTCAGTCTTTTCCGTCGCAAAGCTGCGGGCACCAAGGTGGCCGAACAACTCATTGCCGCCAATGTGGATACCCTATTCGTCGTCACGTCACTGAATGAAGACTTCAATCTAAACCGCATAGAGCGGTATCTGAGTCTTGCCAATGAAGCGGGTGCGGAGCCCGTAGTCATCCTTTCCAAAGCAGACCTGTGTGAAGATCCGGAGAGCTTACGCCGCGAGGTCCAGGCACTGGACTCACTCCTGGCCGTAGAAACCGTCAATTGCCTGGACGAGGACGTAATCCAAAAACTTTTGCCCTGGTGTGTAGCCGGAAGAACAGTAGCTTTGATGGGTTCATCGGGGGTGGGAAAGTCAACCCTGGTGAACACCCTTCTCGGTAAGACTGTTCAACTTACTGGCTCAATTCGTGAGGACGACAGCAAGGGGCGGCACATTACCACAGGACGATCCCTACACCTGATTCCAACCGGTGGATTGCTTATGGACATGCCGGGAATGCGCGAGTTGCAGTTGGCGGATTGCGACGAGGGCGTGATCACCACGTTTGCCGACATAACAACATTGTCAGCACAATGCCGCTTCGCTGATTGCCGCCATGGCAGTGAGCCCGGGTGTGCCGTGCAAAGCGCTATTTCCCGGGGTGAGTTGGATGCACGGCGCCTGTCCAGCTTCCGAAAACTGATGCGAGAGCAGGCGTTCAACAGCGCGACGCTGGCGGAAAAAAGAGCCCGCGACAGACAATTTGGCAAGATGATCAAAGATCATCTGTCAGAGCAGAAAAAGCGCAAGGGATGAGTATCAGTATATCGACTCTGTTTCACTGTTCGCATCGACGTGCTCTGCCGCGAATTGAGGGAAATCGAAAGTGTTCGCGACACGTTCTATTTCTGGCCGCTAGCCGAACTAACTGACTCTCGAGAATCTGTCGATTCGGATTCCAATTTGCAGCGGGAAGCGGAGCTTGGCCTGGATGAACGGATTACTTGTGCTTCCGACCCAAAAGCGAACTTGTCACCAAATACTTTTGTATCTCTGGAGCCCGTCACAAGCTGACATCATCGCAAAGGTGAATCACGCCTGCCTTTGAGTTGTGCACCGAAGGTCTCTTAAAAACGACTAATTTCTGCAATCTGGACGGCTTGTTTGCTACCACAGTACTATTGGTTCAAAGCTCGTCAACAGGAAATCAAATTGACACTGAATCAGCTGGGTGATCTTGGTGACTTATTAGGCGGCATCGCCGTAATTGTGACACTGCTTTTTCTGGCATTACAGATTCGCAAGCAGACCATCGAAGCTCGCCTGAATGCCACGCGCGAACTGGCTAGGGGTCTGATTGCTCAAATGAACAGCGTGGCTGAAGACGGGGAGTTGTGCTCGATTTATGTGCGAGGCATCAACGATTACGACGGACTTCCTGAAATCGATAGAGTACGCCTGAGCATGAACTTGCATTCGACTTTCAGGATTTATGAACAGGCATTTCTGCATGTCTCTCGTACCAATGTCGATGAATCCTACTTCACGAGTTCCGAGAAAACCAAATTTGAACTACTTGGTTTTCCCGGAGTACAACGCTGGTGGGAAAGATCGAACAATCTATTTGAGTCGGAGTTCGTTGCCCACATTGAGAAAGTAATTGGTCAGCAAAAACAAAAAATGCCATAGAGTCAGTCTAATTCTGACCATTCCTTGAATTCGACGATGTTATGCTGGACAGCGATTGGTCACCCGGAGCATTGCCATGATCGCAAGAATGCGTATGCCATACCTATTGGGAGTTATCGCAAGCAGCCTGTTCATCAATTTGGCCGCGGCGGATACGGTTGGACTCCCGGCACCAGACAAAAACAGCGCTGAGGCCTTCAAGTCACAAAAACACTTTTCACCTTACGCCGGACGCAATTTCCCCACGCAGGTGTTTTGGGGTGATACACACCTGCATACAGGAATGTCTTTTGACGCAGGCTCATTCGGAGCACGACTGCTGCCCCGGGACGCCTACCGCTTTGCGCGCGGTGAGGAAGTGACCTCATCGACCGGCTTGCAAGTACGGTTGAGCAAACCTCTGGACTTCCTGGTGGTTGCCGACCATTCGGACAACATGGGTTGGTTCCCAGAATTATTCGACGGCAATCCTGAAATGCTCGCCAACCCGAAAGTGAAGCGGTGGTACGACATGGTCAACGAAGGAGGCCAGACTGCTGTTGCCGCTGCCATCGAGATTATCGAAGCCTTTTCGCAAGGAACGTTTCCGATGGAGACAGCTTCATTACCCGGTACACGAACTTACAGTTCGGCCTGGGACACGGCTATCGATGCCGCCGAGGAATTCTACGAACCTGGACGATTTACGGCTTTTATCGGTTACGAATGGACCTCCAACGCGGCCGGCAACAACCTGCATCGAGTGGTCATCTATCGAGATGGTGGCAATAAGGCCAGCGTGATGGAACCCTACACAACCCTGGAACCCGTTGGCAGTCCAAATCCCCGTGACCTGTGGAATTGGATGGAGAGTTACGAGAACAGGACGGGAGGCGACTTGCTGGCTATCGCTCATAACGGAAATCTCTCGAACGGCATCATGTTTCCGATGCGGGATACCTTCACCAACCGCAAATTCGATCGCGACTACGCCAAGACGCGTATGAAATGGGAGCCCCTGTACGAAGTAACCCAGATCAAGGGTGACGGGGAAGCGCATCCGCTCCTGTCGCCGAACGATGAGTTCGCCGACTATGAAACCTGGGATCAGGGCAACCTTGATCTCAGTAGCGCGAAAAAGGATGAAATGCTGCCCTATGAATACGCCCGAAGCGCATTGCAGATCGGTCTGCAACTGCAACAGGAACTGGGGGTCAACCCATACAAATTCGGCATGATCGGCTCAACCGATTCCCACACCGGCCTGGCTACGGCGGAAGAGGAGAATTTCTTCGGCAAGCACTCCGGAACTGAGCCCAGCGCGGAACGCATCCATCATCCCATGGGCAAAACGGCGAACGGCACCTACGAGAGCTGGGATATGGTTGCATCGGGCCTGGCGGCCGTGTGGGCGCAAGAGAATACCCGCGAGGCCCTGTTTGACGCGATGATGCGGCGAGAGACCTATGCCACGACCGGTCCCCGTATGATGGTGCGATTCTTTGGCGGTTGGGATTTCACCGCGGCAGACGCGCTTACGCGCCTCCCCGCCAACACGGGCTATTCGAAGGGTGTCCCCATGGGGGCGGACCTGCCGCCACGCAGAGAAAATGAAGCGCCCAAGTTCCTCGTAGCAGCCCTGAAGGACCCCTTTTCGGGCAACCTGGACCGCATTCAAATTGTCAAAGGTTGGCTGGACAAGAGCGGGAACCGCCAGGAGAAGGTGTTTGACGTTGCCTGGTCTGGCGACCGCCAGCGAGGGGCTGACGGCAAATTGCCGGCAGTCGGCAATACCGTTGATTTTGAGACAGCCACCTGGACAAATACGATCGGGTCGGTGGAGTTAATCAAAGTCTGGGAAGATCCCGAATTTGATCCGGCCCTGCCGGCGGTTTATTACGCCCGGGTACTGGAAATTCCCACCCCTCGATGGACGGCCTACGAAGAAGTCCGCTTCGGCGTCAAGTTCGGCGAAGATGTGGAAATGTCCACCCAGGAGCGCGCCTATACCTCCCCCATCTGGTACACGCCCTGATTATTTCCAACCCATTCTTTTTACCAGGAAACCCGGCATTTAGCCGGGTTTCTCTCAAGCGGGTTTTCTCCGCTTCGGGCCGATCGCAGGCCGAGACCAGCAGGGCACCTGCCATGCGCTATGCTTATGAAAATGCTGTACACGCAGTTCCCGGATCAACCAAATGACCAGATTCCTGACGCTGGCTTACGGATTTGTCTGTTACCTGATTTTCTTCCTGACCTTTCTTTATCTGATCGGTTTTCTTTCCAACTTTGGCGTACCCAAGGGAATTGACAGCAGCCCAGCCGTCGACCTGGCCAATCCGTTCGTGGTGAATCTCTTCCTGCTCGTGCTATTTGGCCTGCAGCACAGCATCATGGCGCGGCCCTGGTTCAAGAAACGATGGACCCGCTTCATCCCGGCAGTGATTGAGCGCAGCACCTATGTGCTGGCGACGAGTACCATTCTGATTATTGTCTACGCGCTCTGGCAACCGATCCCGTCCACCGTCTGGCAGGCGGATTCGGCATGGCTCCAGGTCGCACTGTGGGCAGTTTTTGCGCTGGGGTTCTTGATCGCATTGATTTCCACGTTCATGACGGACCACTTCGACCTCTTTGGGCTCCGCCAGGTGTACTTGCGGTTTACTGGCCGGATCTATCAACATCCAAAGTTCAAGGTGATCTTCCTGTACCGCCTGATCCGGCACCCTCTCTACACGGGGATGTTCATCGGCCTGTGGGCGACTCCACACATGACCGTAGGTCATTTACTGTTTGCCGGTGGCTTGACGGTTTATGTACTGGTCGCGGTCGGCTGGGAAGAAGATGACCTGGTCGAAATCCTGGGCGACAGGTATCGCTCATACCAGCGGCACGTGCCGATGTTCTTTCCACGTCCGGGCAAGGTCCACGAGACGATTCGTTCGGGCGCAGAGGCACCGACGCGCATGCGTTGAGGTCACTGCACGGCGCACGGGCATTTTTCCGGGTGCCGCCATAGCCGCCTCGGACCCAAAACAGTTACCCGTCATCCCCTGTAGCGCATCTGCAGCAACTGATCTAATTGCCATCTATGATTTTGTACAACTCGCCGACAGGGCGCCCGTCCATGCATCGGTTGCAGACGTTGACCTGGTGATCACGCGCTTCGGTGGCCAGGTCAGCAACGACGACCTCAGCAAGGTCGGCCATCACTGGCCGTCAGCGGCGATGGGCGTGCCGCGCGACGCGCTGCCCAAATGGGATGGTACACAGTTCTTAGTAGGCCAATTACACAAGTTACCTCTGCTGGATGAGAAAGAAGTCGGAACCGATCTCGTTATCGGCCGCCACGCCGCTCCGCCTGGATATCCCGCTTCTGACGCGATCGGCGCCTCCTGCTCGAATCAGGCAGCGGGCTGCATTATTGTTACTATCTGCTTCGGAATCGCCAGAACGGAGGGCAACGCCATGACGCCCGACTACCTCGAGACGCTGCCTTGGTGCGTAAACCGGTGAGTGCTTGTCGAACGAATGGGTTTCAGCATGGGCGACCCTGGCTATCCGGCTCGATACGATAGAACAACTGCGAGGCGACACGTGACTATCGCCTCCGTGGACCGGTTTGCCGGCACGCGGCTGGCAAACACGCTTGAAAGCGCTGGGTTGGTGGAGGATGTCAGGATTGCGCCGTCCGGAAAATGAGAAGCTGACCGGGCGCATTCGGTTGATCGGCAGCATGGCGCTCGTCCTGCTTGCCTTCGCCGCTAATCCCCTGCTGTGCCGCATGGCATTGGTGGGGACCCATCTGGATCCGGCCAGCTTCACGCTCATTCGCCTCGCATCGGGAGCCATTACGCTTTGGCTGATCCTACAGTGGCAAGGCCGGGGCGCCGCGCCGACGGGCAGCAGGGCCGGTGCGATCAGCCTGTTCATCTATGCTGCGACCCTATCGTACGCATACGTAACGCTCGACGCCGGCATTGGCACGTTGCTGCTGTTCGGAGCCGTCCAGGTCAGCATGATCTCCGCGGGTCTTATGCAAGGCGAGCGTCTCCGGCTGCGTCAGGTCGTGGGGGTCGTGCTTGCGGTACTGGGACTGGTCATCCTGCTGGCCCCGGGGGCGACCGCCCCAAGCTGGCAGGGGGCGATCCTGATGATTATCTCCGGCCTGGCCTGGGGCGTGTACTCGCTGCTGGGTCGGCGAAGCCTCAGCCCGGTCGCATTGACGACGGGGAATTTTCTGGGGGCTGTCGCACTGGCCGCGGTGCTGTTGGCTCTTTCCGCTGCGTGGGCGTCCTGGGACCTGCGTGGAGCCGCCTACGCAGTTGCATCGGGCTCGATCGCTTCTGGAATCGGTTATGCAATCTGGTACAGCGTATTGCCGGCGCTGCGGGCCACCCAAGCGGCGGCCATTCAGCTCGGCGTGCCGGCACTGACCGCGGTGGGCGGCATCGTCTTCTTAGGTGAAAGCCTAACGCTGCGCCTGATATGGTCGTCGGCGGGCATCCTGGGCGGCATTGCCCTGGTGTTCATCGAACGCCGCCGGTAAGTTGAGCGAATGTCCCAGTGTCGGAAATCACATTTGGCTATGGAGCCATCGGACTCTGTGCTCAGGTTCAACCGTGTCCTGCAAGCATAGTTCGTCAGGTCCCTTGCCGGCCGAAGGCAGCCATGAGCGCCACTGAATAATTAGTCTTTCGAAGTTCCGTTATGGCGAGTAAAGCAGCACTCCCCTAGCTGTTATTCGCGCGGAATTCTGGCTCTCAGTTCGGCCAGAAGCCGCCCTGGTTCGAGGCATTCCTACAAAGCGTCCAGTGCCTCGTCCATCATTTTGACCAACTCATCGCGGCTGTAGCTGAATTCGTGGTCCTGATTGAGTTCCGCCACGCGCCGGATCGCGTCCTTCAGTGTGACCCTTGCCTGTTCCTGGTCGGGCGTCACCATATACCGCCGTTTGGGCGATTCAGCAAAAAGCGCGTGCTCCACGGCAGCGGCTACCGCGTCGGGCTCCGGCTGCCCCGCCCCAAAACTCGCAATGCCTTCTGCATTCAGCCGCTCCAGATCGTCGGCCTTCCTGGCTCCTGCGTAGACATGGTAGCCACTGGCCGCCAGTTTCTCCGTGATCTTCAGGCCGATGCCGGAACTTGCGCCCGTGACCAGGACGGCCCTATGTACCGTTGGTGACCCGGCAGAACCCGACTGGGGCACCGCGAGCACGCTAAGGGCCAGAATGACGATCCCGAGAACGCTTTTCATAGATAACTGCATTGTTTTTCTCTCAACGATATTGAAACTGCAGACGAAAAGACTTGCGATGTTGAACCTTGGCACGCCAGTTCCTTCTTCTGCGGATAGTAAGCGGGATTTGCCGCAACGCACTCAGCTCGCATAAAGGTGCAGCTCCGATCCCACTCTGTCCGCCATGTCCAGAGTCGTAGCCAGGTCCGGATGGCGCAGCATGATGAAACCGTCGGAGACCAGGGTCTTGCGCCAATCCCGGCGTTCCGCACCAACCGGCAGCAAAGTGTTCCAGACCACGTGCTGGCCGAACTCCCGTTGCAGCTTGTCGGCGCCTTCGACGGCCGAGATGCGGCCGACGCCGCGAGCGCGCTTGTAGATGTTGGCGACGTTGAACTTCGCTGTGATGCCGTCGCTGATCTGCCCCCGCGTGACGGCGTTGGCCCACTCGCGGAACACGTCGAAATCGCAGACGAATTTCATCTGGTCGACCTGGTGGGCGCCCGGCGGGCGGGCGCCGATCTCACCGAACACGACTTCGCCGTCGGCCTTGCGGTACCACTCCATGTGGGTGAAGCCGGTGTCGAAGCCGAGCGCTTCGATCACCTCGAAGCCCATTTTCACGCCGCCCTGCAGTTCGGGCCGGTCGAGATCGCACAAGGCAACGACCTGCGGACTGATCCACTCGTTGCTGCGCGCAACCAGTGGCCGCGGGCGGTACCAGGCGATGTTGTAGTAGGCGATGCGGCCACCAACGGTTATGGTGTCGAAGGTGTATTCCTCACCGTCGATAAACTCCTCGACGCTGACCATCGGCACGTGACGCAGGCGCGGCAACACGGCCCGCAGTTCGTCGGCGTCGCGCACCCGATAGGTGTCGGCCGAGCCAGCCCCGTCGATGGGCTTCAGGATGATCGGGTAACCGATCTTCTCCGCCGCCTCCCACACCGCAGCCACGGACTGCGCTGCGACGTGGCGCGGCGTGCGGATGCCGGCCGCGTCCAGCGCCTGCTTCATCAGTTCCTTGTCGCGGAAACGCTGCGCCTGGGCCACGTCGAGGCCAGGGATGCCGAAGGTTTCCCGCAAACGGGCCGCCAGCAGGATGCCGGGCTCCCAGAGGCATTCGATGCGGTCCAGCCGGTCGCCACGCAAGCGTTGGCGCAGCGCTTCGATCACCGCGTCCTCGTCCCACAGGGAACGCACCGGGATGTAATCGGCCAGGCAGCGGCGCACCAGCGGCGGCAAACCATCCGGCGGCGTGTCGCCGACACCGAACACGCGCGCGCCTGCTTCGGCCAGGCCACGCGTAAATTCCGGCATGTCGGCAGGGTAGCCCGGGGAGAGGAGCAAGACATTCATCATTTTTTGAACCGGTAGGGGGTTGGATACCGTTAGAATACTCCACTAAGGGATCGCCTCACATTACCGGGGCCGTAACTGTCACATGGCTCAAGAACCACTCAAAATCTGCCTGGCCACATCGGAAATGACGCCACTGGCCAAGACCGGCGGACTGGCCGATGTCGCCGCGGCGTTGTCGCTGTATTTCGACGCTCAAGGTCACGACATCCGCGCGCTGATGCCACTCCACTCGGCGATCGACACCTCTGGCCTGGACATCACGCCGGTCCATTTTCTGCAGGACCGCCACCTGTGGCTGGGCAACCACCACTATCGCTACTCCATCGACACCGCGACCCTGCCCGGCTCGGCCCTAAAAATCTACCTGCTGCGCTGTCCCGAGTTGTACGACCGGCCCGGCGTCTACACCGGCGGGCCAGACGAGCACCTGCGCTTCATCGCGCTGTCACGGGCCGCCATCGAGATGTGCCAGGCCATGGCGTTCGCACCGGACATCTTCCATTGCCACGACTGGCACACGGCACTGGTGCCGCTATACCTGAGGACGCTGTATGCCTGGGACCGCCTGTTCGCGCGGACGCGGTCGGTTCTCACGATCCACAACATCGCGTTCCAGGGCGTGTTCGGTACCGATATCCTGTACGACATGGGTCTGCAGGATCATCGCGGCAGCCTGTCCCAGGAAGACCTCGCCCAGGACCGCATCAACTTCATGAAGAGCGGCGTGCTGTTCGCAGACCTGCTGACCACGGTCAGTCCGACTTACGCCCGGGAAATCCTGAGCCCCGAGTATGGCATGGGCCTGCAGGAACTGCTGCGCCAGCGCCACGGCTCGCTGATTGGCATTCTCAATGGTGTGGACTTCACGGAATGGAATCCGCGCAGCGACCCGTTGATCCCGCACACCTACAACGCCCGCAGCACCGCCGGCAAGAAACAGAACAAGCAGGCCCTGCTGCAGGAACTTGGCCTGGCGGACAGTGCGGACCTGCCGCTGATCGGCATGGTCTCGCGCCTGACCTGGCAGAAAGGCCTCGACCTCGTGCAGCAGGTAGTACCACGCATGCTAGAGCAGCGCCGCTTCGCCCTGGTCGTGCTGGGCAGCGGCGAGACGCGCTATGAGCAATTTTTTCACTGGCTGCAGCAAAGCTTTCCCGACCGGGTCTGTTTCTGGCGCGGCTTCAACAACCGGCTGGCGCACTGGATCGAAGCCGGCAGCGACCTGTTCCTGATGCCGTCGCTGTTCGAGCCCTGCGGCCTGAACCAGATGTACAGCCTACGCTATGGCACACCCCCGATTGTCCGGCGGACCGGCGGCCTGGCCGACTCGGTGCAGCTGTTCGATCCGGCCACCGGCCAGGGTACCGGCATCGTCTTCGACCATTACGACGCCACCGGCCTGCGCTGGGCCATCGATTTCGGCCTACAGCTGTACCAGGACAAGCGCAGCTGGCGTAAGCTGATGCAGAACGGCATGGCCATGGACTATTCCTGGAAACGGCAGGGCCAGGTGTATGTCGATGTGTTCCGTCAACTCACCGGACGCTGAATCGGCCGGCCGACCACCAGGAAACCTCGCATGAACATCATCTTCATCGAACCCTCGTTTCCCTATAATCAACGGGAATTCGTGCGCGGCCTGCACCAGGCCGGCGCCACCGTCATCGGCATCGGCGAGCGGCCACAGGAGCACCTGGCCGACGACATCAAGGGCTGGCTGAGCCACTACGTGCAGGTGAAGTCGGTGGTGCATGAGCCCTCTCTGCTGCGGGCCGTGCAGCAGGTTCAGGGCCGCGTTAATGTCGACCGCCTGGAAGCGACCGTGGAAGCCCATATCATGGCTGCCGCAAAGGCCCGCGAGGCAGCCGGCATACCCGGCACGTCCGTGCGCACGGCCTACCTGTGCCGTGACAAGCCCGCCATGAAAGAGGCGCTGCGCGAGGCCGGCATTCCTTGCGCCCGGTCCACGCGCGCGGGGGAGCCGCAGGAGGCGCGGGATTTCGCAAAGCAGGTCGGCTACCCGCTGATCATGAAACCGCCGGCCGGGGCCGGCGCCTCGGGCACCTGGAAGGTGCGTGACGGCAAGGAGCTCGAGCGGGTCATCTGGGAATGCGGACTGGCCGATGGCGCGGAAGTGGCGATCGAGGAGTTTATCGAGGGCCACGAGGGGTATCTCGACACCCTGACCATTGACGGCGAGGTGGTGCACGAGTTCATCACGCATTACTACCCGAACGTTCTGCAGGCCATGCGGGAGCGCTGGATCTCGCCGCAGATGGTCACCACCAACCGCATCGACGCGCCCGGCTACCGCGAAGTCCGTGAGATGGGCCGCGACGTCATACGTATCCTGGACATCGGCACGTCGGCTACCCACATGGAGTGGTTTGCCGGACCCAAGGGACTCAAGTTTTCCGAGATCGGCTGCCGGCCGCCGGGCGTCGGCCAGTGGGACGTGTACAACGCGGCCAACGACTTCGACCTCTACCTCGAATGGGCCTCGGCCCTGACCCACGGCCGACCGCAGCGGGCGCCGTCACGACGCTACGCCGCCGGCATGATCGCCCTGCGGCCGTCCTGCGACGGGCACATCACGGGCTATTCAGGCCTGGACGAAATACAGCAACGCTATGGCGACTGCATCGTGGCTGCGCACCTGCCGCCGGTGGGTAGCCCCACCCAGCCGGTCGAGGGCGGCTACATGGCCAACGCATGGATGCGCTTGCGGCATCCGG
>Ga0316188_10000893_pt1 | contig 13814 bp, 11 predicted proteins | sample Phiworburrow1_MG_FD_204933 | JGI IMG/M metagenome (GOLD analysis project Ga0316188, IMG submission 204933) | Coastal sediment microbial communities from Maine, United States - Phippsburg worm burrow 1 | ecosystem: Environmental > Aquatic > Marine > Coastal > Sediment | place: USA: Maine...
TCGTGCTCTGGATGGGCGCCCACGCGGTCGTGCGCGGTGAAATGACCGGCGGTCAGCTCGGCCAGTTCCTGCTGTACGCCGGTTACGTCGCGATCGCGGCGGCCAGCCTCAGCGAAATGTGGGGTGAAGTGCAGCGTGCCGCGGGCGCGATGGAACGCCTGCTCGAACTCGAGAACGCGCAACCGACGATCCAGGCGCCGCCGCAGCCGGTCGCGCTGCCAGCGCCCGGGCGCGGCGAACTCAGCTTCGAGCAAGTCACGTTCCGCTATCCCTCCCGTCCCGAGGCAAAGGCGCTGGACGCGTTCGACCTGCGGGTGCGCAAGGGCGAGACGGTCGCGTTCGTCGGCCCGTCGGGCGCGGGCAAGAGCACGACGTTCCAGTTGCTGCTGCGGTTCTACGATCCGGAGTCGGGCCGGGTACTGATCGACGGCGTGGACGTCTCGCAAGCGGACCCGCTCGAGGTCCGCAGCCGCATCGGCCTCGTGCCGCAGGACACGGTGCTGTTCGCAGCGAGCGCGCGCGAAAACATCCGTTATGGCCGGCCGGGCGCCTCCGATCAAGAAGTGGAAGGAGCCGCCAGGGCGGCCGCGGCTGACGAGTTCCTGCGCAAGTTGCCGGAGGGTTACGACACGTTCCTCGGCGAGCGCGGCACGCGACTCTCGGGCGGCCAGCGCCAGCGCATCGCCATCGCCCGCGCCATCCTGCGCGACCCGCCGATCCTGCTGCTCGACGAAGCGACGAGCGCGCTCGATGCGGAGAGCGAGCGGCTGGTGCAGGCCGCGCTGGAGCACCTGATGCAGGGCCGCACGACGATCATCATCGCGCACCGGCTCGCCACGGTGCTGCAGGCCGACCGCATCGTCGTCATGGACCATGGACGCATCGTTGCGCAGGGCACGCACGCCGAACTGGTGCGCGGCAACGAGCTGTACGCGCGGCTTGCCGCACTGCAGTTCGCCGACGGCACGGACACTGCGATGGAAGCGGCCACTTGAGCGGCAAAGCGCGCCTGAACGAGCTCGGCCAGCCGATCGGCGCGGCGCTGCCCGGCTGGCAGCCCCCGGCGCGTCCCGCACAGCGCAGGCTGCAGGGCCGGTTCTGCCTGGTCGAGCCGCTCAACGTGGCCGGGCATGCGCGCGCGCTGTTCGACGCCAACAGCCGGGACCTTGAGCACCGCATGTGGACCTACCTCGCGTACGGCCCGTTTACAGAGTTCGCCCGGTACGAGCGCTGGCTCGCCGAGCGCGCGACCGACACCGACCCGCTGTTCCAGGCCTTCATCGACCGGGCGTCGGGCAATGCAGTGGGCGTGGGGGCGTTCATGCGCATCGACCCGCCCGCGGGAACCATCGAGGTGGGCCACATCGCCATGTCGCCCGTGCTGCAGCGTTCGGCGGCCGCGACGGAGGCGATGTATCTCATGATGCGTCACGCCTTCGAACTCGGGTACCGTCGCTACGAGTGGAAGTGCGACGCGCTCAACGCCGGGTCGCGGCGTGCCGCCGAGCGGCTCGGTTTCGTATTTGAGGGCGTGTTCCGCCAGGCCACGGTCTACAAAGGCCGCAGTCGCGACACGGCCTGGTATTCGGTCATCGACTCGGAATGGCCGGTGCTGCGCCAGGCGTTCGAACGCTGGCTCGACCCCGCCAACTTCGACGCCTCGGGCCAGCAGCGCGCGAGCCTGGGCGAGCTACGCCGGCCCGGTCCCAGGGCCGACGGCCACCCGGGCGAGGACTGACCGCATGCCGCGCATCGCGATCGGCGGTTTCCAGCACGAGACGAACACATTTGCGTCGACCCCTGCCGTGCTCGCGGACTTCGAGGCGCCGGACGCGTGGCCGGGCCTGACGAGTGGCGGTGCCATGCTGGAGGCCGTGGCCGGCATCAACCTGCCGGCGGCCGGGTTCGCGCAGGAAGCGCGTTCGCTGCACCATGAGCTGGTGCCGCTGACATGGTGTTCGGCGCAGCCTTCGGGGCGCGTGTCGCGTGCCGCGTACGAACACGTCAGCGCCCTGTTGCTCGAAGGCCTGCAGCGTGCCGGCAGTGTCGACGGCGTGTATCTCGACCTGCACGGTGCGATGGTGGCCGAGCACATCGACGATGCCGACGGCGAACTGCTGCGACGCGTGCGTGCGCTGGTCGGCCCCGGCGTCCCCATCGTTGCGAGCCTCGATTATCACGCCAACGTGTCCTTGCTGATGGCGCAGGCCGCCAGCGCGCTCGTGTCGTACCGAACCTACCCGCACGTCGACATGGCGGAATGCGGCGCACAGGCAGCGCGCGTGTTGCAGGACCTGCTCGGGCAGCCGCGCCCGGCGGTCGCGCTCGAGCAGCTCGACTTCCTGATACCGCTCACGTCGCAGTCGACGCTGGTGGAGCCGATGCGCTCGTTGATGGACCAGGCCCGGAGGCTGCAGCAGTCGCCGTTGCTATCGGTCTGTCTCATGCCCGGCTTCCCGGCAGCGGACGTCGCCGACTGTGGTCCGGCCATCTACGCCTGCGGCTACAGCGACGCGGCCGCGCGCGAGGCGGTGGCGAACATTGCCCGCGAAGTGCGGTCCCGTGAACAGGAGTTCGCGCTCGACGTGTACTCCGTCGAGCAGGCGATCCTGGAGACGACGGGGCACACGGCGACGCGCGGCCGACCACTCATCCTCGCCGACACCCAGGACAACCCGGGCGGCGGCGGCAACGCGGACACGATGAGCCTGATCAAGGCGCTCATTGCTAGCGGCACCCGACGCGTGCTCGCCGGCGTGATCTGTGACCCGGAGGCCGCGGCCAGGGCTCACGCGGCAGGAGAGAACGCGATGGTCGACCTGCGCCTCGGGGCGCACGCGGGCACCGCCGGCGAGACGCCGCTCGTGGCCCGCTGCAAGGTACTCGCGCTAGGCGATGGGCGCTTCACCGGCACGGGCCCGTTCTATCGCGGCGGGCGCTTCGAACTTGGTCCCATGGCCCTGCTGGAAGTCGGTGGCGTGCATGTCGCGGTGGCGAGCCGCAAGCAGCAGGCGGCGGATCAGGCCATGTTCCGCCACCTGCGCGCCGAGCCGGCCGATTACGCGGTGCTCGCGCTGAAGAGTTCGGTGCATTTCCGGGCGGACTTCGGCCCGATGGCGAGCCGCATCCTGGTCGTCGCAGCGCCCGGCCCGAACGTTGCCGACCCGGGTAAGCTGCCCTTTGCAAAGCTGCGGCCCGGCATGCGGACAGGTCCGCGGCGGCACTGATCGCAGTACACTCTCTCGCTCTGGCAGAGGAGACTCCGATGCGCAGGATCCTGGTCGCGATCGACGGTTCGGACACGGCCTTGCGGGCGCTCGACTTCGCGGTGCAGCAGGCGCGTCACGCGCCGGCGGCGGCGCTGCACGTGCTGAACGTCCAGCCGACGCTGAGCAACTACACCGCGGCGGAGATCTACGTGACTGCGGAACGCATCCACCAGGTTGCCGTGGAGCGCGCACGCGCGATCCTCGATTCCGCGGCCGAGCGGCTGAAAACCGTCGACTGCAGTTTCGAGCTCGAGCAGCTGGAAGGCGAGCCAGCTGAGACCATTGCCAACCGGGCCGGCGAGCTGGGCTGCGAATCGATCATCATGGGGACTCACGGCCTGACCTCGTTCGGCATTCTCTTCATGGGGTCCGTGGCACAGAGGGTCGTGCACCACGCCAACGTGCCGGTCACGCTGGTGAAGTAGCTGCGGGGCTATTTCACGTAGACGTGGTTCGGCAGCCAGAGCGCGATCCCTGGATAGATGATCACGAGAGCGAGCCCCACGATCATGATGAGCACGAACGGGATGATCGACTTGTAGATGTCGATCAAAGTGACTTCCTTCGGCGCCATCGCCCGCATCAGGAACAGGTTGTAACCGAACGGCGGCGTGATGTAGGCGATCTGGCAGGTGATCGTATAGAGGATGCCGTACCAGATCGGGTTGAACCCGAGCGAGATGACCAAGGGCACATAGAGCGGTGCGACGATGATCAGCATCGCGGTGTCGTCGAGAAAAGTGCCCATCAGGATGTAGGTGAGCTGCATCAGCACCAGCACCTGCCAGGGCTCCAGCCCCCATTTCTCGAGAAACAGGACCTCGATCGCCTTCACGGCTCCGAGCCCGTCGAAGACCGCGCCGAAGGCCAGTGCCGCCAGGATGATCCACATGAACATGGCGCTCACGGCCAGGCTCTTCCTGAGCGTGTCCTCCAGCATTCGCCGCGTGATGCGGCCCTTGTACCAGGCCACCAGGGTGGCGGCGAATGCGCCGACGGCGGACGACTCCACCATGCTGGTGACGCCCATCACGAACAGGCCGGTCATCGAGAAGATGATGAACAGCGGCAGGACGCCTGCCCTGAGCAGGCGGATCTTTTCCCCCCAGGTGATCTGTTGCCGCTCCTCGAGCGGCAGTGGCGGACCGAGGTGTGGCTGCAGGTGGCAGCGAATCAGGATGTAGAGGATGAACAGGCCGGCCAGCAGCAGCCCCGGCCCAACCCCGGCCAGCCACAGCTGGCCCACCGGCTGCCGGGCGATCATGCCGTAGAGCACCAGCACGACGCTGGGCGGGAGCATGATGCCGAGCGAACTGCCGGCCTGAATGACGCCAGTCACCATGATCTTGTCGTAGCCCCGCTTCAGGAGCTCCGGCAGCGCGATGGTGGCTCCAATCGCCATGCCCGCAACGCTCAAGCCGTTCATGGCCGAGATCGCCACCATCAGCAGGATCGTGCCGACCGCCAGCCCGCCGCGCATCGGCCCGGTCCAGACGTGGAACATGCGGTAGAGGTCGCTTGCGATCCCCGACTCGGACAGCATGTAACCCATGTAGATGAACATGGGCAGGGTCATCATCGGATACCAGTTGATCAGCGTGATGGTCGAGGCAAACGGCATCTCGACGGCGCCTTCGCCCCACAGCGCCAGGGCAAAGACCGTGGCCACGAACCCGATGGCGCCGAAAACCCGCTGCCCGGTGAGCAGCAGGAGCATGAATGTCGAGAACATCAGGACAGCGATGGTCTCGTAACTCACGCGATCTCCCTGCCGGTGAACTTCGCCACGTCCTTGAAGAAGATCGAGATCGCCTGCAGCAGCATGAGCACGATCCCCACCGTCATGATGATCTTGATCGGCGCCATTGGCGGCGCCCACGCCGAATAGTTCGTCTGGTTGTACTTGAGCGAGTAGGCGCTGCTCGCGACCCCGCCGCGCACCATGAAGACCAGGTAGAAGACCAGGAAGAACGCCGTGATCGAGTCCATGAACGCCCGGGTCTTCGGCTTCCAGCGCTCGTACAGCACATCCATCCGCACGTGCGCGTCGAGCTGCATGGAGTAGCCGCCACCGAGGATGTAGTAGGCAGCCATCAGGAACTGCGCCAGTTCGACAATCCAGATGAACGGCACGTTGAACACGTACCGCGTAAGCGATGCAAACAGCAGCACGCCCATCATGACCAGGGTGAGGTACATGACAAAGTAGCCGAGGACGCGATTTACCGCATCGACGTACCGGACGTAGGCCTTGATGACTCTGGGCATGGCTGGTGCGCTCCCGATCCTGGGCACAGGACGTCAGCCGGGACTCGCCGGCAGGGCGCTCCTCCCCGCACCGGGCCCCTACGGCCGGGAAAGAGGCCTGCTGGCCGACTCGCGGCTGGGACCTCGATCAGGTGTAGCGGTACGGGGGGCCGGCCTTCGTCATGAGATCGTTGTAGTCGCGGAAGATCTGGACCACCTTGGCACAGCGTGGGCTGGTCGCGGCGATCTCATCCCAGAACTTGTGCGCCTCCTCCTCCACCGTCGCCCACTCGGCGGGTGGAATCGTCGTCAGCTTCATCTTCGAGCCCTTGACGCGCAGGTCCGCCTCGCCTGCCCAGTACCAGTGCTGACGGTAGTAGTGGGAACTGTCGATGCAGAGCCTGAAGAGCGTCTGCAGGTGCTCCGGCACCTTCTCCCAGGACTTGGTATTGGCGAAATAGGAGCCGATCCAGGCGCCGGAGATGGCATTGGTAAGGAAGTATGGCGTCGCATCCGCCCAGCCCACCGTGTAGTCCTCGGTGATCCCGGACCAGGCGAGGCCGTCGAGCTCGCCGGTCTGGATGGCCACCTGCACGTCGCCCCAGGGCAGGGTGACCGGCACTACGCCGAACCGGGCGAGGAACTTGCCGGCGGTCGGGAACGTGAAGATCCGCAGGCCCTTCAGGTCCGCCAGCTTCCTGATCGGCTTGACGGTGTTGAAATTGCAGGGATCCCAGGACCCGGAGCTGAGCCAGGTCACGCCCTCGACCTCGTTGTAGGCCTCCTGCCAGATCTCGTTGAGACCGTACTTGTTGAACAGCGCGGGGACATCCAGGCTGTAGCGCGTGGCAAAGGGGAAGTACCCGCCGAACACACGGACGTCGGTCGGCGCCGCGATGGAGTCGTCGTCGCTCTGGACCGCATCGATGGTGCCGGCCTGCATGGCCCGGAACAGTTCGCCGGTGGGGACCAGCTGGTCCGCAAAATACAGCTCGATCACCATTTCGCCGTTGGCGGCCTTGTTGAACGCATCGATGGAAGGCTTGATGACGTGCTCGGCCAGCGCCGGGCCCGCGTAGGTCTGCAACCGCCACTTGAGCGTCGTCTTCTTCGAGGTGGCTACGGCCGGTGCGCCCGCCTCGCCCGAGCCCGTTTCCTTCTTGCCGCAGGCGGCAAGCAATGCCGTTGAAGTCGCAGTGGCGGCCAGGGCCGCCTTCGTCAGGAATGTTCTTCGCTGCATCGCGCTCTCCTTCTGGGGATTCAGGTCATACAAGGCTCATCCCAGGCATTCACCTTCGTCGCAATGGAGGAGGTCTCGACTACGGTCTCGATTCGGAAGAACCGGGAATGCTGCATCCCCCGGATGCGGTCCCGGACCCTGCTGCTGTGGCCAGACCCCCTGGGCTTGCTGTTGAGTTTCCGGATGACGGAGGCGCCCTCCTTCGTCACCGCATCGATCGATTCTTGCACGCATCAGTTACGCTCATCAATCGACCAGAGTCAAATGGGCGGTCGACCCCGGGTGCCACGTGGTGGAATGAGTCCGCCCCCCGGCTGCATTTTTTTGCTCGTAGTTGTGTACGCTGTCCGGCGGGCCACATGAACAATCACGGGCGGGCGCGCCGCAACACCGGGACAACGCGCCCCTCGTCCAGGGGGTTTGCATGGAACCGAGACAGGTACGCAGTGCAGCCGACGCACGCGCCATCGTCGAAGAGCGCGCAGTGCAGCACGTCAAGGTCGGCGCCTTCGACATCGACGGCATCATGCGCGGCAAGTACATCTCGCGCGACAAGTTCCTCTCCTCGCTCGACGGAGGCTTCGGCTTCTGCGACGTCGTGCTCGGCTGGGACTGCCAGGACCAGCTCTACGACAACGTGAAATACACCGGCTGGCATACCGGATACCCGGACGCTCCGGTTCGGCTCCTGCCGGACACCTGCCGCCAGCTGCCCTTCGAGGACAACGGGCTGTTCTTCCTCGGAGAGTTCTCGCCGCCCGCGGAAGCGGTCTGCCCGCGCGGCTTGCTCAGGCGCGTGCTCGATCGTGGACGGGCGATGGGCTTCGAACCCTACGTCGGTTTCGAATATGAATTTTTCGTGTTCAGGGAATCGCCCGAGTCGGTACGGGAGAAGCACTACCGCGGCCTGACGCCGATGGCGCCCGGCTGGTTCGGCTACTCCGTGATTCGCAACAGCACCGGCAGCGACTTCTACCGCCAGCTGCTCGATGACTGCCGCGACATGGACATGACCATCGAGGGATTGCACGAAGAGACCGGGCCGGGCGTGATGGAGGCAGCCATCGCCGTGGACAAGGCACTTGCGGCCGCGGACAAGGCCGCGCTGTTCAAGACCTTCGCGAAAGTGATCGCGCAACAGAACGGCTACATGGCGACGTTCATGGCCAAGTGCTCGAAAGACTGGCCGGGTCAGAGCGGCCACATCCACCTGTCGCTGAAGTCACAATCCGGCGATTCGGCCTTCTACGAGGCCGGCAAGCCGCATACGATGAGCGACGCCATGCGCTGGTTCGTGGGTGGCCAGCAGAAGCTGATGCCGGAACTGCTCGCCATGGTCGCGCCGACGATCAATTCCTACCGACGCCTTATTCCCGGGTTCTGGGCACCGACGGACTCGACCTGGGGCGTCGAGAACCGCACCACGGCTTTGCGCGTGATTCCCGGGAGCGCGAAGTCGCAGCGCGTCGAGTACCGCGTCGCCGCGGCGGATGCGAACCCATACGTGATCCTGTCCGCGGCGCTCGCATCGGGCCTGTGGGGCATCGAGAACAGGATCGAGCCCGAGCCCGTCGTAACGGGCAATGCCTACGACAGGAAGTATCCGGCGCGCCTGGCGCTCCCGCGCACGCTCTGGGATTCGGCGCAGCGACTCAAGGGTTCGAAGATGGCCCGCGACTGGTTCGGCGACGCCTTCGTCGAGCACTTCGCCGCCACGCGCGAGTGGGAAGAGCGCGAGTTCCGCAAGCACATTACGGACTGGGAACTGGCCAGGTACTTCGAGATAATCTGAGCGAGGCGGCCTGTCTTCTTCCGTTCCTGCCGGATTCCGTTGCCATCATGACCAACCAACGCACGATCTCCCCTGTCGACGGCCGCATCTACGTCGAGCGCACGCTCGCGACACCCGTCCAGATCGAGGCCGCCCTCGAAAACGCACGCCTTGCGCAACGCGTCTGGCACGCGGTGCCCGTGACGGAACGCTCGGCAATACTTGGTCGTTTCTGTGACGCGTTCGAGGCCCGTCGCGACGCCATCGCCGAGGAACTGTCGTGGCAGATGGGCCGTCCGATCCGTTACGCGCCGAGCGAGGTGCGCGGCACGCTCGAGCGGGCGCGCCACATGATCGCCATCGCAGCCGCGGCGCTGGCCGACATCGACGTCGGCCCGAAGGAAGGATTCCATCGCTTCGTACGCCGCGAGCCGCTCGGCGTGGTGTTCACCGTCGCCGCGTGGAACTACCCATACCTCATCGCGGTGAACAGTGTCGTGCCGGCGCTCATGGCGGGCAATGTCGTCGTACTCAAGCACTCGGCCCAGACGCCGCTGTGCGCGGAGCGGTTCGAGGAATGCCTGCGCGAGGCTGGGCTGCCGGAGGGCGTGTTCCAGGCCCTGCACCTGAGCCACGCGGACACGGAGCGCGTCATCCGCGACCCACGTGTGGATTTCGTGGCGTTCACCGGATCGGTGGCGGGTGGACACGCCGTGCAGCGGGCGGCGGCCGACCGGTTTATCGGCACCGGGCTGGAACTCGGCGGCTGCGATCCGGCCTACGTGCGCCACGACGCCAACCTGGCCCATGCGATCGAGAACCTGGTCGATGGCGCGTACTTCAACTCCGGGCAGTCGTGCTGCGGGATCCAGCGGGTCTATGTGCACGAGCGCCTGTACGAGGCCTTCGTCGAGGGTTGGCTCGACCTAACCCGCAAGTACGTTCTCGGCAATCCGCTCGATCCGGAAACGACGCTCGGTCCGGTGGTTCGCACTGCGGCAGCCGAGGAGATCCGTCGCCAGGTCGCAGCCACCGTCGCTGCCGGCGGACGTGCCGTCATCGACGAGAAGGAATTCGCTGCGAGCAAGGCGGGCACGCCGTATCTCGCGCCGCAGGTACTGCTCGGGGTCGATCACACGATGCCAGTGATGCGGGAAGAGATCTTCGGCCCGGTGGCTGGAATCATGCAAGTGGGTTCGGACGCGGAAGCGGTGCGGCTCATGAATGACTCCGCCTTCGGGCTCACCGCGTCGATCTGGACTGCTGACGAAGAAGCGGCCCTGGCGATCGGCGACCAGGTACAGACCGGAACATGGTTCATGAACCGTTGCGACTACCTGGACCCGGCACTGGCCTGGGTCGGCGTCAAGGATTCGGGACGCGGGTGCACGCTGTCCGCCGTCGGTTATGAACACCTGACGCGGCCGAAGTCTTTCCACATGCGGGTGAAGCTCTAGCGTTCAGGCGTTGGCGGTGCTGCGTCGGTTCCGGTGTTTCCTCCGGCTCGCGGCAAGGCAGACACGCACTGGCGGCAGGCGACCGACCCGGCACGACGAAACGGAGACGACCGATGACCACCCTGCGCGGCAACTGGAACTACCCCACCAGCATCAAGTTCGGTGCCGGACGCATCGTCGAACTGCCCGATCACTGTCGTGCGCTCGGCATGCAGCGGCCTCTGCTCGTCACCGACGCCGGGCTCGCGGCGCACGCGATGGTCGCAAACGCCGTTGGCCTGTGTCGCGACGCCGGCCTCGGCTGCGGACCGTTCTCCGACGTGCAGCCGAATCCCATCGAAGCAAACGTCACCGCGGGCGTCGCGGCCTATCGGGCTGGCGGCCATGACGGCGTGATCGCATTCGGCGGGGGCAGCGCACTCGACGCTGCCAAGGCGATTGCGCTCATGGTCGGCCAGTCCCGGCCGATCTGGGATTTCGAGGATCGCGAGGACTGGTCTACGCGCGTCAATGTCGCCGGCATGGCGCCGGTGGTGGCGGTGCCGACGACGTCAGGGACGGGCTCCGAGGTCGGACGCGCGTCGGTCATCACGGACGTACGGGATCACACCAAGAAGATCATCTTCCACCCGAAGATGCTGCCGGCGATCGTGCTCGAAGACCCCGAACTCACGGTGGGCCTGCCGCCTCACATCACGGCCGCCGTGGGCATGGACGCGCTGTCGCACAATCTCGAGGCGTACTGCGCCCCGGGCTACCATCCGCTCGCGGAGGGCATCGCTGTCGAGGGCATGCGACTCATCAAGGACTGCCTGCCACGCGCGGTGGCCAACGGAGGCGACCTCGAGGCTCGCGCCCACATGCTGATCGCGTCGTCGATGGGCGCTACCGCGTTCCAGAAAGGCCTTGGTGCCATGCACAGCCTGAGCCACCCTTGCTCCGCGAATCTCGGCACCCACCACGGACTCGCGAATGCCGTGGTGATGCCGTACGTCCTCGCATGGAACCGCGTGGCAATCGAGGAGCGCATGGTGCGTCTCGCGGCCTGGCTTGGGCTCGCCGACCGGTCGTTCGACGGTGTCCTGGCCTGGGTGCTGGAACTGCGCCGCGAGATCGGCATCCCGCACACGCTGGCCGAGATCGGCGTACGCACAGAGCACGCGCGCCGATTTGCGCCGCAGGCGCTCAACGACCCCTCGACGGGCGGCAACCCGCTGCCGATGACCGAGCAGGATTTCGAGCAGCTCTACGGAATGTGCATCGCCGGCAGGCTGCGGGCGGGCTGACGAGTCTCGGCTGCCGAACCGTTACAGCCGCGACCGATCATGTTTCCTTCCCGGCAATCACCTCCGCGCCGGACTCCGCCGTACTGACATCCCGCCGCTGGCCATGGTGGGAGAACGCAGTGAGTGCCGCCGTGGTGAGCACGAACAGCATGATCGCGCCGAAAGGGAACCCGTCAAGCCCGGGTGTCGTGGCAGCGGTCAGGAACAGCAGCACCGTGATCAACCCGCGTGGCGCAATCCAGACGAGCCGGGAAGCGTCGGGTTGCCGCGCGAGCCGCAGGAGGGCATACCGCAACGGATAGATCATGCCGAGGCTTGCGACCATCACAGCCCATGCCCTCCAGTCCGTCATCGCCGACACGTCGGTCCAATAACCGAGCATCAGGAAGAAGAAGCTCTTGACCGCGAAGGTCAGTTCGACGACCAGTCCCTTGAATTCACGCAGCGTGTCGTCGTACCCGGTGTGCAGGAGACCCCGCAGCCGCCGCAGCAGATGCGTGTTGTTGAGCAGCAGGCCGCAGACGAGGATCAGCACCAGCGGCGACAAGTGCAGTTCCTTGCCGATCGCATAGAGCAGGGTCAGTGCAGCCAGCAACGGCAGGAACCGCACGTGCCCTTCGACGCGGTTGATCAGGAACAGGATGCCGACTGCAGCCACGATCGCGGCGATGAGCGACAGGAAGAAACCGCCGAAGAGCGCGGGCAGGAACAGACCGAACCGACCCGCGGATTCGAGCCACGCGTAGAACACGAGCACGCCGATGATGTCCGACAGTGAACTCTCGTAGACGACGAATTCGCGGGTGTGCTCGGTGAGCCCGGTGACGCTGGGGATCGCCACCGCGCTCGAGATCACGGAGACCGAGATGGCGGCGAGCGCAGCCGGCGCGAAGGCAACGCCCAATGCGTGCTGGAAGAGCAAAGTGAAGCCGACGACGCAGCCGGCAAACCCCGCCAGCATCACGAATGCAGCGCTGGCAATGAGCCTCAACCGCTCGCGCCGCAACGAAAGATCGAGCGCACCCTCGAGTACGATCAGGATCAGCCCGATCGTGCCGACAACCGGCACCATGGGGTCGATCCAGTCGAGGTGCAGGTCGATGCGGTCCAGCACCTGCCGGGCAGCAATGCCGGTGAGGACCAACAGGACGACGGAGGGCAGTCGCGTACGCCGCCCGAAGACATCGAGCAGGTAGGCAAAGACCAGTAACGCCGAGAAAGCCAGGATCGTGGTGTTCGTCACGCGAACAGGTTACCTGACGTCAGCCTCCAAGTAGTTGTCTTCGCGACACGGTGGACGGGGCCGGCGGCGGCTCCACCTGGAACAGCGCATCGGCCACCGAGGTCGCAGCGAGCTGCGCGGCCTCGTGGTCCGTGAATTCCGTCATCGTCGAGAACAGGGAGCACGTGCCGATCAGGCCCAGGCCGTGCAGATCGGTCACGACGAAGTCATACACGCCCGACGGGAACGCGAGGCGCGTACTCGAGCCATCAACCCATAGCGCGAGGTCGTCCGGCGAAGGCAGCACCGTGAGGTTCATGAACCACGGGGTCAGCATCACACCGACCTGGCGCCCCTCGTGCTCGCGGAAGCCCACGGCTTCGACGGCGAGCGTCGGGTTGTAGATCGGCAAGCCTTTCACCTTGAGCGCCGCGCGTCGATACGCGTTCGCAAGATTGTTCACGGCATCGTCTTCCGACAGCGTCGCGCTGTCGATCACCATGAACTTGCTCTTGTCGGCTGCGCAGTTCGGGCATTCCCAGGTGTCCGGCAACAGCCGGAACGGCGTGCCGGGCGGCGTCTGCGTTTCGTCATCGCCGAGCGCCGGGTCATAAACCCACCAGCAGATGCCGCACTCGAGACGGGTGTCGTCCGCGATCCTGGAGCCGTCGCCGCCGTAGCTGCCTTCGAAGGGGCGGCTCATCAGTTGAACGCCTGCAGGATTTCGCCGAGCCGCTCGGCCGAGTCTTCGAAATCCTCGCGTGCGGCAAGGACCGAGATCGGCACGCCACCGATCTCGAGCGTGTCGAGAATCACGTTTCCCATGCCGTTGATGAACTGCACCGCCCAGACGTGCCGCAGGCCCGTCGCGAACACGCGTGAGCTGCCGAAACCACCGGAGCGGATCACCAGCGGAACCTGCCCGAGCACGGTCGTCAGCACCTGCGCGTCGACGTCGGTGAGTGGCAGCAAGGTGAAGTTGATGACGTGGTTCTCGGCGCCTGGCCGGTATTCCTTCGAGCGCTGCTGCAGTTCGAACAGCAGCGCCGGCGCGTTCATCGCACCCTGCGGCATCTGCCCGGGCACCTCGATCTCGGCGCGCGGCAACTCGGCCGCGGCACGCAGGATCGGCGCCGGCACCGGGCCGATCTCGATCCATTCGCCCTGCGTGCCGTCCGCCGTGCTGCTTTCGATGCGCCAGATGCCGGCCATCACCGACTCGACCACCCGCCAGTAGGCATTGTCCAGGCCGACCTTGGCCCAGACGTCGCCTTCGCCGAGGATGTCGGCGATCGTCGCCTTCTCGGATTCGGTGAGACCGT
>Ga0316188_10000894_pt1 | contig 13813 bp, 10 predicted proteins | sample Phiworburrow1_MG_FD_204933 | JGI IMG/M metagenome (GOLD analysis project Ga0316188, IMG submission 204933) | Coastal sediment microbial communities from Maine, United States - Phippsburg worm burrow 1 | ecosystem: Environmental > Aquatic > Marine > Coastal > Sediment | place: USA: Maine...
GGATATGAGCTGGCTATTCAATCATTTTTATAAATCATTTCTCTCTTAAATCATTTATAATGGTGAAAGCAATCTGGACTCCTTCTTCAGCATTTATTGAAGAAGCAAACATCACTAAATTTATTTCATGGTTAGGTGAAACTAAGTCGCTTCATTTTTCGAACTATGAAGAATTGTGGCAATGGTCGTGCGACAATATTGAAAGCTTTTGGGAAATTATCGTTGAATATTTTGATATTGATTTAAAGGGTCAATACAAAAAGGTAATGAGTTCTCACTCTATGCCGGGAGTAAAATGGTTTGAAGGAGCAAAAGTGAATTATAGCGCTCAGCTATTTAAAAATAGAACAAAAGAATACCCTGCACTGATCTGCAAAACAGAGAAAAGTGATATTGAGGAAATCTCCTGGGATGAATTATACCTTAAAGTAGCTGCTTTAAGCGAATTCATGAGAGGAAGAGGAGTTAAAAAAGGAGATCGTGTAGTCGCCTATATGGGTAATCTTTCCGAGACCGTTGTCGCTTTTTTAGCTTGTGCATCTTTAGGAGCAATATGGTCGAGTTGCTCTCCTGATTTCGGATCAGATAGTGTGATCGAACGATTTAAGCAAATAAAGCCCAAAATGTTGTTTGCTGTAAATTCATATACCTACGGTGGAAAAGCATACGATAAAACAGATGCTATTAAAGAAATAATAAGTCAGATCCCGGAAATAAAAGACACGATTATCCTTGAATGTTCCGGAGAACAAACATCAATTATTGATGAGATCAATACCTTTTCTTTTTCAAAAATCATTAGAAAATCACATGCCCGTGAAATTGAATATGAGTTTGTTGAATTCAACGATCCGCTTTGGGTGCTTTATTCGAGCGGAACAACAGGCATTCCAAAAGCGATCACGCATAGTCAGGGTGGGATCATTATCGAACATATAAAATATTTGAAGCTTCACAGTAATATAAAACCCGGAAGTCGCTTCTTTTGGTTTAGCACAACCGGTTGGATGATGTGGAACTTTATTATGGGAAGCCTGCTATCCGGAGCTAGCGCCATTTTATATGATGGAAGTCCTGTATTCCCTAATATTAATTTTTTGTGGGACTTTGCAGAAAAAGTAAAAATGGAAACCTTTGGAACAAGCGCTGCCTATTTAATGGCTTGTAAGAAAGCCGGCCTGACCCCGTCAAAGGAGAATGACTTAAGCAGTTTAAAAAGTATTGGCTCAACCGGTTCTCCATTACCGATCGCAGGATTTGAATGGTGCTATTCAGCGATTAAAAAGGACTTATGGCTTAATTCAGTCAGCGGAGGTACCGATATATGCAGTGTCTTTACCGGAGGATTACCTACTCTACCCGTTTACGCAGGTGAGATCCAATGCAGATCGCTTGGAGCAAAAGTAGAGTCATACGATGACAACGGGATCGCTCATATTGATACTGTTGGAGAAATGGTGATAAGCGAAGCAATGCCATCGATGCCCATCTATTTTTGGAATGATAAGAATAATGAAAGGTATAAAGAAAGCTACTTCGAAACTTATCCCTCAAAATGGCGACATGGAGATTGGATAGAGATCACAAAACGTGGAGGAGCTATTATATCCGGCAGATCAGATTCGACGCTTAATCGAGGTGGCATCCGGATCGGGACCGCCGAAATTTATAGTGCATTAGCTAAATTAGCTCAAATAAAAGACAGTTTGATCGTTGGTTTAGAAAGAGCAAATGGTAATTATTTTATGCCCCTTTTCGTTGTGTTAAATGAAGGGGTCGAACTCGATCTTGATTTAAAGACTAAGATCAAAAAAATAATAATGATGCAATTTTCGCCTCGACATTCGCCGGATGACATTTATGTGATCAATGAGGTACCCTATACCTTGAGTGGCAAAAAAATGGAGACCCCCGTCAAAAATTTATTTCTTGGTAAAGACATACAAAAAGTAATTAACAGGGATGCAATGCGGAATCCTGATGCATTTAACTTTTTTATTAATTTTAAAAAGGAGGTTATTGACAAACTAAATTATAATTGAATATGATTTCTGACATTAAAGCGCCATCCAACTATTATTCAATAATGAAATGGGCTGGAATAATTATAATAATAGCCGGAATAAAATCGATTTCAAATATTATTATACCATTGATTTTAGCTGTTTTTATTAGCTTAATGCTATTACAGGCAGTGCATTGGTTAGAGCATAAGAAAATCTCCAGGAATTTTGCCATACTAATCGTGGTTGTCACTTTTTCTTTCTTCCTCTTTCTTATTGGTGATCTGTTAGGAGTATCACTTAGTAGGTTCAATGCCGATCTTCCACAATACAAATTGAAATTACTCAACTATATTGCTGATAATACTGATCTCTTCCGGAAATTAGGGATTAATTATTCTGCTGATCACCCTATTAATACCGAACCCGGATTATTAATGAAATTAATTCTCAACGGACTTGACCATTTGAAGAAAATTATAAGTATGGTCTTTCTCATCATGCTTCTTACAATATTCTTTTTATTTGAACTCGACTCTTTTCCAATAAAATTCAAAGCAATGTTTAGTCAGAGTGGAAATGAAAAATCTATTATTAACTTAAATAAGATCATTATCAATCTTAGAAGTTATATCGGAATAAAAAGTATAACCAGTTTTGCAACCGGTCTTTTTATATATTTAGGTTTATTATTCCTTAATGTTGATTATGCCATACTTTGGGGTAGCATTGCTTTCCTTTTAAATTATATTCCAAATATTGGTTCTTTGATCGCTGCTATACCAGCGGTAATTTTTGCCGGAATTGAATTGGGTGGAAGTACCTTACTTTATACAGGAATACTTTATTTTGGGGTAAATTTCATAATAGGCAGCATTATCGAACCTAAAGTAATGGGAAAAGGAATGGGACTATCAATGGCTGTAATTCTGATTTCTTTAATGTTTTGGGGATGGTTATTCGGACCCATCGGAATGTTTCTTTCCGTACCTTTAACAATGGTATTGAAAGTGTTTTTGGAATCAAATGAAGACAGTAAATATTTCGCCATTTTAATAGGTACTGAAGAGGAGGCAAAAGTTATATTGAAAAATGAAGATGAAAATAGACAATAACAATCAGTTAGCCCCCTTTATTCGATGGGCCTGCATCTTCATCATCATTGGAGGAATGAAGATCGCATCGGATATATTGACTCCGTTTTTCTTAGCGCTATTTATTAGTATCATTGCCTCTCAACCCGTTAACTGGCTTATAAAGAAAGGAATACCAAAATCAATTTCAATTATTTTAGTGATGTTGGTCTTGGTTACTTTTGGTGTTTTTGTCGGAGGTATCATTGGAACTTCCATCAGTCAATTCACACAAAACTTACCTTTACTTGATCAAAGTTTTAAGGAAAACATTACTTCATTTACTGTAAGCATTAATAAATTAGGTTTTAATTTTTCTGATGCAAGGATCGCCAGCTTGATCGATCCAGGGAAAATCCTGCAATTCACTGCCACAACCATAAGCAGTATGGGAAATATACTTGGACAAACTCTTATAATTATTCTGATTTCATTATTTGTCTTATTCGAATTAGATAGTTTTCCAATTAAATATAAAGTCGTTTCCAAAAACAACGAGAATAAAAAAAGAAAGAAATATAATTTTACAGCGATTATTAATAATGTAAGGAGCTATCTCTATGTTAAGACAATGATCAGTCTTGCAGCCGGTATACTTACCGCGGTTGGTTTAAAGATCCTTGGGATTCAATATGCTTTTTTCTGGGGGCTAATTGCATTTCTAATGAATTACATACCTAATATAGGTTCCATTTTAGCAGCCCTACCTGTAGTTGCATTTGCCCTTATTGGATACGGCTTCGAAAAAGTGATTTGGACCATCGCTATCTATCTTTTCATAAATATCATTGAAAGCATTGTAGAACCGAAGATCATGGGCAATGACTTTGGCTTGTCCACCTTAGTCGTACTTTTGTCATTATTATTTTGGGGTTGGGTCTTTGGTCCCATTGGAATGTTCCTTTCGGTTCCTTTCACTATGATCCTTAAAATCATACTCGAAACCAATGATCAATCTCAATGGTTATCTACCTGGTTGAATTCCGAAAAAAATATTAGGAAGCAGTGGAAAGAAATTCAAAATAATGAGGAAAATAAAGTAGTATAACCCTATTCTATTTTTATATTATAAATAAATTTAATACCATTGAACTTGTTTTAAAAATCACAAAAGACAATCAAAACTCTCCATGTTAATTACCATTTCTCCTGCAAAAACACTCGACTTTTCCACGAATAAAAAAGGAGATCTTATTCAATATCCTGTTTTCACCGAAGAAGCCGATCATCTTATTCAAAAACTGAAGAAATTAAGTCCGAAAAAAATTGCTTCAATGATGGATCTAAGCGATAATTTAGCAGAATTAAATTATGAGCGATTTCAAAATTGGGAGATGCCTTTCGATCCTTCAATTGCAAGAGAAGCGCTTTCTGTTTTTAAAGGAGATGTTTACCTCGGACTTGAAGCTGAGACTTTATCTCAAAAAGGTAAAGATTATTTAGAGGATCATCTTATCATTTTATCAGGCTTATATGGTGTATTAAGACCCAGTGATTCTATTCTCCCTTACCGCCTCGAAATGGGACGCCCTTTTAAGGTCACGCCCAAAAAAAAGAATCTATACCATTATTGGGATACAAAGATCACCGATTACTTTAATCAACGATCGGAAGAAGAAAATTCGAATTTGTTGATTAATTTAGCCAGTAACGAATATTTTAAATCAATACAAGAAAAAAAATTAAGAGCACAAGTTATTACACCTGAATTTAAGGACCTCAAAAATGGAACTTATAAAACTTTGAGTTTCTTCGCTAAAAAAGCAAGAGGATCAATGCTAAGGTATATGGCGGAATACAATATAAACGAAGCCGAAGAGATCAAATCTTTTGATCGTGACGGTTATTATTTTAATCATTCATTAAGCACTGAAAAAAAATGGGTATTTACTCGAGATCATTAGCAATTATTATCATCTTTTTATTTGTAAACGAAATGCAGGTTTTTGGACAAAGAACCAAAAAGAATAAAAAGAATAAAGGTCAAATCGAAAACACACAAATTTTATTATTAACTCAGAATGATTCTGTGAGTTATGCATTAGGAATGGGAATGGCCGAAAATTTAAAAACTTCCGGAATGGATAGTTTAAGTTATGGAGCTTTTCAAGCGGGTTTAAAAGCGATCTTTAATTCTGATTCGACATTAATTAATGCAGACCAGGTTCAACTTATACTCCAAAGCTATTTTATGGAATTAGCTTTAAAAGCCACAGAAAAAAACCTTGAAGAAGAGCGCACTTTTTTGGCGAATAATAAACTCCGACCTGAAGTAGATACTACTGCAAGCGGACTTCAATATGAAGTGATCAAGCAAGGAGAAGGTCCTTTTCCAAATGCCAAAAGCCAGGTAACAGTTAATTATGAAGGAAAGTTATTAAATGGTGATGTTTTCGATTCATCGTATGAAAGAAATGAAGTGATCCAGTTTAGTTTGGAACAGGTGATCGTAGGTTGGACGGAAGGACTTCAATTGATGAATCCCGGGTCGAAATATATTTTATATATCCCTTCAGAACTTGCCTGGGGAGAAAGAGGAGCCGGTGAAGATATTCCACCAAATTCTATGGTTATTTTTACTGTTGAGCTTATTAGTATCGACAATTAAAAGATCCTTTACTTTATCGCTTATTCACTTTAGCAGGCTGGTTTGACGGCTTTCCTATCGCATTATCGGCAAACTTATATTGGCTTATCTTTTTAAATAAGATATTCTGAATTAGAGAAGGCTATCAATAATCTTATCTGATGTAAATCCTTCAGCTTCGGCTTTATAATTCCGTATTAATCGATGCCGAAGTACAGGATGTACTATAGCTTTCACATCCTCAATATCAGGTGAGAATTTACCATTGATGGCAGCATGAGTTTTTGCAGCAAGAATTAAGTTTTGAGATGCTCTCGGACCTGCGCCCCATGATACAAAATCTTTGATTATTGAAGTTGCGCGATCTGATTCAGGCCGGGTTTTACCCACTAATTCAACAGCATAATTTATGACATTATCTGCAACCGGCATTCTTCTTATCAGTTGCTGAAAATAGCGGATCTGATCTCCATCTAAAGTTGATTGAATTTTTTGAGTATTCTCTACTGTAGTTGATTTTACTACCTGTACCTCTTCATCAAAACTTGGATAATCAACCCAAATATTAAACATAAATCGATCGAGTTGTGCTTCCGGCAAAGGATAGGTTCCTTCTTGTTCAATTGGATTTTGAGTAGCTAATACAAAAAACGGATCATCTAAAGTATAGGTATGACCGGCAGCAGTAACCGTTTTTTCTTGCATTGCTTCCAATAAAGCCGCCTGTGTTTTTGGAGGGGTTCTATTGATCTCATCTGCTAAGATCACATTTGCAAATACAGGTCCTTTTATAAATTTAAAATGACGGGATTCGTCCAGAATTTCAGATCCAATAATATCTGAAGGCATTAGATCGGGAGTAAACTGAATTCGATTAAAACTCAAGCCTAATGAATTGGCAATACTGCTAACAAGTAAGGTCTTTGCAAGTCCGGGAACTCCAACCAATAAACAGTGTCCTTTACTGAAAATTGAAATCAAAACTTGTTTTACAACGATGTCCTGACCAATGATTACTTTAGAAATCTCTTTCGTTAGAGAATTATATCGAACAACAAAATCTTGAATTGCTTCACTATCCGATTTATAATTTGGTACTGCCATTTATTGAGTGCTTTGTTAGTTTGCTTTGCTTTTATGCCAATTTAGATCCCAAACACAGTCGTCGTATTTAGGACTAATAAAAATATACGTCTCGTTGATCTTTCCAACTATCCAATTTAATGTAGCTTCCTGTTTAGCACTGGAAGTAGCCGATTCCTGCAAAATTTGATAATCATCCACTAAATTAGCACGATGGGGCTCAATTCTTTTTGTCAGTTTTACTAGTCGATACCCTTCTTTTCCTTCTCTTGTTTGATATAAAATAGGCCCATCAATATCACCAATTTTCATTTTCTCAATCGCAACAAACGCTTGTGGATCAAGCTGACTTAATTCAAATCTGGGAGTACCTGTCATCATGTTTACAACCAAACCTTCATTATTATAACTTTTCTCATCCTGACTATATTTCAATACCGCAGTGTACCAATCGAGCGTATCAGAACCAAGTGATGCTTTTACTTCAATAAGTTTGTTTTTTGCCTGAAGCATACTTTCACTGGAAACACTTGGCTTCAACAGGATATGACGCGCATGATATTGTTCGCCTCGTCGTTCAACCATTTGCATTACATGATACCCAAATTCAGTTTGAAAAACCCCTGATAATTCTCCATTTGATAATTGAAAGGCCACTTCATCAAATTGCGGAACCATTGTTCCTCTTGGTACCATACCTAAATCTCCTCCCTTTGAAGCGGAGCCGGGATCTTCCGAATATAAAACAGCTAATGTGGCAAAATCCTCTCCTTCCCTTACCTCTTGAATAAAACCTCTTAATCGTTGTTTAACGAGTTCAATTTCTGCCGGATTTTCAACAGGATAAATCACTATTTGAGCAAACTCAACATGTGTATTTATTAAGGGTAAACTATCTTCAGGGATACTATTAAAATAACTTAGCACATCACTGGGAGTAACATTTACATCCATCGTAACTGTATTTTGAACCTCCTGAATGATCATCTGATTTTTCATTGGCTGTCTGAAGTCATCCTTTATTTCCCTTACAGATTTTCCAAAATAATCTTCCAAAGCCTGCTCAGAACCAATTTGCTGTGTAAACATTGCAATCCTTCTGTTTAGCTCGCCTTCGATCATTGCATCACTGACTTCGATCGTATCAAGTTTAGCTTGATTAAGAAACACTTTTTCACTCAATAATGAACCCAGAATAAAACATTCAGGATCAGAATCCAATTGTATTCCCTCTTGTCTAAATTGTATTTTTGCTTCCTCAAGTTCTGATTTTAATATGATCTCATCCCCTACTATTGCGATGACATTATCAAGAATATAAATCGAATCCTGTTGGGCAAAACTCAGACTACTTATCAATGGAAGTGTGAGTAATAAAACTACTATTTGCAATCGCTCTCTCATCTATATTTAACTAATTCGATTCTTTATTTATTATGGAATAATTCAACATTCTTTTTCCTTACCGCCTCTGAATAGATATCTTTTCTCATTTTCTTAAGCAGTTCGAGCTTCCTTTTATTCAATATTAAGGATCTTATTTCACTCCTTACCAAGTCAACAGGTGATGGATCCCCCTTTTTTAAATAATCCTTTACAAACACTAAATAAATAAAAATATCATCATTTAATGTTATTAAACCTTTTGAAGGTGAATCAATAATTTGTATTCCCTTGTTCGGAAGCTCTTCTTCAATATCTACCGGTGTAACCCAAATTGAATCATTTAAAAAATACTTCGTGGCATTATTTTCACAAAATATTTTTAAATCTTCAATATCTACCTCATCATCTGATCTTATCCAATCTTCAACCAATTTTAGATCTGGGATATCTTTCATTAACTTTATATATCTAAGTCTGAAAACAGACTCTTTAAGAATAAAATTATCCTTATTATTCTCGTAATAATTTAAGGTAGAGAGCAATGCGATATTCGTATCCAATTTCTCATCGATCAAAGCCTGTTCATAGGTATAAACCAATAATGAGTTTTTATACTGCGTCAGCTTTTCCTCAAAATCTAATTGGTCTACAGATAAATTCAATTGTGCCTGACCGATGAGCACATTCTCATGGATCCATTTGTTAATATACTTGTCGGCAATTTCAGCACTATCCTCAGGAGAGGCGGTAACGGGGATTATTTTGTTTAAATCAGAGCGGTATAAATAATTATCAAATGCACGCGCAACAGGAACCTCATCATTTACCGGTCCTAAATTACAATTTGTTAATCCAGTTAGGATTAATAATAAAATACTTAATCTACTCAGCTGCAATTGAATATAAAACTTCTTTGTTAATAATAACCGGGTACTTTAAACGTAAAGAATGAATCCATTCTTTTTCAAGTTCTTCTTGATAATTCGAAATATAATATCCTTTCGCATCATCTAACGATTTAGGTGAAGGTAATAGTATATCTGTAATATTTATAAAAGAATATTGATTATTGAACAATACCATATCTGTTAATCCTGCTTTCCATTCTACTTTAGAAAACAATTCATCATCTTCTTTAGTAAAAAGTCCTTCTTCAATAACAAGATTTAACTGAGAATCGACGTTGACAATCGCTCTGATCGAATCATTACTATACCCTTTCGATACCATCTCATATACTTTCTTTGCAATGCTCTCATCAAGTGATTTATAAATTTGAGCCTCTGCTCTTTCAGGCCACATATTCTCCATTTTATATGCTTCATAATAAGCATCCAGACCTAAAGTATCTGAAGTTGCTTTCTTCCATACTTTTTGATCTGAAAGTTCGAATAATAAAATACCATCATGATATTCTTGCATCAATGCCTTAAAACCAGGGTACTTATTTTCCAAATTAGCATTTTCATAGGCTAAAATTGAAGCGTTTTTAAAAGCTGCAAAATTTGTATTTACGTAGCTATCGATAGGCATTACCGACTTATTCGTCAATTTGGTCCTTTTCATCTGCTGGATCAGATAATCAGCGAAATCCCTCTGAGTATATTTTTTTTTCGAAATAGTAAATAAGGTTTTACTCATCGACCAACTTGGATCGATCGTCCATTTATTTAAAAAGATCGAGCTGTCGACCCATGAATAAAAAGGAGTTAAATTTTTAGGGGATTCTTTTAATCCATATTCCTTTTTTAATTCTTGAATAAATGCTTCTTTACTTACCTGACTTCTGGAGTCCCTTTCTATTTTTTTCTCGATAACCGGCTTTAACTCTTCAAAAGATTCTACCTTCTTAATTTCAAGTAATTTTATGATATGCCATCCAAACCTGCTTTTAAAAGGGGAACTAACATCTCCGATGTTTTTTAATGAATATGCCTCATCTTCAAATTCAGGAACCATTTTTCCGGGACCAAACAAAGGAAGCTCTCCACCTCTCTGTGCAGAACCTTTATCATCACTAAATTGTTTTGCTAATAATCCAAAATCAGAACCCGCTTCCACCTTAGCATAGATCTCATCTATTTTTGTTTTAGCTTGTTGTTGTTCTGCAGGTTTCATTTGGTCGTTAGAAATGATCACGATATGAGCCACTTTCAATTCTCCTCTCGAAGCTCTTTTATCTACTACTTTTAATATATGATAACCAAATCGTGTTCTTACAATTGAAGAAACTTCTCCAACAGGGGTCTCATAAGCGGCATTTTCAAAAGGATAAACCATCTGAAAAGCGGTAAAATACCCTAGATCTCCCTTATTCGTTTTTGCAGATGGATCTTCTGAAAATTCAATGGCAGCAGCATCAAAGGTTATTTCGCCTTTTATCGTTTTATTACGAATATCATTTATTTTAGTATATGCTTTAAGCGTATCTGCGGCTGATGCATTTTGATCGACTTTAATTAAAATGTGACTTGCACGAATTTCAAATTTCATTCGATCATAAGCTTGTTGGATCAACTCATTATCAACCTCTGAATTCGTAAGATAAGGAGCTGCCAATTGATCACGATAACCATTAAGTTCCTTTTTAAAAGATGCTACGGTATCCATTCCAAGTTCTTCTGCTTCTTTAACTTTCAGTTTATAATTGATGAACAGCTCCATGTACTCATCAAGCTCCGCTTTGGTGACAGTAGTATTGCTATTATTTTTCTTAAAAACATACTCAAATTCCGATTTTGAAATCGGTTCACCTGAAATAGTTAAAATTGTTTCATTTTGAGCATTAACAATAAATGACGCTACAAATGCTACCAGCAGTAATTGAATTTTCTTCATTTTTATTTTTAATAACTATTTAATACTATAATTCGGGGCTTCTCTTGTTATTGATACATCATGAGGGTGACTTTCACGAACACCTGCAGAGGTTATTCTCACAAATTGCGCTTTTTTCAGTGTTAACAGATCAGGGCTTCCACAATAGCCCATTCCGGCTTGTAACCCTCCAATTATTTGATACATCACCTCTTTTAATGTTCCTTTATATGGAACTCTTCCAGAAATTCCTTCAGGAACAAGTTTACTGACATCTAATTCATCTTCTTGAAAATACCGGTCCTTTGATCCCTTTTGCATCGCTTCAATAGATCCCATACCTCGATAGGCTTTAAATTTTCGTCCTTCGTAAATAATAGTCTCGCCGGGAGATTCTTCAACCCCTGCCAACATCGATCCTATCATCACTGAACTTGCGCCTCCGGCTAAAGCTTTAACTATATCACCGGTATATCTTACACCCCCATCTGCAATAATGGGAACATCACTACCTTCTAACTCTTTAGCTACATTATATATTGCAGTCAGCTGAGGAACACCAACTCCAGCAATAACACGGGTAGTGCATATACTTCCAGGTCCAATTCCAACTTTTACTGCATCTGCACCATTATCAACAAGGGCTCTGGCTGCCGCAGCTGTAGCAATATTCCCTACAATCACATCCAGGTCAGGAAATGCATTTTTAATTTCTTTTAATTTCTCTACAACACTTTTTGTATGTCCGTGAGCAGTATCAATTACCACTGCATCAACACCTGCGATATACAAAGCTTCGGTTCGTTTCACTGCATCATTTGTAACTCCAAGAGCAGCAGCAACACGTAATCTTCCAAACTTATCTTTACATGAATTTGGATGTTCCTTCACTTTTATAATGTCACGATAGGTTATTAAACCAACCAAACGATGGTCTTTATCAACAACAGGTAATTTTTCAATTTTATACTCTTGTAAGATCTTTTCTGCTTGTTTTAGATCGATTCCTTCCTCAGCAGTGATCAACCCTTCAGAGGTCATTACTTCGATCACAGGTTTTTTCAGTTCTTTAATAAAACGAAGATCCCTGTTTGTAACGATACCAACTAAAAGACCGGAATCATTTATCACCGGAATTCCACCTATCTTATTTTCACTCATCAAGAAAAGTGCATCCTCAACCAAGGCCGTATCTTTTAAAGTTACAGGATCCTTGATCATTCCACTTTCAGAACGTTTTACTTTTCTTACTTCTCTTGCCTGATCTTCGATCGACATGTTTTTATGAATGACACCAATTCCACCCATTTGAGCCATAGCGATAGCTAAAGCAGATTCAGTAACCGTATCCATGGCTGCTGAAATAATGGGTGAGTTTAATATTATATTTCGTGTTAAGCGTGTACTAATTGAAACTTGCGAGGGTAATACCTCCGAATAAGCTGGTATTAATAATACATCGTCGTATGTAAGTCCTTCTCCAACTAATTTTGATGCGTCCATAGTTCCTAAATAAGGTCAAAATAAAGTGGCGCAAAAGTATGAAAATTAAGAGAAGTTTGAAGGATGATTTTATATGAATTTATATGGATCGATCTCATCGATTGGAAAAAACGCTTATACTCCCTGTTTCAATGATCACTTTACCAAGACCATCCGCTAACTGAATTACATAGACATAAACTCCTTGTGGAACCGGATTCCCTTTATAATAGCCATTCCATCCGGAATAAATATCACTTGTTTCATATATAATATGCGACCATCTGTTGAGTATTGTCATTTTATAATTACCCACATTAGCATAAGCAAAAACAGGATGAAAAGTATTCGGTTCTCCGTCAATAATAAAAGAATTGGGTATCCAAATCCTGGGTTCTATTACTTTACAACTCTCGTTTGAACGGCTCACGGGAAAATTGTCATGGGGATTATCCGTTTCAACTCCCTCAATATAATAACAATATCCTCCATCCATTGTCCAATCATCCGATAAATTATCCTGAAAATAGAACTCATTGGCACCCGCTTCATAGATTAACTGGATTATTCCTCCATCCTGAACCCGATAGACCAGATAGCCTTCGATCTGACCTTCCCTGCCTTCAGCTTCAGTCCATACCAGTGTATTTATTGCGTTTTCCTGATCACTAACAATATTAAGGTAGATCGTATTGATCTCATTGCTGAAAAAATTGTCATTAGAACACCCATCAAGAATTTGAACCCTATACCAGATCATTCCATTATCTGCCGGGGCATCTTCATCTACATATTCATATGTATTCTGATCTATATAAGGAACAAAACCAATGTTTATATAATCATTATCACCGGGATACATCGCCTGTATATTAAATCCCTCTATCTCAATTTCATCAGCAGAATCAACAAAAAAGAAAAGTGAAACATTATTGGATGAATCAACACTTGCCGTTGCTAAATACGCCACTTCAGGCAGTCCCGGATAAACGATTTCCTGACATAAGATGTTTGAAAGTGAAAAACGTGTTTGCGATAGATCAATAGCCTTAATTAAATAGCAATAATTCGAAAATGCGATTAATCCCTCGTGAGTATAGCTTGTTACATTTGGTGCAAATTGAGCCAGTAATTCATAAGGTGCATCATCAATACTAACATACAATTCATATTGCGAAACCCCTTCAGGCCAGTTAGTATAAGTGTTCCAGCTGAGTTCATTCATTTGATCACAGCCGAAATAATCGTTTTCCAATAAAATACTGTTTTGAAAATCATCTAATGCAGTAGGTGGAGAAATATAGAAAAAAGGAGGGTTAGAA
>Ga0316188_10000895_pt1 | contig 13811 bp, 10 predicted proteins | sample Phiworburrow1_MG_FD_204933 | JGI IMG/M metagenome (GOLD analysis project Ga0316188, IMG submission 204933) | Coastal sediment microbial communities from Maine, United States - Phippsburg worm burrow 1 | ecosystem: Environmental > Aquatic > Marine > Coastal > Sediment | place: USA: Maine...
AAACCGATCTCGTCGGTCGACTGACCGACGAGATCGACGACTCTGCTGACCGGCCTGTCGCGGTCTGCTTCGATCAGGGTCTGCAGCGGCTTCAGGCCCTGACCGAAACTGCGAGCGAAGACAAGGCTGCCGCCGACCGCGAGCATTTCCAGCATGAGCCATACCAGGAAGGCCTCCAGCGAGAAGTAGCTGGTACGCGTCCAGTAGTACTGCACCAGCATCGTGTCGATCAGCAACGGCACCAACGCGCCGATCACGATCACCTTGGTCCTGATCGTGAAGATCGGCCGCGTCAACGGGATGCCGCCGAGAGCCTTCCCGAACAGATCGAAGATCAGGAAGAAGATCGGTAGCCCGACGATGATCGACACGATCAGAGCGACGAGTTCGATGCGGAACAAGGCCATCGGCGTCGCAACGAAATCGGTGTAGAGATGGGCTGCACCAACCACCGAGACCGGCGCGATCAGCAGATAGCAGAGAAACGTACCCCAGAAGACGACGGGGAAGCGGCGCACGACCTGCTCTGCCCGCTCCGCGCTGCTGCCGGGGCGCTTGTCCAGCCAGTCCGCCAGCGGTCGCATCTGGCGCGGCAGATACCACATGGCGAACGCCAGCCAGCCCAGAATGTAGGCCGGCTCGAGCGGGGTCGTGAGGATGCCGAAGACCTGTGCTGGCGTGAGGACGCCGATCAGCAGAATGGAGCCCAAGCCGAAGATCGGCGGGATATTCCAAGTGTGGAAAATCAGCCAGCGAAAGCGGCGAAGGAACTCGGCGCCGGTCGGTACGTTCTCAGGCGTCACGCTCGCTCGATCCCCTGTCATCATCCTTGCCGACCCTGCTCATGCACCGGAACACTCTGGTACTCGACCATGAAAGCGTGCATGGCTCGATCAAGTTGCTGGCCGCCAAATTGCAGCCTGCGCCGGCCGAATCGGAGTCTCTGTCGCGCTGAACGTCGCGCCGCCCCGACCGGTCGCCGACGCTGCGTGGGATCGTACCGTAGCGAGCGGTGGTCACCGGCCTCCAAGGCTCACGGCGCCCCGGGACATGTCCGCTTCTCGATCCGCTGAGGACTTGAACCCCGCGCCGATCGCAGCCGCACGGCCGTCGCAGGCTGACCGCCTGCACCCGGTCTGCTGGGACGGTTGGCAGCGGTTCGGATGAACGACCGCCGGGCTCCCTGGGTTCACCATGGCCGAGGATCGGCTGGCCGCCGGTACGGCCGTGGGCGCGATCACGCGCACAAGCCCTTCTGCGGGCATGCCTTGTGCCGTGAGCAGCCGTTCGAAGTGCACGTCAGAAGTCAGGTCCATCCCGCCCCACCCCAAAGCAGTTCACCACGTCAGACGAAGACGAGCGCTCCGATGACACGCCGCTCGTGCTCTTGTCAGACCGCCGTGGCGCCCTCGACCATGACCGGCTGCCGATGCGCGGTGACGGCCTTTGATGCCTGACCCGGTGCCGCGTCGAACTCGCGCGGCGACCAGACATCCGCCGGTCGCAGCGACGCGCCGCCGGGCAGCGCGGACGGCGGCAGCACCCTGATGCCCGGCGCCGGTGCCGGCTCCGGACGGGACACCGCCGACTCAGGCCGCTGGCGCCAGCTTGAAGGCATGCACCGATCCCGCCAGGCGCACCGCCTGGTCGTTCAGGCTCTGCGCGGCCGCCGCCGACTGCTCCACCAGAGCCGCGTTCTGCTGTGTCATCTGGTCGAGCTGGGAGACGGCGGCGTTGACCTCGCCGATGCCTTGCGACTGCTCACCGGCGGAGGCGGTGATCTCGCCCAGCACGTCACTCACTCGCTGCACGGAGCTGACGATCTCGGTCATGGTGCGTCCGGCATCGGCCACCAGGCGCGAGCCCGATTCCACCTTGCCCACCGAGTCGCCGATCAAGGCCTTGATCTCCTTGGCCGCACCGGCAGACCGCTGCGCCAGTGACCGAACCTCGCTGGCAACGACGGCGAAGCCGCGCCCCTGCTCGCCGGCCCTCGCCGCCTCCACCGCGGCGTTCAACGCCAGGATGTTGGTCTGGAACGCGATGCCGTCGATGACGGTGATGATGTCGGCGATCTTCTTCGAGCTGGCGTTGATGGCGTCCATGGTCGACACCACCTCCGCCACCACGGTGCCGCCCCGAGACGCCACCTGCGCGGCCGATGCGGCCAGCTGGTTGGCCTGCCGCGCCGAGTCGGCACTGTGGCTGACGGTCCCGGTCAGCTGCACCATCGAACTGGCGGTTTGCTGAAGGTTGCTGGCCGTCTGCTCGGTGCGCACCGACAGGTCGTGGTTGCCCGCGGCCACTTCGGCCGAGGCGACCTGGATGCTCTCCGCCGACTGCCGCACGGCACCGACCAGATCGGCCAGACGCCGCTGCATGCTCGCCAGGGCCGAGATCATGCGACCGACCTCGTCGCGCCGCGCCGCCGGCAAGCGGGACCCGAGGTTGCCTTCGGCGATCTCATGCATCGCCTGCTCCACCTGCAGCATCGGCCGCAGGATGGCGCGGGCCGTCAGCCACGCGAGCACGATCAGGCCGACCAGGCAGATGACACCGGTGATCATGCCGGCTGCCAGCATGGCCTGACTGCGCGCCGAAGCACGCTGGTAGGTGGCCTCCGAGATGTCCCGCGTGAGCGGGATGAGCGCCTGCAGCGGCTTGACCGCCGCCACGTGCATCACCGGCCAGTCGTCCTCCAGCACTCCGGTGATGGCGTCGTTGTCACCGGCCTGGTAGGCCTTGTTCAGGCTGGCCAGGGTGGTGTCGACCACCGCCCACTTGGCCTTCATCGCCTGGAAGACCTCCAGCGCCTCTCCCTGGTCGAAGATGCGCTCGGCCGGCTTTTCCAGGTCGGCCCACTGCTGCGCAAGCTCGGTGCGCACCTCTGCCAGATGGTTCATCGAGCCCTGGCGCGGCAGCTGCTCGAGCAGCACGCCGGCGGCGCGGAATCGCACCTCCAGCAGGCTGTTCTCGATCCGCTGGAGACCGACCAACGACGCAATGTCGTCCTTGTACAACTCGGACAGCGCGCGCTGGTTGACCTGGTTGGATCCCACGGCCAGCGCCGCCAAGGCACACATCCCGAGCATCGCCAGGCCGGCCAGTACGGCCAGACGCGCCTTCATCGTCAGTTGATACTTCATGCTGAGCCTCCGCGCCCGGCCGAGGCCGGACCATGCTTACTTACTGGGTAGGCAGGCCCTTGCCGGCCCACTCGGGGAAGCCACCACGGAACCACTGCACCTTGCTGTAGCCGTTCTTGGCGGCGACAGCCGAGGCCTTGTAGCTCTTCCAGCATGAGCCGGAGTTGCAGAAGAAGACCACCGGCGCCGCCTTGTCGGCCGGCAGCTTGGCGAGGTCGAACTTGTCCATGGACGGGTCGAAACCGGCCTCCTTGGCGCTCTTTTCCTTGTAGGGCACGCTGACGGCGCCCTTGATCGTCTTCTCGGCGAACTCGGCCGCCACGCGGGTGTCGATCACGGGCACGCCGGCGTCGAGCATCTTCTGCACCTGCTCGGCCGTGACCACCGTCACACCAGCCAGGGACGTCGGCGTGTCCACGGCCAGGGCCGGCAGCGACGCACCCAGGCCGATCGTCATCGCCACGGCCACCTTCATCCATTCGCGCTTGAGCATGGAACTCTCCTTTCACGTTCAACAACGGTGTGACAGGTCACCCCTGGACAGCGGAATTGCTGCGAGGCGTCACACGCCTATAGGCATTCGGCCGTTGAAGCCCTGGACTTGAGCGACGAAGCGCGCCGAGGCGGGCTGGACGCGTGAGCGATTGCACTTCGAAGTGCAGCCGTGCAGGCCCTTGAGCCCGCAGGCGATGGCGTGGCAGCCCTTGGCAACAAGCCGCACGTGGCCAAGGAGCGTGCCAGCGGCTCCGGCCGTCGACCGCGCCAAGATCGGATCGCCTGGTGCCGCATGTGCCGGGCGTTGAATGGCGGATCACGGGCCAGCGTCGATACTTGCCTCCATGCTCGACATCGCCGCCCTCTGCCTGGTCATCACGGCCCTGCTGTCCTACCTGAACCATCGCTTCGTCGGCCTGCCCACGGCCATTGGCGTCATGGTGACTGCCTTGGCATGCTCGTTGGGCATCGTCGCGCTGAGCGCGCTGGGCATCTCGAGCCTGCCGTTGCGCCTGGAAGAAGAACTGCTGCGGTCGATCGATTTCAACGAGGTGCTGATGCAGGGCATGCTGTCCCTGCTGCTCTTTGCCGGCGCGCTGCATGTGGACCTGAGCGAGCTCAAGGCCTACCGGTGGCAGATCGGCGCGCTCGCCCTGCTGGGCACGGTGCTGTCCACGCTGGCCGTGGGCTACGGCGTGTGGTTCGCGCTGCCCCTGGTGGGGCTGCAACTGCCGCTGGTGTACTGCCTGCTGTTCGGCGCCCTGATCTCGCCGACCGATCCGATCGCGGTGATGGGCATCCTGAAGTCCGCCGGTGCACCCAGGAATCTGGAGCTGGTCATCGCCGGCGAGTCGCTGTTCAACGATGGGGTCGGTGTCGTCATCTTCTCGCTGCTGCTGGCCATGCTGGCCAGCGGGGCGACGCCCACGCTCGCCCATGCCGCTGAACTGCTGGTGCACGAAGCCGGGGGTGGCATCCTCTACGGAGGGCTGCTGGGTTATGCCACCTTCCTCTTGCTGCGCAGCATCGACAACTACCAGGTCGAGGTGCTGCTGACGCTGGCCGCCGTGACGGGCGGCTACGCGCTGGCACGGCACCTGCACGTGTCGGGCCCACTGGCCATGGTGGTGGTGGGCCTGGTGATCGGCAACCACGGGCGCGCCAAGGCCATGTCCGACACCACGCGGCGCTACGTGGACATGTTCTGGGAGCTGCTCGACGAGATCCTGAACGCCGTGCTCTTCGTGCTCATTGGCATGGAAGTGCTGCTGGTCAGCTTCTCGGCCGGCATCTTCGTGGGCGCCGCCGTGGCGGTGGGCGTCACGCTGCTGGCGCGCACGCTCACCGTCGGACTGCCGGTACGCGCGCTGCACCGCTTCTTCAAGCTGCCGTCGAGCGCCTGGAAGCTGCTCACCTGGGGCGGCCTGCGCGGTGGCATCTCGGTGGCCCTGGCGCTGTCGATTCCTGTCGGCCCGGATCGCAGCGTGGTGTTGTCGCTGACCTACTGCGTGGTGGTCTTCTCGATCCTGGTGCAGGGCCTGACGGTCGGGCGCCTGGCGCGGGCGACCGTGGCGCAGGGCCGCCTCGGGGCATCGGCGCCAGAGTAGGCGGGCCGGTGGCCCTTTGGGGGCACGCCACCGTGTCGCGATCCGACCGCCTCGGTCGTCAACGCCAGAACGCGGCCCGGCGACGAAGGGCCGAGCGCCGAGCCGCCGGCGTGCCTGTAGCATGGCGGCATGCGATGGATTCGATTTCGCGACCCCGCCGGGGGCGCCCGCCATGCCCACGTCGACGGCGGGTTCGCTCAGCCCGTCGAGGGGTCGCCGTTCGGTGACTGGTCCGACCGCGGCGACGCCGTTGCGCTCGAGGCGATCGACTGGCTCCCGCCGGTGCGGCCGTCCAAGGTGATTGCGCTGTGGAAGAACTTCCACGCGCTCGCCGTCAAGCAGCAACAGACGATTCCTGTCGAGCCCCTGTATGCCCTCCGGGCGCCGAGCAGCCTGGCGGCGCACCGGCAGCCGGTGGTCAAGCCGGCGAGCTACGACGGCGCCGTCTTCTACGAAGGCGAGCTCGCGCTCGTCGTCGGGAAGACGATGCGCGCCGTCGCGCCGGCGGACGTGCGGGCCCATCTGCTGGGCTGCACGATCGCCAACGACGTCACGGCGATGGAGCTGATTGCCCGCGATCCGAGCTTCGCCCAGTGGTCACGCGCCAAGAGTTTCGACACCTTCGGCGTGCTCGGTCCGTGGATCGACACCGACTTCGACTGGACCAGTGCATCGGTGCACACGCGGGTCAACGGCCGCGAGCGACAGCATTACCCGCTGGCCGACATGATCTTCGAGCCGACCGAACTGTTGTCTCGGCTGTCGCACGACATGACGCTCGAGCCGGGCGACGTGGTGCTCTGCGGCACCTCGGTCGGCAGCCTGCCGATGCGGCCGGGCAGCGAGATCGAAGTGGAGATCGACGGGCTGGGCGTGCTCGCCAACCGCTACGGCTGACCGGGCCCGCGGGCCTGACCGACCAGGAGCGCCCGGAAGGCCCGCCCCCGGCGATCAGGCCGGCTGCACCTCGAGCCGGCCCCGCCGATCGGTCAGCGTCTTCGTCAGCAACGCTGCCGCGGCGTAGATGGCGTCGATCGTCGGCGTCGGCGTGTCCGTGATGCGCGCCAGCTCGACGACACTGCCCACCAGGGCCTGCAGCTCCAGCCCGCGGCCGTGCTCGACGTCCTGCAGCATCGACGTCTTGTGCGCGCCCACGCTCTCGGCGCCGGCGATGCGCTGATCCAGCGAGACCTTGAATTCGACGCCGAGCTTTTCGCCCACCGACTGGGCCTCCCGCATCATCCTTGCAGCCAAGTCGCGGCTGAGCGGGAAGCGACAGATGTCTTCCAGCGTCGCATGGGTGAGCGCACTGATCGGGTTGAAGGTCAGGTTGCCCCACAGCTTGACCCAGATCTCGCTGCGGATGTCGCGCGACACCGGCGCCTTGAAGCCCGCCGCCATCAGCGACTTGCTGAGCGCGTCGATGCGCGGGGTGCGCTGCCCGTCCAGTTCGCCCAGCGTGAAGCGGTTGCCTTCGACGACCCTGACCACGCCCGGCTCGACCAGTTCGGCCGCGGGGTAGACGATGCTGCCGATGATGCGCTCGACCTCGATGCCTGCGGCGAGGGCGCCATCGGGATCGACGCTGGTCAGCGTCCGGCCGTCGAATGCCCCGCCGAGCCTCTGGAAGTACCACCAGGGCACGCCATTGATCATCGTGACGACCATCGTGTCGGGGCCGAACAGCGCCCGCAGGCCAGGCAGCAGGTCGCGCACCTGGTGGGCCTTGGTCGTCAACAGCACCACGTCCTGCGGGCCGGCCTCGGCCGGATCCTGCACCGCACGCACCGTGCTCGCGTGCTGCGTGCTGCCGTCGGGCAGCAGCAGGCGGAACCCCTGCGCATTGATGGCGGCCAGGTTCCTGTTGCGGGCGATGAACGTCACCGGCTCGCCCGCCAATGCCAGCTTCGCGCCGAGGTAGCCGCCGATGGCGCCGGCGCCGACGATCGTGTACTTCACGGCCTAGAACTCGCCGGACACGTACGAACCGAAGCCCAGGCCGATGCGCTGCGCCAGCCCGATGCGCTGCAACTTGCCGGTGGCCCCCTTGGGCAGTTCATCGACGAACAGGATCTTCTTGGGCACCTTGTAGCCTGCCACGCGCTGGGCGACGAACTGCTGCAGCTCGCGCTCTTCGCATTCGTGGCCCTCGTGCAGCACCACCATCGCCGCCACCTCCTCGCCGAGCCGCTTGTGCGGCGCGCCGAACACGACGACCTGCGCCACCGAGACATGGTCCAGCAGGATCTCGTCGATCTCGCGCGGGCTGACCTTCTCGCCGCCCCGGTTGATGATCTCCTTCAGCCGGCCGGTGATGCTCAGGTAGCCTTCGGCGTCCATGATGCCCTGGTCGCCGGTGCGGAACCAGCCGTCGACGAAGGCCTCGTCGTTGGCTTTCGGGTTGTTCTCGTAGCCCGCCGTGACATTGGGGCCGCGGATCACGACCTCGCCGACCTCGCCCGCGGCCAGGAAGGCGCCGTCTTCGCCACGGATGGCGACCTCGGGGCCGGCCGCGCGCCCCACGGTGCCGGGTTTGCGAGCCATCGGCGGCAGCGGGTTGGATGCCATCTGGTGCGCCGCTTCGGTCATGCCGTAGGACTCGATCAACGGCGCCTTGAACATCGTCTCGAGCTGCTGTATCAGCTGCGGCGGCATGGCCGAAGACGACGAGCGCACGAAGCGCAGCGGGTGGCGCGCCAGCACCTCGGCGTTGTGCTTGCCACGGCTGGCAATCGCCAGGTGCATCGTCGGCACGGCCGTGTACCAGGTCGGGTGCGCTTCGTCCATCCACTTGAAGAAGCGCAGCGCATTGAAGCCCGGGGTGCAGAAGACCTGCGAACCCGCCGACAACGGCGCCAGCAGGCCGGCGAGCAGGCCGTGAATGTGGAACAGCGGCATGATGTTCAGGCCGACGTCCTTCGGCGTGAACTGCAGCGTCGCCGCGATGTGTCCCGCCGAAGCGCACAGGTTGGCGACCGACAGCGGCACCCGCTTGGGTCGCGAGGTCGTGCCGGACGTGTGCAGCACCATGGCCACGTCCTCCGCCTGTGACGCCCCGCCGCTGGCGCAGGGCGCCGCGGGCAGCGCACCAAGGCTGAACTGGCCGGCCGGGGCGCCTTCGGCCACCTCCAGCTCGATGACCTGCACGCCCAGCTTGCGCGCCGCCGCGACCGCCGGTGACGTGCTGCCCTGCTCGACGATCAGCGCCTTGGCCTGCAGGTCGACGAGGTAGAACTCGAACTCGTCCGCGCGGTACGCCGGGTTCAGTGGCGCGCTCGAGACCGAACTCGCGCAGGCCAGAAAGCAGGCTGCCATCACCGGGCCGTTGGGCAGCACGATGGCGACCCGGTCGTTGCGGCCGATGCCGGCGGCATTGAGCGACGCGGTGGTGGCAGCCACCAGGGCGCGCAGCCCGCGGTAGTCGAGCGGCGTGCGGCCCGGGGCGGCGATGGCGACGGCGCCATCGGCGCCGACTTTCAGGAGGTCGTGGAGTGTCATGGTTGAATCGCGGGGCTGGCGCACCCCTCCTCTCTTGCGGCTGTCGGTTTGGTGCGGTGGGTGGGGAATTCGCTGCGCTCGATTCTTACCGATGTTCGCGCCCCCATCATAGGGGCGCCCGACCTGCCATCCGAAGGCGCCAACAGGGGCGCTCGCCCCCCCCGCGATTGAGGTTACAAAGGCTTACGCATGTTCGACGATCCACCCAGCGGCCACACTCAGGCATTCAATATCGCGAGCGCACTGCTCGAGGGGTTCGACCGACACTACCGGCTGTTCAGTGAAACCAACCGTGCGGCCAAGCAGCGCTTCGAGCGCGCCGACTGGCACGGGCAGCAACAGGCGATGCGCGAGCGGATCGAGTTCTACGACCGGCGCGTACGGGAGGCCAAGAACCGGCTGCAGACCGAATTCGCCGCCGACGAGCTGCCGATGGAGGTCTGGCAGCAGGTCAAGCTGCTCTACATCGGGCTGCTGGTCGACCACCGGCAGCCGGAACTGGCCGAGACCTTCTTCAACTCGGTCACCACGAAGATCCTGCATCGAAGCTACTTCCACAACGACTTCATCTTCGTCCGGCCGGCGATCTCCACCTCGTACATCGAGCTCGACGAGTCGCCCGGGTCGACCACCTACCGCGTCTACTACCCGACGCTGGCGAACTGGCGCGAGACCTGGGTGCAGCTGGTCCGCGATTTCGACCTGCAACTGCCTTTCGAGGACCTGGAGCGCGACGCCGGCGACCTGGTGGCCGAACTGCAGCGCCGCCTGGGGCCCATCCAGCCGCGCGCCAACTTCCAGATCCAGGTGCTGTCGAACCTGTTCTTCCGCAACAAGGGCGCCTATGCGGTCGGAAAGATCATCAACGGGGGCCAGGAGACACCCATCGCCCTGCCGCTGCTGCACACCACCGGCGGCAAGCTCGCCATCGACGCCGTGCTGCACAACGAAGAGGACATCGTGATGCTGTTCAGCTATGCACGTGCGTACTTCCTGGTCGACATGCCGGTGCCCAGTGCCTACGTTCAGTTCCTGCGCACGCTGATGCCGCGCAAGCCGCGCGCCGAGATCTACAGCGCCGTCGGCCTGCACAAGCAGGGCAAGAACAGCTTCTACCGCGACCTGCTGGTGCACCTGCGCCACAGCAGCGACCGGTTCCGCATCGCCCCGGGCATCAAGGGCATGGTGATGCTGGTCTTCGACCTGCCGTCGTTCCCCTATGTCTTCAAGCTGATCAAGGACTTCTACCCGCCGCAGAAGCACACCACGCGCGCGCAGATCAAGGGCAAGTACCTGCTGGTGAAGCGGCACGACCGCGTCGGCCGCATGGCCGACACCCTGGAATACAGCAAGGTGGCGCTGCCACTGGCGCGCTTCGAGCCCGAGCTGGTCGAGGAGATGCAGGAGTTCTGCTCCAGCTTGCTGGAGATCACCAGCGGCAGCGGCCCGCAGGAAATCATCATCGACCACGCCTACATCGAGCGACGGATGATCCCGCTGAACCTGTTCCTGAAGGACGCAACGGCGGCCGGGGACACCGCCGCGATCGAGCGCGCCACGATCGAATACGGCAACGCCATCAAGGACCTGGTGGCGGCCAACATCTTTCCCGGCGACATGATGTGGAAGAACTTCGGCATGACGCGCCAGGGCAAGGTGGTGTTCTACGACTACGACGAGATCGAATACCTCAGCGACTGCAACTTCCGCCGCGTCCCGCCGCCGAAGGACGACGACGAGAAGAGCTCGGACGAGGTCTGGTTCGACGTCGGCCCGAAGGACGTCTTCCCCGAGACCTTCGGCCCGTTCCTGCTGGGGAACGCCCGGGTGCGCCAGACCTTCATGAAGCACCACGCCGACCTGCTGAACGCCGACTACTGGAACCTGCACAAGCAGCGCATCCTGGCAGGCGCGATGCTCGACGTGTTCCCTTACGAGCCGCAGCGCCGCTTCGTGAACCAGCGCCAGCGGGCCGCGGCGGAGCCTGCGACGGCGGGCCCTTGAGCGGCTGTGGCCACTGGATAGCGCCGCGGCGCACTCTGCCTGCCTCGGGCCTCTATCGCAGCAGCAGCACGGCAGCCAGCCCCCACATGACGAGGGCGACCAGCCCATCCAAGGCGCGCCAGGCCACGGGCTTGCCAAAGAGCGGGCCCAGCAGGCGCGCGCCGAACCCGAGGGCGAAGAACCAGACGAAGCTGGCGGCGGCAGCACCCGCCCCAAAGGCCCAGCGCCCGTCGTTGCCGCGCTGGCTGGCCAGGGAGCCCAGCAGGATCACGGTGTCCAGGTACACATGAGGATTCAGAAACGTCAGCGCAAGACAGGTGCCCATCGCAGCGCCCAGCGTCGCCCCGTCCTGCGCGCTGACCGTCATCTCGCGCGGGTGCAGGGCCCGCCGCGCCGCGGCCACGCCATAGGCCAGCAGGAAGGCCGCACCGCCGTAGCGCGTCACGTCCAGGAGCACGGGCATCGACTGGATCAGCGCGCCCAGGCCCGCGATGCCTGCCGCGATCAGCAGGGCGTCAGCGCCGGCACACACGAGGGCGACCGGCAGCACGTGCTCGCGCCGAATGCCCTGGCGCAGGACAAACGCATTCTGGGCGCCTATGGCGATGATCAAGGCGGCTCCGGACAGGAAGCCGGCCATCAGATCGGCGGTCATGAAGTCACGATCAGACGCGCAGGGGTACAGGAGGCGACGGTCCGTGCAAGCTGCCGCTCGAATCGGTCCTCGATGCCCGGTTGCAGCAGCGCATCGCGTGCGATTCCGGCAGGCCGAACGGTCGGTCGGGCGCGCCGCAACCGATGCAAGACGATTGTCGACGGCGACCCAGGCGACGGCTCACGTCGCGGCGGTCACGCCTGGTCCCGCACGTCCAGACTCGGCGTCGTCCTCAGCACTTCCTCGATCGTCGTCACGCCTTCGGCCACCTTCATGGCCCCGGCGAGCCGCAGGGGACGCATGCCGTCCTTGACCGCCTGCCGCCGCAGCGCTGCGGCATCCAGCGCGGGATGCACGCAGGCCCGCGCAGCGTCCGACATGACGAGCAGCTCGTACAGCCCCACCCGGCCCCGGAAACCGGTGTGGCGGCACTCCAGGCAGCCCACCGGGCGGTACGGGCGCACGCCGCCGGACAGCCGCCAGGGCCTGGCGATCTCGTCCAGCGTTTCGCGCGTGGTGGCTTCGTCGCGCTGGCGGCAGGCGGTGCACAGCGAGCGCGTGAGCCGCTGCGCCAGCACGCCGATCACGGTGGCGCCGATCAGGAATGGCGGCACGCCCAGGTCGGCCAGCCGCGTGATGGCCGCGGCCGCGTCGTTGGTGTGCAGCGTGCTGAACACCAGGTGGCCGGTCAGCGCGGCCTGGATCGCCATCTCCGCGGTGGCCAGGTCACGGATCTCGCCGACCATGATGATGTCCGGGTCCTGCCGCATCAGCGCGCGCAGGCCTTCGGCGAAGCCCATGTCGATGGCGGCATGCACCTGCGTCTGGTTGAACGCCGGCTCGATCATCTCGATCGGATCCTCGATCGTGCAGACGTTGACCTCGTCGGTGGCCAGCCGCTTGAGGGTGCTGTAGAGCGTGGTCGTCTTGCCGCTGCCGGTGGGGCCGGTGACGAGCACGATGCCGTGCGGGCGCTCGATCAGCGACTCCCAGCGCTGCATGTCGTGGGTGCCGAAGCCCAGGGCCGCCAGGTTCTTCACCGTCGCCTCCGGGTCGAAGATGCGCATCACCATCTTCTCGCCGAAAGCGGTGGGCATGGTCGACAGCCGCATCTCGACCTCGGCGCCGGCCTTGCCGCCTTCCTCGGGGCGGCGGGTCTTGATGCGGCCGTCCAGCGGCCGCCGGCGCTCCACCACGTCCATGCGGCCGAGCAGCTTGATGCGCGCCGTCATCGCGTTCATCACCCCCAGCGGCACCTGATACACGGTGTGCAGGACGCCGTCGATGCGGAACCGGATCACGCCCAGCTCGCGCCGCGGCTCCAGGTGGATGTCGCTGGCCCGCTGGTCGAAGGCGTACTGCCACAGCCAGTCGACCACCTGCACCACGCCCTGGTCGTTGGCGTCGAGCTGCTTGTTGGCCTTGCCCAGCTCCACCAGCTGCTCGAAGCTCGCCGCCGGCGACACCTCGCCGGTCTTGCTCGCCGAGCGCACCGACTTGGCCAGCGCGTAGAACTCGGTCGTGTAGCGGCGGATCTCGACCGGATTCGCCAGCACCAGCCTGACGGTGCGCCGCGTGTGGGCCTCGATCTCAGGCACCCAGCCGGTGTCGAAGGGTTCGGACACGGCGATCGTGACCTCGGTCGCACCGACCGAGATCGGCAACGCGCCGCGCGTCTCGGCATAGCGCACCGACATCACGTCGGCCACGCGGCCGGCATCGGCGCGCAGCGGGTCGATGCGCAGGTAGGGCAGGCCGGCGCGACCGGCCAGCCACTCGGTCAGCGCTTCGGCGTCCAGCGCCGCGCCGGTGTCGGCGCGCGTCAGCCCGGCGCCCCCCAGTCGCACCAGCGCGTGCAGGCTGGACACGCCGGCACCGAAGCGCTGCACCACGCGTTGCGCATCGACATCCCCGATCAGGCCGTCGGCACGCAGCCAGGCCAGCAACCGGCGCCACTGCAAGGGCCCGGTGGGCTTGTCAGCGGACGCGGCAGGGGGCGGTGGGGTTGGCTGTCGGCGGGTGGTGGAGCTCATCGGGGGGCGTCGGGGTCCTGGTACGGCCGCAGCATGCGCAGCCACTTCAGCGCCGGCAGCCCGAGCGGGCCGAAACGCGCCTCGATGTTAGCGGCCCGGGACCGCAAGGCGGCAGGGTCCGGCAGCGACAGGGCACGCGTCGCGATCACGACGGCGTTGCCCTCGCGTGTCGGACGCAGCCGCCACATGCGGTCGGCGCCGAAGGCCTGCGCGATCTGCGACGCGCTGTGATCGAAGCTCGCGCGGCGGCCGAACAGGTTGATGCTCAGCACCCCGTCGTCGGCCAGCAGCGCCCGGCAGTCGCCATAGAAGGCCGCATCGTCCAGCACCGGGGCGGCGGCGTCGTGGTCGTACAGGTCCACCTGCAGCAGGG